>Ga0182024_10001629_pt1 | contig 57320 bp, 47 predicted proteins | sample P32metaG_FD_120480 | JGI IMG/M metagenome (GOLD analysis project Ga0182024, IMG submission 120480) | Permafrost microbial communities from Stordalen Mire, Sweden - P3-2 metaG (Illumina Assembly) | ecosystem: Environmental > Terrestrial > Soil > Wetlands > Permafrost | place: Sweden: Stordalen...
GCGTAAAGTGGCGGATTTTTTGTTCCCCCCGGGGGGAACAAAGGCAGACGAAAACCAATAGAAACCAATCCAGTTCCAGGCACTACCCAAAATCAAATGTGCGCATCTTGACGGACGCTACCGATCTGACGAACCGTCGAGGAACTGCCGGATGCAACAAAAAACGAGTCCATTTCGCTCCGGGGAAGGAATCGAAATGGACTCGATATTGATATCAAGAAACTTGCATAATCGCCGGATGTGGGCGATAACTTTCATGCATAACCGCGGCCTCAAGCGCAGGATTGCATCACCGTTCTATTTTCCCTTCCCTCGTCGGAGCGTGGCAAGGAAAAACACGCTGCCCAAACCCAACAATACTATCGAAGAAGGCTCGGGCACGGGATTGAGCGTGCCGTTCTTTAGCCCGGTAATCAAGGCCTGTAAATCAGCGTTGTTCACCACACCATCGCCGTTCACATCGCCAATAAGCTTCATATCGTAGCTAGTCATGTTATGCGCAGCTTCATAACCGCTCAAATTGGTCAGGGCTGCCTCGGCAGCCACGATATCGCTGGCATTGACGTGGCCGTCCTGATTGAAATCACCAGGTTCAATTAGTCGAACGTTGTCGACATATACGCCGGCAGCGTTACCGCTATTATCGTATCCTGAACCAGCTTGAAAAATGATCTGGATGTTCGCATAGTCGTTTGCAGCGCCGTTAGTGTTGTCGTAACTTACCATCGCCTGATGGTAAGTTGCCCACGTGGGTGGATCGTAGGTATCGCCATTTCCGCCTACGCCAGCGCCATTTTGGCGGTCCATCGTAAAGTCCACCGTACAAGTAAGGGTCGTCCTACCTGGAAAATTGGTTGGATCACTGACAGGGTTATATTGGCTGGCTTCATAATTAGGCTGAGATGTAATGTTGCCGCTAGCATCCATGACCGAAAGATTATCGTAGCTTATTTTGCCTTGAACATAGCCAGCTCCCGTTTGAATAACAGCGATCATATCGGCGTAAGTATTCGAAGATGATATGACGCGAAGTTGTGCGGGATCAAACGTGACGTCGAACTTCATTGCGCTCGCATGCAGTAGGGCCGTCATGGTAGGGCTCGTACCGCTGCTGGCGAGCTCAAGAATGCGATGGTAGCCGCCGTCAGAAGGAACACCATTGGTTAAGATTGAAGAGCTTCCATGTGTGACTCCGACGGTACTGCTCAATGATTGGTTATAAAGGTCGCCGCTGAAATACGTACGTTGAATATCGCCAGCATCGCTCCACATGCCCAGGTAATCGCCGGCCCCGTCGATGTGAGGAGGGTCGGCTGCGGTGGCTGTAAAAGTGGGTCCAGCCGACTGGCCGGTAATCGTTGAGACGCTTTCAAAATCGCCGATGATGTATCCTTCCTGCGCGAAGCTGCGGCCACGAATCGCCAATGTCACAACTAAACCAACTACAATCATCCGTGAAGGCTTGATCACAGTAACCAATAAACCGAAAACTCTTTGACGGGACATGTTAACCCTCCCTCAGGTTGACTTAAGTCAGATCAGAAATGTCAAATGCAAAGAACCACTTAATGTAAATCGTTAGCTATTTATTTATTTGCTGATGGCACCGGACGGCCGACGCTTTGACTTGCCGCGCCTTGGGGCTGACCACCATGTTCCCATAGCTCCTTGTAGCGTGCGTCGTCAACGTCCTCCACAATCGAACCCGTGAAGGCCACCTCTTTCTTCCCGTCGATGCCTTGATCTTCGAATACCAGGGCGTCGGTGGTGCCGAATCCACCAGGGACCCCGTACCTGATTTTGAACGGTTTGCCGTCGCGCTCTGACTTGAACAAGCCATCCAAATTCTTTTCATCGATTCCCATCATCTGCAGATTCTCTGTCGGCAGACCGTGCTCGACTACAAAATCGCGCAAGGCTTTCTCGTCTTTCGGCCCTTGCCATCCATGAGACCTCTGGTAGGCATAGTAAAGATTTGAAACTCGTTTGATGTTTGCATCGTTTTTGGCGCCGACCTGGTGAGCAATTTGGTCACCCAAACAACCGGCTAACAATACGACCAGAATCGCCAAAACTATACTGCGAACCGAGTATTTCATCATTGAAAAATTTGCAATTTGATTGATCGTTGAATCGAACGATTGCCAAAGTGGAGATCAGTATGAATTGGGATCAATCGACAGGCCATCGTCGCGGCATCCCAATTCGTATAACACCTGCCGATCGACAGTAAGGCTTACTGAATGCACCGATCCGTCGCCGAATGCTGCGTTCATAACGCCATTGTGGGCTGAACCGAACGATATATTCTGGCAATTGCCGGTCGTCGAATTCTTGTAGCCCGAGTTCGCCGCCACCTCAGCCATGTTCGCGCCATTATCGTTATCTGCCCGCACGCTAAATATGCCGGCGGTATCTTGAGCTATGCTGGCTGGCGTTTGCGGGGGAGCCCAACGCATGTTCGGCCAGTCGCTGCCATACCCCCAGAATGGAACCTCTACCCAATCGTAATCCTGACTATTGACAGCGTCGGGCTTGTAGTATTTGGACCAAACTGCCTTTTCCATGACCGCGACAGTCTTAGACGTGCCGTCAGAAACTTTGCTAATGGTGACGCGTGGATATGCCATGAAACCAGGGGGAGTTGTAGCTGTCTCAGTTCCGCCTTTGGCAACGAGGCCGTGACTGTATTTCTGGTCATTTTGAATAAGGGTGGAACCGTTTCGAAGGCTGATATTGATGGGAACTGTCTCAATATCGCCATCCGCATACCATAATTGAACCACTCCAGCGTAATCACCGCACTGATACACAATACCTGTGGGATCCGGATTAGATCCGCGATCACCACGGCTTGGGCATTGGAACGCCGCAATACGCTGGGAAAACAGATAACCGCCTATACCCGGTAAAACTCCGGTCAGATTATTGGTACCCGGTCCTTGGGCACTCATGGCTCCTTGATAAATGGCCGTCTCTTCCATAAATGGCAAGATTTGAAACGCCCAACCCAAGACATCTACGCCTGCAGCCTGAAGACTGGGCGCCGGCGGAGTGCCGCTACCCATATTCCAGAATGATTGACTTCCCACACCCGAACTCGGGAAGTATTTTTTGGCCGAATAATAGTTGTGAAAAGCAAGCCCGATTTGCTTCAAATTATTATTGCACTGAGCACGGCGAGCCGCTTCGCGAGCCGCTTGAACAGCGGGCAGTAACAAGGCAATTAAGATACCAATAATGGCGATTACGACGAGCAGTTCGACCAGTGTAAACCCGAGCCTACAACGGTTCCTGTGGATTAACATGTTTCGTTATCCATTCCGAATAAAGATGGGAATCCAGCGAGGTGGAAGACGCGCAGCGCAACCCCAGGTTAGAAACCCCCTATAATGGCCCCCCTGAAACATTAGACATCCCCCTCATACTGTATGTGCAAGTTACCAAGTTATTGTGGAGAATGCAACCATTTTTTATTTTCTGGTATAAAATGCGAAATTGCGTAAGTTTCTACTTTGTGCGCCGCGCAGCTTGAGAAATTTGATCGGTCGCCAATATCTTTTACAGGTGTAACACCAGCGGTTCAACCACCAACGGCATTCTGCCATCCGGGCAATAAAAACACCCACGGACGTTTAGTCCATGGGTGGTTTTCGTGATTTTCTCTATTTGATAAATCTCTATTTGATAAATGGGCATTCCGATTCATTTTTGAATGGACTTACGATAACGTCTGGCAACGAACAAGCCTGGAATGGCTAGGCCGAGCAGCACCAACGAGCCTGGTTCTGGTACAGGTTCAAAGTCGCCGATCACCGTGGCATTACTACTGGCATCAATCAATTTGACATTGTCAAAGAAGAATGCGGCGGGGCCAACAGTCGCAGTACCACCGCCAGTTTGCTCAACAAACGCAATCTTAGCATCCGATATATCAGGATAGGTTGCCAAAAATTGTCCTACCGTCTTTGCACTGCGAGTATTTGGATCGGTTGCCGTAAACTTCGTCAGGTCCCAAACTAGAGTCCGTGTTCCGTCGACGCCGTTCCAACCAGCGCTTTGACCAGAACTGTCACTAATCCCTGCCGCGCCCCAGTTTTCTTGAATAAAGAAATTGAGGCCGCCCGAGGGGCCGCCGGTTGGAGCAAATAAAGTAATGGCCAATTCATTGCTTTGAGCAAATCCGTTGAAGCCAGGCGCGCCGCCGTTTATATCCGAATTATTTAGAGTAAGGTCGAGCGATAGCGTCGTAGCGGTCTGCAAAGCGGTGCGGTATGTCGAACTTCCGACCAAGTTAAAGGTTGCCGGTCCCCAGAAACTACCTTGTGGATTATCTGCCTCCAACACATGGGATCCGAGCGTTGCGAAGGCCTTAGCCGGCGATGATAAAGCTGGACTGCCAGGACCACCATCGGTGCCCCAGCTATCGTTCGGCGTGGTATCGACTTGAGCATAACTGATCGATGCCAGAGACAGGACAACGATGGCAAGACTAAACCGTAAACTCTTGATGCCAATCTTCATATGTGTACTCCCTAGTGTGGAATGAATCTCTCGAGTGACTAAATTAACGCTGTTATCAATTGCTCAAGTGCAGTTTTAAGAGCTATGGCCCGTCAGTTAACGACGAACCAACCGATGCTGCTTACTGCACTGTGGCGCGTAAATTAAAAGATAGTTGCTGTGCTTAGGCCGCGGGGCTTAAGCTGCAACTCGCGCTTGGCGTGACTTCACAAGGCAACTCGCTGTTGAGGATAAGTGTTCGACTGCTTAGATTGCTCGCCCCCCTCGACGAACAACCCGCAGCCGATTGTTGCCTCTTTTCCCTCAATTCCAAAAGCCATTATTATCGAGAATTTGGAGAATGCAAGAACTTTTTTAAAGAATTCTGACTCTTTTCCGCAAAACCGTTCCGTTATATTTAAAAAACATTACGGTCGATGTGTCCGAACGACACCCGAGATTGAATCTAAAGCCGAAAAGATGGATTGCGTCAACCCATTAACCAGAAACGTCTTATGGTCAATAAGCCGAGTCCAGCCAAGGCGAGGAGTATTTGAGTGCTCGGCTCAGGAACAGGCACCGGCGAATTTCCCGCGCCGGCGTTGCCCGAGGTCAATAAGCTGATTTCGGCCTGAATATCAGCGGCATTTATTTGCCCATCGCCGTTGACATCGGCAATCGCATTCAGAGCGGCGGTCGATAAGCCGCTAGAGCTTTGATAAGCGTTAAGGTTTTTTAGAGCGACAAGCATCGCTTGCAGGTCCGCGTTCGTAACTTGGTAGTCGCCGTCGAAATCGCCCAGCACGTAATGAATGTTCGCGATTCGCCAGTTGTCGATGTAAACCGTTCCTGGCAAATTCGCGCCCCAACTGCCATTCACTGCCAGAACAAACTGATACCAGTTTGATGTTTTCGACAGAGTAAACGAACTCATCGGGATTTCAACGTGAATGGTTTTCAACGTTGTCGTGGCGGATACTGCTAAATTGTCTTGCTCGCTCCAAGTGCCGCCTGACGCGCTATCGCTATTCAGCGCCACCGACAGACTGATACTGCCGGCGGGCAACGATGCAGGATCGTAAGTGACATCGAACTTCAGCGCATAATCCTGCGGCGATTGTGCGGCAAGGACGAAATTGTCGAATCCCGCGGCGCCGGAACTTAAGTTGACTCCGGCCGCCCAATCAAATCCTGGCTTCGGCGTGGTAATGGCCATGCTCGTTTGGCCATTGGTCGCATGATTAGCAGCTAAGCTGACGGTCGTTCCCGAAATTCCAAAACCGGTATAAGCAAAACCTTGCAAGCCGTGCTCCCAGGACGCGATTAGACTGGGGGGCAGTTTGACGGATGGAACCACGCCTCCGTAGGCGCTGGCAAGAACACTTTGAACTGATTTTTGCTGTGGGGTGAAACCGGTGGGATCGCTGTATCCGTTTAGCGGATCGGTGCTCCACGCCCACCAAAATTGGCCGTCGTACCACGCACGGTTGCTCATCGTCGTCAGCAGAGCTTGGTAGCAATCCGATTGTTCTTGCTGGTCGACCGTAAGATTGCCGCTTAACCCCGCGGGCGCTCGATTCGTGCCATCCGCTGATTCATAGCCGACTTCGGTAAAAATAACTTTCTGAGACAGGCCCTGACTGGTCCGCCAACTTTGGATGGTGTCGGCAATGCCGTTCCACGCCGACTGTAGTTGCGACTCGGTGGGATTATTCACATTGGTCAGCGGAAAATAAGCATCGATGCCGATGGCATCGAGCTTATTCCACCAAGGCACCGTGCTGTACCCGCCGAGGTTATTGACGCCACCCGCCGAGGTGGCATTCCAATTGGCTGCATAGGTCAGTTGCCCGCTATAGCGCGATCTGACACTGGCGATCACATTGTTCCATTGCTGCGTGTACTGCTCCATGCTATTCAGCTCGCAGCCGACGCTGAGCATTGTGACGCCCTCGCTTTTGTCGGCCTGGGCCAAATCGGCAAAAGTATCGATGAAGCTGGTGTAACTTGCGAACCAATCATTGACGTTACTGGGGGTAATTTGAGCCCGCCAAGTACCATCGTCGACGTCGACCATGGGCTTTAGCAGCACATTCATTCCCAGGCTATGGATCGTGTCGATGGCGTGCTGGATCGAATTCATCGTGGAGCTGTAGCGGGTATCGTCTTCAGCAATCGTGGTGGAGGATGGCGTTTGTTGAAACCACCACACATTCAAAGCCACCGTGTTAGTGCCGAGCTGCGAGAGGTCGTAGAGCGATTGATCGGACGGAGCGCCGCTAAGCACGTCGGGCCCAAACGAAGTGTACGACATGCCCTTATATGCTGGTTGGGCGTGCAGCCTGGCGGGATTGGATAGAGCAACAGCGCTCAATAAGGCGGAACACAAAACTAGGGACTTAGAGAATCGTCGCTGGATCATTTTTGAAAAAGCAGCGATGACGACGCCGCATAACTGGCAAAAAGCAAGCAGCCAATCCCAACATCACCAGCGAAGCCGGCTCGGGCACTGCGGTATCAGAGCCGCCGCCTGAGTTGACCAAGTTGATCAATGCCTGCAGGTCGGCATTGTTGATCACACCGTCTTTATTGACGTCGGCAATCAAATTCTCCTGCGTGCTGTTTAAGCCCTGGGCGGTTTCAGACGTTTCCCATCCATGCAGATCCGAAAGTGCGGCCTCCATGGCTTGGATGTCAGAAGCATCCACATGACCATCGCGGTTAAAATCGCCGGCTTTGGGCAAGTATTGTTGCAGCACTGGCATGACATTTTGATCAACGCCATTCACAGGATCTATGTGGAATAGTGAATTATTTGCCCACCATGGACCTCCGCCCCAGAAAGTCCACCCCATCCATGCACTACTATTCGCTTGCATGTACTGCAGCGTGTTATTGAGTACTTCGTTGCCGAGTGTATTAGGATCTGAGGGGTTATTCTTGTTGATAATCGAGTTGTCTACGGCAAATTCTCCCAGAAACCCCCGCAGATGATTTTGCTCGAGCCATTGAGTGGCATCTTGTAGCCGCTCGACGCCGGTCATCGGATCGTTGTTATTGATCGTGGCATGCGTGCCTGAGCCGTCGCTATCCATGTACTGATGCATCTCTATAGCCCAATTGTTGTCCGGATCGACGATGTTGACTGCGCCTGTTGTCGGGTTTACTATCGCGGCCGCGTTTCCGCTGCTCGTCCAGGTCCAAGCCCCGGTGTAACTGGTTCCTTCGATAAGAACCAAATTGCTAGCGCCGGCAGCCCGAATCGCGGCAATTGCCGCATTATCGGTGGTGACTACCTGTGAAGCCGTCACATTGTTCGGCTCGTTCATCAAATCGAAAATCACGTGACTATTGTTTTTATAATGGGAGGCCATTTGGCCCCAAAAGTTCGCGAACATCGAGTTGGTGACGACAACATTTGCTCCGCTGCCCGTCCCGTTTAGCGTGTTGTAGCTAGCCTGCGCATCGGCGACCGTCCCCCCGATCAAGCCGTTCGAACTACTTTGAAAATTGCTGGTAGACGGATAATACCGCTCAAAGTTGTGTGGATCAAGGAGAACATAGTCGCCTTTGCTCGTAGCGTAGTTAACAAACGAGTCCATGTAGCCCAGCTGCGTGGCATTCAGCGTAGCATCCGGCGTCGTTTGCATGCGTTCCCAACGGAATGGTAGCCGGAATGTGTTCATTCCCTTGCCCGTGTAATAATCGACTTCGGAATTGGTCGGGTAGGTATAGTTGGTGCCGTACGTACCTGGCAAACTGCCTTGGCCAAACTCGGCGCCCGAGAGATTCACGCCTGTGTACTCTAGTTCGCCGGCCTGAGAATTCATTGCTGCATTAGCCAGCCAATAAACAGCGCTGAGCAGACCCAAAGCGTAGATAGTCCGCCAGAGAACCTTAGACCGAGCTGGCATTTGCCTCTCCCCCCTGCCCCGAACATGAACCGAGCATCCCACCATCCCTAGGCAGGCACCCGATTACTATTTACTTAATGTTGCCGTTGCCGGTCAGCCCACGACCGGCAACGAAAATTGTATCAGCTTGAGTGCACAGTTGCAAAGAAGATTTGCGATGTATTTCCTCTATTATCCGGCGCAGTGCGGATCCGCGGCCCGGAAACTCCGCAGGCAACGTCGGGCAACGCGCCGCTTATGCTCGACACCGCCGAGAGCGAACTGCGGCCAACCACATCAGAGTTGCCAACCCCAGAAGTACGAGCGAATTGGGTTCTGGAACCGCGGAGGTTGAACTGCTTCCGCTGTTGCCGGTCAACAAATTCAACTCGCCCTGAATGTCGGCCGCATTAACCACGCCGTCTCCGTTGAAATCGCCCAGCGCATTCAGGTCCGCAGCGGAAAAAAAGTATGTCGATTCGTAACTGCTCTCGTTCTTAAGTGCATTCAACATGGCCTGCAAGTCGCCGTTGTCAATTTTGTGGTTCAGGTCGAAGTCGCCGCGGAGCAAATAGAACTGCGAGGCCACTTGCTGCGCCGGTTTGTACTGCGGCGTGTAATTGTTGTTACTGGTGCCACCGTCGTTCGGATTGCTGGTCCAATTCCAAAACATCGCGCCGTCCCACCAGCTTTGTTGCGACATGACGGAAAGCAGCGCCTGGTAGGAATTGGCTTGCTCCGTAAGATCCACCGGCGTTGACGAGCTTGCCGGTCCGGAATATGGCGTTTCGTTTGTTCCACTATACGAAGCGTAGCCCGTTTCCGTAAAAAGCATTTTCAAATTCGAAGCGTGCGCATTGTTGTAAGTTGTCAACCAGCTATGGAGCGAACTTGCTTGGCTGGTCCACGCACTTTGCAACGACGCCTCCGTAGGATCGGCCGAGCCCGTTAGAGGAAAATAAGCATCAATGCCCACTTCATTCAATTGGTTCCACCATGAAATATTCTGATATCCGCCAAGACTACCATTCGGCGACCAATTGGCCGAATAGGTTAATGGCCCGCTATAAATCGAACGCGCATTATTGATCACCGTGGTCCAATTGGAACTGTATTGCTCCATGTCGCACAATTCGCAGCCGACGCTGAGCATTTGCACGTTGTAATTTTGGGCGATGGTAGCATAGTGGTCGATGAACGAGGAGTAATTAGAAAACCAAGTGTTACGGTTGGCGGCAGAGGGATTAATGTTAGCCCGCCACGTGCCGTTGTCGACATCCAGCATCGGTTTCAAAATTACATTCATTCCCAGGCTATGCACGTAATTAATGGCTGTTTCTAGCGAAGAATCCTGCGTGCTGTACCTGGTGTAATCCGGCGCGATGGTTGTTGAAGTGATCGAGGGCGTAAACCACCACACGTTAATCGCTACCGTATTGGCTCCCATTTGCGACATACTCAACAGCGATTGTTGAGAAGCGGCACTGCCCAAATCGTTACCTGCCTGGGAAAAATCCGTGGTGTACGACATTCCGTTGTAGGGCGGAGCCGCTTGCAAGCGTTGGATGCCCATCAAACTGCAAATGGCCCAGCACAATAGGCCGCAGAAAAAGCGCCGCTGCATAGATCCCCCCTGTCCGAAAAGAGATGCCCCATCCGCGCCGCCCAGCATGACAAAGCTGTCCAGAAGTGTAACAAAACAGGCCGGGGTTTGCAAAACACTTTTCCACAGTTTATAAGCACATTATTGCTGCGGTCGTACCTCGTCACCCCGGACCGCCGCAGTGGGGAGTTCGCTTGGGCCGCGGCGCCAACCTGCATCACGGCGCCAAATAAATGATTTGCTTTGATCGGCCATCCAAGGATCGTCCTGGCTATGAATCTGCACATCGTCGACATTGCCATCATCCTGGGATACTTTCTCACAGTCATTCTTATTGGTCTTTGGGTCTCGCGACGCGGTAGCAAAGACCTCGATTCCTATTTTCTTGGCGGTAAGGCGCTCCCCTGGTGGATGCTGGGCATTTCCGATGCCTCAGGCATGTTCGACATCAGCGGAACCATGTTGATGGTGTATTGGTTGTTCGTGTATGGCGTCAAAAGCATTTGGCTGCCATTCCTGTGGCCGGTATTCAATCAAATCTTTTTGATGATGTTTTTAAGTGCGTGGCTGCGCCGCTCCAACGTTTTGACCGGCGCTGAATGGATTCAAACTCGCTTTGGCCGCGGCGTCGGTGCGAATCTGGCGCACTTAAGCGTGGTGTTGTTCGCGCTGGTGAATGTCATTGGCATGCTGGCATATCTGTTCAAAGGCGTAGGCAAATTCGCGGTCGATTTTTTGCCGTGGCATTTTGATTCCATCCGTGCATCGATTGGCGGTGCGTTGCCCTCCGATTTCGTCGGCAATTATTTTTCCGACGAAAACATCTACGCCGTCATTATTCTTGGGCTGACTTCGCTGTATGTGATTAAAGGCGGCATGGTCAGCGTTGTCATCACCGAGGTCATGCAATTCACAATTCTTACGGTCACCTCGGTCGTCATTGGCATCATTGCCATTTCACGCGTTTCGCCCGACATGATTAAAAACGTCATCCCAGCCGGCTGGGAAAACCCGTTTTTCGGCTGGAAATTGGGCCTCGATTGGTCCGGCATCTTCGACAAAGTAAACGATGCCATTCGTAACGACGGCAACGAACTGTTTTCGATTATCTTCGGAATGATGTTCTTCAAAGGCGTGCTGGCCAGTCTGGCCGGTCCGGCGCCCAATTATGACATGCAGCGTGTATTGGCTACGCGTAGTCCTCGCGAAGCTTCGCTGATGAACGGCATGGTGAACCTGGCGCTTTACTTCCCTCGCTACATGATGATCACCGGCATCACCGTGCTCGCCTTGGCGTTTTATATGCCGGAACTACGCGGCACAGGAAAGCTCGACCTGGAAAAGTTGCTTCCAGACGTACTCACGCGTTTCGTCCCGGTGGGGGTGCTTGGATTTCTTTTGGCGGGATTAACTGCCGCGCTGATGTCGAACTTTGCTGCTACGATCAACGCCGCCCCGGCGTACATCGTCAACGATATTTATAAGCGATTCATCAACTCTGGAGCATCCGCCAAAACCTACGTGCGGCTGAGCCGGTTTGCATCGCTGGGCGTACTGCTGGTCGGCATTGTTTTCGGGCTAATGACCGAAAACATCCGCGATGTGATGATGTGGATCGTTGGAGCTCTGTATAGCGCCTACGTCATGGCCAACGTGCTGAAATGGATTTGGTGGCGATTCAATGGTTTTGGATACTTCTGGGGTATGCTGCTTGGTATTGTCAGTGCCCTGGCGATCCCGTGGCTGGCGAAAAGAACGGGTCTGGTTGATCCTGACATCAACTCGCTCTATTTCTTCCCGGTCATCTTCGGCGTTTCCACTCTCGGTTGCCTGCTGGGGACGTTGCTCACGAAGCCGGAGGATGATGCCGTCTTGATGAGTTTTTATAAAACCGTAAACCCGTGGGGCTTTTGGGGTCCGATCCGCGAAAAAGTCCTGCGCGAAGATCCGTCGTTTCAGCCCAACCACAATTTCGGTCGCGATTCGATCAACGTTTTGGTCGGAATCGTATGGCAATTGTGTCTGACGGGGCTACCGATTTACATCGTTTTGCAGAATTGGACCTGGGTTGGTTATGTGGCTGCCACCCTTGTGGCCACGAGCATTTTCATCAAATTCAATTGGTATGACAAATTGGAACGGCCTGTCGCTCCAGTCGCCGCTGCTTAGTCTTAGTCACCTCGAATTTCCGTAAATCCAAACCTTTAGTCGCACGGTTGGCATACTCCCCATGAAGAAGACTGTTTTCGAACGCCTGATACACGTTGACACATTTGTGGCTATTTCGCGAAGCCTGTTGGCAGCCGTAATTTGCTCGACGGTCATTTGTTCGTCGCTTATTTGCTCTTCGCTGCATGCTGAGTCTGGGTTTTCGAACTTCATTACCGCACGAGATGGGCATTTGATGGACGGTGATCAGCCGTTCCGCTTCATCTCGTTCAACATTCCGAATTTGTCGTATACCGAAGACAATATGCAGTTCGACCAGACAAGTGGTTTCCGCTTGCCTACCCAGTTCGAAATCGATGACGCCTTGGCCACCATCGCGCAAATGGATGGTCGGGTGGCACGGATTTACACTTTGTCCGTTCACAAGGATAACGATCCGCTCGGCGTCGTGCGGCATATTCTGGGTCCCGACAAGTTAGACGAAGAAGCCATGGTGGTGCTGGACCAAGTGCTGGAGTCAGCAAACAAACATGGCGTGCGGTTGATTGTTCCGTTCGTCGATCAAGCCAGTTGGTGGGGCGGAATTCAAGAGCTGGCTGCCTTCCGCGGCAAAGCGAAGGATGATTTTTATACCGATCCACAAGTGAAAGAGGACTATAAGAACATCGTCAAGCGCGTGCTCGAACGGGTGAACACCCGCACCGGCGTAAAATATAAAGACGACAAAGCAGTCCTCTGCTGGGAACTTGGAAACGAATTGCGGGCTCCCAAGGAGTGGGTGCGCGAAATGGCTCCAGTGGTTAAACAAAATGATTCCAATCACCTCGTTGCGGAGAGCTACTTCACTGATCCGGATAATCCCGGCGTCGATATCGTTCAGGATCATCTCTACCAGGGCAACCCGGTGGCAATCGTTGAGCAGATTCATCGCAGCATTCAACGCGCTACGGGGCACAACAAAGTCTATTGGGTTGGTGAGTTCGGTTTCGTCACCACCGAGGGTATGCGCGACATCATCGACACAGTCATCAAGGAACCCGCCGCATCTGGCGCTTTGATTTGGTCTTTACGATTCCACGACAAGGATGGTGGCTATTACTGGCATCACGAGCCGCACGGCGGCGACTTTTTTAAAGCCTATCACTGGCCAGGAGGTCCGATGGGCGAACCATATGATGAAACACGATTCATGAAAATGGTACGAGATAAGGCCAACGAAATTCAAAATCGACCGCCGCCTGCTTTAGAAGCGCCGTCCCCGCCGGAACTGACCGACGTGACCGAGGGTGGCATCATCAATTGGCGCGGATCGACTGGGGCAGCCAGCTACAACCTGCAGCGCACGGATATGGCAAATGGTAATTGGAAAACCGTCGCTTACGAACTGAGCGACGATGCTAGCCAATACCATCCCTTAGCGGCGGACGAATCAGTCCACCCCGGCAACACGTACTATTACCGTTTAATTGCGCGCAATGAGGCGGGCGACTCGCAGCCATCGAAAACGTTCGGTCCAGTGACAATTCATTCACATACGTTGCTCGACGAACTCAACAACTTCTCGCGCACCTATCGCAGCGGTGGAAAACTGGAAGTTAAAAGCAATGACGCCCGTAATTTCAAAGAAGACTTTTATCGCTTGTCCGGCTCGGCAGGGTCGTGGATCGCCTACAAAACCCCTGGTCGAATTACCGCCGTTCGTGTTTATGCCTTCGGCGATAAAGAGGCGCCTGATTTAGCATTCCGCTCTGGGACCGATCCGGAGAGCGGTGAAAAGCTGACGGCGCAAACGCAAGATTTCTACGCCGGCAAGGAAATGTACAACTACCGTTGGCCGCGGCTCTATACGTTGAGCGCTTTGCCAAACAACGGCGACAGCTTCACCATCACGTTCACAAAAGAAGCACAAATCTCCCGCATCGAGATCGAGTACCAATAGTAGCAACTCGGGAAGGCGAGGCTCCCGCCGCGCCGAACTCGTCGACGAATCCCACACGCCATGTGTCCAGCCGACGTCATGCAGCCGCACGTCTTGAATCAACTCGCTGAAACGATGCGTGCGCATCTTTTCGAGCACATACTGCCATTTTGGTCCGGGCCGGCGCTCGATCACGAGCAAGGTGGTTGGATGGCGTGGTTATCGAACGATCTAGTGGCCGATCGCAGCAAGCCAAAAGGGTTGATTGTTAACAGCCGCATTTTGTGGACATTCTCGGCTGTGCATCGTTTCAGGCCGACCCCGATTTACCGCGAAATGGCAGACCGCGCACTCGAGGTCGTGTTGAATCGCTTCTGGGATCCGCAATTCGGCGGCGCGTTTTGGCAACTCGATGGCGAAGGCCGCGTGCTCGACGACTCGAAAAAAACTTACGGCCAGGCGTTCTACATTTACGCCCTGGCGGAATACTTCCAGGCGTTCAGTTCGGCGGCAGCGCTGGAGCGCGCCCAACAACTTTTCCACCTGATCGAGCAACATGCACATGATTCGCGATACGGTGGTTACTTGGAAGTGCGCAAGCACGACTGGTCCGAAGCCGCTGACACCCGGCTCAGTGACAAAGATCAGAACGAAAAGAAATCGATGAACAATCACCTCCATGTGCTAGAAGCCTACACGAATCTGTACCGTGTTTGGAAAACCCGGCAGGTCGAAAAGCGGCTGCGCGAACTCATCGACATTTTTGAATGCCGCATTCTCGATCCGGGCACAAAACACTTGCATCACTTTTTCGATGAAGCGTGGAACATCCGTTCCGACGCTTATACTTTCGGCCACGATATCGAAGGCGCGTGGCTGTTGTGTGAGGCTGCGGAAACGCTTGGTGATCCGTCCCTCCAAAATCGTGTCCGAGAGACGGCTTTACAGATCTCTGAGGCCGTTTACCGCGAGGCACTGAGCCCCGATGGCGGACTTTGCTATGAAGGCCAGGGCGGCAAGATCATCGATTCCCACAAAGAATGCTGGCCGCAGGTCGAAGCCATCGTCGGGTTTATCAATGCCTTCCAGCTTTCCGACGACGCGAAATACCTACAGGCGGCCCAAGGACTTTGGCACTACATCGAGCGGCATCTGGTCGATCGTGTCCACGGCGAATGGTTTTGGCGCATCAACGACGATGGACGCCCTGATCACTTGTTGCCAAAAGTCAGCGAATGGAAAGGGCCGTACCATGCGTCCCGTGCGTGCCTGGAAACAATGCATCGACTGGAAACCATAACGGCGAGTGCCTAAGCTGCAGATATTCCAATTTAGCTTAACGACGGTCGCCGTTCTGCAAATTCTGCAAAACCGGAAATCTAGTATCGCAACTCTTGAATTCGCAACGATGACAAAAAAACACTTCCGCCAACGATTGAACCAGCTTCAGCAGCATCACGAAAAGCTTTTGCGCCGTCGAAACCAAAAACAAAAGAACGGCAACGGCATTTTTGATCGGTACAATTTTCCCGTGCTCACCGCGGAGCATGTGCCGCTAGATTGGCGATACGATTTCAATCATGTCTCCAATCCGCATTTGATGACGCGCCTTGGCATCAACTGCGTATTCAACGTCGGCGCTATGGATTGGAACGGAAAAGTCGTGCTGATGGCCCGCGTCGAAGGCTGGGACCGCAAATCGTTTTTTGCGGTGGCAGAAAGCAAAAACGGAGTCGACCGCTTCGAGTTTTGGGATCGTCCCGTCGAAATGCCGGACTTTGAGCCGCAGGAAACCAATCTGTACGACATGCGTTTGGTTCGGCACGAAGACGGCTGGGTTTACGGCCTGTTTTGCGCCGAACGGCACGACGACTCCAAACCCGGCGATCTTTCCGCTGCTATCGCCCGCTGCGGCATTGCCCGCACCAAGGATCTTGTGAAATGGGATCGCTTGCCCGACTTGAGAACGAATTCGCTCCATCAGCGCAATTGCGTGTTGCATCCGGAATTCGTCGGCGGCAAATACGCTTTTTATACACGCCCCATGACCGACTTCGCCGCCACCGGCACAGGCGACGGCATTGGTTGGGGACTATGCGACAACATTGAACATGCCGAAATTGGCGAAGAAAAAATTATCGATCCACGCTTCTACCACACCATTAAAGAAGGCAAAAATGGCCTCGGTCCCGCGCCAATTAAAACCGAGCAAGGCTGGCTCCACTTGGCGCATGCGGTTCGCAACACCGCCGCCGGAATGCGTTACGTTCTGTACATGTTTCTCTGCGCTCTAAGCGATCCTACCAAAGTCATCAAATCGCCGGGCGGTTATTTCATGGCGCCCGAAGGCGAAGAGCGCGTTGGCGATGTATCGAACGTAGTTTTTGCCAACGGCTGGGTGGCCCGCGACAACGGCGATGTGCTGATTTACTACGGCTCGTCCGATACTCGTACGCACGTTGCCACCAGTACCGTGGAAAAACTGCTCGACTATGTGACGAATACCCCGGAAGACTCCATGCGCTCCGCTGCATGTGTGCAGCAACGTTGCCAGCTCATCGAAAAGAACCGATCTCAAAACTCCTCGCGCAAGTGAGCGGCAGCAGCGACTGCTTGCCGATCAGCAACCAATATCCCATGCAAAATACCTGCTGGTTCCTGTTGCTGTCGATTCTTTGGAACGTCGCTTCTTTGTGTCTTGCCGCCGACGCTCAAGATCCGGCCAACCCGAATGCCAGCGATCAGGCAAAAGCTGTTCTCAAATACTTTCAAAGCCTTGTCCCACAGTCCGGCAAGCATTTGATTTCTGGCCAGTTCGACGACTACGGCGATCAAGCGAGCCTTGGGCTGATGAGCCAAATTCACAACAAAACGGACCTTTGGCCAGCGATTTTGGGGGTCGATTATGCGGGCCGCGGCGGCGTTGTCATCGGGCCGCCGAATAAGGCGGCGATTGATTACTGGCGGCAAGGTGGATTGGTAACGGTCAGCACACATCTTTATGATCCCAATAACGCTATCGGCGACGGTGGGTTGCGCGATAGGAACGTCGACCTTAATGCTCTGCTCGACGAGCACACTGAATCCCATGCAGGCTGGATGAAAGAACTCGACCGCGTGGCCGAGGGTTTGCAGCAACTCAAAGACGCTGGCGTGGTAGTTCTGTGGCGGCCGTTTCACGAAATGAATGGCAACTGGTTTTGGTGGAACGGAAAAGACCCGGATACCTTCATCAAACTGTGGCGGCAGATGTTCGACTACTTCACGCACACCAAAAACCTGGATAATTTGCTCTGGGTTTACAGCCCCAACCATGGTGAAAAAGTCACCGATTATTATCCCGGCGATCGTTACGTCGATTTGGTCGGGCTCGACGCCTACACCGATTTCGTTGACCCCGACCACATTAAAGGTTACGACGAAATCACGCGGCTTCCCAAGCCGTTCGGCTTCACAGAATTTGGCCCGCACGGGGCCAGCAACCCACCGGGCAATTACGATTACGTGCAATTCGCGGAGGGAGTGCAAAAAAATTTTCCGCGAGCAGTGTTCTTCATGTGCTGGAATGCCAAGTGGAGCATGGCGCAAAATAACAATACCAAGGAAATGCTGAGCCGTCCCGAAATCATCAATCGAGAAGACTTGCCGAAGGAATGGCACTGACGATCAATGATGGGGGGTTGTTAACATGTACTGCCATGCAGTTTGCGTAACGCTGCCTTTTATAATTTCGAGCGCCCTCTTGGCACGCGGTGCCGACAATGCTGCTCACTCCGACAACGCCGCGCCGGCGGAAACCGCGGTTCACACCGGAATCGCTAACCAAGCGGACCATGCCGCTCAGCCGGTCACGCCCAATGCCTCTCCCGAGGCGGTAGAACTGCTGAAATACATTTACAGCATCTCAGGTAATCACACCTTGGCAGGCCAGCATGCCGTCCCGCTACTAGGTGGGACGCGACTGGTCACCGCGCAGCGCCAGACAAAACACTATCCGGCATTGTTTGGGCAAGACTTCGGCTTCGATTCCCCAGGCACATGGGACGGCATCAATTTTCGTCAACGGACGGTCGACGAAGCTATCCGCCGCAGTAGCGAAGGCTTCATCATCATGCTCATGTGGCATGCCGTGCGGCCGACCGACGACGAGCCCGTGACATTCAAAGAATCTGTCCAAGGCAAGCTGACCGACGAGCAGTGGCATGACTTGGTCACGCCCGGCACCGAGCTGAACGATCGCTGGAAATCGCAAGTGGATGTCATCGCTTGGTTTCTCAAGCAACTGCAATATGCCAACGTGCCCGTGCTCTGGCGGCCCTACCATGAGATGAACGGCGATTGGTTTTGGTGGGGGAAAAAGGAGGGTGACAATGGTTACAAAAAGCTGTATCGCATGTTGTTCGATCGGTTGGTGAATTTTCACAAGATCAACAATCTCATTTGGGTCTACGGCTGCAACGAACTGAATGACAACGTCGATTCGTATGAAAAGTATTACCCAGGTAACGATGTCGTCGATATTCTCGCCACGGATGTTTACCGTCGGGGCTTCGCCCAGGACGATTACGATACGCTTTCCGCACTGGCCGGCGACAAACCAATCGCTCTGGGCGAGGTTGGCGCCCCGCCTTCTTTGGAAATCTTGAAGAAGGAACCGCGCTGGGCGTGGTTTATGGTTTGGGGTGAGACGGGCGGATTTGGCCGCGGCGGCGGTCCGAGCGCGGCGACAATTTATCAAAATGATGCGGTGGTGACCTTAGACAAACTTCCCTGGGTAAAAATGGGCCAGCCCAAGATCCATTATCCGATTTTGAAATAATCATGCACACGCAAAGATTAAACGGTTCAGAACATTACCGGATCTTCGGGCTGAGTCTCGTATTGGTGACGGCAACCTGCACAATGATGCAGTTGATTCCGGCAGCAGCTGCCGATGACGCTACACAACCGCTGAAAAGCGCTTCGCCGGTTTCTGCGGCGTCGCCATCGGATTCCAAACCGGACGTAGTGTTTCTCTGGCCAGCCGGCTCGCCCACCTTGCAGGGAACTGATGAGAAAGAAATTACCACCCCTCCCAATCCGCAGCCCGGCCAGCGCATCAATTCGATCAAGAATATTCATAACCCGTCGATTGAAGTTCATCTGCCTCCGCCCGAAAAGGCAAACGGTACAGCCATCATCGTCGCGCCTGGCGGCGGACATCGGGAAGTAAACGTCGGCACCGAAGGAACCGATATTGCCAAGTGGCTCAACGATCTCGGAATCGCCGCGATCATTTTGAAGTACCGCCTGGCGCAAACGCCCGGTTACCACTACACTGTCGAAGGCGAAGCTCTACAAGATACACAGCGAGCAATCCGCATCGTTCGCGCTCGCGCCAAGGAATGGAACGTGAACCCCGATCGCGTCGGAATTTTGGGCTTCTCCGCTGGAGGCGCACTAGCGGCATTGGCCGATATCCGTTTCGATCGCGGCGATTCCAATGCGGCGGACTTAATTGATCATGAGAGCTGCCGCCCCGATTTCGTTGGCCTGGTCTATGCCGGGTGGGGGCCAAACATGGACATCACCGCGCCCAAAGACGCCGCCCCGGCATTTCTTACCAGCGCGGGCCTGGACGACTTGTTTCATTCCCGCGAAACCGTGGAATTCTATCAATCGTTGATTAAATCGCAGATTCCAACGGAATTGCACATATACGGCCACGGCGGCCATGCCGGAGGCATCGGTCGGCGCAATGGAATTCCATTCGGCACCTGGCCGCGCCGCTTCGAAGAATGGCTGGCCGATCTCGGAATGCTGAAAAAGGAATAAGCAATCTGCCGCTGTGTAGAGTCATTGGATTTTAGGAACGACTCACCTTTGAAATCGAGTAATGACCTTCCCCTTCACATCTACTAAACTCGCCGGGGAATACTTGTTATGAAATACATCCGGTTTTCAGCACGGTTGATCCCCTGCCTGGCGATGCTTTGGCTGTCCGCCAGCATTTGTCATGCGCAAGATTTGCTCATTACGCCGGATAAGCCCGACGGCATTTATGAGATCGGCGAGCCCATTCATTGGAATATTCAGTGGAAAGGTGAAGGCCCGGTCAGTGAAGCCACCTACGTCATCAAGGACAACGGCCAAACCGAATCCGCAAATGGCACAGTTCCGTTGACCGAAGGTACAGGGTCGCTAAACGGCAAGCGGGACGAGCCGGGTTCGCTCTTGGCCGAAGTGACGGTGATTTCTGCGGATGAAAAACCGCATAAAGCATTCGGCGGAGCGTTGATTGCCCCCGAGAAAATCACTCCGGCCGTCTCCAAACCTGCCGACTTCGATGCGTTTTGGGAGGGCAAACTTAAAGAACTGGCAGCCATTCCTCCCAATCCGCAATTAGAAAAAGGCGAGAGCAACAAGGCCAATGTCGACTATTGGAAAATCAAGCTCGACAACATTCACGGCACCCACATCCAAGGTCAGGTGGCGCGTCCGAAAGAGGGCGAAAAATTTCCTGCGCTGCTGATTCCGCAATGGGCCGGTGTTTACCCGTTGCAGAAATCTTGGGCAACGGATCGCGCCGCCGAAGGCTGGCTGGTCCTTAACATCGAAGCGCACGATCTGCCAATTGACGAGCCGGAAGCGTTCTACAAAGAGCAATTCGCCGGACCCCTGAAAGACTATTGGGCCATCGGGAACGACGACCGCGACACCAGCTACTTTTTGCGAATGTACCTGTCGTGCTACCAGGCCGCACAATATCTTACTGGCCGGCCGGATTGGGACGGAAAAACTTTCGTCGTCAGCGGAGGCAGTCAAGGCGGGCAACAATCGCTAATGACCGCCGCATTACATCCCAAAATCACCGCAGCATTGGCCGTGGTACCAGCAGGCTGCGACATGCTCGGCCCCGACGCCGGCCGCGCTCCCGGTTGGCCTGCCTGGTATTCGCAAATTCAGGGTAAAGATCCTGAAAAAGTGCGTCAGGCGGCGCGCTACTACGATATTGAAAATTTTGCTCCGCAAATCCATTGTCCCATACTGGTCGGGGTGGGTTTGGTCGACCAGGTTTGTCCCCCCGCAGCCACATTCGCGGCGCTCAACCAGATTCAATCCCCCAAGGAAATTGTAGTTCTGCCGCAATCCGAGCATCAAGAAACGCACAACTCACAGCGCCCCTACTATCAGCGCTGGGGTGTGTGGATGGCGCAATTGCGGCGCGATATGTCAGCGCCGATCAAGAGTTCTCCTGTGGTGGCGCGGGCAGCCCGCGCGCCCTCGTCATCATCAGCGCCAACGGCCACAACCGATCCCGAATATTCGTCAGATGAATCGCCCGAATACTTGCTCCCCACGCCTGAAAATTATCTCAAACTCGCTGCTGAGACTGAAGCGGCGTTACAGCGCAACGTGCTGGGCCCCTGGTTCCCGAGGTGCATTGATAACGAACATGGCGGATTTTACTCCGATTACACACGCGACTGGAAACCGAGCAAGAGCGAAGGAAAATTTTCCGTGTTCCAAGGCCGCATGACGTGGATCACCGCTGAGGTAGCCATGCGCCGCCCGGAGCTCAAAGATCAGTTTCTCCCATACACCAGGCACGGTGAAAAATTTTTAAACGACACGATGTGGGACAATCAATCGGGCGGTATTTTTTGGGGAGTAGATGACGACCGCAAAATCAGCCCGTCCTTCGGCGACGACAAGCAACTGTACGGCATTGGTTTCTGTTTGTATGCTGCCGCAAATTCGTATCGGGCCACGAAAGACCCGGCGGCCCTGGATTTAGCCAAACGCATATTCCGCTGGGTTGAGCAGCACGCGCACGACGAAGCCAACGGTGGATATTTTGAATGGCTCAAGCGCGATGGCACGCCGATTCAGCCCGATCCCAACGTCAAGCAGCCGGACCTGCGTTCCGGCCTACCGGTGGGCGGAAAATCTATGAACACGCACATTCACTATCTGGAAACGCTGACACAACTCTACCAGGCTTGGCCCGATCCGTCGGTTCGGCACCGGCTGGAAGAAGTGCTTTCTGTTGTGCGCGACAAAATCTGCTCGGAACCGGGCGTCATGCATTTATATTTCACGTTCGATTGGCAGCCGACTTCCGATCGCGATTCCTATGGTCACGACATTGAAACGGCTTATCTCCTGATTGACGCAGCCGAAGCATTGGGCATGGCCAACGACCCAAAAACTCAGCACATGGCGCGGATGTTGGTCGACCACTGCCTGCAAACCGGCTGGGACGAAACCTACGGTGGCGTTTACCAGGAAGGTCCCATGCTCGGAAAAGCGGACGCGCTGACCAAAGAATGGTGGGAGCAGGTCGAAGCGCTTAACGCGCTGCTGCTGATGCACGAAAAATACGGACAGGAGACCGACAAGTATTTTAAAGCCTTTCAGCAGCAATGGCATTTCATTCAAAAGTATCAATTCGACCACGAGTATCCGGGCGTGATCGAATCCGTAAAGCCCGACGGTACGCCCATCACCCAAGATAAAGGCCGCATGTGGAAGGCTGCATATCACGACGGTCGCGCGCTGCTGAATGTCACGGATCGATTGAAAAAACTCGCCGGTCAGAATTGATTGATGCTATCCACTCTCGTTAATTCTAAGGTTCACTTAATGGCACGATATTGCAGTGCATTCCTGTTACTCGTGGTTTTGGCAACCGGCACATCGTCGGCCGACGAATCCCCCAAGCCGGCGCTGCCCGGTTTTATCAAGGGATACACCTGGGGTTGGGTTGGTTATCGGGGTCAGTACGAAGGACCCCGGGCTGAAACCTCGATGAAGCGACTTGCCGAGACTGGCGCGCAATGGGTTTGCATTGCATTCGGCGGCACGATGAAAACGTTTGACTCCCCGGAAATAAGTTGGGGCGAGTCCAATCCTAAGATGGTTTCCGACGACGAAATTCGCCACGCAATCGATATGGCGCACCAAAACGGGATGAAAGTGATTCTTAAGCCGGTCGTCAATCCTGATGACAATGTGTGGCGGGCGCAAATCAAATTCTCCAAGCCCGAAGACAATCAATCCGCGCCGTCCGATGCAGAAAAAAGGTCCGCACCGGCGAAATTTGCTCCGCCCAAGCATGTTAAAGACTTGGAAAAATGGGACCGCTGGTGGCAAGATTATTCGGCATTCATCCTTCACTACGCCAAACTAGCCGAAGAGAAACAGGTGCCAATTTATTGTCTCGGCTGCGAAATGAATTCCACAGAAGAGTTTGAAGATCATTGGCGCAAACTAATTGCCGAGGTCCGCAAAGTGTACAGCGGCCTATTAACCTACGACGTCAACCATGATAGCGAAGACAACGTTCACTGGTGGGATGCAGTCGATTTCATTAGCATCAGCGCCTACTACGCAATTCGCCCGTCAAACAATCGCTCGATGGACGAGGCCGTTAAAGAAACCACGCCCGTAGACGAAATTGTCGCAGGCCTCGAGCGCGTCAAAAAACGGCTAGCTCAAATCAGCGCCAAATGGCACGAGCCGATCCTATTTATCGAAACAGGCGTTCTCAATGCACGCGGCTTCGCGCGTTACCCTTGGTCGCATAGCGACGAGCACGTCGAAAGCCCAATCGATGAGCTGGAACAGGCCAATTTCTACGACGCCATGTGCCAGACCTTTTGGAATGAGCCTTGGTTCATGGGTTTCACCTGGTGGGAATGGCCGGCTCAAATTCCCGACTCTAACCATCCGGATGGTACTCGCACTTTTTCGGTCGACGGCAAAAAGGGTGAAGCCGTAATGCACGACTGGTATGCAAAGCCAGTACACGATGTTTCTGTACCGGCTTCAAAGTAGCCTTGAGCAAAAGCAGCTCGCGCCAACATAATCCGGTTCCGCAAAGGATGTCGGATTAACTTCTTTCTTTTGCGGGTCCGCTTGACCCGATCGCCCACGGGTTATTTTGTTAATTGCCTTACGGTATCATTTGAAACCGCCCGGCGATGTCAGTCCGAAATGCCGTCAACAGGATTTGTGAATGAATCAAACTCTGCCACCAACCACCGCAACGGCGGAGGCATTGCCAGGCTGGCGCGGAGCATTCTTCAAGCTGGTTCCGGCTTTCGATTCGCTGCGCAACTACTCGCTGCGTATTCTGGCCCTCGACACCATGGCTGGCCTGACCGTGGCCGCCGTCGCTCTGCCGCAAGCCATGGCGTATGCCCAAATCGCGAACATACCACCTCAGTACGGGCTATACACCGCCATCGTAATAACGGTCGTCGGCGCACTATTCGATTCGTCGAAACAACTCATCAATGGGCCAACCAATGCGATTTCGATCGCCGTGCTGAGCGCTCTTGTCGGCTTTTCAGAATCCGAGCGCATCCCGGCCTTCATTCTGCTCACATTGATGGTCGGGATGGTTCAAGTCGCCATTTCATTGCTCCGATTGGGCGATTTAACGCGCTACGTTTCCCACGCCGTGATTGTCGGCTTTACACTGGGCGCCGCGGTCCTCTTGGTGCTGGATCAGTCGAAGAATTTGCTCGGACTTCCCGCAGCGGGTACGGGAGAAGATCATTTTCTTTGGCGTTTTTGGCTTACGATTCAGCACATCGACCAAACGAACCTTACCGCACTTTTAATCGGATTAGGAACGATCGTCGTGGCGCTGATGCTGCGCTGGATCAATTCGCTATTGGGCATTCGGCTCCCCGATCTGCTCCTGGCAATCATTTGTGTAACGGCCGTTGTCGGCAATTGGCAGCTCGATAAGCAAGGACTGAAAATCGTCGGGACTATTCCCTCCAAGCTTCCTTCATTCGAAGTGCCCGACATCGATTGGTCGCGAATTCACACTCTGGGAAGCAACAGCCTGGCAATCGCGCTACTGGGTTTGCTCGAAGCCATTTCAATGGCCAAAGCTATAGCTGCCCAGACGCGCCAAAAACTCGACATGAACCAGCAATGTTTGAGCGAGGGACTGGCCAATGTCACCGGAAGTTTTTTTCAATGTTTCCCCGGCTCCGGCTCGCTCACACGCTCTACGATTAATCAGCAGGCCGGCGCCCGCACTCAGTGGTCAGGAGTGATCGCCGCGGTCGCTGTCGCACTAACCGTAATTTTATTCGCGCAATATGCCTACTATATTCCGAAGGCCGGCTTAGCGGGAATTTTAATGCTGTCTGCGTGGCGATTGGTCGATCGGCGTCAGTTAGTCTACTATTTGAGAACGACGCGCATCGATGCCTGGATTGTTATTCTCACTGCGGTTTCAGCCGTGGCGGTATCGGTTGAGTTTTGTGTGCTAATCGGCGTCTTTTTGTCGTTCGTGCTGTATATACCGCAAGCGGCGCGTGCCCATCTGACCGAGCTGGTCGTGTCAAGGGAACGTGTAATCCGGGAACGCATGGATTCGGATCCGATTTGCACGCGAATTCGCATCTACAGTCTGGAAGGCGATTTGTTTTTCGGTGCCGCGCCGGAGTTGGAACAGCATTTGGACACCATCGTACAAACGGCCGATGAAGGAGTCCGCGTAGTTGTCCTGCGAATGAAGCGTGTCCGCAGTCCCGACGCGGTATGCATGAGCGTGCTGGATCACTTTATCGAGCGAATGCACGCCGCCGAGGTCACCGTGCTGCTGTGTGGTGTGCGTCCCGATTTGATGAAAGTTATCGATTCCAGCGGCTTGGTTCGCCGTCTCGGCCTGGAGCGAGTCTTTGTGTTTCAGGAAACCGGCGAATTTTGGACCAGCACCCTGGAAGCGGTTCGTTTCGCTTACGAAATCATCGGCGACGACGTCTGCGAAGTCTGCCCACGACACGCCGAGAGCCTGAATAAGAAAGACGGCTGGTACTATTTGATTTAGTGTGCTGTATTCGCGCGTTTCTACAGCCCCGCGACTTCGAAATCGCCCGGCAAAGGCGGGCCGGCGCCAACGAGACTTGGCGACATTACGACTGAGTCGTCGAACCAAACAATTTTTCCCCGTTGCAAATTGGCGACAGTTGCCAGCGGATCGTGGCGCGAGAAAATCAAACGCGATCGGTAGCCCGGAGCAATTCTTCCAAGGGGCTCCGCAAAACACAGGGTTTTCGCACTTATGCCGGTGGCCGCGCGCAGCACCGCCATTGTCGGCAGCCCCGCCTGCTCCATCCGATGCATTTCTTGCAGCAGCCCTATGCCATGGGGAACGCCGGACGACCCAGCATCGCTTCCCGCAATAATCGTCACTCCCAAATCATGGGCTTGGCACAACATACGCTGATGGCCAGTAATGATTCGTCGTAAATGACCTGCAACTTCGCTGTTCCATCCCAATTCGTAAGCCCGATCGAGCTGTAATTGAACCGGCGCAAACGTCGGCGTCCAGGCAATTTGCCGATCGCGCATTTTTGCCAGTTGCTCGGTGGTAATAAAAAATCCATGCTCTACCCTCGTTACACCACCTTCGATCGAATTCTCGATGCAAATCCGCGAACTTGACCGTTCGTCAGTTTGGCGGATAGAGTTAATACAGGTCGGGTTCGCTTTCCGCCGGCGGAGGAGGTCCGAAAAAGCGGCCTGACGATGTCTTTTCGTCGAATTGGGCCACTGGTCGATGCCGCAATCCTGCGGCTGGCCGAAGGAAGGGATTTCGGATGCCGCCTCTTGTGATTGACGTTCGCAGCGCTGAAGATACGCGCGATTGCATCCATCGCGCCGTGCAAGCGCTGGCAGAAGGCCAGCTTGTTGCTTTTCCGACCGAAACCGTCTATGCACTTGCCACCAGTGCCTTAGACGAAACGGCCGTGACCCGAATGCTAAAGGTCAAGCGCCGTCCCCCCGGCCAACCTCCATTAACTTTGGGTTTGAAAAGCGCCGACGAAGCGCTCGATTACGTTCCGCAAATGTCTCTCTTGGGACAGCGTCTGGCTCGCCGCTGCTGGCCTGGACCTGTGACCATCGTTTGCTCCAATCATCATCCGGAGAGTTTGCTCGAACGCCTGCCCTCGGGGGTTCGCAAGGCGGTTACCCCGACCGGAACGGTCGGGATGCGAGTCCCAGGGCATCCGATGGTCCTCGAGACACTGAAATTAATTGTTGGTCCCGTCGTGCTCACCAGCGCCAACCGCGCTGGCCAGCCCGATCCGCTCACGGCCCAAGATGTCGTTGCCGGCCTCGGAGATGACGTCGCGCTGATCCTCGACGATGGGCGTACGCGGTTCGGGCAGGCTTCGTCGGTCATCAAAATAGGCCAGCATGGTTTCGAAATGATCCGCGGCGGAGTCGTTTCCGAGCAAACCCTGTCGCGCCTGGCTTGTTTAAGCATCGTATTTGTTTGCACGGGTAATACGTGCCGGAGTCCTATGGCTGAGGCGCTGTGCCGCACTATGCTGGCCGCTCGGCTGCATTGTGCTCCCGAAGAGTTGCAAGACCGAGGCGTGGTCATTGCATCGGCGGGCCTCTCAGCCGTCATGGGAGGCCGGCCGAGCCCCGAGGCCGTGGCAGTTCTTTCGGAAGTTGGCGTCGACCTTTCGCATCACGAAAGCCAGCCGCTGGGCGAACAGCTGATCCGCCACGCCGACATCGTGTGGACCATGACTCGCGCCCATCGTAAGGCAATTTTAGATCAATGGCCCGAAGCCAGTGGGCGCGTTCATCTGCTCAGTATGGACGGTCAAGATATTTCCGACCCAATCGGCGGCCCACAAGAGCTATACCGCCGTAGCGCGGAACAAATCAAAGCGGAATTGGAGTCGCGGCTAAAGGACCTGGAGCTGTAGATGAAAATTGCTATCGGATGCGATCATCGTGGTTTCGAAGTCAAAACTAAGCTCATGGAACTCGTGGTCAAGCTCGGCCACGAAGTGACCGATGTCGGCTCCTTCGGCGACGAAAGTTGCGATTATCCTGATTTGGCCGCAGCGGTCGGACGCAAAGTGAGCACCGGCGAAGTCGATCGTGGAATTCTGGTTTGCGGCAGCGGCATCGGCATGTGCATTGCCGCCAATAAAATTCCAGGCGTACGAGCCGCCCCTTGCCACGACGATCTCACGGCCGAAATGAGCCGCCGCCACAACGATTTGAATGTGCTGTGCCTCTCGGCCGACATGCTGGGCGAACGCTTGATTGACCGGTTGGTCGAAGTTTGGCTGAATACTCCATTCGAAGGGGGCCGCCACAGCCGCCGCTTGGAAAAGATCGCCGAATTGGAGCGACATCAGAAATCGTGATTAGCTCAATATTCCCGAAGCTCAGCCAAGCGACCTTTTCGTATTAAACCACCAAGTTCCCGCCTGATTTTCGCGTCGGCCGCTGGCAATTACTTGCTATTCACTGCAAAATGTGTTTAGCTGGAATCCTGTTAGATCGGTTACTGGACGCTTACCTCTTCTCTTATTTCTTCAAAGGCGCCCGTTATGAGTTCCGCTCCCCAATCCAAAGCTCCCGCGTCATCGTTTTCAATTGCACGCGTCTTAACGCTGTTAGTGCTCGCGGTGGTAGTAATCGTCGTTGTGCTTGTCGCCAAATCGCGGCAATGGGAGCAGCAAGCCCACGAAAAAGAAACCACGTTAATTTCCCAAATGGGTATTGGTGGATCCACGCCCATGCAGCTTGATCCGGTATTTACCGATGCCGACGGCGATTTGATTGCCGATCCGCCAAAAGACCCATCGAAGTTAATCGACCCAGATAAAATCGTGTTTTCTTTCGTTGGTTCTGATACGGCCAGTGAAGAACGCTCCAACTGGACGGACTTTGCTAGTTTTCTGTCCAAGAAAAGTGGCAAACCGGTCGAGGTCGTTGCCTTCAAGAATCGTGAAGATGAACGACAAGCAATGCGCGACGGAAAACTCCAGATCGCTGGTTTCAATACGGGCGACGTGCCGTTGGCAGTAAACACCTGCGGATTTGTCCCGGTTTGCTCCCCCGGACGCGATGATGGCACCATCGCCAATTACACTTCTCAAATTATCGTGCCGGCCGGCAGTCCACTGCACATCCTGCAAGATCTCAAAGGGAAAACCGTCGTATTTACCGACCGCACCTCCAATGGCGGTTACAAAGCCGCGCTCGTCTTGCTGAAAGATCGCGATTTGCTTCCGCAACGCGATTACAATTGCCGATTTTCTCTGTCATACCAAAAATCCATTGATGGTGTTTCCAGCGGTCAATTCCAGGCGGCTGCCGTCGCCAGCGATATGCTGCAACGAGAGGTGGCCAACGGATCGGCCGATTTAGCCAAGCTACAAGTGATCGACCAATCCAAGACATTTCCTCCAGCCACGCTCGGTTATGTTTATAACTTGAACCCCGATTTGGCCAAAAAAATTCGTGACGCCATGTTGGAGTTCGTCTGGACTGGCACCGGACTGGAAAAAGAATATGCTGGCACTCGAGCAACAAAATTTGTGCCCGTTTCTTATAAAAACGACTTCGAGTGGGTCAGAATCGTGGCCGATGCCGTCCGCGATCCGCCTGATACCGCCATCGAAAAAGATTCGACTGACACAGCGCAGTCCAAAGCTGGTGTGGCCGAATAGAAATTGCCCTCGCTGAAGTGCTGTCGAGAATGCTGACTGGCTACTAGCTTCACTGCCATCGTTCGGCAAGTTTTTCCACAATGAGCCGACCGATGTTCAGCGAGGCCGTGGCTGCTGGCGAGGGTGCATTGCACACGTTCACCACGCGGTCAGATTGCAGAATTAAAAAATCGTCAAGCATGGCGCCGTCCCGACCAACCGCCTGCGCCCGCACTCCGCTTGGGGCCGCAATTAAATGCTCGACTTGAATCTCCGGCACTAATCGCTGCAAAGCCCGCACGAAGGCTCGCTTACTGAAGCTCCGCCACATTTCGCCCAGACCGGTCCGCCAGTATTTCGCCGCCATTCGCAAGAATCCTGGATACGTGAGCGTCTCAGCCAAATCACGCGGCGAAATATCGCGCTTGCGATAACCTTCCCGCGCAAACGCCAACACGGCATTGGGGCCGCACTCTACGCCGCCATGAATGGTCCGCGTAAAGTGCACGCCCAAAAACGGAAAGTTCGGATCAGGCACCGGGTAAATTAAATTACGACACAACCGATGGGCCTTGGGCTTCAAATCATAATACTCCCCTCGAAACGGTACGATTTTTGGATCGACGCGTTGCCCGCTCAGTTTCGCAACTCGATCGGACTGCAAACCGGCGCATGTCACCACATACTGCGCATGGAACTCGCCAGCACCACTCTCAACAACCACTTCGTCCGAGTGGGCGTGGATGGCATTGACGCGCGCGCTACAAATAATTTGTCCGCCGGCTTCGGAAATCCGCTGTGCCAGCCGCCGGCATACTTCCCCATAATCGACAATTCCTGCTTCCGGTACGTGAATGGCGCGGATGCCCGCCGCATGGGGTTCAAGCTCCACCAACCGTGCACGTTCAATCATTTCGCACTTCACGCCGTTCGCTTGGCCCCGCTGGAAAATCCGGTCCAGGGCAGGCAATTCGTCTTCGCCTGTGGCGACAATCACCTTGCCACAGGTTTCGTACGCAATGCCTTCGGTGGCGCAAAACTGCTCCATGGCTGTTTTACCGGCGCGACAGTTGGCGGCTCGCAAACTGCCGGGCCGATAATAAATTCCCGAGTGCAGTACGCCGGAATTATGTCCCGTCTGATGCCGCGCAAGCTCCGTCTCCTTTTCCAACAGGATTACGCGGCGGCCCGGAAAATCGCAAATCAAACGGTGCGCCGTCGCCAACCCCACAATGCCGCCGCCGACAATAAGAACGTCGCTAGTGTGCATTTTTGCGAAGCCAATTCGGGCGAACGAAAACGAAAGGACGGCCAGAGATTTAGGTTGCGTCAAGACCGCACGGAGCCCTGCCGGCAGCGGCTCGATTTCACACCACAAAAATAACCCTCCGAATCAGTTCTGATGCACCAATGCCTGGAATTTAACGATTACGTAAACCCGGCAGATGCGAGTCGGACGATGATTCCGAATGTACGGCTGCTAGCTTCATTAAAAATCTGGACCACACACGCTATTCTACTTGCGGTCGCTTAAAACGTAATTAAATTCGAGATTTGAGACCAGTGGTACGGCTATTTATCTCGTACCCGGGATAACACTACATTCGTAGTGCAGCCGCCACTGATCGACAAACAGTCCGGCCAGGAAAGCTGAGGTGGAAGCCTCTAGCGGCAGTTTGTTTTTCGCCGCCTTGAACCTTGTTCGCCCGCATAATTGAAGGATCGCCCACGCATGTCGTCAGTTCAACGACCCAATTCCGACGATGTCGATCATCTGTTGCGCAACGCCCAACTGCGCGACGAAATGGAACCGTATCTCGATGAGGCCGTACTCAGCCTCAATCAGGAGCAAGTCCCCACACCGGTCGAAAACGAATTTTTGGCTTCCATGCTCGCTTGGGAACGTGCGCCCATCTTGCCCATCAGCCAATGGTTCACGCCCGAGCTTTCGCTTTCGCCCCCCGATAAGCTCAGCGATGACGACTTGCACTTCGCACTGTGGGACATCATTCACAAACTCTTTGAAAAACGCGTGGTGTTGGATTTCACCGACCACTTGACCGATCGCGAACTATATTGCCTCATTTGGCGCGATATTCTACCCTCGCCCGAAAAGAAAATCGACAATTCATCCAGCTTTCTGCATTGGGATTGTTCCGACGCTAGCGGCGACGCCCAATTGTGGTTGCGCTTTTACGCCACGCCCGAAGAACGCGAGCAATGGGCCGACGATTTCGGCAACGATTTGCCCGACCACGAACAGCCTCCTCATCCGCGCGACCTTCCCCGGGCCGCATTCTAGTCGCTTCGCATTCGAGCTGTTTCAAAACGGACTCTTGCCGATCTCAGCAGGTCGATTGTCAAGATTTTCCGGTGTCAAATATCCAGAATCACTTCCGCCAGCCAACCTTTCTGCTGCTGCTCCACTTTGAGCCCGTGATAGGTAATGGCTTTCACCTCGTGATCCAACTGATGTCGCGCCGGATCAAGCGGTTCTCCCCAAGCCGTGCCTTGCAGACCGGTCGGGCCAATGCGAACATCAAATTTCGCCAGCACCATCCGGCTTGAGTCAAATGTAAACAACAGCTCGTTGAGCCAATCCAGCAGCAAATGGTCGTATTCCCCGCGCTCGCTTCCCAAAGCGATTTTCACTTCATCGCGCAGCCGTACTTCGTCAAGATTGGTCACAATCAACGAGAATAACCCCGTTCCAGCCTCAGCAAACAAACCATCCAGCGTCGCTGCTCGAATGCGTAGTCCAATGTCGGCAGTATGTGCGAATACCTCGTGCATGATTAAATCTTCACGACGACTCGTCCCACCGTGCGGCCGGCCAAAATATCTTGAATCTTCGGCTCCAAATCGCTAAGCGAAACTTCAGTCGCTAGTTCATTCAGCAATTTCGGCCGCCACGGTCCAGCCAGTTTTGCCCACAGTGCAGCGCGCCCTTCCGACGGATATGTGGCCGAATTGATTCCTGCAAGGGTTACGCCTCGCAATATGAACGGATACACCGTCAGTGGCAATTCGATGCCCCCGATCAGGCCGCACGCCGCCACACAGCCGCGCTCATGCATCGTACGCAGTAGCGTTGATAAAACCGCTCCGCCCACCGTATCGATGGCTGCGATCCAACGCGCTTTAAGCAGCGGCTTGCCCGATTGGTCCGTTACCGCTGCACGCGACAAAATCTCCGCCGCCCCCAGTCGACGCAGTAAGTCAGCGGCATCCGGCTTACCGCTAACAGCGGCGACACGGAAACCTGCCTGCGCAAATAGTGCCACAGCCAGTGTTCCCACTCCGCCGCTAGCCCCGGTTACCACCGCTTCGCCCGAGTCGGACCGGATCTCCTGCCGTAAGATTGCCTCCAACGAAAGCGCTGCGGTAAATCCCGCTGTGCCCAAAATCATACTTTCCCGCAGCGTAAGTCCCGCGGGCAGCGGCACGACCCAATCGTCTGGCACGCGGATGAACTCCGCATACGCGCCCCAACGCCCCGCGCCCAATTCAAAACTGGTGACAATCACTTCATCGCCGACGCGAAATTTCTTTGAATTGCTCTCCGCCACAGTACCCGCCGCATCGATACCCGGCACATGCGGAAATCGACTTACCACTCCCACATGCCCGGTGGCAGCCAGTGCGTCTTTATAGTTCAGTGATGAATACTGCACGCGCACCAGCACGTCGCCTGCCGGCAAATCAGATTCGCTCACTGTTGCGATTCGGCGCTCAATTTCGCCATCCTCTCGTTTGGTAACCAGCAGACAACGCATTGGCTTCATCCTAGGCTGGTGGCGCACCGATGTTTTTCAACTGTCTCGTTCCCGCTCGGCTTGTGAAAACCCTGGCAATTGACAGCATTTTTGCCGATTCTATAATTCCGGCCAGAAGGAAATTGTAACCGATCAATCATTGCATCCGCACGGTCCAACGAAATCCGGCGGGCACTTTATTTAGGGGAGCACACCAATGGCGAATGTTGCAGAATTTAATGACTCCGGTTTCCAAGGGGATGTGCTTCAATCGTCCGTGCCGGTTCTTGTCGATTTTTGGGCTCCTTGGTGCGGTCCATGCCGCATGATCGCCCCGGTCGTAGAAGAACTGGCCAAAGAGAACCAAGGCAGCTTCAAAATTGGCAAGGTAAATATCGACGACAATCCAAATGTGGCCATGAACTACAGTGTGAATAGCATCCCGACCCTGATGATTTTCAAAGGTGGCCAGGTTATCGAGCGCTTTGTCGGCGTTCAGCCAAAAAGCCGGTTGCAGCAGGCCATCGATGCAGCCAAAGCCTGAATGCTGAAATAGTGGCGACCAGCCATTCGGGTTTCCAATAGGCTCTCGCTGCTAGCAAAGCCTGCGCGACATTCGTTCGCCGCTTCTTTTTCAAACTCTCATCCCGCTCGAGCAGCTAGCCGATGATGAAGATGGCTAAACCTTGCCGGTTGCGCTGATTTTATCGCTCGCCATAACGCATCGTTGGCTTCACTTCGCGGTTTAAAATCCGACAAAAGCGTTTGGATTGACCGATCGCATTTTCAATTCCCTGGGCTCTCTTCAAATGCCCGAACTCGAAAATTCAATTCACGCTGAGCGCCCTGTGCATTCAGCAGCTGTCCCGGTGGTCGAAAAGCGATTCGATCAGGCCCACGAAGTGCCCCGGGGCATTGCTAAAGCTCCATCACCACCAGATCAGTCCCCCGCCGGTGTCGCAAATAGTTCAAATCCAGCAAAAGAAGCATTGGAGGCATCCGAACTTCCACCCGCATCGCTTGCAGGAACAAAAGGGCTGGGTTCGCAGGGCATTACACCTGAACTTATCCAACAATTCCGGCTGCAGGCTCAGCAGTTGGCCGCTCACCTGGACAGCCGCCAGCGCGATATCGATCGCCGTGAAGCCGAACTGCACGCCCGCATTGCCCAACAGGAAAGCGCGGGCCGCAATGCCCGCCTGTGGTTTCAAGAGCGCAACAACGAGCTGGACGATCGCAAATCAGCGCTCGACCAGCGCGAGCAAATGATCAATTCACGGTTAATCGAATTCGACGAGCGATCGGACAGAGAACACACGTCTGCTGAAGCGTCGCAACACGACGAGCAATTGCTGCACGATCTGGATTTGCGGCGGCGGCAGGAAGAACTCAACGAACTTACTTTGCAGTTAGACCAGCGGCATCAGCACTGCCACGCACTACAGCAAAAACTCACAGAGCGCGAAAATATTCTCGAAGCGGCCGAATCGGCCCTCGCGCGCAATCAAGTGGAATGGGACGACCAGCGGCGCCAGGAGCAGCAGCAGCGCGGCGAAATTCAGGCCCGGTTTCAAGAACAGCATGCCAGAGCAATCGACGGACATCGCCAAATCGAAATTGAATTGCAAAAACAGCGCGAGGCACTATACGGCCGCTCCCAGCAGTTGGAACGACGCGGCGCCGCTCTCGATCAATTGCGCAGCGATCTGCTGCGCGTCCAGCGCGAAACCTTGGAACTACGCCTGGCGACCGAAGAATTGTGGGCTCAAATGTCGGGTCTCGCGCCGTCGGCATCCCTCACCCAGTCGCTGGCTCGATTGCGTGCCCAATTAAGTGAGAATTTTCGGCTGCAGGCAGCCGAGGTCGATGCGCAGCGCACCGAGGCCCAACAGCTGGCCGCCACGGTTGCTAAGCAGCATCAGCTGCTGATCGCACAAAAACACCAGTGGCAGCAGTCAGCCGCCGCCGCACAGCGCCAGATCGAATTGCAAGCCGCTAGCTTGGCCGCCCAAGAAGAACAACTAAACGGCCAGCTCGACCGGCAATATCAAGCGCAACAAGAATGGGAGGCCCAGCGACACCGTCTGGAATCCGAACTACGCCGTCTACAGGCTAAATTGCGGCAACGAAACGCGGAAAGTCCCTCGGCCGGCTGACCTATTGTTTGTCGTTGGATTTCTTGTCTGAAACGCTTGGAGCCGTTTCGACGACAGCATCGGCCACGGCAGCTGTCGATCCGCTGGAAACCAATCCAGGGGAAGAGTACGCATTCTCTGAGGGCTTTTGGGCCGCAGGTAAATTCTTGGAAAGTTCCTCGGCCTTCGTTGCAATTTGCATGGCCGCTTGCAGTTCGCCCGCGGAAAAATACGGTTCGTCCGGTCGACCGCCAAGGTGATGACTTTTCTTCGCCGCCAGTTCGCTCCAACTCATTCCGTCGGTGAAGTGCCAGGCGGCAGCCTGCGCCGCACGCTGATCCAAATTTCCACTCCCCAGCATCATCAGCACTTCTTTCACACGCCCATCGTCGGTGAAACTATCCACAGGGCGAATTTCGTAAGGGACGTGTGGATTCGGATCTTCCTTGCCGTGCTCTAAGCATACGGTCGACACTTTCAATTTGCCGCTGGCCTCGGGCGCTAAGTTAAACCCGCCGCCGCCAAGTCCGCCGCCCCCGCCGCCACCAAGTCCGCCGCCACTCGATTGATTTTGACTGTTACTGCTGCTCTTGCGAGAGCCTCCGCCACCCCCGCCGCCGCCAAGACCGCCGGCGTTCTGCGCCAATACGGGGACGCCAACAAATGCGTCCGGCAGTTTCACGCTTACCGGCTGATGCGTATTGTTTTGGATTTGTAGCGTGGCTTCCTCTGCGTTCTTGGGAATATATTTCACATGCAAATCGCCCGTCTTTATGCCGGCAAATAAATCAATCGGCGCAACCGTCGCATTGGCTGTCGCACCTTGTTCGGCCGCATGAGTCCTCGGCATGGGAATGACGGCCATGAGTGCCACGACCACGCCCAACGTCACAATTCGTAACAGGCCACGCATGACAAAAGCTCCAATGAAAAGGACTGCTGAACTCACCGGCCATTGATCCGTCGCTGACTGGCCACATGCCCACGACACAGCTTCGGGGCCGTTCATGGCGCAACTTCTAGGATAATCCGCCGGTCGGTGTCACGCAAAAAACGCCTTAATTTTCTGTAGGAATAGCCTGTTTTCCGGCAATCCGCCAGTCACCGGGTCATTCTTTGCTGCCGGCCAATCCCTCCAGGGCTTCCATTACCTGCGCGTCGTGACCATCGACTTTGACCGCTTTCCAAACCTTCGCCACGCGTCCTTTGGCATCTATTAAAAACGTACTTCGCTGAATGCCCATCGATTTTTTGCCGTACATATTCTTCTCTCTCCAGGCGCCGTATTTTTCCGCCACCTCATGGCCGATATCGGCCAACAACGGAAAATTAAGCTTATACTTATCGCGAAAATCGACATGGCTTTCGACGGTGTCGGCGCTGACGCCAAGCACCTTGGCCCCCAGCTTCTGCAACCCACGATGTAGATCGCGGAACGAACACGCTTCCTTGGTGCAGCCTGGCGTGTCATCTTTCGGATAAAAGTAGAGCACCACTGGACTGCCCTTCAGGGCCGAAATCTTAACCTTCGAGCCGTCCACGCTTGGCAGCGTGAAATCCGGCGCTTTTTCTCCTTCTTCAATCCAATCGCTCATGAACCTCAGCTCCAGGCAAATGCAGAATGAAAAATTCTGAAAAACGCCGCTTTTCCCGGTGATATTTTATCCGCTTCCGGCAGGATTTCTACTGGATTGACCGTCGACCAAGCGTACAATGGAATGGTAGTTCTGGATTCTCGGATCAAGACCACTATCTCGCCGCTTTGTAAGTTGCATTTGCAAGAGGAATCTTTGCCGATCACCGCATCCCGCCTTCCCACGCCTGATCAGCGACAGCAGCGCAGTCTGCACGTCGCTCAGGCGGCAGCTCAGGTCGCCTACGATAATCTAGGGCAGGATATTGTCTTGCTCGATTTGCGGGAAATGACGGCTGTTTTCGATTTCTTCTTGCTGGTCACAGGCGCTAGCCGTCGCCAACTCCATGCCATCGCCGACGAAATTGAGCACAACCTCAAAGATCACTTTGGCGAGAAGCTGATGGGCATGGAGGGTTACGCAGCGGGTACCTGGGTTCTGCAAGACTATGGCGACCTTGTGATCCATTTGTTTGACGATAAGGCCCGCGAGTATTACGCCTTGGAACAGCTTTGGACTGGGGCCAAGCGCATCGACTGGCAACCCGCCGTCCCTCCGCACATCGCTAAGCTGGATTGATCAACGGCCAGACGATCTGCTGTCAGTAATGGATACCTGCCGCGAAATCCAGCCATCAATCATTGTATCACTTCGCTGTGCGCGGCTGCCGTTTAGTCTTGGACCGACCTTTGCTTGGATGCACACCAATGTGGGCAGGCAGCGTGTAATCGGGCCCCGGCTCGCCGCGCGCAATTCGGAACGCCGCCTGCCGATATTCCGCCGGATTAGCCGAAACTAACCGCTGAAACACAATTCGGAATCTGCGCAAATCGCCAAAGCCGCAGGCGATCGCAATTTTCGTTAGTGACGAGCGATGCGGATCGGAAAGCAATCGCTTCGCCTGATCGACTCTAATCTGGTTTAAATAATCGTAGGGGCTGCGCCCCAGACAGGCGCGAAATCGGTATTCCAAGCTGCGGCGCGAGAGCGGCAATTGATTTAGAACCTCGTCCACTCCGAATTGTTCGTTGACGTGCTCACGCATAAAGCGAATGGCCTCGGCCACGTACGGATCCTCCACGCAGATGGTGTCGGTCGAGCGCCGCGGTACAACGCCCGCCGGCGGGATGCGCATTGGTTTGTCCGGCGGCGTTGAGCCATACATCAACTGGTCCAGTAGCGTGGCCGCTTCATACCCCACTTGGTAATCGTTGCGCGAAATACTCGTTACCGGCGGATCGCAAAAATCGCACACCAAGGGATCGTTGTCTACGCCGACCACGGCGACATCTTCCGGCACGCGCAACCGCAACTTTTGGCAAGCTTCCAACACCATGCTGGCCCGCAAATCTGCGCTAGCTAAAATACCCACAGGCGCCTGCAGATCGCGCAGCCATTGTTCGAGTACTTGTTGCTGTTCGTCAAGTTTTTGCTTCGATCCATCTTCAACGGTATGCACCTCCAGCAATTTCACTTCGCCGCCGGCTTGTTCAATGACTGAACAAAAACCATCCCGCCTTAATTGAGCAAACAGCAAATCGCTCGGTCCATAATATCCGAACCTTTGAAAGTTATGTTCCAGCAAGTGACGTGCTGCAAGTTCACCAATCGCATGGTGATCCACCGTGATCGACGGAATTTGCAAGCCCGACAGATGCGTCGCCAGATTTACGATCGGAATTCCGATCCCTTGCACCAGGCGGGCGTCTTCGGGGGTATAAACGGCGCAGAAGGCACCGTCTCCGTGCCAAAACTGCAACCAATCCATCGAGGTGTCAATCGTCTCGGGAGCGCGCGTAAACGTCCAATGCGTGTTTTGCTTGGCATAGTCGGTCACCCCGTGAATTACGCGCTCCATGAACTGGAGGCCGTGGGTTACAGACATCGCAATGCGTTTGCGAGATCGAGACGTCATGGGCACACCACAAGCCGGTGCTCTGCAGTTTGCGTAAAACAGCCCTTATTATGCCAGCGTTGACGCCGCTTGGCAACTTAAATCGGTTAAAACTCTTAGGGATTCTCAAATTATTCCCCGCGGCATGAGAGCGGCCGCGCATCGCTGCGAAACAGCTGCGCTTGTCAGCCATGCGCCCGGAAGCATATATTGGCACGCGCATGCTGGCGGTTCAGGTAAACTAGGCGGAGCTTGAGGGCGATACGATTGCATGCATGACTGTATCGATGTCCTCTCAGGCCATCGCTATCAGGCGAAAGCCTGACATACAAACCACCATTAGTAAAAAGGGGTTAAGAATGCCAGTCGCACAAATGGTCGTCGGTTACATTTTGGCCATCACAGGCGCTCTCGTGCTCTTTTTAACTGCCTTAGTTAGCTTAGGAATCATTGGCGCACCGTCGCCAGCACCCGCTGCAGTCAGAGCAGAACCCATCGACCCAAGCAATCGATGGAAATACATGCTGAAAGAAATCGCAGGCAAAATCTCGTTGCCGACCGTTCTTGGAATTATTATTCTCCTGGCGGGCATGATCATGTGCGGCGGTTTCGGGTCCAGCGCGGCTTCACATTGAGAACTTCGCCAGCGCCAATTCTTTTAGTCCTCGCAAATCGAGTTTGCCCGTTCCCAGCACGGGAATCTCAGCAACCTCATAAAAACTGTCGGCCGAGGGGATCCACAAATTCGGCAAGCCGGCGGCAGACAATTCCCGGCGGATTTGCTCCGGACTTTTGTCGACCGGTAAATGCATCACGATCAATCGTTCCCCTTTAAATGGATCGGGGACTGCCGTGACAACCACCATCAAATGTTCTTCGTCTCCGCCAAGAACTCGTTGCAACGTTTCTTCGACCGTCATGTGAGGAACCATTTCGCCGCCGATTTTTGAAAACCGGCTTTCTCGCCCCGTGATTTCAATGAACCCGTCTGTGTCGATGCGCGCCAAGTCCCCGGTCACGTACCAACCGTCGCGGATCACCTTTTTCGTCAGGTCGGGCCGATTAATGTAGCCCTTCATCACGTTCGGCCCGGACACCAGCAACATGCCGGTTTCACCGGTCGGCAAATCTTCGCCCGTTTCCATGTGGACTACTTTGACGCGGACACCAGGAATCGGCCGCCCAACAGTGCCTTCACGGGCACTGGGGCGGCTCGGCTCACGATTGCGGCTCGGCGGAATATTTACGGCCACAAGCGGCGAAAGCTCCGTGCAGCCATAGGCTTCATATGGCCGCATGCCAAAACGGGCTTCAAATGCATCGGACAATTCCTTGGGAAGTTTTTCCGCCGCGCCGAACACCGTATCCAGTGTGCGGAACTCCTCGGGCTTCACCCGACGCAAATAAATTCGCAAAAACGTTGGCGTCGCCATGAACACCGTCACATGATGTTTTGAGCACAGTTTGCCGACTTCGTGCGCATCGCGCGGATCGAAGTGGTACACTCCCTGCGGCGCCAGCGACAACACGGTCCACATCGTCGCTGTATAACCGTACAAATGGAAAAACGGCAACACACCCATCGCAACGTCATCGTCGTTCAACTGTACGGCCTGCTGAATCGCTTCGATTTGAGAAGCGACATTGTCGTGCGAGAGCATTACGCCCTTCGGGTCGCCGGTCGATCCCGACGTGAACATCACCGTCAGCAAATCGTCGCCCGTTACATTGACTATTCCTAACCGCTTTTCCAAAATCGCTGATGGCAGTTTCGACTGAACCCACGCACACGCCTTGTCGAACCACGTGGCCTTCTCACGAAAATCTTCGACATAAACGATCTTTGCGTCCAATTGTAATTTGAATTTATCTAGCACTCGCCGGCTGGTCAGCACGTGCCGAATCCCACATTGCGCAATGCAATGATTGATCAGCGAGTTGGGCATCGTGTAATTCAAGTTGACGGCAATCCGCCGCATCAGCGGCAGCGCGGCATTTACTAAGACACCGCCCACCGACGGCGGCAGCAGGACGCCCACAAACGTTTCGTCCGTCGCTAGCACTTCACGCTTGAGAATCCGCCGCAAAACCAGCGTGCTTAGCAGCAAGCCGTTCCCGGTTAGCGCCGAACCGGTGGAATCGGACACTTTCGGCCGGCCGCCGACCCTCCGGCAGTTACGTAAAAACTGTCGCGGTAGTGTCAGATGCTGATTTGGCAAGGATTTAGAGCTCAAAGGTTGATAGCCGCAGCCCGCCGATTCCTCTTGCGGCGGATAGCCGGGTTGGCTACGATTCTGCCCCGTTTTTCCTTATGAAGTCAACAGCTAAATCCAGCCGCGGAGCCGATAACAATGGGCCGACTGACTTTCATGTTTCTAGGATTCATCGTCGGTGCCGGAGCGATTTTCGGCGCCTTTAACTACCATCTGCTGCAAACCAGTACCGGCTTGCAATTATGCCCCAAGCGCAGCGCCAGTCTGAGCGAAACCTACGTCGACATTCGCAAATTCACCGCCACCGATTGGGCCAACTACCCCACCTTGTCGGCCGACATTGTGGCCGCCGAGAAGCAGCACTTGATGGGAGAATCGCCGACGACCGCCGTGGAAAACAGCGTCCACCAAATTCTCAACGAAGTGCGGCAGTAGCCAGCGTCCCTGCTCGCTGGCTACTTATGCTACTTCGCTTCGGCCAGCAGCCGATCGATTTTGTCAATCATATCTTGCTCCAGCGTCGGCGTCCAACCCGCGTGAATGTCGCGAATCTTCCCGGTCTGATCAATCAGAATCATCGTCGGGAACCCGTGCACTTTGAATTTCGTCGGCAGTCCCTCGGCTTTCAAATTCGGGTAGTTTAAGCCCAGCTTGTCGACCACAAATTTGGCGTCGTCCAAATCTCGATCGGTGTTCATCCCCAGCAAGGCCACCGGCTGCCCGGCATAATGCTCGCCCACTTTCTTCAGCGCCGGCATCGAGCGAATGCACCAGCCGCAGCCGCGGTACCAAAAATCCAGCAGTACCACCTTGCCCCGATAATCCGCCAACGCCTGGGCCTTGTCGTCCAAATCGGTGGTTGTGAATTCTTCAGCCGCTTGTCCCAGCATTGATTTTCTGTCCGCATTTCGCTCTTCTTGATAGCTGCGGTATTTTTGAAAATCGTCGAGCTCCCGATCAATTTGCTGCTGGAAATCGGCCGACGTAATTTTTTCTCTGGATTCCTTGAACGAGGCAACTGCCTGATCCAGCGATTCAGCTGTTGCCTCATCGTTCTCAGTCGCCTTATTAAATTGCTGCTTTGCCAAAAAATATTGTTCCGCGTCGGCCTTTAACTTGGCCGCCCAATCCGCGTCGTGTATTTGCACATCGACCAATTTATATTCCCCGCTCCCCTCACTTTTAACTCTATAGCCCCACTTGTCCGTCGAGCTGTACTTGATTGGCAATCCTCGTTCAGCATCAAACGTTATCGTTCGAGAGTTGTGCGAATCATAAATGGCGTTGAACGGCGTATTTTCCTCGATGCTGAACACAAATTCTTTGGAATTGCTTTCCGGCAACGCCCGATAGTGCATGGTGCTCCCTAACGATCCCGCCGATTGCCACCCGTCGGCAAGTTGTTTGGCATCAGCCGGAAGCGGCGGAAAATCCATCGCCGGGTTTGATCGGTAGCCGATCGAGTGGAAAAGCTCGGTTATATTCCCCACTGTGTCCATGTCTACGAAAGCCACTGTGACCGGCTCATCTGTTCGCTGCTCTTTTCCATCCAGGTCAATCTGCGTCGAAACGCCGGTCATCCGAAATAGCAGCCGAAAATTCCCGTCGGCGCAGTGGCCGATCACATCGAATTCCCAATGCCCTTCGGTGCGAGAGCTTGTTCCATCGCTATATTTGTCGTTCCCGCCCCCTTCGTATTGAATTTGCTGGCCAACTTCCAGCCTATAGCGACGCAGTGGCGTTGCGGCATCATCAGCCGCCGCCACAAGCACAACCATCAAGCCCAACAACGCTGCTGACGCCACAACGCCAATCCAACGAAACGCACAAAATCGCTGAATCATGGCCTGCCCCTTTTATTCTTCCAGATGCTGATGCCGCACGATTTCGCCTTCGACCATGTAAATCACGTCCTCGGCCACATTCGTAGCCATGTCAGCCAGTCGCTCCAAGTGCTTGGAAACTGAATTTAATTTTAGCAAATATTCCACTCGCCCCGGATGTTTGCGAATGGCCTCCATAATCTGGTCGCGAATCCGCTGCCGCGCCTGATCCACTTCGTCGTCTTCCCCGCGCACCTGCCGCGCCAGCGCCGTATCGGAATTCACCAGTGCGTCCAAGCTTTGTTTCACCATAATCTGCGATTTCGCCGCCATGCTCCGAAAATCAATTGGCAAATCCGTCGGATCTGCTTTCGACAAGTACACGACCCGTTTGGCAATGTTCTGTGCCAAATCGCCCATCCGTTCCAGGTCGTTATTGATTTTCAACACCGCCACGACAAACCGCAGATCGGCGGCCACTGGTTGATACAGAGCCAGAATCTTTAAGCACTCTTCCTCGACGTCGACTTCCATCCGGTCGATATCATTGTCGGCGTCAATCACCTTTTTTGCCAACTGGGCATCGCGGTTGATTAGCGCCGCAATGGCTTTTGCAATGGCCTCCTCCACCAAGGTGCCCACGTAGAGGATTTTTTGTTTGAGAACTTCGGTCTGTCGCTGAATATGTTTGGTCATTCTGTCATCTTACACTTTCCTATCCAAATCGTCCCGTCACGTAATCTTCCGTCTCTTTGAGCATCGGCTTGGTGAAAATCTCGCGCGTCGGCCCGTATTCCAGCAACCGTCCCAAGTACATGAACGCCGTGTAATCGCTGGTGCGCGAAGCCTGCTGCATATTGTGCGTCACCATCAACACCGAATACGAACCGCGCAGCTCTTGAATTAGATCTTCAATTTTTCCGGTCGCAATCGGGTCCAGGGCTGAGCACGGCTCGTCCAACAGCAGCACTTCCGGCTCAGCGGCAATCGCCCTGGCGATGCACAATCGCTGCTGTTGCCCGCCGGATAGTTTCAAGGCGCTTTCGTGCAGGTCCTTGTGCACTTCATCCCACAAGGCAGCGCCTCGCAGACTGCGTTCACACACCTCGTCCAATAAGCCCCGATCGCGCTCTCCGTCAATTCGTAGCGAATACACCACGTTTTCGTAAATGCTCATCGGGAATGGATTTGGCTTTTGGAATACCATTCCCATCCGCTTTCGCAATTCGATTACGTCGACCGCAGTATGATAAATCGAATCACCGTTCAGCAGCATGTCCCCTTCAATTCTCACCTGCGTCAGCAAATCGTTCAAGCGATTTACGCTTCTTAGCAGCGTCGATTTGCCGCACCCCGACGGCCCCACAAGCGCCGTCACTTTGTTTCGCGGAATGGCCATCGAAATGTTGTGCAGCGCCTGCTTCGCGCCATACCACAAATTAAAGCCGTCAATTTCCAAGACCGGCTGTTCCTTGGCTACAGCCGCGTGAGTTTCCGTGGGCACGGGGTGCCCTTGAGCAATGGCTGCCAATCGGCCGGCGGTCAGCGGCCCAGGCATTGCCTGCGGCGAATGCGGTAATGAACCCGCTTCCGCAATCGACGGCGGTTCGTGGACCGATTCTCTGCCCGAAAGCGGATTTGGCCCTGGCAAACTGGAACTTAACGATGTCACAAAAACCTCAACTTGCAGTCAATCCACCTACTCACCGCCGCTTCAAAACTGCGTCAACACAAATCGCCGCCGCAGTCTTCCCCGCAAGTATACCGCAGTGATACTCAGCATTGCCACCATCACGATCAAAAGCAGCGTCGTGGTGAACACCATCGGCTTGGCCGCTTCGGCGTTCGGACTCTTAAATCCCACGATATAAATCTGATATGCCAGGTGCATAAAACTCCGCTGCGGATGCACGTACGGAAACACTCCGTCCACTGGCAGCGCCGGCGCTAAGTCTTTTACGCCGACCAGCAGCAACGGCGCCACTTCGCCGGCGCCGCGAGCCATCGCCAAAATCATACCCGTCATAATGCCCGGCATCGCTCGGGGCAGCACAATCCGCCTGATCGTCTGCCATTTGCTGGCCCCGCAAGCGTACGAACCTTCCCGCATGGAGTTGGGCACCGCCGCCAGCGCTTCCTCGGTGGCCACAATCACCACCGGCAATGTCAATAAGGCCAGTGTCAGCGCCGCCCACATGATCCCGCCTGTGCCAAACGTCGGTGTCCCTTCCGAAAGCGCTGCCCGAAAGAAAAGTTGATCGATCGACGCCCCAATCACATAGCAGAACAAACCCAGTCCAAACACGCCGAATACAATGCTCGGTACGCCGGCCAAATTATTGATCGAAATGCGAATGGCGCTCACTACCGCTCCCGCCTTGGCATATTCGCGCAGATACAACGCCGCCAATACGCCAAACGGCACCACCAGCACCGACATAATCAGCGTCATCGCCACCGTGCCCCAAATCGCCGGAAACACGCCACCCTCGGTATTCGATTCCCGCGGATCGGCTGTCAAAAATTCCCACCATCGCGACGCATATACCTCGAATTTGCCCGGCAGCGACAATCGATTCGCCGGATATGCCCGCACGATATTTGCTAGCGGCAAATTAATCGTCTCGCCGGCAGCAGTGGCTACGCGGACCACATACCGAGCGTTTTCTGCTTCTAGCTTTTTAATCTCCGCGCCGATTTTCGCTTTATCTTCCGCCGCTTGGAGTTTTAGTTCATCGTACGCCTTTTGTTTCGACTCGACTTCTGCCGACGCTTCTTGAATGGCCGTGTTATCGTTCGGCTGCCCGCCCTTTGCATCTTTCAGGTTGAGCTCGGCGCCCACCAATTTCAGCCGTGCCGATCGCTCCTGCCGATCGATCGCACCGCGGCCATTTCGATCAAGCGATACGCTGGTCGACCAACGCTTCATCACGTCCGCGTGATATTCGTTGTATTTTTGCCATACTTCTTGCGGCCCCGTCGCCACACTTTTTCCATCAACCAAAAACTCCGCAGGCGTTCCGTAACTGCGCCCGCCGTCCAGCCGTTCTATTACCGTGGCCCACTCAGGCCGCGACGTCGATTGAATGGCGTAATCGTTCACCCACAAGGCCCGACTTCCCGCGAAATCCACGCTGTCTGTCCGCCCCGTCCAAATCAACTGCCGCCCAAGTTTGCCGTCATGCGCCTTCATTTCAGCGTGCGCTTTGTCAAATAGCTTCGGCGCATGCTGCTTTAAATCGTCCAAAAATGCCGGCTCGGGACGAAAACTCCCCCCCCGCGCAATTTCGCCCAACAGGATAGCCGGCGGACCTGAGCCGTTGTTGTTGTTTACCTCAAGTTGCACCAGCACCCCCGGCCAGAATGTCTGTAGTCCCTCATAAACCACCAGTGCCAATAATCCGATGATCATCGCCAGCGCCGTTGCCAGTGCTCCGCCTGTCAACCACACGAGTGGCGCGCCGTGCGCCGACAGCGTTGTATGGGCCGATCCGACCCGTCGCTTCGGCGCTCGAACTTGCCGACTTACTCGGGTCGGCAGAGCAATGCTCGAAGCCACTGAATGCGACGTACCGGCCGGCGGCGCACCAGCGCTGCCAGGCGCGCTGCCACTGGCGCCCTGGCCGGCCGCTGAATGGTGAAGTTGGTGCAGCGAAATCAGTTTAGAGCTCATATGCCCTCCGCCGGAATCGCTGCCGCACCATTTCCGCCACCGTGTTCACCACAAACGTCACCGCAAACAATGTCAGCGCCGCCAAAAACAAAACCCGATAATGCGTGCTGTTTTTTGCTGCTTCAGGCAATTCCGTGGCCAGCGACATCGAGAGCGTTTCAAATCCCTGAAAAATATTCCAATCCATCACCGGTGTATTGCCGGCGGCCATCAGCACGATCATCGTTTCTCCCACTGCGCGGCCCAGTCCAATCATCAGCGCCGAAAACAGCCCGCTGGCTGCCGTCGGAATTACGATTCGCACGGCCGTCTGCCATGGCGTCGCGCCGGCGCCCAGCGAGGCCGATCGCAAATGCTCCGGCACGGTCGAAAGTGCATCATCGGCAATCGTGTAGATCAGCGGAATGATCGCAAAGCCCATTGCAAAGCCAACGACAAGCGCATTCCGCTGCACATAGGTGCCGACAAACGTTCCGCGCGGATCCAGATTCAGCGCATCAAGCGCCCACGCCACGATCAAGGCAATCCCAACCGTGAGCGCCACGCCCACAACAAACTTCACCAATTCAACCAGGCCTGCCTGCGTGCGTGTCCAATTCGCTGCCCATCGTCGCAACCAGGGATTAATCTGTTGCGACATCAGCACCGCCGTAAGCAAAGCGGCCAGTGGTAATAGCAACATTAACCAACCGCCGGTCCCGCTGCCCCGCTGCCCATCAAGCCATTCTTTTATATTTCCGTCAAACAGCCATCTCTCCACGAGCGGCCCCAATTGAATTCCCGCCCAAATCCCCAATGGCAATATCAGCACAATTAACATTAATCGAAACCGCGAGAACCGCACCACCACGTCGCTGGGCAATAACTGCCACAAATAGGCTCCCAGCAAAAACGAAAGCGGCACCGTGAAAACGCACGTCAGTGTCTGCGCCACCACCGATTCCACAAACGGTGCAACCACCAGCCCCGCCAAAAAACCCAGCACAACGCTGGGCAAACTCGCCATCAATTCAATCGTCGGCTTAATCCGCGCTTTTACTCGCGGGTGCAAAAACTCGCTGGAATAAATCGCTGCCAACAGCGCCAGCGGTGCACCGAATAGCATCGTGTACACGGTTGCCTTAAGCGTCCCGAACACCAGCGGCATCAGACCCAATTTCGCTTCCGAGGCGTCGCTGCTCCCGGTGCTTTCCCAAGCGTGCTCTGGCTGCGAACGTCCCTCATACCAAACGGGCAAAAACAACATTGCCAGCGTTGCTTCAGGATGTCGCGCATCAAACTTCCAACGCGTCAATCCGCTCGCCGTAGCCGCTAGCAAACAATTTCCTTTCGGCGCAATCGCCAGCGATGTGATCGGCTCTGCTTGCACGCATTTCATCTCGGCTAGCGTTCGCTCCGCCGCCACATAAAGCAGTCGAACTTGGCCATCCGCAAAGCCGGCTGCCACCAACCGCGAACGCGGCGAGGCGGCAATCGCGGTCACCGCATGCCCCTCGGCGGCAAATTCATGTGCTGCTACCAACACGTGACGGTCCGGCGGCACGGCATCGTCGGAAAAGCCTCCCCGTACCCCCGTTTCCTTGGTGAACCAGGCACGCACCCTGCCCAAAGTGTCGCCCGTCACCAACGTATTCCGGCCCAGCAACCATGACAGTGCAGTAAGCGAATGCCCGGCTTCCCCCACCAGGTTCACCTGCTCCATCAACCGCGGCTGTTCCACATTCCTGGTCCCAAACCGCAACAGCCGGCCGTCATGCCAGGCCACATACACAGCATCGCCCAATTGCGAAATAAGCACATAATCCGGCGGCGTCGCGGCGGATTGTGGCAACGGTAACTCCCCGCCCGTAAGTTCGGTCTCATCTTCGTCCGTCAGATTATTATGGGTTACCTTCGATAAATTGATACGCACCTTACCATCATCCGCCAGCGTGCAAAACCAGGTTCCGGAAGTCGTCGTGACATGATCCAGCCGCACAATTGCCGATCTTTCGCCAGCCGATTCATCTGCATTGTCAGTCTTTAGCGGCGGCTGCAATTTCAATCCAAATTCCTGCCGCCGAAATTCTCCCTGCTCCGTCCGCGTAACAATAGCGCCCCCTTCCAGTGTTGCAACGTCGCCGACCGCAATCTTTCGTGCGCTCTCCGGCAACTCCTCGGGCGCAACAATTTTCTCATCGAAGCTGATCTCGCCTAGCCGCACCTTCCCATCGACAAAGCCGAAAGCCGCAGAATGGCCGTCAATGGCCACCGAAGCCGCGGAAAGTCCAATAAGCGGCGATTGCTCGGCCGTCGATTCTTGAATCGTCTGCCCGTTATCAAGACGGAACACCCGAATGGTGCCTCCTTTGGCAATTGCCCATCCGGTCAACCGATAATCATCCGCCCCCATGGCCAACAATTGCGGATTTCCCGTCGCTCCTGGTGGGCCGTTGATCGACGTCCCTTTTTCAACGTTTGCCGGCAAAAACAACGGCACGACCACCCAAACCAAAAAGACGCAAACCAACGATACGGCCACAATGGTACCAATGCCCCCCACGGCAATGATCACGTGCGCCAGTTGGTTATTCAGCGCCACCGTCCACCGCGTAGTCCGATGCCGACGGCGTCCAGTAAATGAAGATTTGTTCGCCATTGCTCGAATGCAATTTCCGCTTGCGGCTTAGCGCAAACCGCGTTTTTCCAATGTTCGTCTCAGGTTCTGATTAATTACGTGCGGCCGCAGCTGCAGACACGCCGGATTTCGACATCGACCCCAGTCCCACCTTCGCCAACTGCTTTTCGGCCATCTTCCCTGTCACCGGCAAGTATCCATCCTTCACCACATCGCGCTGCCCTTCCTGGCTGAACACGTACAAAATGAATTCCCTGCGCAGCGGATCCAGCGAACTTCCCGGCTTATAGTTCAAACTCAACCACAGGGGCCGCGCCATCGGATATTTGCCGTTGTAAGCGTTTTCCGCCACCGGCGGCACCGGACCTTTGCCTTGATCCAGCGGGATCGCCTTCACGTCGGGCGTTTTGTACCCAATCCCGCTGTAGCCAATCCCGTAACGATCGCCCGCCACGCCATTTACCACGGCCGAACTTGTCGGCTGCTGTGCGACCGTCGATTTGAAATCCCCACTAAACAGCGCATGTTCTTTGAAGTATTGATACGTGCCGCTGGCCGAGTTCCGACCGTACAGGCTGATCGGCTTGTCTGCCCAATCGCCCTTCAATCCCAAATCCCCCCAGCGAATAATTTCCTTGTCGTATCCGCCCTTGCGTGTGGCCGAAAACATGGCATCCACTTGCTGCAATGTCACGCTCTCTAGGGGACAATCCTTATTGACATAAATCGCCAGCATGTCGATGCTTGTGGCCAGCGACGTGGGCTTATAGCCAAACTGTTTTTCAAAATCGTCCGTTTCCGATGCTTTCCAATCGCGGCTCATCGGTCCGAAGTTGGCCGAACCATTGATCAGTGCCGGCGGCGCCGTCGACGAACCTTTCCCCTCAATTTCCGCCTGAACGTCCGGATAGAACCGCTTGAACCCGTCCGTCCAAAGCAGCATCAGATTGATCATCGTGTCCGAGCCGATGGCTTTGATATCGCCCGACACCTCTCCGCTTTGCTTTTCGTAGGCCGTTAACTTAGGATCAATTTGCACCCCGCCGGTCGATTGCCCCAGGGCAGTCGACTGAACTGCGTCCGCCGGTTGCTGGCCAAAGCAAATTGCTGCCGTCCACGGCACCAAAATGCAAAACGAGAGGATGCATATCCATAGTCCGATCGCAGGCTTAAAAAGCAATTTCATCCGCAGCCTTTAGAATTTGCAACTCGATTCAGCAATCACCAGTAACCTGGCCATTTCAGAAAAGCACCGTCAATCTACGGCACATTTGTTAGAATATTGTTAGCCGCGCGCGAGTGGTGCTATAAAACGTTAATCGCATTGAAGATATACGTCGGTACGGGCTGATATTTCTTGTCCCCAAATCCCCTGGCCAACGGGGGAGCCATGCCTTAGCAAGTCCTGCTTGGGGAATTATCTCATCCCACTTCGGATATGTATTCTGGCGGCATATCAAATCGGGTGGTGGAAAAAACACTATCGAAAACAATAAACCCCATGCGTCTCCGCTTCGCAATCCGAGATTTGCTCTGGTTAATGATTGTGATTGCGCTGACGTCAATCTGGTTTCTTGAACATAAACAGTTGAAAGAAACTGCTGCTGAGCTGTCATCGGCCCATATGCGAATGGGTCAGATGGAGAATTTGGTGCTGAGGAATGCTCAAAACTTAATGCGCCCGCAACTCACGCAGCAGGAGCCAGAACAGCCGCTAGACAACATGCCGATTATGCGCCCGCACGCTAAATATCAAACAATCCCGAATTTGGGTCGGTAGCGTTCTTCGCTCACCCTAGCGATAATAATGCGCATCGCAGCACACTTTGGGGGATCAAAACTCATGAGCTCACACCAACCACAGTCCACCTCTCGCCGCGAATTTCTAAAAACCACCGGCCGCGTGGCAGCCGCCACCGCACTGACTGCCGCTAATGTTCCGCTTGTTCATGCTGCGGAAGATAACACTTTACGATTGGCTCTGATCGGCTGCGGCGGACGAGGCACCGGTGCCATTGCCGATGCCTTTTCCGTCAAGCATGTCCCCGTCAAACTCGTGGCCATGGCCGACGTGTTTCCCGATCGGCTGGCCGAAAGCTACAAAACTCTGACCGAAAGCCACGCCGATCAAATCGACGTCCCCGACGACCGTAAGTTCATCGGCTTCGACGGCTATCAAAAAGCGATGGATTGCCTGCGCCCCGGCGATGTGGTTATTTTCGCCACGCCGCCCGCATTCCGTTGGGTGCATTTCACCTATGCCATCGAAAAAAACCTGAACGTCTTCCAAGAAAAACCCCTGGCAGTCGACGGACCAACCGCGCGAAAAATGTTCGCGCTCGGCGAGCAATCGCGCCAAAAAAACCTAAAAGTCGCTGTCGGATTGATGTGCCGCCACTGCCGAGGCCGCCGCGAACTATACGATCGCATCGCGGGCGACGAAATCGGCGACATCGTATTGCTCCGCGCTTACCGCATGACCGGCCCAGGCGGCTCTTGCTTTTCTAGCCCCAAGCCCGACGGCATCAGCGAGCTTATGTGGCAAATCAAGCGTTTTCATAGCTTCCTCTGGGCTAGCGGCGGCTCGTTCAGCGATTTTTTAATTCACAACATCGATGAATCCTGCTGGATGAAAGACGCGTGGCCAATCGAGGCCAAGGCTTCCGGTGGACGCCATTTCCGCGGCGACAATGTCGATCAGAACTTCGACAGCTACTCGGTCGAATACACCTTCCCCGACGGCGCCAAGTTAATGCTGGAAGGCCGCAACATTCCCGGCTGCTTCGACGAATTCGCCAGCTATGCACACGGGACAAAAGGCTCCGCCGTAATCTCGACGTCGGCCCACACCCCGGCCAAATGCCGCATCTACAAAGGGCAACACATCGGCAATAAGGACAACCTCGTTTGGGCTTTTCCGCAACCGGAAAAAAGCCCCTATCAATTGGAGTGGCAAGATTTTCTCGACGCCATCCGGCACGACTATGTATACAACGAAGTCCAGCGCGGCGCTGAAGTCAGTCTGATCACCGCCATGGGCCGCATGGCCGCTCACACCGGTCAGGTGATCACCTACGACGACATCCTGCATTGCGACCACGAATTTGCGCCGGATGTCGACAAGCTTACCCTCGATTCCCCCTCGCCGCTGGCTGCCAATTCCGACGGCAAATATCCTTTCCCCATGCCCGGCCTCAACAAGCGCGAATACGCTTGAAGCAGCCAGCGCAGTTCAGTTTATCGCCGCCGCAGCACAAACAGCGCGTCCACGAGATCGTTATCGAGCTTCTGCGGCTCGTCGATCTTGTACCAGAAATCGAAGACGTTGACCAATTCCCATTGTGGCACGCTCTTAAATAAGCGTCGAATTTGAGCGGCTGTATATAAACGATAATCAAACTCATCGCGCAGCCGCTGCACTTTGACAGCTGATTCATTCTGAGACCGGCCCAACTTTGTCCGCGCCGCCTTTCCATTGCTAGTCTCTTTACCGTTGCCGTTGCGGCCGAATTCCCGCACCAGCACATTAATCCGCAGGCGCTCCACGCGCCGCTTGGCATCCGAAGCGACAATCCGCAGCGTCGTTGTGACTTTCGTGCGTCCGCGCTCGCCGGTCCAACGTTCGATCCCCAGCGGATCAATATCCGGCGGCGCCAGATGCAGACCCAAAAAGAATAATCCGCCGGGTCGCACCGCCGCCGCGGTGCTTTGCAAAAAACTTCGCGCCGCCGTCTCGGTCGTCAGTACGCGAAAGCTATTGTACGTGCAAAATGCACCGTCAAACCGCTTCGGCAAGCGAAACTTCGTCATGTCTGCGTTAAGCACTTTCGCTCTCAGCCGCCGCCGCTTTAGCTCTCGGCGCAAATAAACCAGCGATGGTTCACTCAAATCAAATCCGGTCACGTCGTATCCGCGCCGCGCCATTTCCACAACCAGTCGACCGCTGCCGCACGCAGGTTCCAGTAAGCGTCGCACAGGAAACTTACACCATCGCTTGAATGCCGTTTCAAAAAAATCGGCCTCCTGCTTGGTGACATCTTGAAAACCAATTTCAAACCACTCCGGATGATCAAACCACGATTCAATCTGCACGCCGCTGTTTTTCATGGATGGAACTTTGAACTCACTGGGATACAATCGATGCCAAAACGGATCACCATCTATAGCCGATGACCTCCGAGCCCGCAATGACCACGCGCCGTTGGCTCAACCGCACCGTCTTGGGGATTGTGCTGGCCACGTTCCTCTCCGATGTCAGCCATGAAATGGCCACAGCCGTCTTGCCCGACTTTATCAAGTCGGTCGGGCTCGGCGCAATGGCACTCGGCCTGATCGAAGGCCTGGCAGATTTTCTTGTCAGTTTTTCCAAACTCGGCGGCGGCGTGCTGGGGCATTACGTGCGCCGCAAAAAACCCTGGACTGCGGTGGGATATCTCATCACCACCATTTGCACCGCCGCCATCGGTTTCACAAAAACCTTAACCGCCATGGTTATGCTTCGCACCGTCGCCTGGGCCGGCCGCGGCTATCGTTCACCGCTACGCGACTTTCTATTGGCAGACGCAGTGGAAAAAACCCATTACGGCCGCGCTTACGGACTGGAACGCGCCGGCGATATGCTGGGTGCGATGGTTGGGCCGCTGTTGGCTGCCGCCATGATCTGGTTGCATGTCGATCCAGCGACCATCATCAAGTTCGGATTGGTTCCTGGCATCCTGGCGGCGGCTTCGATATTTTTTATTGTTCGTGAACGTGACGATGAAAAACGAGAACCCGATACTCCAGTCGACGATCAATCGATTGCCGCAGCAAAGACCACCAGCCTCCGCAGATTTCCGCCGCTGTTTTGGTGGATTCTGGTCGGCGTACTAATCTTCGGCATCGGCGATTTTTCGCGGACTTTCCTAGTGCTGCTGGCTGCCATGGCGCTGGGTGGAGGAAGTTCAGGATCGCCTTCCGCAGCGTCAAGCAGCCTTGCTCCAGACGGCGCGGCCATCGTCCATTACGCCGCGTTGCCCATGCTGCTGTACGCCATGCACAACGCCGTCAGTGCCGTGGCAGCCTATCCGGTCGGCCATCTCGGCGACCGCCGCGCCAAGCTTCCACTCCTCGTCGGCGGTTACGCCTTGGGCGTAGTCACGAACGCTCTCTTGGCTATCGCCAGCGGCTCCATCGGCTGGCTGGTGGTGATCTTCTTCCTCTCCGGCACTTACATCGCCGTGGAAGAGACCCTGGAAAAAGCCGTCGTCGCCGAGTTGATTCCGCGCGAGGTTCGCAGCCTGGGTCTGGGAATCCTTGCTTGTGCCAACGCCGTGGGCGATATGGTTTCCAGTATCTACGTCGGCTTTATGTTGCAAGCCGGCAGGCCCAGTATGGCCTTCGGCGCCGCCGCCGCCGTCGGCGCCATTGGCGTAACCTGGATGCTCTGCCTTCTGCCTCGGGCAGACAAAACGATCACTCGCCCAAATACGAATTAAATCTCGGCCCGCAATTTTAAGGAGCCTACTAACAATGCCCCTCAAGCAAATCAATTCTTTCGTGCTCAAAAACATTAGCATGATCGAACTCGTCGCCGTTCTGATGCGAATTATCAGCTTCAGTATGGTTGCCTGGCTGGGACCAACCAGTCCGTTTTTGTTCGTCTGGTTTTTCAACACTACCGATGCAATTCTGCTCACCTGGTGTGCATTACTCAGGAAACACCAGGCCTACATCGTGCTCAACACGTTTTGGATTATGGTCGGCGTGGTCGGGATGCTTCGCGCCGCCGGGTTACTGCACTAACGCGGCCGCCGATCAAGTTTTTAGAATCTCGTCAATGCTGCATAGCTCCTCGGTACTAAACTGCAAACGGTCCAGGGCGGCCGCCGCATCGTCGATGTGCTCAGTGCGGCTGGCTCCGATCACAACGGAAGTCATCGCCTTATCGCGCAGCACCCACGCCAGAGCCATCTGCGCCAGTTTCTGGCCGCGGCTCTTCGCGATTTCGTTCAACCGCCGCACTTTCGACAACGTGCCTTCTGTGATTTGCGCCGGCTTCAAGAAACCATGCGCCTTGCTGGCTCGCGAACCGGCCGGAATGCCGCTTAGGTATTTGTCTGTCAGCAAACCTTGGGCTAGTGGCGAAAATGCAATACATCCCACGCCTTCGGCGGCTAACAGATCCAACAATTCATCCTCAACCCAACGTTCAAACATGCTGTACTTGGGCTGATGAATCAGGCATGGCGTGCCCAGCCCGCGCAGAATCTTAATCGCCTCGCGCATCTCCGCCGGTCTGTAATTCGAAACACCCGCATACAGCGCCTTGCCGCTGCGGACAATAGAATCCAATGCGCCTAGCGATTCTTCCAGCGGCGTCTGGGGATCGGGCCGGTGGTGATAAAAAATGTCGACGCAATCCAGGCCCATCCGCCGCAGGCTTTGATCTAAGCTCGCCACTAAATACTTGCGCGATCCCCAATCGCCATACGGCCCGTCCCACATCGTATAGCCGGCTTTGGAAGAGATTATCAATTCATCCCGGTGCGCCTGCAAATCGGCCTGCAAAATCCGTCCGAAGTTCTGCTCCGCCGATCCTGGCGGTGGCCCGTAGTTGTTCGCCAGATCGAAATGCGTGATTCCTAAGTCAAAAGCACGCAGCACCATCGACCGGTTGATTTCAAAGTCGTCCACGTCGCCAAAGTTGTGCCACAACCCTAGCGATATGGCGGGCAGTTGAATTCCGCTACGTCCGCAGCGATTGTATCGCATTGATTGGTAGCGGGACTGAGCGGGCTGGTAGTTCATGGGCGGCGTGAGGTGTAAGAGTCGAGAAGATGAATGTTGCAAGTCATTTTGCACTTTTGCGCGGCGCCGGGGGTCCCACATTACGGTGCAAAATTCGTCGACTTTTGCGCGGAGCGGAAAGCGTTAAGTGCTTTGTGCACCACAATAAAGTGTCTTGGCAAAAGTGCAAAAGTCGTTGAATTTACGTTCATTTCCAACTACTTATGGCGGTGCAAAATTTGGATATTGGTAAGCGAAGTCGATGACCACCAGCGACCCCTAGGATCCAATGCGTTAGGAGCTGGCAAGATTGCGGCCAATCGAACTTAGCAAAGAAACAGGCGGGCTTCCAGAGAAAGAATTAGGCCACGCAAAATTTCAGGTAGCTGTTCATCTAAATGCCTGGCACTCGATTTGCAATCCACACGCTTTAATAAACCGCCTATAATTCTAATCGCGCACTGAAATTCGTGACATTTGTAGTTTTTATTTCTGGCACTAAGCATGCTGATTGGCATCGTTAGCGATACCCACGGCCACGTGCCCAATACCCGCGCTGCCGTGCAAATGCTGCAGAGCCTCGGGGTCGAAGCGGTGCTGCACTGCGGCGATATTGGCTCGGCAGAGATTGTGCCGCTATTTGCCCAATGGCCAACGCACTTTGTTTTTGGCAATGTCGATGGCGGCGGCCAGTCAGCAGAATTGCGCAGGGCGATCGTCAAGGCCGGTCAGATTTGCCACGGCCGATTCGGTTCGTTCGAGCTAGGTGGGGTGAAAATCGCCCTGGTGCACGGTGATGACAAACGGCTGCTGGATCAAACCATTTCGGCAGGACTTCACGACCTGGTGCTCCACGGCCACACGCATGTGCCGCAGCAAGAAAAAATCGGCAACACACTGGTACTCAATCCCGGCGCACTTTACCGTGCCGATCCGCATACGATCGCCTTGGTCGAACTGGCCAGCTTACACACCGAAATTATTTCGGTGTGAGGATTTTAGAACCCTGCGCAAGCCTGGGAATACAAATTTGGATGATGACGCTCACAGCCGACCAAGTTGATTTTTTTGGGCCGATCGTCATTGAGCAGAGCAGGATTGCCATAACTTACTGTTTTGGTAGCTTCCCGCCCATCGGCTAGACAAAATGGTTGGACCAGTCGCTCGCGTATAACGTGGGTTGCGCCAGCGCGGGGGTACCGCGGGGGTGCCGAGCCACCAACGGGAGGACTGGTCCAATGAAGAAGAA
>Ga0182024_10001630_pt1 | contig 57308 bp, 48 predicted proteins | sample P32metaG_FD_120480 | JGI IMG/M metagenome (GOLD analysis project Ga0182024, IMG submission 120480) | Permafrost microbial communities from Stordalen Mire, Sweden - P3-2 metaG (Illumina Assembly) | ecosystem: Environmental > Terrestrial > Soil > Wetlands > Permafrost | place: Sweden: Stordalen...
ACTGCTGGCTCGCGTGCACTCTCTATTGCGATTGAAACAATTCACCGATGAGCTGGACAACGCGGAGACAGTTTTGTTCAGCCTCGCGCTGAGTATCGAAGCAAAGGACCCCTACACGGGAGGACATTGCGACCGTCTATCGAACTACTCCATGAGGGTGGCGGAGCGGTTGCGGTTGCCTGAGGACCTCCGCGTTGCTCTGCGTCGGGGTGCTCTTATCCACGATATCGGCAAGCTAGCCGTGCCAGAGCATATTTTGCTTAAACCTGGGCCACTGACTGCGGAAGAGCGAATAATCATGCAGCAGCACAGCATAACGGGCGAGCGAATTTGCTCCCCACTTAGATCCTTCCGCCAGGTTTTGCCGATCATTCGCCACCACCATGAAAAGTGGGACGGCTCCGGGTATCCCGACGGGCTGAAAGGCGAACAAATTCCACTGACTGCGCGCATTCTTCAAGTGACGGACGTTTACGACGCGCTAACTACCGACCGGCCCTACCGCAAGGCTCTTCCCAAGGAAGAGGCCCTGGCCATCATGCGAGAAGAGATGAAGCGCGGCTGGTGGGATAGATCAATTCTCGACGAATTCGAGGCCGTCGTTAATGTCTATGAGCCGATGGAATCGGCACGGCCCGGTCGCTAACGTCTGGCTCCGAAGGCTGCGTCGCAAGGTGGCGGAAAAATGAATTGGCAAATGGGGAATCGCTTGGTTCTTGGGGGATTCGCAATAGCAACGGCCATTCTGATATTTGTTGGCTGGCAATCTTATCGAAGTACGGGGCTACTAGTCGAGGCTGTCCACTGGCGAGACCACACCTACGAAGTTCTCAATTCGCTCGATGAAACCGTCGGCCATCTCTCCGACGCAGAAACCGGCCAGCGCGGCTACCTGCTCACGGGAGATGAGACCTACCTCGAGCCGTACCGTTCTGCCATAAAGACCATAGACCCAACCGTCACGCGCCTCAAGAATCTCACTGCCGACAATCCGAATCAGCAGAAACGTATTCAGGCGCTGGCGCCGCTCATAGAAAAGAAACTGGCGGAGATGCAAAGTACGGTTGATCTCCGAAGGAATAAAGGAGTCGCAGCCACAACCGGGATAGTCCTTGAGGGCTCCGGAAAACACGTGATGGACCAGATCCGCACTCTTATTGCGGGGATGACAAACGAAGAGAATTATCTCCTAAGGACCCGCGCGCAACAGGCCGACGCGAGCGCAACGAAGTCGGCCAGGGCTGTGCTTGCCGGGGCGCTTCTGAGCACATCGTTGATGGTGTTGTGTTTTGCGCTACTGAAGCGCGAGCTGTCCGAACGTAAAAAGGCGCAAGAAGCACTGGCAAAAAGTGAAAAGTGGTTTTCGACCACTCTTTCCAGTATTGGTGACGCGGTGATCGCCACGGACATGAACGGCGCTGTGACTTTTTTGAATCCTGTCGCCCAGCAGCTTACAGGGTGGAATCTGGAGCAAGCTCGCGGCAAGTCCATGGATTTGGTCTTCGACATCGTGAACGCGGAAACGCGCCGCCCTGTGGAAAATCCCGTCAAGAAAGTTTTTCGCGAGGGGAAGATTGTGGGCCTTGCCGATCACACGGTTTTGCTCTCGAAGGACGGTAGGCAGTTCGACATCGAAGACGGCGCCGCGCCGATTATTACAGAAACCGGAGAGAGCTTTGGAGTGGTACTGGTTTTTCGGGATATTACCGACAAAAAATCCGTCGATCAGGAAATCAAGTACCAAAAAGACCTGATGCAATTGATTCTCGAAAGCATGGGCGATGGCGTAGCCGTGGCCGATGCCACGGGAAAATTCGTCCTGTTCAATAGATCTGCGGAACAACTCTTAGGCGTCGGGCCAACTGATGCCGACCCGCAACAGTGGCCCGATCACTTTGGCCTTTTTTATCCGGATCAAAAAACCCCGTTTCCAGCGGATGAAGTGCCACTTACCCGTGCTGTTCGAGGTGAAAGTGTTGACTCCGTGGAGATTTTTGTTCGTCATGAGAAACGTCCCGAAGGGGTTCCGATCTGCGTGAGTGGGCGACCACTTCGCGACCCTAACGGGACTCTTAGCGGTGGCGTTGTGGTGTTCCATGACATGACGCAGCAAAAGGTTTCGGAGGAGGCGCTGCTTTTTGCAAAAGAGCAGGCGGAGCGTACCAGCAAATTCAAGGATCAATTTCTCTCCACCATGAGTCACGAGCTGCGCACGCCGCTAAACGCGGTGCTCGGATTTTCCGATCTGCTCGCGGATCCACGTTACGGTGCCCTGAATGACCGTCAGCAGCGCTATGTCGGTCACATTCATTCCGGTGGCGAGCATCTGCTTAAATTAATTAACGATATCCTCGATCTGTCCAAAATCGAGGCCGGCAGAATGGAACTGACACAGGAGGACGTAAACATTACAGGGGCGTTTGCCGAGGTAATCAGTTCGTTGTATCCACTGGCTGCGAAAAAGTCGCACGTGTTGCTTCAAGAAGCAGACGCCGAATGGCACGTTCGTGCGGACTCGATGCGGTTTAAACAAGTGCTCGTCAATCTTGTTGGCAATGCCATTAAGTTCAGTCCGGATAGGGGACGGATCGAACTTGCGGCTCGGAAAGTAGGAGGACAAATCAGGATAGAAGTTCGCGATGAAGGGCCTGGAATTCCACCTGAAGAACAGAATCGGTTGTTTGAAGCCTTTTATCGGCTGTCGCAACCGGGGACGGCCGTGGAAGGCACTGGCTTAGGACTAGCTATTACGTCGAAATTGGTTGAGATGCACGGTAGCAAGTTGGAAATTGAAAGCGAATCCGGCAGCGGTAGTTGTTTTTACTTCTTGCTGCCACCTGTTGAAGTACCGGTGCGGCCGCGTCCGCAGCCGGTGGCCTCCAAATCAAGGGGCGACAGAACTCCGCGGATTATGGTTATTGAAGACAACGTGGCAACTGGTCAACTGATTCATTCGCAACTCGCGTCCTCGGGTTACGAAACCATAAGGTGCGATAAGCCTGAGCAGGCGCTGGATATGGCTGTCGCACTACAGCCAGATGCGATAACCCTGGATCTCTTGATGAAACCGGTTCACGGCCTCGAAGTTCTACTCCAGCTTAAGAATGATCCGCGTACTTTAAAAATTCCGGTCATCGTTGTGACCATTGTTGACCAGCCAGGCATTGGGGGAGCTTTAGGCGCGGACGAATACCTGGTCAAACCAGTGGATAAGCAAACTTTGCTCGCTGCCGTGGAGAGATGCTTGCGCTCGAGGGGCGGCCCCGCTCAAGCACGTCCAATTCTGGTCGTCGAAGACGACCAATCCACTCGCGAAGTTGTCGTCGACCTGCTCACATCTTTCGGTTACGCCGTCAGTACCGCATGCGATGGTGCAGAGGCCCGCGCTAGCGTTGCTCAGTCTTTGCCGGCGCTTATTATCCTCGATCTGGTACTTCCAAAAATGAGCGGTTTAGAATTGCTCGCCGAATGGCGCGCCACTCCGAGAACATCCGAGCTTTCCGTTTTTGTTTTGACGAGCAAAGACCTGAGCAAAGAGGAAGAACGATATATTCACGCAAATGCGGAATCACTGTTTCTCAAGCAAAGTTCGTGGCGCGAAGCGCTGATCAATCAGCTGGAACGCGTGGTCACGCCGACGGCAGTGAATTCTTGAAGCAACGCATCCTCATTGTCGAAGACAATCCGGCCAACCGGGAACTATTGCAGGACTGGCTGGAGATAGAGGGTTATGAAGTTTGGTGTGCTGCAGACTTGGAAGCCAGCTACGAAGTTCTCGGGGCGGAGCCTCCCGATGTGGTTTTGCTGGACATCAATCTAGGCGCTGAAAACGGCCTTGATCTCGTTGCGTGGATGCGCCGAAAAACGAGTTTGGATAGCATCCCTGTAATCGCAGTAACGGCGCATGCTCTCGCAACAGAGCAGGAACGGATATTACAGGCCGGCTGCGTGGCTTGCCTGTCTAAGCCAATCGATTTCAAAGACCTCCGAGAACAATTGCGGCGCTGGTTGCAATATCGCACCGTTTCTCGGCAACGTTCTTAGTTTCAAGTCCACACATCTATTTCAGTACACGTTGCAATTGAACTGTTCTTAGTCATATTTGACGTCACCGCCCGTTGCGGGGATCAGCCGCAAATGGTTTTTGGAGGACACCTGCGCTGCGCGGTACACGGTTCCTTCACCAACGTGAAGGTTGGATCCAGCAATCGGCGGAAGCGCCGGTCCCTACTGGAATCAGTGAATTGATCGAAGGTCTGATGGGGATCAATCGCGAAATTTCCCTGTTGCTTTGTGTATCCCCACGTAAGAGATTTCTCTCCCTGCTTTGCATCCGAATCGTTGCATAATGCGTTGCAAGTTGCCCAGGCGGCTGAGCCAAAAGAGCACGAATGCTGCCAGTCAAGAACGATTGATAACAATTAGGTTGGTCAAGAATGCTCCAATTCGTAATCGGCAGGTCGCGAGTTCAACTCTCGCCCTCGGCTCCATTTCTTTTTTGATTTTCAGCTAGCTAATCTTCGGGACATGTAAGGCGTTGTGCTTCCACTGAAAGGGAGTCCCTTACGTGCGCCGACTGCTAAGTGCTGATTGCTATTCGCTGCGTTCTTCAAGCAGAGATCGCAGCAGCGGTCCTCAGCCACTGCTCTAGCTGATCGTGATTTACCACCCCGGCTTGCTGCTTCACCAACCGGCCGCCAAAGAAAATCGCAAAGTTCGGAATGCCGCGAACATTGAAGCGCGTCGCCAGTGCCGGATACTTCTCCGTATCCACTTTGAGCACCACAGCCTTGCCCGCCATATCCACCGCGGTGCGAGCCACTTCCGGAGCAGCCATGCGACAAGGTCCGCACCAGTCCGCCCAAAAATCGACAAGCACCGGAACGGCTACATTCTGGATGATTTCATCGAATAAAATTTCATCGACAGCTAAGGCCTCAGAGAGCGGCGGCAACGCCGATTTACATTTTCCACAACGCCCTGTGCCAGCCAGATATTTCACTGGAATGCGGTTGTTCTGGCCGCAATGGCTGCAAGCGCGGATTACCGGCAAGAAAAAGCTCCAACTAAGCGAATCGACGCCTCTCGTCGGCTGACGTCTGCTGAACGAAGCGCTCCTAATTTTGTTAAAATTGTTTCCACATCAACGTTCCACGTATCGGGACCCTACTACCCGAATCTGATCACTTGAGAGCATTAAAATCTCGCAGGATTACGTCACATAATTCGTCGACACGCAAAGTGCCGCGCTTCGCATTAATCTTGCGAACTGGAACCGCTGTAACCAGCCGACCCAGAACTTCGAATTCTTCCGCTCTCTGCTTCGCATCCAGAAAATTTGTCGCGTAGGTATTTGCCACTAGCATTAGCAAAGAGGACTTTAGAGAAAGAGGCTCCAGGGGATCTTCTGATTCGGTCGTCGGGTCACCAAAAATATAGACCCCCCCAATCGGAAGAGTTCGTTCTTCGAACTGTAGCTCTCCGTCTCTTCCCAGAAGCAAGTAACGCTTATCCAAACCGGGCATTCTCTGCGGGAGAGCCTCGGGTGAGCCGTATAGCAAGTTAACAGACTGTGGCCAGAGGTTCACGCGCGGGTATGCAGGAAGTACGTGGAAAATATTCTCACGTTCAACAAGGGCCGCGATGTCGTCCGACAAAACCGCGAAATCCCGCCGAGCAAAACAAGCGGCTGTCGTTGATTTGCCCGCACCTTCATGACCCACAAATACCGCGGCGCGACCACTTATCGCCACGACACTCGCATGCAAACAAACAATCCCCCGAAGTCGCAACAACATTCCCAGTACCGGGCCAACTAAATAACTAATTGCGTGCTCGACAGTCAGACTTTCTGGCCAACTAACCCAAATTGTTTCAAGCCGGCGATCGAACCAGAATTCAATCCCATCGCAGTACGATATTTGCAGGAAGCTCCCGTCATCGACTTCCCAAATCTTCAGAGCAGGCTCGCCTGACTCGGAGAGATACGAACTGACGAAGCGTAATTTATGATCATTGCGAAGCGGGCCACGGGCTGGTAACGCAGCGAGGTTGACCGTTACATCCGGTGGCACTTCTGTGTCCAGTGCGGATTTCAGGCCCGGCACTGGCACGTTGCAAGACAACCGAAGGCCGTAAGCGCTGTAATTGAATTGGAATTCTTCAGTGATGGTTATGTAGCGCTGGTTGTGCGGCTACCGACGCCGCCATCCAACTGCCCGTGGGGAGCCACAGACTGTGTTAGCTCTCGGATTTTCCCATATACGGTTAGCGTGGGCTTTGTGTAAGGCTTTTCAAGCTTCTCGGAATTTATTTTCAAGATCACATCTCCGCGTGACCGCAATTACTCTAAGTTCTTCAACCAACGGTCGAGGCAGTAAGCTCGAAACTGCTCACGCGTTATCGTACCACAACTTGAATTTATCATCGACGAAGTAACAAAAGCGGTAGTCTGTCCGCCGAGCGCCCATGCGTGGATCGAGTTGGGCCTTTTATTCTGGAGTTGACTTGTAACCGGGCCCGCAGGCAGCGGGGTCTTGCGTCGCAAAAGCAATGATTCCGGCATCCTCCCGCGCATTGTCTTCCGTATCAGGTTTTTCCTGTATAGCCAAGGAAACGTCGGGATCGCAAGAAGATACTCTACTATCCTTATATCAAGGAACGGATAACTAACCTCCACGTTACAATGCGTCACGCCTGAATCTTGAACCTCAAACATATTCGTCCATTGCGGGAGTGCTAATGATCCGTGTCCCCAAGGGCGCACCGAGTGGGGATTTCTTGGTGATTCGAGAGCCGCGCGTTTTTCCCAGCGCTTACGCAGGCCCATTCGCTTCGCAAATTCTGGCGCGAGCCATGTCGGGAATCCTGAGTCTTGAGTGATTTTGCGAGTTAATGATTGGAGTTTCCGGGCAGCCCCTCGCCAAGGGAAGGGCCTCGCCCAGGCAAACGCTGTCGTCTCGGCAGCTAAGCGAATCCAAAGATGCTGCCGCCGTAGCTCCTGGATGTATGGCCACATTTGAAAATACATTAAGTTGTCGGCTCCTTCGCCGGACAAAACTATTCGACACTCTGCAGCCGCCGTACGGAACAATTCCAGCATTCCGGCAAAAACTGGGTCATCAATGGGCTCTGGAATGATCCTGCATATCTCATCCCATTGATCAAACAGCTGAATATGATCTAGCGGTATGTACTTGTTGGGAATGCCCAAATGTTGTGCGGTTTTACTAGCCCATGGTCTCTCATCATCTGGTATCAAAGAATCGTATCCAACCGTGTAACTACACAGGTTAGGAACTCCGTTGTTGTGTTTAGATAGTTCTTTCGCGACCGTTGCCACCGATCCCGAATCTAGTCCTCCACTCAATAGGATTCCAATACGATCCGAGGTCGCTCGGTCCGCCACTGCGGACTTAAGCAGTTCATTGAAGCGTTCCAGATAATCCTCGTCCCGCGCGTAGCGGATCCGTCCTTCCGTGGGCGGTTCCCAATAACATCTCGTTCCAAGCTCCTCACGCGATACCAACAACGAATGCCCTGGGGGCAAACGTTTTATGTCGCGAAAAGTTGTTGTGCTCTTGTCATAGTTCAATCCGAACAACAAGAAATCGCCGATGGCCTGCTCGTTCAGGTTGTCAGTCACAGCGGGATGGAGCCTTATGCAATTGAGGGTGTTGCTAAAGACAATCACGTCCCCCACGGCGGCGTAATAAAAAGGCTTAATTCCAAAATGATCCCGAGCGCAAAAGAGGGTTTTTGACTTACTGTCCCAAATCCCAAACGAGAAATCGCCTCGCAGGTGACAGACACACTCTGGCCCCCATTTTGCGTATGCATACAAAATAAGCATGGCGTCCGACACGGGTCTTTGTATTGGTCTTCCTGGTTCATCAAGTTTTGACCTCAATTCGTCGCGTGCGTCTAGCCGGGCGTCGGCCGTAATCGCGAGTTGGCCCAGGCGAGCAGGCTGCAGATGGTGCGCGCTAAGTGCGCCTGAAGTCTCAAGCATTGTATGACCCAGCCCAACTGACCCGTCGAGGTAGGTGGCGCATCCATCGGGACCTCGATACTTTAGAAAATCCGTCAATGTTTGAACGAGATCTGGCAGGACGCCACCCCCGCCTCTGTCGTAGATACCTAAAGTACCACTCAAAAACAGCCTCCTGTGGGCACCGCCCCCTCAGCCCAAGCTAGTCGAAGTGGTAACAAGGGAACGAATCGTCCAATCTGCGAAATTCTTTTCCCAGTGCTTTATGATATAGGCTAACATAAGGGTTATAATAGCTATGTTATGAGGTATTTAGCGGCACCAAAACCCCGCAGCTACGGCAATTAAATTGCTCTAATATTTACCGGAGGTTGGACCCCATGAGGAATTTGTATCGAGCTTCGTTTTTGTTAACTGCGTTACTGATCTTCGGCGTAGGCAGGGCTTCGGCAGATACGCTGTCTTATAACTTTTCAGGTGCCAATTCTGTGTCATTCGAATTGCCGGTAAACCCTACTCCTACGAGTTTTGATCTGGGGATAGATTTCCAGATCACACCGACCGATCTGATGATTAACGGCGTATCGTCGAGCGATACTTTGGAGTTTTTTAGCTCCACATTTGCGGGCGCTTTTGCCGCTCTCTGTGGTCCGGGCTGTGTCACGCTATCATTGACGGGCCCGCAGTTTTATTCTGGTTCCGAGGCGACCCCTACCATGTTGATTTTGAATGGCGTAACGCTGCTCAACGACATGGGTAGTACTCCGGCGGGCACGGTAACAAGTACACCCACGTCGACGACCACCACCCCGGAGCCTTCCGTTACGATTCTCTTGGGCGTAGGCCTGTTGGCCATTGGAATGGCGGTTCTACGATTCAAGCCAAGCCTCGGCGTAAGCGCCAGCTAACTCAACGGCATCTAACCTCCTAATAGCGGTAAGCGCCACAGCGCTTGCCGCTATTTTTTTGCCGCGTTAAGCACCGGAAACGCCTCATCGAACGCCGCGTAGTGCTCATGCGCTCCATCCGCCTCGTTCAATGCCACCCCATCGCATTCCACCCAAGCATGAGCTTCAAATTTAGCTTCGTTTTTACGTGTTCCAATTCGCAAACTCGACGCAATTCCTTGCCTACCAAGGAGCCACCACAGCGCCAGAGACCTCTCCAGGCAGGTCGCGCCGCCTAGGGTCCGATAAGCCGCCGATCTAACCTCTCGAGCCGTCAAGTCGATGGCTGCGGCCTTCGCCGCATCCGATAGATGGCAGTCGCCGCCTGCGCCCCTCGCGATCCGCTTTTGCAGGCTTGCTTGTGTAGAACGAAAACCCCGAAGTCGTAAACTAAGAGACACAATCGGCAGTAACGCCACAGCACGCAAGAAAAGCCCGCGCGCGCCTGGCTCCAACGCCCTAAATCGCCGAAGCGGTTCCCACATCGGAAGAAGAAGTCATCGTCAGCAATCCATTCTGAGCTAGCTGTTCAAGCAGTTCGCTCAAATGCGCGCGCAGGGTCTCGCCGTCAACATCGTATTCGCTCAACAGCGCTTGGAAAGCGGCATCAATGTTCGCCGCCGTCGTCGCTAATTGCCACATCCGCGCGCCAGTTTCATCCAATCCAAAATAGCGTTCCGTCTCAATATTCAACAGTACCGCTTCCTTATCGAGGAAACGCACCATTACGTGAGCAGGAACGCTCACCTTGTCGCTAAACATCACCATCGCCACGCACCCATTTAACCAGTTGATCGCCTCAACCGAAAATCATTCCCATTGTATCGAATAGCGTCGCCGCATGCGTAGAATAGCTGAATCAATCCGCCTGCCCGCGGCTCGCGGGAGGAATGATCCCGTTCATGCGCAGATACTCGATCATCTGTCCGTAGTGATTTGAAGCGTGGGATACTCCGAATTCCGCCAGATGCAAGCGGGTCGATTTGTTCGCGCCAAGCGACACGGACAGCATGTTCTCCATTGTCAACGTAGCCGCCGCCTTGTGACCAAGAGCAAAAGATTCCTTCAGGAACTGAATGATTTCGGCCTTGCTCTTCAAATTCTCCGGGCCGTTTCCGTCCTTGATACTTTCCGGAATCTTATCTCCGGTCAGCGGAGACCATATGAAATAGTTGGAAGCGGCCACGTGCTTCACCTGCACAGCAAACGTGCGCACGCCCTTGTAGTCACTGCCGGAAATTTTCAAGCTCTCGGGCGAGAGGTTGAATTTATCTTCCGGCATGGCTTCGGCGACTTCGACAATTTGTTTTTCGATGGCGCTGATCTCGCGGTCCACCGTGGACGCGAGGCTGGGAGTCTGCTGCGACTCCTGCGCCTGATTCCGCCGCGAGTCCGGCGGCACCAGGTCGTTCGCGCGATAATAGACCACCAGTTGGCCATAGTGCTCGCCGCTGTGCTCGATGGCGAACGTCCAAATGGTGGAGTTGTGGGCCAGCCGGTTCCCGAAGAATTTCGATATATTATCCAGCCCCGCGTCGCCCTGCTGTTGAATCACTTGCGCTCCGTCCGCCACGGCCTCCTGCACGAACTTCACCACGGCGGCCTTGGTCTTGAAAACGTCACGCGATGGATTGTCGCCCTCGCCGAAGTCGGGCCCCAGGTTGGATCCGGAGATCCTGCGTATCAGGACGAAATCCAGTGCGGCCGCGTGAAGAAGATTCTGGGCAAAGGTGCGCTCGTCCTTCTGCACCTTGAAATCGTATTTATCTTCCGGAAAATCCTGCGCCATCGCGATGAGTTTGTTCCCGATGTCGTTCCATCTATCCAACATCTCATCGGATCGAGAGCGCGCCGGCGGCGGAGTTTGATCCTGCGCTTCGCTCAAGCTGCCAAGACTCATTCCCAGAACTACAAGCAGCAGGAACGAACCCAGCGCAGGCCAAGAGTGCTTCAAACCTCGTTTTATCGTACAGGGGAAAGCACACTCGGCGAGGTGCCGCGCCAGAGCCATGTCCTCTTTTAGGCTAGTCTCCGCTTTCATAAGACCTCCTGAAGATTACCTCCGAACCACCCAGCAACACGCTGTGTGCGCCACGGTTCCAAGAACGCCCGCAAAGACAACCGCGCCGAATAGCACGACCAGCATGGTGCTCGCTGCGCGAGACGTCGGTCGAGGCTGAACAGCGGTTAACCGCGGCAAACGAGCGATTAAGAATGACGACGCTGACGACTGCAGCAACAACTCCTCTTCGGGATTGGCAAGTTTTGCGAGTGCGGAAACCAGATTTTCACCGTAGGCGTTCCGAATAACCGACTCATCACAGGAGAGTTCTCGATACAACGCCAGGCGAAAGCCGCCAATCCACACCAGCGGATGAAACCATAACGCGCAAAGCCCCACCTCATAGATAAGGCTTATTAGGTTGTCGCGCCGTTTTGCATGGGTCAGCTCATGGATCAGCACAGCATTGAGTTCATGCTCGCTCAGCAGCCGGTCAATTCCCTCGGGCAGAGCGATGTGCGGATGCAGAAATCCGCGCACCGCCGGAACACGCCAACTCTCAGCAAACTTTACCGGGATGCCGTCAGCGATGAAATTCTGCTTCGACTCAAAAGGACTGGCGGCCGCGCTTCGATCACCGCGGCGCCCGGCCCGTATCCGAAAAAAAAGCCGCATAAGCATCAAGATCGTGCCAATCGACCACACCATCCACACCACGGGACTTAAAGACATGCGGTTGGCCACCTCACCGATGATGCCCAGCGGTGTAGCCCACCCGAGGTGCGCCGCCAACAACTTGTCCACAACTGCACCCAGCGGCAAAAAGAAATTCAGCATTGTAACTACCCAGATCCAATACTTGGTGGTCGCACTGTCGCGATGGATCGATGTCAGAACCAACGCAACCAATCCGACGATGGAGGCAAACAGGACGTGAACTTCAAAGTAGTACAACCCGCGTGTGATGTGCTCAAGCATCTCTTTTTTCTCCGCGGCCGCGGCTGGTGTTGCTGCTTGATGCGGCGTTTTGCAGCGCCTTTAGATCTTTTAGCGTGATCGCGCCTGCCTCCAGCAGGTTCGACACCAGCAAGCGCGGCGACCCATCAAATAGATCCAGGAGGTCTCGAACCAGTCCGCTCCGGAATTCGCTTTGGTTGATTGCCGGCTCGAACAATTGCGCATTACCAATTTTTTTTACTTTGCGCAGCGCGCCCTTCTGCTCAAGCCTATAGACGAGCGTCTGAACGGTTGTGTAAGCAACCCGTTCGTCTTCCGGCAAGCTCTCGAGAATTTCCCGGACCGAGGCGGTCCCCAGTTTCCAGTACTGCTGCAGAATTCGCGTTTCAGCTTTCGACAGACGCGGTTTTTTCTTCATATCTCCTACTATGCCCGGCAATGCTACTACAATATACGTTTGTCGGCCAAGGAAAAGTATATGGATCTCGATTAATCCGGAGTCGCACCAAAGCTGTGGCCTCATTGTGCGGCTCGGGCGAGGCTGCGCTAAACTATGCGGGCCATGAGCGTCATCGACGAAGTGCTCGCAGCAAACGAAATCTATTCGCGTACCCATGAGTTGCGCAAACTAACCCCGCGTCCAGAGCGCAACCTCGCAGTCCTGACCTGTATGGATACCCGCCTTTCGATTCGCACTCTGGGGCTGAGAACCGGAGACGCGCACATCATCCGCAATGCCGGAGGCATCGTTACCGAGGACAGCCTGCGCTCGTTGGTCGTATCACACTATCTGCTCGGCACTCAGGAAATCATGGTTATCAATCACACCGATTGCGGATTGATGCACACTAGCGAGCAGGACTTGCGCACCAGAATCCAGCATCGCACCGGGACCGCCGCTGTTGCTCCCGCCTTCTTCTACGCCTTCCAAAACATCGAAGAAAATGTCCGCCACCAATTGCAAAAGCTTCGCACCCATCCCTGGATTCCCGAGAGTGTCGCGGTCCGCGGCTTCGTCTACGACGTCACCAGTGGACGTCTGCGCGAAATTAAAGACGCCTGACCGAACCGATGTTCAATATTCAGCTTGCTTGGAATAGACCGGTCTGCTTGATGGCCGGTGCCGGGGAAACGCAGTAATCGAGGGAGATGATATTGCCCGCGAGACGGGCGCTACAAAGATCGCGACTGCAGCATGCTCAGTACCATCGCGATCTGCCCGGAATGGTAGATTGTGTGCTCCACGATTCCCTGAAACATAGTTTCGTAAGGATAGTTTCGCCCAGGAACCTGTTTCGCCAAATCCTCAACGGAAAAATTCCGAATCTTCTCTTCGAGCAGCTCGCGACTTTGGTTCCACCTCGAGACGAGTTCGTTCCACGGAATCTGCGGCTCGGCCCAGTCCTTCTCGGGCTGCCAAGGCGGCAGCGCATTACTGTCGGAAGTATTGCGAATTCTTTCATTCCAAAGCAGCAAATGCTGAAGCAGCTCCGCAATTGAATGAGCTCCCCGAACGGCTGGCGTCGTCGCAAGCTCAGCCGAAATCCGCGCTAACAACTCAGCCAGCGAAGGTCCGTACCAAGCCGCTTTGACCGTAGCCGCGCGGTAAACATCAGCGATTCTTTGGGTTTCGCGCATGTCGTCTGGCGAGAACTCAGACAATTCCAGTGTTTCTACCGAGTCCAGTCTACATCAGGCGCCCTCGCGTTGAGACCAGCTCTTGCTGATTGACGCGCTTACCCGAGAAGTGAATTCAGTTGTCCGGCTACCCGACTCGGCAGTTAGGCACGATAGGTTAAGACTGAGCGAATTTATTTCACTATTTCCAGCGAAAAATCAGGGAAAAGACCACGACAAGGAGCAACATGAAGAGAACAACTATAAGGGCACATCCTATAACCTGAATTTTGTCCTTGACCCAACCGCGTCCGTGGAGCCGAAGAATGCCAGTCCCTGACATGACGACTTCCTCCGTCAGAGCAACAATATTTGGATAGCCGGACTCGCCAGCCCATTCGAGACAATTGTTAAAAGTTTTGGGGTCATTGTTCGTCTCCGCGGTTTGCTCCCTTTTTAGCAGCTGTTCGATTACCGCTTTGGATTTCCGCCGTAATTCTTCGGGAACCGGTTCTATATTCGATGCCTTTCTGCGAAGCACTTGCTTTTCATTTGCGTTGAAGGGAGTACCCGCGTTCTCTCCTTCGTTAGAGAGCAGCTCGACCATGTGCTCTACGGGGTCTTCGTTATTGGCAAACGGGCTTTTGCGATTCCAAGTCATGGCGGGCCGATTAACACATTTACCAAACCAGTGGAATCCACCCAAAAACAGTTGTCACGTTACGCGTGCGGGCACAACTCCGAACAAAGAAGATTAGTCGCAGTTTGGAGATATCATTTGCTTATATGAAAAGCCCGAGGGGATAGCTCCCGGGCCCTTTTTTGCAACTTCATCGAGTCAGGGATACGCGACGCCGTTCGACATTCTGTTGATGATAAGCGGCATGCCGACCATCTCCACGTAGAGTGTCCAGTTTCCGGTGCCCACCAGAGTGGAAACTTTCTTGAGGGAAGTCGTTGTCGGCCCCGGACTGGCAATGCTCGTCAGGTTCCCGCTCGCATCCGCTTTCCAAACCGTATAACCGTGCACGGTAGAGATCGACGCATAACTGCTCTGTCCGGCTACCGGATTCAGCTGCCAAGTCAGTTCGTCGGCGGATTGAGAATACGCTGCATTCTGCACCCGATAGCAGTTGTCCACACCGGTCTCGACTTCCGTCCCTTCTTCGTAGTCATTCCAGGTTGCGACCTGCGCATACGGAATACTAAAGGTGCCGCCATTTAGTGTATGCGCCCAGTTGATTGCTGCAAAAGAGTTAAGAAGCACTTGGCCGCACTGCTGTGCGATGACACGGTTCGTACCCCACGAGGCGTTGTGGTCGTCGAACCCTTTCCAGATTCCCCCGATAGCGACATCGCTGGTGTTGCCCGCAGCGCCAGTGTAGAAGTCCTCGAGATATTGAAAGTTGCTCCCCGGCGGAGGCGCCGGTTGGTTCCAATAAAACTGCATGCACCCATCGATTCCGTGACTACAATCATCAGCAACGGTGGGTATAGCGGCCGCCGTGTAGCCATTGGTGCTGTTGTTGACATAGTCGATGCAAACGTTGTTGACAATATCGCACGGAGGTTGAGGCCATGCGTAAGCTCCGCTGAAACCAAGCAGTCCGAACGTCTTGTTTTCGCTCAGCAGCTTCATGGGCGTTTTGTATGTGGCGATGTGGGCCGTTACGTTGTTCATTACGGTTACCCAATTGGCGTTAAAATCGCTCTCGCTTAGAAAAAAGGTCACCAGGTTCGCGCCGGATGAATCTCTGGCGTAATAGCTGTTCTCTGCCCAGTTGGTGTCGATGTAGTCGAGGTCATATTCGATATTGCTGATTAGGCAGTCGGTTTGATCGGTGCTCCCCCCCGTTGGACAACCTGTCGAATATTGCGTACCGGCGTTCCCGTTTGTAATCGCGCCCTCATCGAGCATGATAAGCAGCTTGAGAGTTCTGTTCTTCAAATCCGCCGCCTGGGCCATCACCGTCGCATTGATGAAAGTCTTCGTGCTGCTCGTGCCATACCAGTCGGGTGAGACCGCCCAGAAACCCTCGGCGATCATTAACTTGTCCTGCGCCGCTATGATGCCGGGTTTGGGAAGCTTATTGTTCTCATCGTAGCCCACAATTTTATGACTCCCGTCATTCGTTACCGTGCAGACCTGCGTGCCGTTATATGGTCCTGCGGCCCCGGTATTGCAGAACCATGGCTGATAGGCGGCAATAAATTGTGTCGGTGCCTCTGCGTAGAGGTATTTGATCAACTTGATGGAGGACACGTGGCCGGGTATCGGATCGACCGTCTGCGTTTGCGCGTTTGAGTTGTTGCCATTGGTTTTGAAACCGGCAAAATTCCCGGAACAGTAGGCTTGCAGACCCGCTGGGTCATCCACTCCGGAGCAGGCCGAGGTATTATTTCCGGTCTCCAAATTTACGGTCGTCGATGGCGTTTGGGCGCTGGCGAACTGCACCGTGCACAGCAAAGTTGCAATGAAGGCAGCACAAATGGCGAGTACATATCGGGGCATATGGAGTCTCCAGCAGGCTAATTGAGCGTTCTTTGGGGAACTTTGCTGTCCGCGCCATACTAGGAGCAGCGCAGGAAAGAACCGCCGCCATCACGCTTAACCTGAAGTCCGCGCCGTGAATATCGTGTTTACTCTGTAGGTGAGAATCCGCGAGACTGTAGCCCACAAATGGCTTTGCACGTAAAAGCGACCTACGGTGAATTTAGAATCGCATTTTGCGGCCCGATTTTTTTCATTGCCAGAAACTTAGGGACGTATTTCGACCGGCGTCCCAATGAGGTACAAGGCATTGTGCTTCGAGAGTGGCGCCCAAGGGAGGGCCAGAATGGCGGGAAACAACGCAGTCAGTTCGGGGCCGGGATTTCGAGTCCAGCGGAAAGAGTCGGAAGATTGCACGATCTTGGAATGCTCCGGACGACTGACCAGCGAGAGTGTGCCGCTGTTGAAAGACGCGATGCGCAAAGCCTGCGAGAGAAAAATGCGTATCGTGTTGGACTTGAAAGAAGTTCCGATGATGGATAGCTCGGGACTGGGAGCGGTGGTAACGCTGCACGTTTCGGCCCGGACGCGCGGCTGCAGGCTGGAAGTAGTGAACGCGAGCAAGCAGATTTTGGAATTGTTCAGCATCACGAATGTATTGTCGTTGTTCGAAGCCACCGGACGCTGCGGAAAGTTGATGTAAATTTTGCACTGGCCGTGGCAGGCCCTGCCTGCCTTCTAGCTCCTGATCACCGTATTTATTCACCGCGCGTCTCCGGCGTTATCCTCAATCATGAGAACTTGCATGGTCTTTTCCGCCATAAATCTCCTTCGCGCAGCAACCTGACAACCGCTAAACAGAAGCATCGCCGCGTTTATGCGACTGGCGCTTCGGGCTTCGCGCACGGCGAATCCCGGGCGTAAATATTACGATGGTGACTCCAAAGGCACTTTGGCTTTCGCAAGGACGACCCGGTCGCGACCTGATTTCTTGGCCTCGTAGAGACAAGCGTCCGCGACCTGCAACAATTCCCCGGCGCTGGACGCATGTTCCGGGAATCCGGCAATGCCGGCGGAAATGGTCACTAGGTCAAGAGTGACATCGTTGTGCTTCAGCTTGAGAGTTCGCGCCGCGATCCGCAGGAGTTCCGCCCGCTCCGCCGCGTCCTGAGCCGTTGATTCCGGAAGAATGATCGCGAACTCTTCTCCCCCATACCTGCAAATGATATCGTCACCCCGGAAATGCGAACGGAAGAAATCTCCCATGGAACGCAGAACTTGGTCGCCCGCGTCGTGTCCAAAGACGTCGTTGAACCGTTTAAAGTGGTCGACATCGATAAAAATAACTGCCAGCGAGCGATTCTTGCGTGTCCCTCTCAACAGCTCGCGATCAAGGCACTCCTGCATGAAGCGTCGATTGAACAATCCCGTCAGCGGATCCCGAATGGATTGATCTCGCAGTGATTCCCGAAGGCGGAGGCTGGCGATCGACAGCGCGATCTGACTAGCCGCCGCTACTCCAAGGCGGCGCTCCGATGAGTTCATTCCATCAATCTCCGCAGCCCCGGCTTCGTTTTGTTTGAGACCATAGATCAATTGCAGGACACCGAGTGTCTCTCCCTGCGCAATCAATGGCACACACAGGTAATCGGCTACAGCCGCATCCTTCAGGTGCGCGCATCGGATGTTTCCCTCCGTAGACTCGCTCCAGTGCGGCTGGCCGCGTCGTAGGGACCAGCACGCCGAAGGAGCAAAAATCTTCTCGCTGTTCTCGGCAATTCCCCAAGATGCCGACCACTCCAGCAAGTTTCGGGAAGACTTAAAAAGGTACAGAACGCCGCCCAGGGAAGTTACGAATAGCTTCTTGCCGGACAACCCAACGAAGGCAAACACTTCCTCCACCGTTGCGGAGGATTGCAACAAGCTGCCCAGTTCGTTAAGCGCGGTCATTTCATTGCTACGGCGCTGCAGCTCACTGACCAATTCATTCAGGGATCGGGCATGTTCCGCCGCCGAAGTGGCCGCCCTGACCTGCACGGAAATGTCGTTGTAGATCACATACACGGCGCGAACCTGGCCGCCCTGCACCATGGGGATCACGTGGGTATCTACATCGATCAGGGATGCGTCTTTCCTTCTGCGAGAAAGCGTTTGGTGAACTTCCCGCCCGGAATTCACCTGGGCCGTCAATGCACTTGCGGCCTCGCGCGATGCCGGAGAAACAATCAGGTCGTCTAGCTTCTGGCCAACCACTTCGGAACGCTGATAACCATACAGATTTACGAAAGCGTCGTTGCAGAGCTGGACAGCCCCCGAAAGGTCCTGGACCACGATGCCGAAAGGACTGTTCTCAACAAGGGAATTCAAAAATATGGTTCGCTCATTCAACTCCTCACCCACCCGCCGCCGCTCGGCCACTACGGAACCTAGGAGGAGGCCCGTTGCTGAGACAACCAGCATCAAGAATCCGGTTTTTGTGAGAATTTGGGACGGAGCGGGGAAGAAGCGCAAAGCCACCACAATGCCAAAGTTAAGAACCAGCAATCCGATGACGGCCCCCTCAATTCCATGACGCATGGCGATCCAAATGATGGGAACTAACGCCAAATAAAAGTATTGTTTTGGAGCCAGCGGACCAAACGCAATCCACAGGAAAAGCAGAATGGATACCCCTTGCCCGGCTGCTTCCAAAACACCAGCAATACCCATACGCGGAGCCGGGTTAGTGAAAGCCTTCTCGATCTCGCCTTCACCCGATCGTTGGAACAGTTTTCTTCTGACCCAGGGGCAGACGTATATCAATAGGAACGGCGCAATGCTGAGCAAACCAACCGCATCTCCCATATACCAACCGATCGCGGCGTTCCAAAACTGATGCCACTTGATACTTCCGTCGGCGGCCAAGCAGGCAACTCCGGCCACAGTCGCAAAAATCGCCGCGGTCAGCGTTACCGCCAGATACCTCAGCACATCGCTGAGTTGGCTAAGGGTTCGGTCGATTTTGATTTTGTGTTTAAGAACATACGCGGCAAGCGCATAGATCGACGTTCCCAATATGGCAGTGGGTACGACGCTCCAGGAGTAGATCGGCTGATGATAGATAATCAGGCTTGCAAGAATGTCGCCGAGAATCACCACCGGCAAATAACGAGGAGAGACGCCCAACATCACTGCGAAGATAAGCCCAACCGCTGGGTACCACGCGGTAAATCCCAGATTGGAAATTAAAATGATCTCAGGCCGGTTTAAGAATAAATAAAGGACCACGAGCGCTACCGCAAAGATTCCGTGGCGAACAACAAGCACGATCCGTCCTGTTGAATTCCTACGAACCATCTCGACTCTCGTTTGAGCCTCAGCCATATTCATTAAATTGTTCTATGGGTTCGGTGCGGGACGCGGCTAAGACCAGCTTACGCTTACCTAACCGGGCGGCAAGGACATAGTCAAAGCAAGGTGCGTAGAATGGCGGCACGAGCTGCGTCGTGCCGATAATAGGAAAAGCAAGGCAGAGCCAGGACCTGGAGCATTTCTAATTTCCGTACACTTATCACGTATGCTACGACTAAGGAGGTGTTCATGGACCCGGAACTAGGTGCGTTAGCAGCGGAAGCGGGTACAAGAATTAAGTGGCTAGAGCTCCAACTAGCGGAAGCCAAACGGAAAATTGAAGAGCTTGAAACAGAATTAAAGAGGGTCAAGGCGAAAATTCCAAACTGACTGACTCACTGCCTAACTTCGCGCTTTAATAACTTGTAATTATATATAACGATAGTAATATAAGAAATGAGTGTCACACCAGAGGTCGCGCTGGGCGCGTCGACCGCACCTTCTTCTGTCTTTCTTCTAATTCGAACCCCACTGCCAACTCGAAGATGCCCAACTACATTCACTTATTTCTTCTTTAGCCCCCTATTATCCAGGCAAGTACTGTGTTTGCAGTGCCTTGTGGACTCTTGCGCACTTTTTGCAGGCCAGTCCTTTTGTTATCAATGACTTGTGGACTCTTTTGCCAAAAACATGGGGGGTGGGGGATGTCCGTAAAAAATCCCTGAACGCAAGGACCGATACGGCCAACTCAGTTGTCCCGCGTTTACTTGTTTACCGCTGTCCCGCAGCAGCTGGAAAGACGCTGTGTTGGGACGGCGGCATCGGAACGTCGCCCTTGCGGTCGCGCCAAAGGATCGAATTCAAGACCTCGTTATTGGCCTCGTCCGCGTGGCGCCAGTTCATCGCGGCCGATGCTTTTGCGCCCGGTGCGGTCGCGGCATTAGTCTTAAAAATTAGTCCGTTATCAAGGTTGGATTTATCCGCTTCAAATGGCGGTCGCGTTCCGGTGCCGGAAAACAGCGCCGACATGACAGGAGAATACGCGTCATTGTGATTCATCGGTGGCAAGTCCAACAGCGTCTCCATGGTGCGAATCATGCCTACTGTGGTGAAGAACCCGTGCTCCACGTAGGGATGGTCAGGCGAACCGGGCGCATATTTGCTGACCACCAGCGCGACGCTGCGGTGCGCGTCCACGTGGTCCGCGCCGTCCTGCGCATCATCCTCCACGATAAAAATCGCCGTGTCATCCCAGTAAGGACTGTGCGACAGCGCATCAACAACGCGACCCACCGCAAGATCGTTGTCCGCCACCGAAGCCGATGGCGTCGGGAAACCTGGCCGGGTGCCGCTGGTGTGATCGTTAGGCAAACGCAACAGCACAAAGCTCGGCAATTCCTGCGCTTTGGTATTCGCTTTTCGCGCACGCACAAAGCCATCGAATTCGCGCAAGAATTCATCCGCCCTCAGCTGGTCCGGATAATCAATTTTAAAATCCGCGAAACGCGGATCAAAATGGCCGCGCAATTCCGGTTTTGTGGCGACGTCGCGGCGCAGCACCGGAATGGCCCACGGATAAGGACTGGGCATTCCGTTGGGTTCGCCAACGCGCGCGGGGAGCTGCTCGCCCTGCTTTATTGCTTTGTGCGCGCAGGGACCTCCCTCTGGCGAAGGCGTGCCTTCCATTGGCGAAGCGTCCGCAGTGAATTTATCTCCACACCATTCGCTAGCCACGAATTCGCCATAGTGACGATAGCTCAATCCATGGCGCGCTACATTGCCCCACAAATATCCCGTCCCCGGCTCATTGACGTCCGGTTCGTCGTGCTCCAGTGGATATTCCTCGGCAACCAGGCCCTCAAAATCGTAAGTGCGTTCGCGGCTGCGATACGCGATCTGCCAGGTTTTTTCGTTGTAGTCGCCGGCAATCGCCGCGGTCGACCACATGTGACCGTCGCCGGAAACTTCGCCGGAATCATAAAAGTTGTCGAGCACTCCAAATTGCAAAGCCAGCTTATGCTCATTGGGCGTGATGTCTGCGCCGTAGAGAGTGAGCGAGGGATCGCCGTTGCCAACTTGGAGGTCACCGAAAATCTGATCGTAGGTGCGATTTTCTTTGACGATGTAAATCACATGACGAATCGGATTTGCGCCTTCGTGAAATGGCAGAGCACTTGGATCGGCCAGGAGTTGCATTTGCTCCTGTGCGACACGGGTAAATGCCGGCAGATTTTTTTCGATTTCTTCCACGCTGATACGAGCGATCGAGCCGTGCAGCAAAGTTGGAATGTAGGGGTGGAGTCTTCTTCGCTTGGAAGGCACCTTGGATATGTCCGTGGAGTTCGGTCCGGTGCCTAATCCTTTGCCGGTCGCAACGAGCAAATCGTTGTCCGCGACAGCCACAGCCAGTGTGTACCATTCGGTGGGAATGAAGCCCATAGCCGGAAGCGGCGCGCCGTTATGTCGATGGCCATCAACCAGCGTTGTAGTGTCGAACACGGCCACGGAATCCGTTGCCGCGCTGGCCGCAAACAACCGCTTTCCATCTTTGCTCTGCGCTAGAGCATCCGTTTCATTGCCGGAGAATTCTTGCTTCGGAAGATGCGTCGAGAAGAACACTTGCACTTTGCCGGTGTTCGCGTCAATTGCGGCCACGGAATCCGCATTGGCGAGCGCTACATATAAAAACTTTTCATCCGGAGAAAGAAGCATCGCAGTAGGATGCGAACCGGGAGCCACAGAGCTTTTTGGAACCATCAACGGGATGCGGCGAACAACAGTTTTGCGCACCAGATCAAGCTCTGCTACTTGTGAAGCGTTCCACAAACTGCACCACGCGCGGTGCCCATCGCGAGTAGCCACAACAGTGTACGGAAAAGACGAAGGCATGAAGCGATGCGTGCTCAGATCGAATTGCGCCAACTCGTTTCCAGATTCCGAATCGAGCAGAATCACGTTGTCCGAAAGATTGTTGGCGACTAGGAGCTGGTCCTTTTGGTCCGCTGTCCCTTTGATGACCGCAATTCCCGCCGGATACGGAATCGCGCGAGACGCCGGGAGTTTGCCCAAGCCGCGCGCGACATGCGTCCCGGCCGGAACCGGCTGCAACGCTATTTTTATAAATCGATCGGGAGCAAGTTTTCCTTGCTCGAAGCGATACACCGCAATGCCGTTGCCGGTATTTCCCGGATGTTCGCCGGTAGGATCGCTGAGCGAGCCAATTGAAGCGTAAAGTTGCGAGCCATCGGAAGTAAAAGCCAAGCCGAGAAAATAACTTTGGTGCGCATCTTCGCCAAGCCGGTCTTCCGGAAAATCCGTAACTTGATTTGTCTGCAGATCCAGGATGGCGATGGATTGCTTCAGGCCCGAATCGATGCTGCCAAATCCATTATTCAGCAGCGCTGCGTAGCGCCGGTCCGGACTCAACGCGATCGTTTCCGGGAACCCGTTGGTGCGCTGCGGAGCGCCAGGAGTCGGCTTGATTACAGTTTTGCTAGTGGGGAGTTTCGTGCGTTCCTGCTCTTGGCTCGCACCGAGCTGGACAAAAAAAATGGGGAAGAGAAGCAGAAAAAGTACTTTCATTCCGGCGGTCAAGCACCCTCCAGCGAGCCGTGATGGAAACGGCTGGTAGAAATAAATGGAACTGACATTGAACCGCGGAATCCGCCGCAGCACAAGTTACAAAGCTGCAACAATCATGCTGTCCAACCAGCGCGAAGTTTAAAACGAGAGTTTCGGTTTGTGGTATAAAATTTCTAGACCACATCGCGAATTTTATTTCTGGGCACGGTTTTTATTATTGGGGTGCGAACATTTTCAATTAGCGCGAAGTTTAAGACAGAAAGTTCCTAGACCACTTCGCGAATTTTATTTTTAAGCACGGTTTTGATTATTTTAGTTCGTTCGCGGTCGCCTTTGGCCATGGCTTCCATAAAGTTGAGGGCCTGCTCGGAAGTTATGTGACCAGGCATTTCTGGCTCATTCGGATCGACTACCGCTTGCACCACAGCGGGACCATGATGCGCGAGCGCGTCGCGCAAAACAGATTCAACTTGCGTTGGGTCTTCGACAGTGTAGCCAGCGGCGCCACACGCCAATGCCACGCCGGCAAAGTCAATCGGTTGCAACTCGATGCCAAACTCTGGTGCGCCCTCCATGGCGATTTGTTCCCACTTGATCTGGCCCAGCACGTTATTTTTGATCACGATTATTTTTATCGGCAGGTTGTATTTCACAATCGTAGCGAGCTCGCCCATCAACATACTCATCCCGCCATCACCGATGATGCACACGATTTGTCGGTCGGGATAAGCGAATGCCGCTGCAATGCTGTAGGGCAGGCCGTTAGCCATGCTGGCCAGCGAGCCGGACACGGCAAATTTCATGGTGCCGCGCATGTGAATGAAACGCGCAGTGAGCCCAGTAATCGTGCCGCTGTCAGTCACGACGATGGCATCGTCGTCGAGAAGCTTATTCAATTCCCAGACCACGACCTGCGGTTTCATGGGCGTGTCCGTCCGCGTGCCGCGCTTGCTCATGAGCTCGTTCCAGTTGGACATATTCTTTTGCGCCTTCTCGAGAAAACTGCGATCTGTTTTTCTCTCGATCAAAGGCAAGAGCGCACGAACAACGGCGCCGCACTCGCCGGCAAGGCCGATATCAACCGGATGGCGCAGCCCGATACGTGATGGATCGATGTCGATTTGAATTGCCTTAGCTTTCCCTGGCTTGGGATAAAACTCGACGTAAGGCATGCTGCTGCCGGCGATGATTAACGTATCGCAATCCTGCAGAGCGTCCTGCGAAGGCGCGGTGCCGAGTAAACCGATGCCGCCGGTAGTGTAGGGATTGTCGTCAGGGACGACGGCCTTGCCCAGCAGTGCTTTGATGATTGGCGCGCCGACTTTCTCCGCAAGTTGAAGAATTTCCTCGCGAGCGCCCAGGCAACCTTGGCCTACCAGAATTGCAACTTTGGAGCCACGATTAATGACCTCGGCAGCCGCCTGGATTACTTTTTGATGTGGCATAGGATGGACGGCAGCAAAAAGGTCGGCGCTATGCTCCGGGATGTTAGCTCGTGAGCGTTCTTCGTCACGAGAAGTCCATTCCTGAATATCTTTGGGGATAGTGATGTGGCTTACGCCGCGACGCATGAGAGCACTCTTAACGGCGATGTCCACCACATTTTCCACGTGCGCTGGTCCCATGATGCGTTGATTGAATTCGGCGACATCTATGAAGACTTTCACAAGATCGACATCCTGCTGATAGTGGGTGCCACTAAGATCGTGGTAAGTGTCACCGGTGATGGCCAAAACGGGTACGCCATCGCATTTCGCGTCGTATAAGCCATTGAGCAAGTGAATCCCGCCCGGTCCCGAAGTTGCGATGCACACGCCCAGACGCCCAGTAAACTTGGCGTTGCCGCAAGCCGCGAATGCAGCGGCTTCTTCGTGTCGTACTTGAATGAATTTAATTTTGTCCTGGCGTGTGCGGAGCGCCTCGAAGACGCCGTTGATACCGTCGCCTGGCATTCCAAAAAGTGTGTCGACGCCCCAGCTGATCAGGCGTTCTACGAGTAAATCAGAAACGGTCTTAGCCATGGTCTCCTCGAATTTGGCGATGCGAAAGGACGATGAATGGGTCGGACGAGCCAAGAATCTGACGAGTCATTCTCTGTTCTTGTTCTGTCCTGGTTCTATCCTGGGCTGCCTTGGCGTGCGCGGCCTGCCTGAAAAATTCTATGGATGTCTTCAGCGGTGAGCCATACGCTTAACTGTGTAGATTGTGCGAGCGCGGTGCGAAGGACTTATTTTAAGTTTGTGTCTGGCGAACCGCCGGAAGCACTGGCGCTCATGGTCTTGTCGAGGTTGAATGCGGTGTTGACCATGCCGAAATGCGAAAATGCCTGCGGGAAATTTCCCAGCAGCCGGCGGTCCACGGGATCGTATTCTTCGGAAAGTAACCCGAGATCATTGCGAATGGCCAATACGCGGTCAAACACTTCTTGCGCCTCCTTGAGGCGTCCCTGAAGGGCGTAATTGTCAGCCAGCCAGAAAGTGCAGGGAAGAAATGCGGCCTCGCCATGCGGCAAACCGTCAACCGCGGAGTCCATAGTATAGCGATTAACGAAGCCGTTCTCCGAAAGCAGATGCTTTTCAATAGCATCGACTGTGCCGCGAATGCGAGGATCGTTTGCCGGAAGAAATCCTACGATGGCCATCATCAGTAAGCTGGCATCGAGATGTTTCGAGCCGTAAAACTGTACGAAGGAATTCAGCTCAGCATCGAAACCGTTGCTGCAGACATCGGCATGAATTTTATCGCGAAGTTTTCGCCATTTTTCTATCGGGGGATCAGGCATCCAGTTCTGTTCGGCACTCTTTACCGCGCGATCCATGGCCACCCAGGCCATCATTTTTGAATGGGTAAAGTGTCTTCGAGGTCCGCGAACTTCCCAAATTCCCTCATCAGGATCCGTCCAAGCGGTTTCCAGATGGTCCAAGAGTGCGAGTCCAATTCCGGGAGAGTCGTCATTGTTAGACTGAATGCCGGCTTGGCGGCAAAGATAAAGTGTGTCGATGATTTCGCCGTAAACATCCAGTTGGAGCTGATTGTACGCGGCGTTGCCGGTTCGCACCGGAGCAGAATTTTCATAGCCGGGAAGCCACGAAAGTTCTAGTTCTGTAAGACGTCGTTCGCCACGTAATCCATACACGATGTTCAGTTCGGAGGGCTTGCCCGCAACGGCACGTATTATCCATTCACGCCAGTCGCGAGCCTCGTCCAAATATCCGGCGATAATCAGCGCGTGGAGAGACAGAGTTGCGTCACGCACCCAGCAGAAGCGGTAATCCCAGTTGCGAACGCCGCCAATTAGTTCGGGAAGGGAAGTTGTGGGCGCGGCGACGATGGCGCCTGTGGGCGCGTAGGTCAGAGCCTTCAAAGTGATGAGCGAACGGATCACCGCGGCTTTCGACGGCCCCGCGAAAGTGCAACGTCCCGTCCACTCGCGCCACCAGTTTTCGGTGTCGGCGATGGTCTTTTCGAAGTCCAGAAACTTAGGCTCATCTCGATGCGATGCGTACCAACAAAGCTCGAAGGGTATTTTCTGCCCGGCAGAAACCGTGAACTTGGACGTGGTATGAAAATTTTCGCCGCAAAGCTCGACTGGCGTTCGCAAGCGGAGTGTGTCTGGTCCAGCGATAGCGATGAGACCGTCATCGGTTTTGCGCACCCAAGGGACAATCGATCCGTAATCAAAGCGAATTGACAATGCCATTTTCATGGGCACTTTGCCGCTTTGGCCGACAACTTGGCGCAAGAGATCAGGAGTGTCGGTAGTGGGCGTCATGCAATCGACTAGCGTTACAGTGCCCGCTTCGGTTTCGAAAGTTGTTTCCAGGATTAGGGTGTCTCCCCGATAGCGGCGATGGATCCGCTTGATGGGACAGTCGGGTGTGATCAGCCAGTAGCCATGTTCCGTGGTGCCGAGCAGCGCGGCGAAGCACGCCGCAGAATCAAAGCTGGGAAGGCAGAGCCAATCTATCGAGCCTTCCCGAGATACCAAAGCGGCGGTGTGGCAATCGCCGATCATGCCGTAGTCTTCGATTCGCAATGACACGCTTTAAGGCTCCTGTGGAACAACTACTAGGATTCTAATTCACGGCGTTCGGTGACGGAAATTAGGAATGACGCAGCCCTTTTTTCTGGGCGCCCAGCAGGGAGTTGGCCGCTTTGGCGCCGGTTTCTGAGGGAATCGGAGGCGCACTGGGATGGCATTGACTTTTGACGCAGTATGCACGATTGTGTCTGCCTTAGTTCCCCTGATTTCTAACGTGTTACAGGAATGACCCGAGCAAAAATGCTCGTGGAGTCTCAGGAGTGGAGCGATTGCAGAACCGCGGGCTGCTATTGGACCTGACGTTAGCGAGTGATCCACGGTTGCTTTACGTAGTGCGCGCTGCAATAGAACGATTGACGGAAGTGAGCGGTTTTTCGCCTCCGGAGTGTCGTTCTATAACGCGCGCGGTGGATGAAGCGGTGGCCAATGTGATGCGGCATGCTTACGCAGGTAGCTCGGAGCAGCCTATCGACGTGTCTTGCAAGCGAGTCTCAGGCATGGTAAATGGGATACACCGCGAAGGTCTGGAAATCGAGTTGCTCGACCGGGGTCTGCCCTTTGACAAAAAAAAATTGACCGCACGGTCCCTGGACGAAGTTAAGCCCGGGGGGCTGGGGCTGCATTTCATTCGAGACAGTATGGATGTGATGGAGCACAGTCACGAAAACGGCGTAAACCGGCTGCGGCTGGTGAAATATTTTAGTGCAGAGGGAAAAGGCCAGAAATCCCAAGGAGAGTAACTTGCAGATTGCCGCTCGCCGGTTAGACCAAGTCACCATTTTCGACATCACAGGCCACATTGATCTCGCGAACTCCCCGGAGTTGCGAAAGGTATTACTAAAGGAACTGAAGGAGACCAAGACGCCGCGCGTGATTTTGAATCTGACGGGCGTTCGCTATATCGATAGTTCGGGTGTGGCTTCCCTGGTAGAAGGATTGAAGGCGGCACGGGACCAGGGATTGCGATTTATTTTGTATGGGTTAAGCCCTTCGGCGAGAGAAGTTTTGCAACTGTCACGATTGATAAAGATTTTTGAAGTATTCGATAACGAGCAACAGGCTTTGGCTTAGACTCGCCGGGCAGTGGAATTAAGATCGAGGGCTCTTGGCGTTCGTTTCTCAAATCGGTTCAGGCGTCATTGGCGGCCTTGAGTACCTCGGCTCGCTTGCGGATTTAGGCGGTAAAGCCGCTTATTACACGTTTATCGCTCCTTTTCAGGGTAAGCCTGTTCGTTTGCAGCGGGCGGTTTCGCAAGCCCTGGATGTGGGTGTTCTCGCACTCCCGATACTTTCGCTCATTACATTTTTTATCGGGTTGATCCTTGCGCTGCAAAGCGCGTACGAATTGCGAAAATTTGGCGCAATAAGTTTCGTTGCCAGCGCGGTGGCGATTTCGATGACCCGCGAGCTAGGGCCTTTAATTACCGCAATTGTGGTGATTGGCCGGTCGGGTTCCGCCTTTGCGGCGGAAATCGGCACGATGAAAGTCACCGAAGAAATTGATGCGCTGGAAACCATGGCCGTCAACCCGATCCACTTTCTGGTGACGCCGAAATTTCTGGCCATGATCATCATGCTGCCTTGCCTGACCGTTTGGGCGAACACCATGGGGGTCTTCGGCGGTGCTCTATTTGGCGTCGCTCAGGCGGACTTTACTTTTGTTCGTTATATTCAAGCCTCGGTAGACGCACTTTTCTTGCGGGACATTATCAGCGGCTTGATCAAAAGTGTGATGTTTGGAGTGACCATCACGGCGGTGGGATGTCACGAAGGGCTGGCGACCGGGGCAGGCCCGGAGCAGGTGGGCCGTTCGACAACTAGAGCGGTGGTCATGTCGATTTTTTTGGTCGTGGTAGTGGATTTAATTTTCACCACGCTGTTCTTTTTTATGAGCGATCGTTAGCTGGGAATGCTTTCATGATGGAAGATTTAGAAGACGACCTTTCTCCGGAAGCGATGATTTCGTTGCGGGACCTCCGTGTAAGTTACGGGGACCGCGAAATATTGCATGGCGTGAGTTTCGACGTCATGCGTGGCGAGACCATGGTGATTCTCGGCGGGTCGGGATCGGGAAAGAGCACGCTGCTGCGCACGTTGGTAGGTTTGGAAAAGCCGAGCTCTGGCGAGGTCATTCTGAGAGGCAAGAATATCGCGACCGCTTCCGATGAAGAAATGGACGAAATCCGCAAGAAATTGGGGATGTCTTTTCAAGGGAGCGCGTTGTTCGGGTCCATGACTGTGGGCGAAAACGTGGCGCTGCCGCTTCGGGAACACACTAAGCTGGAAGACTCCACGATAGAAATTATGCTGCGGCTCAAATTGGAGCAGGTGGGGCTGGCCGGCTTCGAAGATTACAAACCTTCGGAGCTGAGCGGAGGAATGAAGAAGCGCGCGGCGGTGGCGCGAGCTTTGGCGATGGATCCGGAAATTTTATTTTTCGATGAACCCTCGGCAGGCCTTGATCCGATTATTGCGGCGGGAATCGACCAGTTAATTCTGGAATTGAAGCGGGCATTCAAGATGACTATTATCGTGGTCACTCACGAGTTGGCCAGCGCGTTTCTGATCGCGGATCGCATGGTGCTGATCGATAAAGGAAATGTTGAGGCCATCGGGACCGTCGATGAAATGAGGAACAGCAAGCAGCCGCGGCTGCGACAGTTTCTGGATCGCGTTGCGGAACCGGAAGTGGCGCGCGAGATGGATTATTTGCAGATGTTGACCAAGCAATCTGGACGTAACCGTGGTGCGACTGCCAAGAGGGGTGCGTGATGGAGACAAGACGAGAGCAAGCGCTGGTGGGACTGTTTGTGATTGTCGCGGCCGCAGTGTTGATCGCGACAGTATTTGGTATCAGCGGGGCTTTCGGGCGAACGGCGAAGTCTTTCCATGCCTTCTTTCCTTTTGCCGGCGGCCTTGAAGTAGGATCCACGGTGCGCTACGCGGGCGGACCGAAAGTCGGGCGGGTGGAGAAGTTACAGATCGATCCACAAAATCCTGCAAACATTGAAATCACCTTGGCAGTGCAAACCGATTTACCAGTTAAGACCGACAGCCATGTCAGGATCATGAGCATGAGTCCGCTGGGCGATAACCATTTGGAGGTTGTGCCGGGAAGTCCGCAAGCCCCGTTGGCGAAGGATGGCGCGACGCTGCCGGCGGACCGGTATCTGGACTTGAATGCTATTACGGAGCGGATTAATGATCTGGCTCCCGAGGCCCAGCAGCTTTTGCACACGCTGAATGATCGCGCAACAGAACTGAAAGTAACCATTGCGCGGGTCAATGATCTTTTGAACGATGACAACCGCTCGAACCTGTCAGGGACGTTGGCGCAAGCCCATCAAATGCTCGCGGAGAATCGCCCGCAGATAAAAGCGACGATCGGGCATTTGAATGCGACCAGCGCGAAACTGGGGCCGCTGCTTGACGATTTACGCAAGACTTCGGCGGAGGCCAATAAAACGCTGGATCACGTGGACAGCTTGATTGGCGAAAACCGCGCGGACGTTCGCCAGGCGGTGCTGGAACTGCGGAAATCGTTGACCAATGTTACGGATTTGACTGGGCGTATTGATCAGACGCTGGACGTAAACTCGGAAAATATCGATGAAATGTTGGGAAATTTTCGAGATGCGAGCGAAAACTTGAAAGAATTCACGAAGACCATCAGGAACAAGCCGTATACATTGCTGCGAGCCAGCAGTCCTCGCGAGCACAAGACGGGTGAGCAGCAATGAACGCCGGGGTTTATGGTTCGAACGGTCGGGACACAGAAAAGAGGGCTTTTCATTGGAATAACGTAAAAGCCGTGAGTTGCGCTTTGGTAATGATCGTTGCCGGGATGGCCGGATGTGGCGGAGCGCGGCCGATGCAATATTATCAACTCACGGTGCCGACCGAATCATCACATCCGGAGCCCAACGCATCGGGAGTTTCACTGGCGCTGGGTCCTTTGGTGGCTTCGCATCTCTATCGAGAAGACCGCATCGTATATAGCGCCGGTACTATGCGAATGGGCACGTATGAATACCAGCGTTGGACTGAACCTCCAGCGGAGATGATTGAAGAAGTGTTGTTGAGAGAGTTGCGGACTTCGAGCCATTACCGCGACGTTTCTTTGCTCCACAGTGCCAGCCGCGCGGATTATATTTTGCACGGAAGATTGTACGACTTCAAAGAAGTGGCCGGAGAACCTTTGCAGGCGCGAGTAACGGCGGAATTTGATTTGAAAGATTCGAAGTCGGGCGCTACAGTGTGGTCGCATTTCTACAACCACGATGAACCGGTAAGCGGGAAAGATGTGCAGGCGATGGTTGCGGCGTTGGACCACAACGTTCAAAGATGCGTGACGGAAGTTAAGACGGGACTTGATCAGTACTTCTCGAGCCTGCCAGCAAGCAAGTAGCTGCGATTGAAGTAGGTGCTACCCGAGTCGGCGGAGTCGCGTTTACTTAAACTAACAACAGTTTCAGACTTACACCTCAGGGAAGGATGCTTCTGTAGCGTGAAATGCTTTGGTTTCGGTGCGGCCCGGCACGATACTTCTCACAATTACGTACAACACCGGAATGAAGATGAGGTTAAGCGTGGTGGCGGCGAGCATACCGCCGAAAACGGTGGTGCCCACCGAGATGCGGCCGGCTCTTCCCGCGCCTTGAGCTAGAACTAACGGGAGGACGCCCAAAATAAAAGCTAAAGACGTCATCAGAATAGGGCGAAGACGTATGCGCGCGGACTCGACCGCGGCGTCTATTACGGACAGTCCCTGAGCGCGCAGTTGCTCGGCGAATTCAACAATCAAAATAGCGTTTTTGCTGGCGAGACCGATCAGCATGACGAGGCCGATCTGGCAGTACACGTCGTTCTGCAATCCACGAAGCGCTTGCAAGCCGATCGCGCCTAGCAGCGCGACAGGGACGGCCAGCAGCACGATGAATGGCAGGATGAAGCTTTCATACTGCGCGGCCAGCGTAAGATAGACGACTACTAAGCCAAGTCCGAATAAAATTGTGGCCTTGCCGCCGGACTGTAATTCTTCCAAAGACAATCCGCTCCATTCGAAAGTCATTCCGTTGGGCAGACTTTTTTTGGCCATCGCTTCCATGTCCGCGATACCGTCGCCAGAACTGCGGCCTGGCGCGGCGGAGCCATCTATTTCCGCTGCTCTGAACAGATTGTAGTGGCTGATGACCTGTGGGTTCGCGGTCTGCTCCACGGTCACGAGGTCATCGAGCGGAATGGTCTTTCCTGTGTCGGAACGCACATAGTACTGATCGATAGCTTTAGCATTAGAGCGGAAACGTCCGTCGGCTTGAACGTAAACGCGGTAGGAGCGATTGTTGAAATCGAAATCGTTCACGTACACCGAGCCCATGTAGACCTCGAGCGCGTCGGTAATTTGGCTGAGGGGAACTTGAAGGCTTTTGGCTTTTTCGCGATCGAGGCGAACGAGGTATTGCGGGTCGTTAGCGGTAAAGCTGGTGAATAGGCCGGCCAATGTTTTGCTGCCGTTGCCTTGAGCGACCAGTTTGTTAGCGGCATCGGCGATGCCCTGGAGAGAATTGCGGCCCAGGTCTTCCAGCTCAAATTGAAAACCGCCAAATTGTCCCAAGCCTTGCACTGCCGGCGGATTGAAAGGAATTACCAGCGCTCCGGGGATGCCGAACAATGGGCCGCGAAGGTGCTCAATAACTGCAGCGGAGGAATGGGCCTCGCCTTTGCGTTCTTCGAAGGATTTGAGGCTGGCGAAAAGGATGCCACGGTTTGGAGCGCTGCCAGAGAAGCTGAAACCGGTGATGGAAAATACGCTGTCAACTTCGTGAACCCCGATCAGCACTTTTTCTACCTGCGTGCAGATATTTTTCGTGTAGTCCAGCGAGGCGCCTTGCGGTGATTGCACGATCACGAGGATGTAGCCCTGATCGTCCTCAGGAATAAATCCTCGGGGAACTTTCTGGTAAATCCAGTAAGTGACACCGAGAAGCGCGAAGAATACCAGGACGGCGGCGAAGCGCCAGCCGATGACGCCTCGCACTGTTTTGCGGTAAGCGTTGGTCCCAGATTCGACGACGCGATTGAAGGCTCTGAAAATACGGCCCTGTGCGCGCTCGCGGTGATGGCCGAGCAAAATTGCGGAAAGCGCGGGGGTAAGAGTGAGCGCGTTGAAAGCGGAAATGGCTACGGAGAATGCGATGGTCAACGCGAACTGGCGGAACAGGATGCCGGTGGTGCCGGGGAACAATGCGACGGGCACGAAGACGGCCACGAGAACCAATGAAGTGGCGATTACCGCTCCTGCGACTTCTTTCATGGCTACGGAAGCGGCATTGTGAGCCTCGGTGATGCCCTCCACGATGTGACGCTCAACGTTTTCGATAACCACGATGGCGTCGTCGACGACTAGACCGGTCGCGAGAGTGATGCCGAACAGCGTCAAGGTGTTGATAGAGAAGCCGAGCAGCTTCACAAAAATAAATGTGCCAACAAGAGAAACGGGAATGGTGACAGCGGGAATGAGGGTGCTGCGCCAATCCTGGAGAAATATGTATATGACGAAGATGACCAGCAGGATGGCTTGAAGTAGCGTGACGAGCACGTCTTTAATGGATTCGCCGATAACCGTGGTGGTATCGAAAGCGACGGCGTATTTAAGGCCCGGCGGAAAAGTCTTAGAGAGCCGCAGTAACTCTTCTTTCGCGAGTCTGTCGACATCGAGCGCGTTCGCGCCGGGAAGTTGGGTTACGCCGATGCCCACTGCTTCGTGGCCGTCATACGTAAGGAGGGAGCTGTAGTCTTCGGCACCCAGCTCGGCGCGGCCTACGTCTTTCAAACGCACCAGAGTACCGTTCGCGCCCGTTTTCAGAATGATATTTTCAAATTCGGATGGTTCGGTGAGGCGACCAATAGCGCGAACGCTGATCTGATAAGCCTGTCCGGGGGGTAATGGAGCTTGGCCAACCTGGCCTGCGGCGACTTGCACATTTTGCTCTTGCAGCGCAGCAAGCACGTTGGTCGCGGACAACCCGCGCTGAGCCATGCGTCCGGGATCGAGCCACAAGCGCATGGCGTATTTGCGCTCGCCAAAGATGAGCACGTCGCCGACACCGGGAACGCGCTTGACGGCGTCTCGTACGTAAATATCGAGGTAATTGCTGAGGAACAGGCTGTCGTAGGTGCCGTCCGGGGAATAGACACCAGCGCCAAAGACGAAGCCGCCGAGTTGTTTGGTGATGATGACGCCGGTGTTCTTTACCGTGTTTGGCAAGCGTCCGAGCGCCTGGTTAACGCGATTCTGGACATCGACGGAGGCCAGGTCTACGTCACGGGTCACATCAAAAGTTACGGTGATTTGACTCGTGCCGTCATTGCCGCTGGTGGAGCTGATGTACTTCATGCCTTGCACACCGTTGATGGCCTGCTCCAGTGGGATGGTGACGGCGGACTCCACGGTTTGCGCGTTGGCCCCGATGTAGCCGCTGCTGACCACCACTTGCGGTGGCGCGAGATCTGGAAATTCGGCGATGGGAAGGGAAGGGATGGAAATTGCGCCACCAAGAATAATCATCAAGGCGCAAACGGTGGCGAATACCGGCCTGTTGATAAAGAAATCAACAAAACCGGCGTTGGCGTTCCCTGAGGTGGGGGTTGCTACAGACATAATCGCAGCGGGGGCCTAGCGCCCGGCACCTTTTTCGGGGTTGTCAGGTGCTGACGCTGCTGCGGCATTCTGTACTTGTTCCATCACTGGCATGCCGTCCTGCAAAAATTGCGTGCCGGAAACGATGAGATGGTCACCGGGCTTCACGCCATCCAAAACAACATAATCGTTGCCGACGGTGTCGCCGATGGTCAGGCCTTTTTGACGAGCGACGGTGGCAGCACCATCTTTCACCGCCAAGAAAACAAAAAATCGGCCGTTGATTCGAGATACCGCCAAAACTGGAACGACCGGACCCTGATGATCGCTCCAGACAACTTGCGCGCGCATTTGCTGGGAAACACGCAACTGCCCTTTGGGGTTTTCGATGGAGGCCTTAGCGAGAACGGTCTGCGTATCGTTATCAACTTGGGGTGAAACGAAGGTGATGCGCGCATCGCTTACCGGCTTGCCGGATTCATCCAACAAATGAACCGCCAGGCCACTGTGAAGATCTTTGCCGCGTTCCGCCGGGATGTAAATGTAGGCCTCCAGCGAACCGGGTTCGTCCACCGTAGTGAGTAAGGTAGTGACTGCGACACGGTCACCTTCGCGCACCGGAATGTCGCCGATGATTCCAGCCCAGGGAGCGGCGACGCGGTAGTAGTGCAGCTCGACTTGCTGCTGATTAACCTGCTCGCCCAGAGAGTTGAGTTGCGCGACAGCGGCGTCGCGGTTGGTCTGAGCATTATCAAATTCCTGCTTGCTGACCACGCCGGCATCAAAAAGTTTGCGTTCGCGCTCGAGCTGAGTCTGGGCATAGCGAAGATTCGCTTCCTGCGCTACCCGGCTGGCTTCCTGGCTGCCTACGGTGGCTTGCTGCTTCAATGGATCGATCTGCAAGATCGGAGTGCCAGCTTTAACACGATCGCCGGATTTGACAAAGATTTTGGTGATTTGCCCCTCCACCTGAGGATTGATGTTGGCGGAGTGGCGCGATTTCAAGATGGCAAGGTATTCGCTGCTATCGGAAATTTTCTGCGCTTGAACGACTTGGACTTGTACAGGCATGGCCTGGGGGGCGCCGCCGCCGGCGGGGCCAGCCGGAGCCTTTTGGCAGGCACTTGCGAAGGTGACCAAGGCTGAGACCAACAGGACCCAGGCACGCGTGGAAGTGGTTGAGATAGCTAGATTTGTCGCGCCGCTAGCGGGCATGGTTGGGAGATTCTCCGTCAAGGTTGATGAAAGTCTACGACGAGGCTAAGACCATTACCTCGTCGAGTTTGGGTCTGTTTATTATACGCGGCAGAGTGGTATTTGTTACTTCAAGAGATTTGCGACAGCACAAATGCCTTCAGTAAAAGTCGCGGGAATTGATGCGTTTGCCGGATAAACCAAGCTGCAAAACGTCCATCTGCTCGGGCCGATCGAAGATCTTTCCGGGAAAGAGGGACTTCATCAGCACGCGCACGCCGCCAAAGGCCACTCCAAAGACGATGGCCACCAGCATGAAAACACCGGTAGCGATGATGATTTTGGCGAGCACAGTGGTTATCGGAGGATCGGTGATGGTGTGCGTCGGCTCGTTCCAGGTCACCTGTGCTTCGTAATTTACCGCGTTGCGAACGCGGCCGGCATAGGCGCGGGAGGATGGAGCGAGCACGATAGCGAGAAGTGTGCCCTTGCGCTCAATGGAGGTGCCATCGGATTTCGCTGAAGGCGGGAGAGCCTGCTCGAGATGCTTCCAGTGCAAGCCCGCGAGTTGCGGGGTCGGGTAATCAATGAGCAGAACCACGGCTTCGTCGCGATTGTTTTGGTACTGCGCGAAAATAGCCTCGGCGCCGGAAGGAAAGCCGGCGGCGTCGGATAACGAGCGATAATCCGGACGGTTAAGGGTCGACATGGCAGCGCGAAAAGCGACCGGTCCCAGAGCATACTTTTCTGTTCCGGGGACGAGGTCACGCGTTGGCAAATAGTTCGGTATCGGCGGCCCAGGGGCCTTATCGGCTTTAGCGTCTATTTGCTTCGACAAGGCGTTCTGATCATCCGCGGCTAGAGAGCCAGCGCTATCGATAATGATTACAATGTTTCCAGCGAGCGAGACGCTTCGGTTTTCAGAGAGGGCATCAACGGGCGAGGAGCAAGGCGTCGACCCCTTGGACTGGGCACAGTTGTTTTTTGGTTCCTGGAACAATGTATAAGCTTCGTAAGCGCCACTGGAATCGTGCAAACGGTAAGTTGTGACCGTGATGACGGCGTTGCCATTGGAGTAAGCGCGAGTCTCCGCGCTTTCCAATCCAGATTCCGCGAGCACTTCTTTGGCATTCTCAGGTGTGGCGGGCGACTGGACAGAATTGCTGGCCGACCACTTACCAAAATGCGCGGGAAGGAGGGTGTCCGCACGCAAGGATGGAGCCAGGAGGAAGAGGACAATCAACAATGGACACAGCAACAATGGACGCGAGAGCGATGAGCGAGGCGACATAGGGCTAATTAAGTAGATGCAATAAGACTACTGTGCATTGGGCGAATGTTCAAGTTTGGCGCTGGTGGAGCGGGGAGTTGCGGGTTTGGAGGGGCCGTTGAAGGTGACGCTGTTGAGGCTCTGCAAATAACTGGCGACGCCCTGGTATAAGCCCTCGGCGACTCTTTGACGGTTCTCAGGCTGCTTAAGAAGTTGTTCGTCGGCAGGATTGCTAAGGAAAGATATCTCCGTGAGGATCGAAGGCATGTCCGCGCCGATCAGTACCACGAAGGGAGCTTTGCGGACACCACGATTCTTGACGGTTTTGTTGGCTTTTTGCACGCGTTGCGACAGGGAAGCTTGAATGTCCTCGGCAAATTCTTTGGACTCGTCAATTTTTTCATTTCGAGCGATTTTTTTGACCAGATCTTCGAGATCGTGAATACCCACATTGGCGACAGCATTTTCGCGCGCAGCCACTTCCATGGCTTCTGGAGAGCCTTTCAAGTTTAAATAATAAGTTTCGATTCCGCGAGCGCCGTGATCCTGGCTGGAATTCGCATGAATGGAAATAAAAAGATCGGCGTGAGCTTCATTGGCGATAGCGGTGCGCTCTTCCAGTGGGATAAAAGAGTCATCGGAGCGGGTGAAGACCACTTCCGCACCGGGAAGGCGCTGCTTGATAATTTTGCCGAGGCGCAAGGCAACGTCCAGGCACAAGTCCTTTTCCATTAAACCGGTTGGACCAATGGTTCCGGTGTCATGGCCGCCGTGTCCGGCGTCAATTACGATGCGGCCGATTTTTAGCCCGAGCGCGCGGGTAAGCGTGGATTGGCCGTCGTGAGTCGGCTGCGGAGCGATTGCAGGCTGATCAAGATCCGATTTAGAGGTGGTCTTGGATACTTTCAGGGTGGCCGCGGGCTGCGGGATGCGAACCAAAGTGTCGTTCTTCCCATCACCCTCCGGTTCGATGTTGCCGGCCTCAGTGCCAGGAAGACCGGTCGTCTCGTGAATATTGGAAGAGTTATGAGAAGCGCGCGCGATTTTTAGAATCGCCGGAGGCGGCTGCTTTCTGTATAGATCGATCAAAAGCTGCGGCGGATTCTGTGACACGGAGGCTACGTATTCCTTGACACGATTTACAGTAAGGACGACGCGAACTACACCGACGTGATTTTGCGCCACGCGGATTGCGGTGAGCACGTCGCCATCTACATTGGCATTTTCGCGAGCAACTTCTTTCGCCACTTCGGAGGTGAGGCGGGCTTCCCGCAAATCGAAAAAAATGCGATCGGGATTTTCCAGGCGCCCAGAGTTGTAATGCACCACATCTTCCAGATCGATGGTTACGCGAGTGGAATCCTCGGTGACGGCGCTGCGAATGCGGCGCAAGCGCGGAATCCCGGATGAGTGAGGAGCGGTGGGCGAAACTGAAAGAGCGTCGCTGGCTTCATCCCGAGGAAGAGTAGCTTCGGCGATGGCGGCGTCGGAGGTGGTTTTATCTTTCTCAGGCGACGGCTTGGCATTATTTTCCAGCAGTGCCAATTCCGCTACGCCTTCCTGCGCTTCGCGCGTCCTTGGGGAGCGCGGGAAGCGCTTGAGAAAATCCTTATAAGTCTGGGCGGCACCAGAATAATCGGCGAGTTGATCGCGCTGAAGTTTGGCGCAGGCAAGCATGGCATCAGGGGCGTGGCGGCTGGATGGATATTCACGCAACAGGAAACGGTAGGAGTCCGCAGCGTTTTGATAATAGCTGCGGCCAAAACGTTCGCCCATTTCGGTGTAGAGCTGAGCGATGGCAACCAAGGCCTCGGGCACTTCGTTGGCGCGCGGCGTGATGAGATAAACGCGACGATAGCTGGAGACCACCTGGCGATAATCGCCGAGCGTTCGCTTGGGCAAAGGTTTGAGATTCAACGTGGCACGCTGTTGCTCCGCGCGTTGAAATTGCGCACCGGCCTGGCGTTTTATCGTCGCGGTTGGCGCGGAAGGGGAGGCCGCAACGGCTGAGACCGAGGCGGAGAAAAAGCATAACAAGATGAAAAGCGGCGAAACGAGGGCGAACATCTTTTTAAAACTATCAGCGGCGGTTGGAATCGCGCTCGGCATTTTCTTTTTAGTGTCGCTCGCAAACGACGAACTACGCTGTTAGAACATTCTTTGCGTCAATCGTTATTGAAAATAATTCTACCGTTTGAATCCGTTTCCCGTCGAATGGGATTTGGCCGAAGCCAGGTATCCGTGAGACGTCCCGAACCCGGCTGAAAATAAGCATTCTGCACTTTCTGGACGTAACTGCGGGTCTCGCGAAACGCCGGAATGCCATGTGCCCGGTCAACCGCCCCTTCCCCAGCATTGTACGCCGCCAGAGCCATGTCCAGGTTGCCATTATAGCGGTCCAACAGCGTCTTGAGATAATGAACACCGCCGTCGATATTCTGTTGCGGGTTGAAGACGTCATTTACGCCAAACCGCCGAGCAGTGGTGGGGATAAGCTGCATAAGACCGCCGGCCCCTTTATTCGAATAAGCAGCGGGGTTCCAGTTAGATTCCGTCTGGATAACCGCCCGAATTAAGGCCGGGTCTACGCGATGACGGTCGGCGGCTTCGCGCACCAGTTTTTCCACGCCGTCGCGATCCATGTACACAGTCGGATGTGTCCGACCCGCGAAAGGAGCTTCGCGGGGCAGGTAGATATTAGTGTGCTTTGGGGCAGCCAGGTTAATTTTGGCTGGGGGCTCGGCGTTGATAAAGAAACGGCGGCCGCTAAGGTCCGTGCTGGCAGTAATTTGTGCATGAGCGGGCATTGCAAACAAGCTAAGCGCTCCTAGAACCAGAGATGCTGAAACTGCCGTAAGCTTAGACATAAGTGCCTGGGGAAGGCTGGTTTTTGCTCAATTCGAATTTGGTGTTCGCGACGAGTTAATAAAGCGGATTACTTGTCGCAGTTTTGAGGGGACGCTGAGCGATTAATGCCCGAACAAAGCAGTCTGAGAGCCCACGGACCCTCTTCCAGCGCTGCGCGATTATAACAACGGCTCAAGAAGAGACGGAATAGAACGGAGGGTACTATTTAGTGCGGATGTGTCTTTTCCGCCAGCCTCTGCGAGGTCCGGGCGGCCACCGCCGGAGCCCCCGACTTGCTTGGCTAGCGCCTGTATCAGCTTGCCGGCGTGGACTTTAGGGGTTAGGTCCTTGGTGACAGCTACGATCAGAGCCACTTTACCGTCGTCGGGCATGCCCAGGGCAATGACGCCAGAACCCAATTTTTGACGCAGGCTGTCGACAAGTTGGCGCAAGCCGTCGCGATCTACCTTTTCAACTTCGGCAGCCAGTACTTTCACACCTTTAACGAGTTGGACTTGAGCAGCGAGCTCGTCCAACTGGCTGAACGCGCCCTTGCGTTTCTGAGTCTCCAATTCTTTCTCAAGGTGCTTGGCGGTCTGTGAAAGTTTCTCCACGGTACTCAGCAGCGCATCTTCACCGACATTTAGTTGAGCCGCGAGCTGGCTTAGGAGGCGCGCCTGATGCTGGTAATGCTCCAGCGCACCAGTGCCGGTCACGGCTTCGATGCGACGGACTCCAGCGGCGACAGATTGTTCACTGACAATTTTCAGGACGCCGACATCGCCAATGCGATGCACGTGCGTGCCACCGCAAAGTTCCTTGCTGTAAAAACCGCGTGGAGCGCTGGGATCGGGGATGGTGACCACGCGAACGTTATGCTCGGGATATTTGTCGCCGAAAAAAGCGAGAGCGCCGGAGGCCAAGGCGTCTTCGAGAGAAGTGACGTTGGTCTCGACGGCGGTGTTCACGCGAATTTCGTCGTTTACCTGTTGCTCGATGTCGCGCAGCTCCTGCGGATCGACGGCGCTGAAATGAGTGAAATCAAAACGCAGACGTTCTGGCGAATTGAGTGAGCCGGCTTGCTTGACGTGCGTGCCCAGAGTATTGCGCAGCGCGGCGTTGATGAGGTGCGTTCCGCTGTGGTTGCGCATGATGTGCGTGCGGCGCTGGGCATCTGCGACAACCGTGACGCGATCGCCAACGCGAAGGGTTTCCTTGGCGGTTACGCGATGAGCCACCAGACCGGCCACGGGGTAAAAAGCGCCGCTTACATCAGCGAGACGTTGGGTGCCGGAGTTGTCGTAGAACCCACCGGTGTCGGCCATCTGGCCACCGGATTCGGCGTAGATGGAGGTGCGATCGAGAACGACTTCTCCGCTTTCGCCCGCTTTGAGTTCGTTGACGGAGCCGCTTTTGGTAATAATCGCTTCGATGCGGCAATCTTTGGAAGTAGTGCCAAAATAAAAGCACGGCTCGGTTTTGAAAGTTTCCGCAATTTTTGCGTAGGCGGGATTGGCAGTTTCCTTGGAGGTGCCTTTCCAGGAGGCACGCGCACGGGTGCGCTGCTCTTGCATGGCGCGTTCGAATGCGGGCCATTCGACGGAGATGCCGGAGTCACGAGCGAGGTCTTCCAGGAAGTCGCGCGGCAGGCCGTAGGTATCGTAAAGCATGAATGCTTTTCCGCCCGAGAGTGAAGCTGACTTGCTGTCGCGCGATGAGGCTGGTGTACCATCGGCAGTAAATTCTGCAAACTTTTTTAAGCCGACGGTGATGGTGCGAGAGAAGCGTTGTTCTTCACCCAGCAGAATTTGTTGTACTCGCGCGAAATTGTCTTCCAATCCAGGATAGGCGGCGCCCATCTCGAGTTTCACCGCGTTGGCCATAGCCGGCAGAACCGTGGCGGGCACGCTGGCAGCGGCCTGCAACAGATTGGCGTGGCGCAGGGCGCGCCGGATAATTTTGCGAAGGACGTAACCGCGGCCTTCGTTGGAGGGCACCACGCCGTCGGAGACCAGGAATGTAGCGGCGCGGGAATGATCGGCGACGATACGCAGAGATGCATCAGACTTTGGATCTGTACCGTAGCGCGTGCCGGTGAGCTCAGCAGCCTTTTGGATCAAAGGCTGAAATAAGTCCGTGTCGAAATTGCTCAGCTTGCCTTGAATTACAGCGGCGAGTCGTTCGAGACCAGCGCCGGTGTCGATGGAAGGCTTCGGCAAAGGAACGACATTGCCTGAAGCGTCGCGGTTGAACTGCATGAAAACCAGATTCCAGATTTCGACGTAGCGGCCGCAATCGCAGGGGAACTGGCAGTCGGCGTGGCCTTCGTCGGAGGCGATAGCGCCCACGTCGTAATGGATTTCGCTACAGGGCCCGCAAGGGCCGGTATCGCCCATGGCCCAGAAGTTCTCTTTTAAGCCAGGGATTGGAACGACGCGCTCAGGGGGAACATTTTGGCCGAGCCAAAAGGATCGCGCTTCTTCATCGACGCCCAGCTTAATTCCGGGCGCGATTTCGGCGCCGCCGAAAACCGTGGCGTAGAGCTTGTTTTTGTCGATGGCAAACCAGTTGGGCGAGGTCACCAGTTCCCAAGCGAACGCGACGGCCTCTTTTTTAAAGTAATCGCCGAAAGAAAAATTGCCCATCATTTCAAAGAAAGTGTGATGGCGCTTGGTGAAGCCGACATTTTCGAGGTCGTTGTGTTTTCCGCCGGCGCGCACGCATTTTTGGGCGGTGGTGGCGCGTTTGTAATCGCACTGCTCCAGGCCGAGAAAAACGTCTTTGAATTGATTCATTCCAGCGTTGGTGAACAGCAGGGTGGGATCCCCATGGGGCACGAGCGAGCTGCTGGGTACGATGCGGTGGCCGCTGTCTTCGAAGAATTTTAGAAATGTGGCGCGGATTTCGTTGCCGGTCACGTAAGCCTCAGGTTGCGCAAAGAATCGTTAGAACATTATCGCAGAGGAGCGAAGAGGCACCAAGAGGACCGAGGATAGGGGCCGCTGGCGTTATTTACGCCGATTCCTCATCAATGGCGTTTTCAATCGCGGGAACATCTTCGCGAGTCACTGCTCGCAATTCGTTGCGAACGACGTCGGAAGCGAAACCGGCACGCAGCAGGCTGCGGAACAGGGAAGCTATTTTGCGATCATCGATTTCGCCACGAAATAATTTGAGTTTTTTCTCAATGCGGTTACGCACCACGGCGCGCTCGTCGGTCTCTTTGGCGGATTCCTCGAGAGCCAATTCAATATGCCGATCCGGGATGCCACGGGCGCGCAGCTCCCTGGCGATGCGAGATTTGCCCTGCTTGCGAATTTCAGCGCGTTGGCGGGTGAATTGTTTGGCATAGCGTGCATCGTCGATCATTCCCTGACGCTTCAGGCGATCGAGCACCGCCTTGATCATGGATTTGTCGTCGCTGCGCCGCGCCAATGATTTTTTCATTTCGTGGACGGAGTGAGCGCGACGCATTAATGCACGCACGGCAGTCTCGTATAACTCCGGTTCGGAATCCAATTTGCGCGGGGCGCGAAACATACCGGGAGCATAGAAGGTGGCGGCGCGGGAAGCAAGCGGGCAGACCGACGGCGGCGGATGCAGAAGGACGAATGCGACGGAATTAGCAAGGCTGGGCGGATTACGCGGATATGGGACGTAGCGTTCCGAGATCCGCTGAGACGGACGCTTTAAATCTAGTGAAACTATTCATTGCAAGCGGGCTCTTCTGCCGCAGAGGCTCGAGTCTCGCAAGGACATTTGCTTGGTGTGCCCGTCGCAGATTGCATCGCAGGAAACGCTTGGCGCGGAAGATTCGGACGCGGACTGCGGAGAGTGGCAGGTTTAGTGCGTCGGCGACCTGTGAATAACTCATTCTGTTGTAGTAGCGCAAGACCAATACGATTCTGTGTTTTTCCGGGAGGTCTGCCAGTGCTTGTCTGATTCGGCCTTCGGTCTCGTTGCGAATAACTTCGGAGAGCGCGGAGGGGGTCGAATGATCCAGCAGACCGTTCGCGTCGATTTCCTCCAGCGAAGAGCTTTTCTCGTGTTTTCTTCGCCGTAGCTTATCGATGCAGTGATGGGCGGCTATCTGCGAAATCCACGGGCGGAAAGGCACCGCGTCGTCTTTTTGGTGCAACACTCTGTAAAGCTTCAAGAAGACTTCAGCGGCGGCATCCTCAGCGTCTTCGAATTGACGAAAAAACTTTCTGCAGGTCTGCAAAACGTGGTGATAGTGCGCAATGTAGAGGACTCGCAAAATTTCCGAAGACACGGGTGCCGGCTGAATGACTGCTCCGTACATCTGTCTTTCCTCCAACACTGAGGCTGACGTAGATGACATTGGGTCCTTCCTTTCCTATGGACACACCAATAGTGTTGGCGCGTCAAACACCTTTGAGGCCGTCGTCAGTTGCTTTAGTTTTTGAAGCGCCGAGTCAGCACGGCTGACCTACCGCAACCGAACTGAGCCGGCGAGGCACAGAAAAATCCTTATCGCGCTTATTGTTCCGCTCAGGAGCGCGTCCCGTCCGTTTAGTTTCACAGCGACGAACCACCAGGAGTGTCAAGTCATCGCCGGGTGGGCACTGGTCGGCGAAGTCGAGCACGGTCGCAAGGGTAGAGAAAAGAACCTGATTTGCGTTAGCGCCATTGAGGGAATTTACCGCGGCGGACAAGCGTCCGATTTCGAACTCTTGATCTTCCTGATTTCGGCATTCCGTCAGACCGTCGGAGTACGCGATCAACATATCCCCTGGGTTTAAATAGACGGTCCCACAGTTGTAGGAGGCCTCTTGGAGAGCGCCCAACATGGGGCCGCCTTCCTCTAATCGATCGACCGACGTGCCACCGCGCATAATCAGCGGAGCGGGAAGGCCGGCGTTGCAGTACTGCAACTCGTTTTGCTGCGGATCAAGACGCGCGAAGGATAATGCGGTGATGGGCGGCTCCCCGTGATCCAGGCACAATTCGCGATTCACGCCGGCTATAACATCGGCCGGATGCAGGTAAGTACGCGCGCAGCGCTGAATCAAGTCGATGAGATGAGCTTGCCAAATTCCTGCACTCAGTCCTTTGCCAGCGATGTCACCCAGTGCAATTCCAAGCACCTCATCAAGCTGCATCACTTTGAAAAAATCTCCGGACAGATGACGTACCGGAAAGATTTCGCCGGCGATTTCAAAGTCACCCCATGCCAATTCACGTGGGGAGCAAAGCTTCCTTTGAATCTGTGCGGCCTCATAGACGGCCTGTTGGAGTTGGGCGTGCTCGCGACGCACGGAGTCTAGTTCTTGCATGATGGACAGAACGTCCTGAGTCTGGTTTGCAGCGTGCATTCTCGAATTTTTACGCGAGCGACCTCTCGCCGTCTGGGTTTCAAGCGCCGAACTGTCTTTGCGTTTTTTGCTGGAGGCGTTGCGCGTTTCTGGTGTTTTCGTGATCATCTTCATCCTACGAACCTGTAGCCCACTCCGTGAACGGTTAGAAAAAACCGCGGCTGATCCGGAACCGGTTCAAGTTTCTGGCGAAGCCGAACGATATGAGCGTCAACTGTACGAGTCGTTGGGAAGCTTTCGTATCCCCAAACCTCTTCGAGCAGGCGATCGCGACTTAGTGTTTCCCCGCTGTGACACAGAAAATGTTTCAGAAGCTCAAACTCTTTACTGGAAAACTCCACCGACTGACCACCACGCGACACCCGGTAACTGCGTAAATTCACTTCTACATCTCCGAACGTATAACGGTCCTGATCTTTTGGTAGAGTTTGCGAGCGGCGTAAAACGGCTTTGACGCGGGCGAGCAATTCGCGGATCGAAAATGGCTTGGTGACGTAATCATCGGCACCAAGTTCGAGACCGACGACTTTGTCGACTTCCTGTCCGCGAGCAGTAAGCATGATGATGGGAATCGACGGGCGCTTAGCTTTGAGTTGCTTGCATACATCCAGGCCGCTCATGAGTGGCATCATCACGTCCAGAACGACTAGATCAGGAGATTCCTTCAAGGCGCGCTCCAGTCCTTGAACGCCATCAGGCGCGGTGAGCACCTCAAAGCCTTCAAACTCAAAGTTGTCACGCAAGCCGGCCACCATGTTCGGCTCATCCTCGACGATCAGAATCTTCGCTGCTGCCATACGCTCTCCCTTAAGCTTGGCGGGGACATTCACACTTGTAGATTTCATGCTAGAGCACCTTCATTGCCGGTCTGCGACGGCGATGCCAGAGGCAACGCGATGGTAAATTTGCTGCCTTTGTCGGGCGCGCTTTCGACCAGCACATCGCCTCCATGAGCACGCACAATGTGCCGCACCAACGAAAGCCCCAACCCGGAGCCCTTGACGTTGTGGACCAAGGGATCGCCACAGCGGTAAAACTTCTCGAAGATTTTCTCCTGTTCGTTAGCCGGGATACCGATGCCACGGTCGCGGACTTCCAGGTTCACGGAACCGTTCACGCGATAAAGGCTGACACCGATGTACTTCTCGTCTTTCGAGTATTTCAACGCATTGTTGACCAGGTTAAGGAGCGAGCGGGCGATGGCTTCGCGGTCAACTTTGACCGGGGGGATGTCGGGCGAAATATTCTCTTCGAAGCCAAAACCGTTTTGTTGGATTTGGAAGCGATAAGAATCCAGAGTGGAGTGTACGAGTTCACCCAGGTTGGTTTCCTGGAATTCGTACTCCTTCCGGCCGGCATCGATTCTGGAGAAGTCCAGAATATTGTTGATGAGTGCGGTCAAGCGTTCGCTTTCCTCACGGATGATGCGGAAATATTCCTGATACTTATCTTTTGACGACAGGCGTCCGAGCTCCAAAGTTTCGGCGTATAGCCGAATGAGCGCCAGAGGTGTACGCAATTCGTGTGAGACGTTAGCGACAAAATCGGATTTCTGCCGCGCAAGATTCATTTCTTTGGAAATGTTGCGATAGGTGAGAAAAATACCGGCGACCATGAAGAGCGACAGGGCGGCGAGAACGATGTAGTTATATCGAAGGAATCTTGCACCGATGTCTGCGACGGTCATTCCCTGGTACTTGATCGCGAGGGTCAACTCCGGGAAAACCCATTGAAAGGTGCGTTCTGCTTCTGGATTCGCTCCGTCCCAATTTCCGGTAGCCACCCAGGGAGTGGAGTCCTTCAAGGGATGGATCATCATGACCGGAGGATTGGCCTCAAGTTCCGGTACGTTGTTCTTGCTGGACAACACATCTTTCATCATGGCCGGCAAGAAGGTGTTACGCACGTAATCCGGATCAAAAGAAACCACACCCAGCACCGTCCGATCTTTCGGAACGCCAGGTGGCACAAAATAAGCAATGCTCCAGTAAATGGGTTGATTATCCCGGAGGCTCCAGCCTCCATAGAAATTCACCGGATCCTCGTCTTTATCGGCCATAGCTCTGAGGTGCGCCGTCATCTGCGGAGCTTCTATGGGAATCCATGAGGACGTCATGTTGATGTCCTGTTGCGCAGTTGCACAGAATTGCTGGTCATGGTCGCGGGCGGGTTGTGTACGACTGACGATTAGGTTTTTCTTCTTGTCATAAAGCAACGCGTACCCGAATTCGGGATGTTCGGACAGCAAGTGCTCCAATTTGGCCTCGATGGTGGTACGGTCTTCGTCCGGACTAGGGAAGGCGGTGCGCATCGGAGTCGCCAAATCGATTGCCTGCTGCAAAGTTTTCTTTTCTGCGATCTTAAGCACATGAGAGAGTTCGCGCTGGATGGCCGCTTCGAACCCGCCGGAGTGTTGCAGATGCTTTAAATTCCAGATACTGAAGCCCATCAGGGCGGCCGCCGGGAGTACGATCGCGAGCTCCAACGTCAAGAGCGTTCGTGTGCGGTCGGTTAATCGCCACTTCTTGAACATCCGCTGCCTCTCTTGTGCGTTTACTTCCTCGCAATGTCAGGACTATAAAGAACTTTCAGAGGGGATGTGTCAAGGCTTAGCAAATCCTTGTAAAAAGTTGTAAAGGAAGAATGACAGCGGCCCCGCCTTTAGCAAATGACGCGGATTATCGAACGCATGCGAAGGGTGAACATTTGCAGCAGCATATCCAGAAAGGCCGAAATCCTGGAAGAATGTGGCTTTTAACCCAACGACTTTCCGGCGGAGGTTTACTTGCGGGCGTAGCGTTCGAAATCGACCATCTGGCGTTCCATTTCCTCGCGGGCGGAATCGGAGGCGGAGCGCACGCCTTGGATGCGCAGTTTGAATTCGTCGGCATTGGATGCGCGGAGCAAAGCTTCGTCAAGGGTGATGAGCTGCTTGGTGTAAAGATCAAAAAGAGACTGATCGAAGGTCTGCATGCCGTATTGGCTGGTACCCGCGGCGATGGCGTCGCGAATCAAGCGCGTTTTGTCGGCATTGATAATGCAGTCACGAATGTAGTTCGTGGCGATCATGACTTCGACAGCGGGCACGCGGCCTTTGTCATCGGCGCGGCGAACCAGACGTTGAGAGACCACCGCCTTTAAGGTCGCTGCCAATTGCAGGCGAATCTGTTTTTGTTCCGGAGGCGGGAAGACGGCGATGATGCGCTGGATGGTTTCCGTGGCATCGAGGGTATGCAATGTGGAGAGCACCAAATGGCCGGTTTCGGCGGCGAGCAAGGCGGTGGAAATGGTTTCCAGGTCGCGCATTTCGCCGACGAGAATAACGTCCGGGTCCTGGCGTAAAGCGGCGCGGAGCGCGGTGGAGAAGTTCGCGGTGTCTACTTCCACTTCGCGCTGGTTAATAAAGCTGCGTTTGTCGCGATGCAAGAACTCGATGGGGTCTTCAATGGTAATGAGGTGGTCGGCGCGATCGGCGTTGATGCGATCGATCATGGCCGCGAGCGTAGTGGACTTACCGGAGCCGGTAGTGCCGGTCACCAGAACCAGACCGCGTTGCTCCTCGCAGATGCGTCCGATCACGGCGGGCAGATTCAACTCTTCGGAGGTGCGGATTTTAGTGGGAATTACGCGCAAAACCATGCCGACGTTGCCGCGTTGCTGGAAAACGTTGACGCGGAAACGGCCGAGTCCCGACACGCCATAGGCCATATCCAGTTCAGCCGTTTCTTTGAACTTTTGCTTCTGGCGATTGGTCATCATGCTGAAGGCCATGGAGAGCATTTCTTCCGGCGTCACGCGGGGAACGTCAGTGAGCGGGGTCAATATGCCTTCAACGCGCAGATAGGGATGATTGCCGACTTTAAGATGCAAGTCAGAGGCTTTGCTGTCCACTGCGCGACGCAAGAGGTCGTCGATACTGAGAGCCATAGAGATTATCCCCGCAAGATAGCAGCTAGTAATGGACACTAGCATTCGACCTGTGGAGCGGCAAGAAAACAACGGTGAGAGAGTTACGGGCTAGTTACCTGAGTTTGCGACAAGAAGCTATTGTCAGGATAAGCAGATAGAAGCCGCCCAGGATGGATAGCTAATTCTCAGCACGTTTGAGGTACAAGAAATCGTAGAGCAAAGCGGCGGCAAATCCTCCGGCCAAGGGGCCGACCCAGAAAACACCGTGATTGGCCCAATGAGTGGCGGCTAGAGCTGGACCGAAGGCTCGAGCAGGGTTGAGAGCGCCGCCGGTGAACGGGCCGGCCACAATTATGCCGAGTCCGTACATGAGACCGGCACCAAAGCCGGCGATGGAACGGTAAGTTCCACGATCGTCAAGAGTGGTAGCGAATACGGTGAGCACGAGGAAAAATGTAGCGGTGGCTTCCAGTGCCATACCTGCCCAGCGCGGAAAATCACGCGCAAATTGAGGAGTGCCGAGGGCCACGGCTCGCCAGGTATCCTCAGGAATGATGGTTCTTAATAGAAAGGCGGCTGCGATTGCTCCTGCGAGCTGCGCGATCCAGTAAAGAATGACGTCCACGGTGTTTTGGCGTCTGGTGACCCAGTAACCAATGGTTACGGCGGGATTAAAGTGACCGCCGGAAATATGACCGAGCGCGGAAATCATGATGGCGAGCGCTAGTCCGTGGGCGAGGGCGACACCGAGAAGTCCGAGGCCGCCGGCACCGTGCAGGAATTGATCCGCGCAGATGGCGCCCGCTCCAAAGAAAACCAGTGCGAAGGTACCCAGGAATTCGGCGGCGAGTTTTTGCGTGTTGTTATACATGCGAAATCCTCCGGCCGGAAGTTATACGCGGCGGGACACGCGGGAGATTTTATCGTGAAGTGAGGGATGTGACCAAAGAAACCGTGGAGGCATGTTTCGTGACTCGCCGGCTCGTCTGTACGAAATCCGTGGAACAAACGTGCAGCAGAGAACGGGGAGGAAAATTCATACAGAGAAACGGGACGTGCGCCCCCAGGTTAAGACGCTATTTGGCTAGGCGTCAGCGCGATGTGGCGGCGACTGGACTGCTTACCGGAGTCAGCCAATTGTGGCGGTCGGGTTTGTTGCCGCTGGTGAGGGCAAAAAATTCGTCCTGTAGCTTGCGGGTGATGGGGCCGGCTACACCTTTGCCAACAGTGATGTGATCCACCGAGCGTATCGGAGTAATTTCCACGGCGGTGCCCACGAAGAAAACCTCGTCGACGATGTAAAGCATTTCCCTGGGGATGACCGATTCCTTTACGGGGATACCCATATCTTCAGCGATCTTGACGACCGTGTCGCGGGTGATGCCCGGAAGAATACTGGTCGCCAAAGGCGGAGTGTAAAGCGTGCCATCGTGGACGAGAAAAACGTTCATTCCCGAGCCTTCGCTGACATGGCCGCCAGAATCGAGCGCGATGCCTTCGGCGTATCCGTTAAAGGTGGCTTCCATGCGAATCAACTGCGAATTCATATAGTTTGCGGCGGCCTTGGACATAGCCGGCAGTGTATTGGGTGCGATGCGAGTCCAGGAGCTGACGCCGATGTCGACGCCATTTTTCAGCGCGTCGGGACCGAGGTAAGCGCCCCAGGTCCAGCAGGCCATGTAAACTTCGATGGGAGAGTTGAGAGGATTGACGCCAACCTCGCCGTAGCCACGCAGCACAATCGGCTTTACGTAACAGGAATTCAATTTGTTCAGGCGCACCAGTTCAGTTGCGGCCTGGCCAAATTCTTCAGCGGAATAAGCTAGATCCATGCGATAGATCTTGGCGGAGTTGACTAGCCGATCCATGTGTTCGCGAAGACGAAAAATGGCCGGGCCCTGCTTGGTTTCGTAGCAACGAATGCCTTCGAAAACCGCAGAGCCGTAACTCACGACGTGGGAAAGAACATGCAATTGGGCATCGTCCCAATTTATCCATTTTCCGTTGTGCCAAATTTTTTCTGTCTTCTGGACTGGCATGACCTACACCCCTTAGTACGGGATAATCGCGCTAAAACACTAGAAATTCAGAATACGGTACAGCGTGTGGAGCGTCAATCCAGAGTATCCGGGATTGCTCCAGGAGCAAGAACCAATATGGCGGCTGTTTGGTCCGCCACGGAGCCGGCGATAAAAGGATGAATTTGCCGATGAGTCCGCGGAATGTTATTTGGGGGAGTCACTATGGCGGTCTGAATTTTCGACGGCGTGCATGGTTGATTGAGACTCAGCGAGGAGGCGGCCGGTGCGATTTTCATATACACCGAGTAGTAAGAATGGAATGGCGGTGGCGGCTGCCCATAATTTTGCCCGGCGGGGAATTTTTGATTCGGGCTCCCAGCGGAAGAGTTGCGAGGACACGAAGAAGGTGGTGGCGGCCCAGAAACACAGAGCGACCACGCCCAGCAACAAATGCGTAATCGGCACGGAGAAAACGATGGCGCGTTGCAAGCTGTTAACCAGGTAGGTGGCGGGAAGGAAAACGCCAACGCGCTGTACAACCAGGGGAAGGCTTGGAAGCGGCAGAGTAGCGCCAGAGAGGAAAATTAACGGAAGCCAGAGGAGCTGATTGATGATCTGGGTCTCCTGCATGGTATTGGTGACGCTGGCCACTACCAGGCCGAGCGAGGCGAAGGAAACGGTGCCAATCGTGACGAGAATAAAGACGGCCAGGAGATCGCCAAAATTGTGAACGTGGAAAAACGTGCGGGCGAAGAATAGCTCCAAAAGAACGGTGGGCAGGGTCAAGACGTAGTTCGCAACGATGCTGGAGGCCAGCATGTCGCTGGGCGTGACCGGCGTGACGTGAAATCGCCGCAAGATTCCTTGTTCGCGGAACATTACCAGAGCGGCACTTAAGCCCCAAAAACTACCCATCACCGTAAGGGCCACAACCGGTCCAAGTAGATACTTCACGGTTTCGGGAACGCCTTTGGCGAAAACTCCGGCGTAGAGAAAAAAGAAACCAAAAGGCATGATCACGCTGAAAAACAAAAACATTTTATTGCGGGTGGTCAGCTGGATACGCATGCGCGTGAGTGCTACAAAGTTGTTCAATCGCGTAGCCTCCTGCCGGTGAGTTCGATGAACACGTCTTCGAGCGAGGGAGTGGCGATTTCGAGGGAGATGAGCTCATTGCCAGTGGATTCGAGATGTTTCACTAGGGAAACGATGGCCTGCGGAGGCCGCTGGCATTGCAAAATGTAGCTGTCGCCCAGGATGCGGCTTTCGGAGACGCCTTCGAGATTCTTTAGAGTTTCCTGAGGTTCGGGACGAGCCAAACGAACTTCCAAGCGAGTCTTATCACCCGAGCGCTCTTTTAGTTCGCGTGGCGTACCGAGCGCTATAACAGTGCCGTGGTCGACGATGGCGACGCGATCGCAAAGGCGCTCGGCTTCCTCGATGTAGTGAGTGGTCATCACGATGGTTTTCTTTTCGCGGCGAAGCTCTTCGATGATGTCATAAATTTCGCGCCGCACCTGAGGATCGAGCCCGGCGGTGGGTTCGTCGAAGAAAAGCACTTTTGGGTCGTTGACCAGCGCCATTGCCAGCGCGAGACGCTGTTTTTGGCCACCGGATAGTTGGCTATAAAATGTATTGCGCTTTTCTTCCAATCCGAAGCGCTTTAGCAGTTCGTCGGGACTGCGGTGACGTCGGTAAAAGCTGGCAAAAAGGCGCAGCGCCTCGATGACTCGCAGTTTGTCAGGCAGAGATGTGGCCTGGAGTGCGGCGCCGATTTCGCGTTTCAGTTCCTGGGGTTGTTGCTGCGGATCAAGGCCGCAAACGGACACCCGACCGGAATCAGGGGTGCGCAAGCCCTCCATGATTTCGATAGTAGAAGTTTTTCCGGCGCCGTTGGGGCCCAGCAAACCAAAAACTTCGCCTTCCTCAACGTTGAAACTTACACCTCGCACGGCCTCAACGTCACCGTAGCGTTTTACCAGGTTCTCAACCTGCAAGATCGAATTATTCATCTGAAAGAGTTATAGCACAGGTGCCGATGCGGCCCTGTTAAGGGCAACAGAAGCGAAGAAAAAAAGAGCGATGCACGTGGCCTGCCTGATTTGATGGGGCTAGGACTTGGCACGACGACGAGCCGGGGCTTTGCGCGCTTTTGATCTGCTCTGCTTTCCTGCCGTAGCGGTTTTTGCCGCAGGTTTCCAGGCATGCAGATTGAGCTGCACGCGAGATTCGATTAATTTCACGCCTTCGCTTTCGAGGAGTTTTTTCTGCAGCATGGCGTAGGGTCCGCGAATCAGAATTTTTCCGCGTTCACCAACCACGCGATGCCAGGGAATGCCTTTTCCGGATGGGGTGCTGGCCATGGCGCGTCCGGCGGTGCGAGCGCCACCGGGCAGACGCAGGGCTTTAGCCAGTGCCCCATAAGTTAGAACCCTTCCGCGAGGAATTTGTCGCACCAGTTGGTAGACCGGATCCCATGACATTTGGGCACACTCCAAAAAGGCGCGCTTATGCTAAGCCGTCGTCACGAACGAGAACAAGACAAAAATGCGCCAACGGGGTTTAACAAAATGGAAGTAAAGGATACTCAGAAATTTTCGCGATAAAGATGCAGCGATAAAAGGTGTTGCAGGAAAGCTGATGAAACAAAACGAAAATTTTGATAAGCAGTTCGGAATAAAAACATCTAATTTACAGTCAACAAATTGTATGAATGCTTTGATTACGAACTGGACACTAAACGATTGACGCTGTAGTGGAAGTCAAATACACTACAGTTACTGAGTGGGTGTGTGAGGTAGTCATGGCTTTTGTTCGCCGCAAAGGGAATACCTTTTATCTGGTGCACAATGTGCGCCACGGCGGAAAAGTGCAGCAATTGCATCTTGCGCGTTTAGGGAAACGCGCGCGCATCACAGATCAGGTAGTTCGCGAAGTATCCAAGAAGCATCCCTTCATCGATCTAAACTGGCGCTCGCTGCGCGAGCAGTTGAACGGTCAGCTGGATCTCGTGGATCCGGACTCCCCGGTGGTACAAAACCTGGTATCAAACCTGCGCTCGATCAATCTGGATTTGGCGGACTTGTTTCCGCCGCTGTTGCGGATTTCTGAATCGCCCGTAGTGGCCCGGGAATTGCTCCTACAGTTGCGACTCCTGCAGTCGACGCTCGAGGTCAAATTAGATCAATTTGACCGGAGCGGCGTGCGATTCGGTAATGCGCCATCGCGGTTGCGTGGTGCAGGGAGGCGGTCATGAGTACAGGCATTCTTCCACTCGATCCAAGCAAACGAAGCACAGGAACGTTGGATTTCGAAACGTCGCTGCGCTCGAGAATCGTTGGCCAGGAGGAAGGCGTCCAGGCGCTGGTCGAGCTTTACCAGGTTTTTTGCGCAGGATTGAACTCTCCAGGCCGTCCGGTGGGCAATCTATTGCTACTGGGACCCACAGGCTCGGGTAAGACGCGCATCGTGGAGGCTGGCGCGGAAATCCTGTTTGGCGACGCTCGCGCGATGATCAAGGTGGACTGCGCGGAATTCCAGCATTCGCACGAAATCGCGAAATTGATTGGCTCGCCTCCGGGCTATTTGGGGCACCGCGAGACACATCCTTTGATCACGCAGGAAGAGTTAGCTAAAAGCCACACTGAGAAGTTGAAGCTTTCGTTCCTGCTATTTGACGAGATTGAAAAGGCCTCTGATTCGTTGTGGCAATTGCTCCTGGGAATGCTGGACAAGGCTACTTTGACGCTGGGCGATAACCGCAAAGTGGATTTGTCGCAAACGGTGATTTTTCTAACCTCCAACCTGGGCGGCGGTCAAATCACGGAAATGATGAATGGGGGCTTGGGTTTTGTGCAGCCCCAGGACAAGCCGGTAACCGGTTTGGAGAAAAAGGTGGAGCGTACCGCCATGGAAGCGGCGCGGCGTAAATTCTCCCCTGAGTTCATGAATCGCCTCGACAAGATAGTGGTATTCCACCCATTACAACGGGAACAGCTTGAAGAAGTGTTGCAAATCGAGCTGGGCAACGTGCAACGGCGGGTGCTGGAAACGGCCAAGGGCCAATTTTTGTTCCGGGTGACTGGCCCAGGCCGCGATTTTCTTCTGAAGGAAGGCACCGACCAACGTTACGGAGCCCGCCATTTGAAACGGGCTATCGAGCGCCACGTTGTTTATCCGCTGGCAAATTTGCTGGCCACCGAGCAGGTGCAATTGGGAGACTTGGTGCGCATCGATTGGGACGGCGAACACAACCTGCTGACCTTTGTACGAGAGGGTGAAGGAGCGCTAGTGAATAGCGCGCCTCCGCAGCTATCACGCAGCGCTGCAGCGGATGAAGTTCGTGACGGTAGATCTGTGGACGCTCCGGCAGAAGTGATGGTCGAGGCGAAGAAATCGCGGGCTGCTTTGCCCGCAGCGACCCCTACGGCGGCGCCGCAAGGCCGCAAAAAGACGGAACGGTAGCATTTAAATCACACCTCGAACTTTGGTGGCGGACCTTGTCATCGTGTCTACAGCCTCAGTCAGATTGCGGCTACAGCCACAAAATGTCGCGTAACGACTGACACAATATGTTTCATTGCTCTCAATTTGCTCTCAGATGAAACACTGTCTCAATGCATGAGACAGTTCCCATAAGTGCATTAAACGTATGTTGTTGAAATTGCGAGACTTGTCCTCGGCAATACTCCTTCACCCGGTTGGCACTCCCCATGCTCTATCTCAAAGAAGCAAGGCCGTGAGACTTCGATCGTCTTCCACCCCGTGGCCGAGGCGAAGAAGGACTGGGGAAAATGAAAGCTGCAGTTCGACACCAACTTGATCCGTCCATCCGCAGCACGGATACCCGTGATTTCGAAAGTTCATTGCGTTCCAAGATTGTTGGCCAAGCCGAAGGTGTACAGTCCCTGGTGGATATGTACCAGGTATTTTGTGCTGGCTTGAATTCACCTGGGCGCCCGGTTGGCAACTTGCTATTCCTTGGCCCGACGGGTTCGGGAAAAACCCGCATCGTCGAAGCAGCCGCGGAGATACTGTTTGGCGATCCCCGAGCGATCATCAAAGTCGACTGCGCGGAATTTCAACATTCACACGAAATTGCGAAATTGATTGGTTCACCTCCGGGCTATCTGGGACATCGCGAAACTCACCCGCTAATCACCCAGGAAGCGTTGTCTGCCAGCCACACCGACAAACTGAAATTGTCGTTCTTGCTGTTCGACGAAATTGAGAAAGCGTCCGACGCACTCTGGCAGTTGCTGCTCGGGATATTGGATAAAGCTACTTTGACGCTGGGTGACAACCGTCGCGTGGATCTTTCGCAAACAGTGATTTTCTTAACCTCGAACCTGGGTGGCGGAGAAATCACCGATTTGATGAACGGCGGCATGGGATTTGTGCAGCCGGGCGATAAACCGGCCACGGGTCTAAACGAGAAAATCGAACGCACCGCTGTGGAAGCCGCAAGGCGCAAGTTCTCGCCGGAATTCATGAACCGCCTGGACAAAGTGGTCGTCTTTCACCCTCTGAAGAAGGAACAACTCGAACAGGTGCTCGAGATTGAGCTTGAGCAAGTACAGAAACGAGTATTGCAGACGGCCAAAGGGCAGTTTTTATTCCGCGTTACTGGGGCGGGCCGCGAATTCCTGCTACAAGAAGGAACGGACCAGCGCTATGGCGCTCGCCACTTGAAGCGTTCCATTGAACGGCACGTCGTATATCCTCTAGCAAATTTGCTGGCTACCGATCAGGTGCAACTGGGCGACCTGGTGTGCATCGATTGGAACAGCGAACAGAATCGCTTGACGTTTGTGCGCGAAGGAGAAAACTTGGCTATGCCAGCGCGAAGGCCGGAACCTGCTGCTGCCCAGCGTGCGCTGCCGGTGCGCAACGGAAGGTCCGCGGAAGCTCCTCCAGTGGCGTTTGGACCAGAAGGCATGCCACGGATGGCTCGATAGCACTAATTAGTTAAAACTTATTTGGCCCGCGGTGATTTTTGCCGCGGGTTTTTTCTTGTGTGCCGAGCATGTTCGATAGCTTGGAGGTGAAAGTCCTCTACCCATCTTGATGGAAGAGAAGGGTTAGTGAAGCGCAAGGGCGTCGTCGCGAGGCGGGGCCTGAAAGAAGCGCGGAGC
>Ga0182024_10001631_pt1 | contig 57279 bp, 52 predicted proteins | sample P32metaG_FD_120480 | JGI IMG/M metagenome (GOLD analysis project Ga0182024, IMG submission 120480) | Permafrost microbial communities from Stordalen Mire, Sweden - P3-2 metaG (Illumina Assembly) | ecosystem: Environmental > Terrestrial > Soil > Wetlands > Permafrost | place: Sweden: Stordalen...
CAATCCGCTGCTGCTGGACATACTCCGCGGCCGGATCGATCGTCTGGCCGGGCAACTCGACGCCGATCCCGGCGCGATTCACAGACGATTCGCCGAATTTGATATTGGCGGCGGCACGGGGACGCGCCGCCTGACGCTCAAAGGCGCGACGCTGCTGCACGTCGCCGCCGATTACGGCAACCTCGAAGCGGCCCGGCTGCTCTTACAGCGCGGCGCGGATGTGAACGCGCGGGCAATGATCGACGAGTCCGGCATCGGCGGCCAATCGCCGATTTTCCATGCGGTCACCCAATTCGATGATTGGGGGCTTTCCGTGGCCCAGTTGCTGATTGAGCACGGCGCGGATTTATCTCTCCGCGTGAAACTGCCGGGGCATTATGAGCGGCCGGACGAGGTGGTTGAATGCACGCCGCTCGAATATGCGCTGCGGTTTCCCGGCGCCCCGATGCCGAACAAGACCGTCATTATGTTGAAAGAACACGGCGCGGCCGAGTGATCGAGGGTTTGGCGGCATTAGTCATCATCCAATCCCTTTCCGTTGAGGATTTGCCGCATACATCTTGCAACCCTTGACTCGCGGGTCTTGGATTGTTTGGCTGCTGAAAAATAAAGGAGGTATGCCCGTTGCCGTCCTGGCGTCAATGCGGCAAAGGCGGTTTTCAAGGCGGGGAATTCATTCAGTTTGTTTTGCAGTTCTTCAGGAATGGTGTGTTCTGCGATTTTTTTTAATTTCACTTTCAAGCCGGCTTTTTCCACTTCAACGGCTTCATGGATGTAGGCTTTCAGGACGGGTTCCAACTCAACGATTTGCTCAACATTGGCGAACCGAATCACGCGCACCGACTGCGAGTTCTCCGTTTGTTGGATGAGTATACGCCGGGCATCCTTGAGCAGGACGCCTTTGACAAAACTAAGCACACAGGATTCCTTGAATCGGCCGATGAAAGCCACGTTGCGTCCCCCAAACGTGTAACAAGGGACACGCCACTTCACTTCTTCGGTCAATTGACAGTCAAGAAGGATCATTCTCAGTTTCCGCAGTTCTTCCTGCCACTGTTTGGATTTTCTTAAATATCCGTCAACGCTGGGATTCATTCTGTTCATTTATTGGTACGTCAATTCGAAATGACAAGACGCCAGTTGAACTTTTCCTGCGTTTTTGCGCCAATACCACGGTTTTTGTTCTGGCAGACTTCAAGGCCCTGCCTTGAGGCCGAACCGGTTCAACGAGCGCGCTGGCCCGCGCGGATCTGCATCAGCATTGGCTTGCGCGGATCCTTCTGCTCGATCGCGCGTTGGGACTGGATTACGAAACCGGTATTACGAAGTTCCATCGCCACTTGGTCTGCCGTTAGCAGTCTGCGATACGGCGCGAACCACTCGCTGTCCGACTTAAAGGCGTCGTCGTGGCCCGTCGGACTATCCACCTTGATTGACAGCACACCCTGAGGATCGATCCGATAATTCCCTTGAACGATCAACGCCGGATGTGAAATCATGGTCTCGATCAGGAAGAGACCATCTGGTTTGAGCAATCGATGAATAGCCGTCAACGCATCGCGCCGATGCTCGTCACACACGACGCAGTGCAGACAATGGCCGTCGATGACGAGATCGTAACGATCGTGTAGGGCCAGCCCTTCACGCGGCTGCTCGGGCATGCCGCAGATGTCGGCGGCGTCAAATTGCACGTGGAGTCCGCGCTGGGCGGCGTTCTGCTGCGCCATCTCCAGGGCGGTTTGAGACACGTCGATTCCGCGCACGGCCCATCCTCTGGCGGCCAGAAAGCAGCAGATCGGACCGCTCCCGCAACCGACTTCCAAGGCAGAAAGTCCGTGCAATGCCGGAGGCATCCCGGCGAGCGATTCCTCCAGGAACGGCCGCATGACAAACCTGTCGAAGTTGGCCTCCGGATCGGCTTGTTCGTCCCAGGACGTCTTCCCGTCTGCACGGAGCTTCTGGAAGATTTTCTCGTCGGCACGGTAGGAGCGGCTCATTCACTCATTCTAACGCTAAAGGACTTGTGGGGCACCGCGAGCATCGCCGCAATTTCGGCCACAGCAGCAAGGAAAAGTTCAAATCCCATCATCCCCCCAACCAAAAACCCCTTGACATGCAAGGGGTTACAGAATCATCGAAATGACAAGACGCCAGTTGAACATTTCGCTCGTTTTTGCGATGGAATCAAGGTTGCGTTGCTGCGATGCATTTGCCGCGGTCGTAGTGACGAATCAAGACAAGTTTTCCCAGCCGCCATGTCCGTACGACTCCGTGCGCTTTTCCCCTAACCAGCGGAACCTCGTCAGTCATCTGATGATTGCTGTTAAAAATCCGGTAGACCCCAGTGCCCTCATTGAAGTCACTGATATCGAGAACGGTCCCGTCCGCACTTCGAGTAATGAGTTTGCCGTGCCATAGACCTGCCTTCTTGGAGCCCTCGCGCAAGCAGACACCACGCGGGTGCCAATAGCGGTAAATGCCGTTTTCGACGCCATCGGTGTAATCCGCCTCGATGCGCACACCGTCGTCTCGATGGCGGACCCAGAGTCCAGTGAAACGCTTCGGTGGGAGTTGATCCTTCAAGAAAGTGCGGCTTCTTGCATCCGCGAAAAAAACCGTAGAGCCACGAGGTAATTACTTCGCGCTCCAGAAGTAGCAAGCTTACATCAGCCACGCTTCGCTTCAAAATCATTCTTTCAGACCCAGAGCTCAAATCTCGTTATTTGGGCGCTATAAGCCTAGGTTTTCCGTTCCGTTTTGTGATCTCCATTGAACCGGACGAAATCCCGTAAACCGCTATTCTGCAGAGAGATGGCGGCGATTGGCCGATGGCACGAAACTGCGTCTCGTCATACCGGAGTGACGAGATTTGAACTCCCGCTCGCCGTTGATGCGGCGGCGTCCCGCTACGGCCGCTGCTCGACCGTCGCATTGTCCGTGGCGATAGGGTCGCCGACGGCCACGTCCATTTGAACATTCTTAAATACGATGCCGGCCGCGTCCTGTACGGTGATTCCGCGGTCGGTTTGAACCTTCACGTTTTCAAGCGTGATGTCCTTGGCCAGTTGTTCGGGCAATCCCCAAATCCGCCCCATTTCCGGTGAGCGCGTGATCGTGACGTTGCTGATCAGCACATTGCGAACCTGCGGAATGTCCGTGGCGCCGGGGACGGCCTCGCGCGTGCCGGAATACAACATGCTGATGTCGATCGGCCGCTTGGTGATGTTTTTGATCTGAATGTCGGTGTAGGTCACATCTTCGATCAGCCCGCCCCGGCCGCGGGAGGATTTGATGCGGATGGCGTTCTCGCCGCCGTCGAATGTGCAGTGACGCACGAGCACGTGACTGACGCCGCCGCGCGTGGGGCTGCCGATGGAGATGCCGTGGCCGTGCAGGCAGGTGAGGTTTTCGACGAGAATGTCGCGGCAGGGACCGCCGATTTCGACGTTGTCGTCGCCGACGTCGATCTCGCAGTCTTTGACGACGATGCGCTGGCCGCGCAGGTCCATGGCGTCGGTGTTCGGCGAGTCATCGGGTGCGACGATATGGAGATTGGAAATCGTGATGTCCTGGCCGCTGGGCGTGAGATGAAACATCGGCGAGTTGGTGAGGGTCACGCCGTCGAAGAGCATCCGGTTGCCGCGGACGGCGACGAGCACGGGGCGCGGATAGTTGACGCGGATGGGCAGGTATCGCTGGGCCGCTCCGCTGGCGAAGACCCAGAACATCTCGCCCGAGCCGTCGATGGTGCCGGAGCCGGTGATGGAGACGTCGGTGAGATCGGAGCCGGTGATCAGCGCCATGCGGGCGCGGCCGCCTCCACCGAACCCGCCAAAGCCTCCGGCGCCCGGCGCTCCTCTCGCGCCCAGTGCCGGCCGCGTTGTCGGCGCGCCGCCGCGAATGCTCTGGCTGGGATCGGGCAGTCCGTAGTCGGCGAACTGGGTCGGGGCCTTGATGATCGCGCCGCGCTCAAGGTGCAGATCCATGTGGCTCGTCATTGCGAACGATTTGGTAAGGAACGTGCCTGCCGGCACAATCAGATGTCCGCCGCCCGCCTTGGCAACCGCCGCCACGGCTTTCGTGAACGCGTCGGTGTTGAAAGTTCTGCCGTCGCCGACGGCGCCAAAGTCGGTCAGTTTGAAAGTCGCGTCGGGGATGACGGGCAGCGCCGCGGTGATCTCGGCCGGCTGCGAATCAGCGGGCTGCGCGTCGGTGCTGCCGAGACTGAGGCAAACGATCCCCGCCAACAGGACGCCGATGGAGCGATTCATGAAATCTCCTCGTTTTGATTCTCGCCGGGCCGTTACTTCATACCGAGCGACGAAACGAATGTTGCAATCGCCGCGGCGGCTTCAACCGCGTGCCGCTGAAGCAACATATGCGATGAGCCGATGGTCACGACCTGAATTTGTGGCTTAATCCGCCGAATCTTTTGCAGGTTCCAGCCCGGCGCAATCATGTCGCCACCGCCTTTCATGTAGAGCATCGGCACGTCACAAGCGTGAAGCGCTTCCCGGGCGTCCACCCGAAAAACCATTCGCACCCGTGATGCGATGACATAGGGCCGCACCAGCCGCTGCATCTCGGCGAGCAACACGCGATGCTCCGGCGTGGAGTATCCGAAGATGGCAGCCTTCATTCGCTTGTACGGCAGATAGAGACTGAACAGCGGAGATCGCGCGAGAATGGCAACGGCCGGCCGGATGACCGGCCACGGGCTGGTGACGAACGTGGCGCAGAGAATGACGCCGATCAGATTCTTCGGTCGCTGCGCGGCCACCATCACCGCAAGCGGCCCAGAGAACGATTCGCCCAGCAGCACAAACGGTTCGGTTCGCGGCAGCGATTCCATCACAATCGGCAGAAGCTCCGGATAACTAAGATGCCGATCCCCTGGATATCGCACAATTGTCGGCGCGATCGAGGCGGGAAGCGCATCGACGAGCGGCTGGAACAGAAGCCCCGTTCCATCAAGGCCCGGCAGAAGGACAAGGTGCTGTTTCATAACCCAATGATCCGCGAGAAATCCGTCACGTTTCGCGTCTTCACTCCCGGCGCGCCGGGATTTCGCTTCGCTCAAGTTTCAAACATGCACGTTTCCAATATCGTTGTCCCGCCCGGCTCGGCAAGTGATCCGCTTTTCGCTGCCTGGCCGTCCGTTTGGCGCCTATTACCTTCCGCGCTACCTGCGGCCTGCGGGTGACGGCATCAAAATAAAAAATCTGGCGGCAAATCCCGTGCGCCGGTACGCTTTAAGAATGCTCAAAATGCAAACCGTGGCAGCCGTCCTGCTGGCCGGTTCGGCGCTGTTGGGGAGTGTCCGCGCGTCGCCCGCCCAGTCGAATTCAACCTTGGGAATTGCAACGACACAAGCGTCGGGAGATGCAACGTCAGTTCCGCAAAAGGGCCGAATCTGGAATCTGCCGATCTCCGCCAATGCGACGCTTGAATTGATCTGGATTCCGCCGGGCGCTTTCACAATGGGCAGCCCGGCGTCCGAGCCGATGTCCAAAGCGGACGAGCGCCCGCAAACGCAGGTGACGCTCACCAAGGGATTCTGGCTCGGCAAAACGATGTTCACGATCGGGCAGTGGAAAAGTCTGACGGGCCTGGATGTGCGAGGGCAACTGAGCAAAATGCTCCACGATGACACGCTCTACGAGCTGGGCGGAAAAAAGCAGAGCGTCCGCGACTTCATGCGATTCTCCCGTGACGCCGACCCCGGTAAATATCTGTCCGGCGAAGGCCCGGACCTGCCCATGTATTTCGTCAGTTGGAACGACGCGACCGAGCTTTGCAAACAATTGAATGAGCGCGAACGCGCCGCCGGGCGATTGCCGGCGGGATATGAATTTGATCTTCCCACCGAAGCGCAGTTCGAATACGCCTGCCGCGCCGGCACGACGGACGCCACGTACGCCGGCCCGCTGGTCATGCAGGGCCGCCGCTCGCCGGCGCTGGACAAGATCGCCTGGTACAGCGCGAACAGCCCCGACGGGTACACCGGCAAGGGCTTTTCCGTTTCCGGCCGCACCGGCGGCCCGCATCCGGTCGGGCAAAAGCAGCCCAACGCCTGGGGTCTGTACGACATGACCGGAAACATCTGGCAATGGTGCCGCGATTGGTACGGCCCTCTTCCCGGCGGCAACCAGACCGACCCCACCGGCCCGGCGACGGGCACGGGCCGCGTCAATCGCGGCGGCAGTTTCGGCAGCGGCGCCAACTCCGAGCGCTCCGCCGCCCGCGCAAAAAATCCTCCCGCCGAGGCCAGCGCCTATCGCGGATTTCGCCTGGCGCTTTGTCCGATGTGATGGGCCACGATGGGGGACTGGCGATGATGATTCTGAAACCGCAGACAATCACCTGTTTTTCGTCCTGAAATAGGTGACCCTCAGCGGTTTTTGGGCAAGCAACCTGGTCGGATCCCGTTTGCAGTTTGACAACCCTCGCCACGGTGCACATTATATGGTACAGTATCATTCGATGGTCAAGAATGAACGAGGATTCGAAGCCGAGAAAGATCCCGCTCGTCTTTTTCCGCACGCCCGCCGGAAGCGAGCCGGTGCGGGAATGGCTGAAACAACTGCCGCAGGAGGAACGCCATGCGATCGGGAGGGACCTGCTGCGTGCGCAATGGCGTTGGCCGATTGGCATGCCGCTATGTCGGCCGATGGGCGGCGGACTTTGGGAGGTTCGCACGAATCTTCCGACCAAGCGGACGGCGCGAGTGTTGATCTGCCTTTACCAGCAGCGCCTGGTCGCGCTGCACGGCTTCATCAAGAAAACGCGGGCCACGCCGGATGATGATCTGATGTTGGCCCGAAGGCGCAAAAAGGAGTTGGAGCGATGAGCAAAAAACACCTCGGTTCGAGCATCGACGATTTTATGAAACGCGAGGGCGTTTTTGAGGAAGCCCAGGCGCAGGCCATCAAGGAAGTCGTCGCCTGGCAGCTCGCAAGCGCCATGAAGAAGAAGAATATGTCGAAAAAGAAGATGGCCGCGCTGCTGAAAACCAGCCGCACCCAGGTTGATCGGCTGCTTGACGCCAAAAACGACATCACGCTTTCAAGCCTGCAACGTGCCGCTGCCATCGTTGGACGCCGTGTCTTGATCGAGTTGGTATAGGGGCGGGCAAGCTATTCTTAAGAGATTCCCGGCCTCTGACCGACGCGGAGAAACACCGTCTGCGGCAAAAGGAGGAATGATGATCAAGCACAAGCGCTATCCAGAAACGACGACCGCCGAGTTGCGCGAGGCAACCAAAGAGTACGATCGCGAGTGGACCGGTCCGGGCTTGCCGGGCAAACCCCTGACGGCCCGGGATTGCGCCCTGCACCGAAAGGCGCGCGGCCGGCCGATGGTGGGGAAGGGAGCCAAAATCGTTCCGGTGAGCATTGAGCGAGGACTGTTGTCCCGCGCCGACGCCTTCGCGCAGCGACATAAGCTCAAGCGATCTGAAATGGTGGCCGAGGGGCTGAAGCTCGTCATGGCGAAGCAGGCTTGACGGTGGCGAACGGCTAACCGATCGCGTCGCCCTTTAATTCTCTCCATTAATTATTCGGAATTGAATGAACTGGCTGGGGTTTCCGATCATAGGGACCGGGAACAAGGTTGCCCGCCAAAATAATAATGCCCCAAGCGATAAGAAGGATACCCCACCATTTCATCGGAATGAAGAAAAACTGATGCTTGCTGGGGAGCACGACTCGCTCGCCAGTTTGCTCATCGATCAAGACACGGCGCGATTCCTTGACGAGCTGAGTTTGCACCACCTTAATGAGGATGCCGGAGACGATTAGCGCGCAGCCGAGCGGCCATGCGTGGGAGTCCCAATAGCTCTCACCGGCGACCAGATACACTATTAGGTTGGCCGCGAGGCATACGAAGAAACCAATAACAAAGACAAGATACCCCTTTCCCTGATACGCGATGTGCATAAGCATACGCAATCCTGAACAGACGATGCATCAAGCTATTGGCAGATAATTTAAAATGCAATTCGCTCGAGCACGATATATGTCGTATTTCCAGCGTAAGCCTTTACCGTCCTGGCGATTGGGGGAAATTAGGCACAGTCAATCGAAATGCGAAGATTTGAACCGCCGTTCTCCACCAAGAACCAATCGCCTGCTACGCCCCCGCCGTCAGCCGAAAGACCGTGATCTCCGGCCTGTACCAGTGTAACCTTCGCTTTCGTCGTCTACGCCGCCGTTCCCGCCCAGGGTTTGATCTTCGCCAGCGTTTTGGTCAGCGCTGATTCCGCGACTTCGGTGTCGTGCGCGGCCTGCGCCCGCAGCCAGTAGCCGTTGGAAAGGCCGAAGAATCGGCAAAGACGCAGGTCTGTATCCGCCGTGACGGCACGTCTGCCCGCCACAATCTCCCCGATCCGCTGCGCCGGCACGCCGATCTCCTTTGCAAGGCGGTATTGCGAAAGCCCCATCGGAATGAGGAATTCCTCGCGCAGCAGTTCGCCCGGCGTCACGGGTTTGAGTTTTCGCATGGCCTTTCTCCGTCAGTGATAATCCACGATCTCCACGTCATGTGCGCCGGCGGTCGTCCAGCGGAAGCAGACGCGGAACTGGTCGTTGACGCGAACGCTGTGCTGTCCGGCGCGGTCTCCCTTCAGTGCCTCCAGCCGGTTGCCCGGCGGCACGCGAAGATCCTGAAGTTGCCGGGCAATCTGCAACTGCCGCAACTTACGCCGCGCGGTCGATTCGATGTTTACAAACCGCTTCACGCGCCGGCCGTTCGCCAGAGCCTCCGTATCGGCGCTCTTGAACGAAAGGATCATCCTTCCAATAGTAACGCAATGCGTGATTAACGTCAAGCATGATTGTGTCGGTCAGGCCTGAGCGGTCACACGTCCGCCGTCAGCCGAAACACCGTGATCTCCGGCCTGCACCAGTGCAACCTTCGCCGCCCGTAGCTGAGGCCGCGGTTCACGTAGAGATGGCGGCCCGCAACCGTGTAGTGCCCGTGCGTGTAGTGGCGGAAGCGATGCGGATACAGACGGCGGCCGAGCGGGCTGGTCGCGACGGCGCGGCCGTGCGTGTGGCCGCTGAGCATCCATTGCCAGGGATATCGCAGAAGCTGATTCACGTTGGCGGGATTGTGGTTCAGGCAGACGATCGGCAGCTTCGCGTCCACGCCGGCGAAAGCCGTCTCGGGGTCGATGCTGCCGGACCATTCGTCGTCCAAGCCCACCAGAGCGAGCGGAGTCTTGGCGGCGGGGGCGCGGAGATACATCGCCTGGTTGCGCAGGACGATCAGGCCGTGTTCGCGCAGATTTTTCGCCAGAAAATCCGCCTGGCGGCGGCCGTTTCCGTTGAGACGGCGGCCGTGCATGCCGTAGTCGTGGTTGCCGAGCGTGCAGATCACGCCAAGGGGAGCGCGTAGTTGCGAGAGCAAGGTGCTGATGCGCTTGGCGTACGGGTAGCCGCCGGTGATCAGATCGCCGGTGATGACGATCACGTCGGGCTTGAGTTCGTTGATGAATGAAATGTACTGCGACAGATAACGCCGAAAGACGACGGGGCTGTAGTGCAGATCGGAAACCTGCACAATTTTTAATCCGACATGGGCGGGATCGAGTCCGATCAGCGGCATGTTGCGGCGATGAATGTCCACCCAGCGGCGATTGACCGGCAGCCCGTGCATGCCGGTGAGACCAAGGCGGTGCATGTTCATCCAGATGACACGCCGCCAACGGTGCTGCCGCCGCCAATCGGGGGTGTCGAAGAAATGGACGAGGTGATCGAGCATCGTCGTGATGAGGAATCTTAGGCGCGATCAATCGCCCAGCGCATTGAGCGCACCGGCGAGTTCGCTTCTGGCGTGCTCATCGCCGGCCCGGGCGGCGGCGGTCATGCCCTGCTGATAAATCTCCCGCGCTTCATCCGTCCGCCCGGCGGATTCGTGAACCTGGCCAAGCTGGAAATACGCGTAGCTGTGCAGCGGCTCAAGCTGGATGACGCGCTGCAGCAACTCCAGCGCCTTGGGCGCGTCGTCGCGTTTGCATTCCATCGCCAGGGCATAGAGCAGGAACGCATCGTCGGGGCTGGCGTCCAGCATCCGGCGGAGTTTTTCAACGCGCGGATTCAGGCGGCCCCCTTCCCGCGCAGCGGCTGACATTTCATCTGGAGCGATTCAGCCACGGCCGGATTCGTCACACGCCCGCGCACCAGCGTGACGCCTTCGCCCAGCCCCGCATCGAGCGCGGCGGCTTTTTCGTATCCGTGAGCGGCGATCCGCAGCGCGTACGGCAGCGTCGCGTTGCACAGGGCGATAGTGCTGGTTCGCCCCACCGCGCCGGGCATGTTGGCGACGCAATAGTGCACGATCTGCTCCACGACATACGTCGGCATGTGGTGTGTCGTGGGCCGGCTGGTCTCGATGCAGCCGCCCTGGTCGATGGCCACGTCCACAATCACGCTGCCGGGACGCATGAGCTTCAGATCAGCCCGCGTCACCAGCCGCGGCGCCGTCGCGCCGGGAATGAGGACGGCGCCGACAACCAGATCGGCCGTGCGCAGATGCTCGCGCACGGTGTGGGCGTCGGAAAAAATCGTCTTCACGTTGGCCGGCATCACATCGGCGAGATAGCGAAGCCGATCGAGATTGGTGTCCATCAGAATGACCGTGGCTCCCAGACCGGCGGCGACCTTGGCGGCGTTGGTGCCGACGACGCCCGCGCCCAGGATCAGCACTGTCGCCGACGCCACGCCCGGCACGCCGCCCAGCAGGATGCCGCGGCCCATCATGGGTTTTTCAAGATATTTCGCGCCCTCCTGAATGCTCATCTTGCCGGCGATTTCGCTCATCGGCGTCAGACACGGCAGATGTCCGGAGCGATCCTTGATCGTCTCATACGCGATGGCCACGATCCCGCTGTCGATGCAACCCTGCGTCAGCTCGCGGCTGGCGGCGAAGTGAAAATACGTGAAAACGATCTGCCCCGGCTTGAAGAGCAAAATCTCCGGCGGCTGCGGCTCCTTGACCTTGATGACCATATCCGCCGAGGAAATCGCCTCCTTGTGCGTGGCGACGATGGTGGCGCCGACATTGCGATAGTCCTCGTCCGGAAACCCGCTGGCCACGCCGGCCTGGGTCTCGACCGCCACCTGATGCCCCGCCTTCACGAGCGCCTCGGCCCCCACCGGCATCAGCGCCACGCGGTATTCGTCGCTTTTGATTTCCTTCGGTACTCCAACACGCATTGATTAGCTCTCCTTGATTGAGCCTCCTTCGGGGGCAACGGGGGATACGTCCGGCAGACCATATAGTATGCACATGGCGCGCGAAATTGGAATTGCGCGAATGCCGCGGGGTGGCTACCCCGCGGCTTTGTTCGGCAGGTTGCTTCGGTGATCGTCCGATAACAGTCCACCTCCCAGCCCTGATCCCCCGCCGAAATCCGGCCCTGTCGTTTACTGTCAACATCGCCGATTGCCGATGTTGATTGACGGCGCGCGTGATGCGCCCCAAACGCGACTGAAAACCATGCTGCAAGCCAATACGCCCGATAAGCCGCGCCTGCTGATCCTCGATGAGGATCGCATCATCCTGCAGTCGCTGGCCCAGTTCCTGCGCCGCGAAGGTTACGAAGTGAACACCACCGACAGCGTCGAGCAGGCGCTGGCCCTCATGGAAAGTGCCCCGCTGGAACTGCTGCTGGTGGACGTGAACATGCCGGGGCTTTCCGCGACCGAATTCCTGCGCGACGTGCGCCGGCGCTTTCCGCATGTTGTCGTCATCGTCATCACCGGCTACGGCAGCATCGAGGGGGCCGTCGAGGCGACCAAGACCGGGGCGTTCGATTACCTGACCAAGCCGATCGTCGATGACGAAATCCGCGTCGTCGTCGAGAAAGCCGTGCGGCAGCAGTCGCTGATGTTCGAGAACCAGACGCTCAAGCGGCAGCTTGATCTGCGCTTCGGCCTGGAGAACGTCGTCGGCCATGACTATCGGATGCTGAAAATCTTCGATCTCGTCGAGGCTGTCGCCGACAGCCGGACGACTGTGCTGATGAACGGCGAAAGCGGCGTGGGCAAAACGCTCGTGGCCCGCGCCATTCATCGCCGTTCTCCCCGCCGCGATAAGCCGTTCGTCGAAGTCAGTTGCGGCGCATTGCCCGAAGCGCTGCTGGAGTCGGAACTCTTCGGCCACGTCAAAGGCGCGTTCACCGGCGCGGTCTCCGACAAGCCCGGCCGATTTCTGGCCGCCGACGGAGGAGCGATTTTTCTTGATGAGATCAACAGCGCGTCCCCCGCCATGCAGGTGAAACTGCTGCGTTTCCTGCAGGAGCGGCAGTTTGAGCCGGTCGGTTCGACGCAGACCAAGAGCGTGGACGTCCGCGTGATTCTGGCCAGCAACGTCGATCTGGCCAAACTCGTCGCCGAGAAATCATTCCGCCAGGATTTGTACTATCGCATCAACGTCGTGACGATTCAGGTTCCCCCGTTGCGCGACCGCCTTGGCGACATCCCGCTATTGGCCGCGCATTTCCTGCGGCGCTTCTGCCAGGAGACCGGCCGCGAGATCATCGGCTTCACCGACGCCGCGATGGCCACTCTGCAGGGTTACAACTGGCCCGGCAACGTGCGCGAACTGGAGAACGCCGTCGAGCGGGCCGTGGTGCTTTGCCGCCGTCCGCAGATTGATGTCGAAGACCTGCCCGAACCCATCTCTTCAACGGCCTCCGGCAGCGCCGCCCGCGCCGCCGAGCCGGGACTATCCGGTGATCTCGTCCCCCAGCAGGCGATGCCCCTGGAAGCCGCCCTCGAAGGCCCCGAACGCCGCATCATTGAGCTTGCCCTGCACCGCAACAACTGGAACCGCCAGGCCACCGCCGCGGAACTGGCGATCAACCGCACCACGCTCTACAAGAAAATGCGCAAGTACCGGCTCGATACGGGGCAGAGTAATTAGCGGCCGTTCATTTCGAATGCATCCATCTAATACCGGAATTCAAAGTCTGTTCTCGCGCAGAGACGCAAGGACGCTGAGGGGATGGGAATTTGTCTTTCTCCGCGTCCCTGCGTCTCTGCGCGAGGTGGAATTCTGCATTAAAACGCTGGCACATAGAAACCTCGCAATCCATACGGATTGCAAATGTTCAAAAGTTCAATGTAATAGCTTCTGTGAGGACTATTACGTTGAAACTGCCGGAGAATCTGGCCATAAACTGGAAACGGCCGCCCGCGAGGAAGGCGTCAGCGAATCACGCATCGTGCGCGAAGCGCTGGAAGAGCGATTCACGGGCCATCGCGCCAAAGGACCGCCGCGCGCATTTGATCTGGTCAAAGACCTCTGCGGAAGCGTGAAAGGCCACGCGGACCTGCTGACCAATCCAAAATACATTGCTGATTTCGGTGCTTGAACAAAGTAAACACCGGAGACGGCCGCGACTACTTCGTGCTCCCCGCCGGCGCGGCGGCGCCGCCGTTGTTGTCGTCGCGCTTTGCGGGCTTGGCGGCGGGGGCGATCTCGGCGAAATCCATCTCCCCCAGCAGGTACTGCTGCAGAGCGCGCAGCGCGGCGGCCTCGACGCTCTTTTCCAGCGGCGTCAGTTCGCGCACGGGCGTGGTGACGTCGATCCGCGTCGTGATCATGCAGACGTGATCGAGATAGTCGAACGCCGCCTTGATCCGCGGCGGCAGCGGCGGGCCGTTGGTGAAATCAAATCGTCTGGCCATGGCAAAACCCATTGAAAGCGCGCAGGCGCTAACGCATGCGCTGGTCCATCATTCCATCAATAATCGCAGGAAATCCGCCCGCCTGAAGGTGCTCAGGCAAGCGGTGGTTGCCTGGCATCAGCCAATCGGCGGGAGGGGTTTCCTGTACACGCAACTCAACAAAGAGCACCTCTCTTGGCGCGGCGATTAAACTATCGCCAGGGCCGGAAGCATTATTGCGAGGGGTTTCGTGATTTTCAAGCACAGAAAAAGCTGAAATCACGCAGTGACAATTGAACTTTTCGCTGGGGTTTGGCAGCCCGACAGTCTAAACTAATGCTCAATGTTCACTGGCATCATCGAAAAGATGGAGCGGGTTCTGGCCGTCGCCGACGCAGCGGGGCAAAGCCGCCTGACGCTGACAGTTCCATGGACCGATCTGCGCCCCGGCGAAAGCATCGCGGTTAATGGATGCTGTCTCACGATTTCGCGCCTCACCGCCGGGGAGATGGATTTTGATGTAGTGCCGCAAACGCTGTCGCGGACCAATCTCGGCTCGCTGCGGCCAGGGGATGAGGTGCACGTGGAGCGGTCGCTGCGGATGTGCGATCGGCTCGATGGGCATATCGTGCAGGGGCATATCGACGCCGCGGTTGAATTGCTGGCCCGCGAGGATGGGGGACAGGAGAGCCGCCTGACATTGCAGACGCCGCCGGAGCTTGGCCGGTTCATTGTGCCGCAGGGATCGGTGGCGCTGGACGGAGTCAGTCTGACGGTCGCGGCCGCGAACCCGAGCAGCTTTCAGGTGGCGCTGATTCCGACGACGCTGGCCCGCACGACGCTGGGGCGGCGGCCGATTGGGTGGAGATTCAATCTCGAAGCGGACATCGTGAGCAAAACAATCATATTTTGGCTTGAGCGCCAGGCAAACATGGGGCAGAGTGAAGCGGTGAGACGATAGCTATGATGTGAGAGAAGTTCGACATGGATGAACGTCCCACGATTGCGATCAGCATGGGTGAGCCGGCCGGTATTGGGCCGGAGGTCATCGTCAAGGCGCTGGCCGATCCCGCCCTTCGCTTCAAGGCCCGTTACATCATCTACGGCATGAACGAACTGCTGCACTACGCGGCGGACACGGCGGAGTTTGACGTTTTCTGGTGGCGCGACCAATACTCCGGCCGCCTGCGGTCGTATCCGCACGACGTGGTGGTGGTGGATTACGATCAGTATTCCATGCTCGGCACGGCGGTGCGCGCGCCGAGCAAAATGGGCGGCGAAGCGTCGATGCGGTTTTGTCTGGACGCCATCGGGGCGGCCAAGGCGGGATTGGTCGATGCGGTGGTGACGGGGCCGATCGCCAAGGAAAGCTGGAAGCTGGCGGGGTATCACTATCCGGGGCACACGGAATTGTTCGCGGACAAAACCGGCACGCGGCGCTGGGCGATGATGTTCACCGGCGGCCCGCTGCGCGTCGTGCTGGCGACGGTGCATATTCCGCTCATGGGTCTGTGGGGAAGATTGAACATCGGCGCGGTTTTTTCGCCGATCGAATTGATGCACCAGGCGCTGACGGAATGGTTTGACATTCCCAAGCCGCGCATCGCGGTGTGCGGGCTGAATCCGCACGCCGGCGAGCACGGCCAGTTCGGCGATGAGGAGGAGCGGGTGATTTCTCCGGCCATCTTCATGGCCCGCGAGCAGGGCGTTGACGTTACCGGCCCGTATCCGCCGGACACGATTTTCATGCGCGCCCGCGACGGGCATTTCGACGGGGTGGTGGCGATGTATCACGATCAGGGATTGATTCCCGTGAAGCTGCTGGCGTTCGATCAGGCGGTGAACGTGACGCTGGGGTTGCCGATCGTGCGGACCAGCCCGGATCACGGGACGGCGTTTGATATTGTCGGACGGAACCGGGCGAATCCGGGGAGCATGAGGGCGGCGATCAATCTGGCGATTGAACTGGCGGTCAAGCGGCGTGCGCGGAGTGATTCGGCGAACGCGCGGCCCGCGGTGTCGTTGCCGCAGGAGCCGTTGCCGGATCTGCGGCCGCCGCCGCCGCCGCGGGGGGAGCCTTCGGGGGACTCTTCGCCGGCTTCGCGGCCGTAACCGCGCCGGAACCGGCGCCTGCGCTGGGCTTGCTCTCCTCGTCGGGGTTGTTGATGCTGACCAGCAAACCGCCGATTCGGAACAGATCGTCGAAAATCATGTCGCAATGTTTGACGCAATAGACGGCGACCAGATCCGCGGCGTCGTAAGCCGGCAGACGGATGCTGAACAGCGCATTGGCCGGGAGTTTTCGATGCAGGAGGAATCCGATGCCGTCCGGCGAGAGATCGCGCACAACGACGGACGCGGCGGCCTGCGGTTTGTGGTCCTTGAGCAACGTCATCGCCACGTGATTGCGCAGCCCCACGCGCGGTTTCAGTCGCTTGTTATGGCCGCCGACCATGGCGCTTCGCAACTCGGCGACGATGTGCTGGAATAATTCACGCGAAAGCTGCATCGAAAACGACCATTTCCATGTCCAGACCACGCGGCGACGCGGATACACCGCGCCGCGCATACGCGCATCATCGGCTTTCGGAGTGGCGCACTTGCGTGGATGCAGCAGAGGCGGGGCGCGCCTGGCGGGCGTGTTATCAGACTCGGACAACCGCGGGATTTAATGCACGGTCAAGGTGAAGATCTGCGTGTACGTCGTGATATTGTTGGTGGCGACAAAAATGAGCTGATAGATTCCCGCGGCCAGCGTGGTGTTCGAGGAGAGGACGCCGGTGGTGGAATTAAAGAACAGGCCGCTCGGCAACGTGCTGGTCTCGGAGAGGCCCGCGACCGGGAAGCCGCTGGTGGTGACGGTGAAGTTATTGATGGCGCCCGCGTTGAAGGTGGCCTTGTTCGCGCTGGTGATGGAAACGGGACCGGTGACGTTGAGCGTGAACGCCTGCGTGGCGATCGCGCCGGCGGCGTTGGTGGCGCTGAGCGTCAGGCTGTAGGCGCCCGCCGCGCCGCCGAGCGGCGCGCCGGTGATCCATGCGGTTCCGTCGCCGTGATCGGTGAACGTCATGCCCGCCGGCAATGTGCCCGCGCTGATGGTCAGCGCCGGAATAGGGAATCCCGCCGTGCTGACGATCACGGAGCTGTAGATGCCGTCGGGAACCGTCGCGGTGGTACTCGCCGCGAAGGTGCTGGAGACCGTCTTGCCCGCCGTGGTGGTGCTGAAGGACGTGAAGTTCGGCGCTTCGGCGACGACGACGGTGTATTTGCCGGTCACGGTATTGGAAGCGCCGCCGGCGCCCGAGGAGTTCGTCGCCGACAGGGTCAGTGAATACGCTCCGCCCGTCCCGGCCGCGGGCGTGCCGGAGAATGTGGCCGTTCCGTTGCCGGTGTAGGTGAAGCTCAGGCCGCTGGGAAGCTGGACGTGCGTGCCGTTGGATTGAAGAACGCCGGCTTCGGTGAGCGAGCTTATGGTGGGATATCCGCTGGCGACGACGGTGGCCGTGACGCCGGGCGTGCCCGCCAGGAAGACGGCGCCGGCGCTGGAGAAAGTGGGCGCTTGCAGCACGGTCAGGTTCAGTGTTTGCGTCACTGGCGAGCCGGTCCCGGTTGCCTTCAGCGTCAGGGGGTAAAGGTTCCCCGACCCGACGAGCGGCGTGCCGGAGATCGTGGCCGTGCCGTTGCCGTTGTCGAGCAGGGCCAGCCCCGCCGGAAGCGTGCTGGTCGTGGTGAGCGCGGCCGACGGGTAGCCGGTCGTGTTGATCGTGAACGAGCCGGCGGTGCCGACGGTGAAGGACGCGCTGGTGGCGCTGGTGAACACCGGGGCCGCGGCGGCGGCGATGTGCAGGACAAGCTGCTGCGACACCGGCGAGCTGAAGCTGTTGCTCGCCGTCACCGTCAGCGTGACGTTTGCCGCGGCGGTCGGCGTGCCGGAAATCAGGGCCGTTCCGTTGCCGTTGTCATGGAACGTGAGCGTGCCGGGCAGCGTCCCTTTTTCCGTGATCTTCGGCGTCGAAGTGGTGCTGGTGCGGATGGTAAACGAATCAGCGGCCCCCACGGCGAAGTTCACCGACGAGGCGCTGGTGATGGCGTCCGGGGCGCTGATGTCGATCGTCAGGAGCTGCGTCGCAATGTTGTAGCTGTTGCTGGCTTTGATGTTGAAGTAATACGCGCCGCTGGCCGAGGCGGCCGGGGTGCCGGAGATCGTCAACACTCCGTTGGACGAGGCGAACGACAGGCCGGTTGTGTTGACTCCCACGGGCGTCGCCGTGATGGTGTCCACGGGGAAGCCCGCCGTCGCGACCACAAAGCTGCCGGCGAACCCGCGCGTGAATGTCGCCACGCTGGCCGTCGTGATTTGCGAGGGCTGATCGACCGTCAGCGTGAAACCCTGCGTATCGGCGACATTATTCCCACTGGCGGCGGTGTAGCCGGAGAAGGTAATGGCATACGTTCCGCCGTCTCCGGCGACGGGGAACCCGGCCAGCAGGGCGTAGCCGTTGCCGCCGTTGATGAATTCCACGCCCGCGGGGAGCATGCCCGACTCGGAGATGGAGATCGTCGGCGGCGCCCCGCCGGTGGTCACCTGAAATAATCCGAGCGTGCCCACGACGAACGTCGCGGCGGTGGCGCTGGTGAACACGGGCACGGAGGTGATCGTCAGCGTGAAGGGTTGCTGCACGCCATTGGGCAGAACGCCGTTGGCGGCGGTGATCGTCAGCAGATAAGTTCCCAGGCCCGACAAAAGCGCCTTGCCGGAGATGGTGGCGGTTCCGTTGCCGTTGTCCTTGAACGTCAGGCCCAGCTGCGCCAGCGTCTTGTTGGCAGGCGAATAGATCACCTCCGTAATCGCGGCGGTTGGGAAGCCGGTCGTGGTGATGGTGAACGATTTCTGGACGCCGACGTTGAAGGTCACGTTATTGACGCTGGTGACCTCCGGGCCTTGGGCGAATTCATAACAACCCATGTCCACGATGCCGCCGATGATGCGCGCTTCGCCGGCGAGGTCATCGTTGATGGCGATATTGGGGAATAAAATCGCGGCGTTGCTTCCCTTGTTGATGCACGGAGAACCGAGCGTCAAAAACGGGTCGGTGGCGCTGAAAAAGTTCGGATCCGAACTGATGTTGCCCGTGCCGGTGAAGCCGCCTTCGATGTCGCTGTAGGTGATCGTCGGGCTGTTGTTGGCGAATTCCGTGCCCAGTCCGCCATCGTAGACGATGCAGTTGGTAAGCGTCGGATCGGAGGAGGCGATGCCGTCGAATGCATTGCCGTTGCCGGTGGTCTCGGCGTTCAAGCTGAAGGTGCAATTCAGAAAGTTCGGCGAAGCGTTGTTATCGAAGATCGCGCCGCCGGCGACACTGGCGGTGTTGCCGACAAACAGGCAGTTCACCAGGCTCGACTGAGGAGAGCCGACTGGGGGGGAGGAAAAAGCAATAGCGCCGCCGGATGCGGCCGCGTTGTCAAGGAAAATGCAATTGATGAGGGTCGGGTCGCTGTTGACGGAGAGCAGCCCGCCGCCAATCGATTGGTTGGCGCCCACGCCGTCGGCGTCGCCGTCGGTGATGGTGACTCCTTCTATCGCCGCGTCTGAGTTGACGCTGTTTGCCGTGACAACGTGATAGCTGTCGTCCGACAAATTCCCCGCGACAATCTCGCCGGAGAAAATCGTCGGGTAGATGGATGGATTCTGCGCGTAGGCGTTGCTGGTCGTGTCGCCCGCGAATCCGCCCACGATCTCATAGCTGTCGCTCAGCGCGATCGTCGCCGTCTGGTCCTTTGTTTCCGTCGGATAGTACGTCCCCTGGGCCACGTCGATGAAGATCTGGGTTCCCGGCGAACCCGCCTCAATAGCCGCGGCGGCCGTGATGGCGGGTTGCATATTGGCGAAGGCATTGGCGAACGACGTGCCATTGGGAGTGTCCACGACCGAGTAGTCGACGTAAATGGTGTGGACGGACAACGGCGTCGATGCGATGCCGTTGGTGACGACGGTCAGGGTATAGGGATCATTTCCAATCTGCGCGGGGAGAGTGAAATCGACGGTCTCCGGCGTCGAGCCTAATGCCACGCCGACGGAACTCCAGTCGAAGGTTTTGGCGAAGTAGATATTTTTGTTCAACGTGTCGGTGACTTCGATCAGCGGGTAGTTGCTGTTCATCTGAATGTCGTCACCGTACGTCGCGCCCTGATCCACGCCGTTCAATTGCGTTCCCGTCAAAACGTAGGTTCCGTACCCGTAGTTGGCGACTCCCGTGATCGTCGGCGCAACCCCCGCCGGCGCTCCCGAGGCCGGCGTGTAAAGGGCGACCTGATTGGAGTCATTGGACAGCCAGATCTGGCCCGTCGGCAGCACCAGCATCGTGGTAATGAAGCTCGGGCCGCTGAGGTTGAAGATGTTGGAAGCGGGCGTGACGTTGGTCGACGTCATGGAAACCGGATCGAACTCGTAGATCGTGGTCGGGCTGGGGAAATCTTCCTCCCCCATGGTGTCCAGATAGACAGGCGGGGCCAGCGAAAGCAGCACGTCGCCATTGGGCAGCACCGCGTCCGGCGCGTCGTCTGCTCCCAATCCGCCGGGCAACTGCGGGCCGGCCGTCCACATGTTGGTGTTTGTGTTGAAGAAAGCCGAGCTTCCGTTGGCCCCCGGATAGAACGCCTGTGTCCCGTCATCCACCAGCAGCCCGCCGCCAAGCTCGTAGCCGTTGCCCGGAGTCGAGAGGATCGGCAGCGTTCCGGCGCTGGCGTCCACCCACGTGTTCGTCGAGGGAATGTAGCGCTCCGCCTCTCCCGTTCCGGCGTTAATGCTCGAAAAAATGTCGTACGTCAGGATGCTGCCGTCAGGCAATGTGAGCCAGCTCTCTTCGTCGCTTGGATCGTCGTGAACCTTGGTTGGACCGGTTGTCCATGTCAGAGTGATGGGATTGAAAATCTCGGTCCCGGCGTCAGCGATGTCGCCGCAAAGAATATCGCCGTCCGGCAGGACCGCTGAGGGATCGTCGCCGAACTGGCCCTTGGGATCGGGCGGGATGACCGTCCAGACGTTCGTGGCCGGATCGTAAATCTCTCCCGTGGGAGTGAAGTTTGAGATGGTCTGCGGCCCGGAATACTCGCCGCCAAGAACAAAAACGTCTCCGTTGGGCAGCACGTCGGAGGTGAAATACAACCTGTCCACGTTCATCGGCGCCAGCGCCGACCATATGCCGTTCATATAGCTGCCGGCGACGTTGGGCGTCAGGGCGTCCCAGATGTTGGACGCATTGCCGCCGCCGCCATGAACAAAAACCTGGCCGTCCGGCAGCAGCATTTCCATATTATCTCCGCCGCCACCGTAGGTCGGCAGAGTGTTGGTCAGAACCGTCCAGGTTCCCGCCGTGGGAACAGGCGCGGAAATGGTGGGGGCCACCTTGACCGTTGTGTTCGCTTTGATGGTCGTGGTTTTGGGGGCGGTTGCCGTGTCCAGAGCCAGGGGAGGATTGAGCAACGCGGCGCTCGTTGTGCTAAGCAGCACGCGAGATTCCAGCCGCTCGACGGCCATGGTTAACTCGCGCAACCGGCGCAATCCGCCGCGGCTCTTTCGTCGGCTTAACCTGTCCCGGTGAGGAAAAATATGGCCAGCCACTGTTACCCTCGATTTTTTTTAACCCGCTCTCCCTGCGTCCTGATTCATCCACCAACCGCGTTGAACATGATGGCGAGTTTCTCTCTACTAGCTTCTAATGTATCAGCCCTCCAATTGCAAGCTGATCTTTCTCCATTCCCCTCTCCCATCGTTGACACACCCGCCCGCAGGAGGGTACGGTCGCCACGCGACATGAAAGCCGCCGACAGCTCAATCAAAGCCCACCTTCTGGCCCGTCAGGCATCCGTTAGGAAGGCCATGAAGGAGCTGAAGCTCGACGCCCTGCTGCTCACCCATCCGCCGGATTTGGCGTACCTCAGCCAGTTCACCGGCGACGATTCCATCGGATTGTTCACCGCCGATAACTTCCATCTGGTCACGGACTTCCGATACCAGGAACAGGCCGCCATCGAAGCGCCGTGGCTCAAGCTGGTCATCCGCGAAGGGAAAATGTCCGACGCCCTGGCCAGGACCGTCGCCGAATCCAAAGCCGCACGCGTCGGCTTTGAGGCCAATTTCACCCAATTCGGCACCATCAGCTCCCTGAAAAAAGCGCTGACCGGGCCGGCGGCGGCCAAAGTGAAGCTGATTCCCGTCGAAGACGTGATGGTCAACATCCGCAAGGTCAAGGACGACGTGGAGATCGCCATCATCCGCCAAGCCGTCGCTGTCGCCGAAGTGGCGTATCTCGCCCTCCGCGAGCAGATCAAGATCGGCCAGACCGAAAACTACGTCGCCGGACTGATGGCTTTCGAGATGCGCTGCCGCGGGGCGACCGACAGCAGCTTTCCCGTCATTGTCGCCGCCGGGCCGGCAAGCAGCCTGCCGCATTACCGTCCCGGCGAGACGCTCGTCCAGAACAATCAGCCCCTTCTCATCGACTGGGGCGCCCGATTCAACGGCTATTGCAGCGACCTGACTCGCACCCTCCTGCTCGGACGGGTTTCGCCGAAGATGAAAAAAGCGTACAACGTCGTCCTGGAGGCCCAGCAGGCGGCGATCGATTTCCTCCGCCCCGGCGTCACGACCGCCCAGGCCGACCGCGTCGCCCGCGGCGTGATCGAAAAAGCCGGCCTGGGCGAGCGATTCGGCCACGGACTGGGCCACGGCATCGGCCGCGACATCCACGAGCTGCCGACCTTGCGAAAAACCGGCGGCGACGAAGAATTGCGGCCCGGTATGGTTGTCACCGTCGAGCCGGGAGTGTATCTCCCCGGCGTCGGCGGCGTGCGGATCGAGGACGACGTGCTTCTCACAGACTGCGGCCGGGAAGTGCTGTCGAGCCTCGATAAGACCTTTGAGGGATGCCACATTGAGTAAAAAATCGCCAAAACTTCCCGAAAAAGCCTCCTCCGAAGGCGCTGGCGGACCCATGGACGTCAGCATGTTGGAAAAGCTCGTCAAGCTGATGCGCGCCAACGACCTGAGCTGCGTCGAGGTCGCCGACGGCGACCGGCGGATACTCCTGAAGCGCGGGGCCGAAGCTTCCTTCGTCTCCGCCGCCGCCCCGGCCGCCGCCAAATCGCACGCCGAGCCGCCGCCCGCCGCCGTCGATGAGGACGCCGGACTGATCCCCATCAAGGCCGTCATGGTCGGCACCTTCTACGCCGCCGCCGCGCCGGACGCCAAGCCTTTCGTGCAGGTCGGCTCAGCCGTGGACGAGGAAACGGACGTCTGCGTCATTGAGGCGATGAAGGTCTTCAACACCATCAAGGCCGAGTGCCGCGGCACGATCGCCAGGATTGTCGCCGCCAACGGCCAGCCCGTGGAGTTCGGCCAAACGCTGTTCCTGGTCAAGCCAAGTTGAGAACGGCGGCATGTTTTCCAAGATATTGATCGCCAATCGCGGAGAGATCGCCCTGCGGATCATCCGCGCCTGCCGCGAGATGGGCATCCATTCCGTCGCCGTCCACTCCACCGCCGACTCCGACGCCGCCTGGCTCAGGCTGGCCGATCAGGCCATCTGCATCGGCGACGCTCCGCCGCAGGAGAGTTACCTTCGCATCGACCGCATCATGTCCGCGGCAGAGGTCGCCGACGTGCAGGCCATTCATCCCGGCTACGGCTTCCTCGCCGAGAACGCCCACTTCGCCGAGGTCTGCCGCGAGTGCCAGATCGAATTCATCGGCCCCCCTGTCTCCGCCATGGCGGCGCTCGGCGATAAAGTCGCCGCCAAAAAACTCGCCCGCAAGGCCAAGGTTCCCACCGTCCCCGGAAGCGAAGGCGCGGTGGAGGACGAAAAACTCGCCCTGCGTCTTGCCGGGGAGATCGGCTATCCCGTCATCATCAAGGCCGCGGCCGGCGGCGGCGGGCGAGGCATGCGCGTGGCCCACAACAACGTCTCCCTCCGCGCCGGCTTTGCCGCCGCGCGGGCCGAGGCCGAAAACGCGTTCAAGGACTCGACGGTCTACATCGAAAAATACGTCGAGTTCGGCCGCCATATCGAGGTCCAGATCCTCGGCGACCACCACGGCAATGTTGTCCATCTCTTCGAGCGCGATTGCACGTTGCAGCGCCGCCATCAGAAGCTTGTCGAAGAATCCCCGTCAATGGTCCTGACCGAATCGGTTCGCAACGAGCTGTGCTCCGCCGCCGTGCGACTCGTCAAAGCCGCCGAGTATGCCAACGCCGGAACCGTCGAATTCCTCGTCGACCGCGACCAGAATTTCTACGTCCTGGAAGTGAATGCCAGAATTCAGGTCGAGCATCCCGTCACCGAGTCGATCACTGGCATCGACCTGATCAAGGAGCAAATCCGCATCGCCGCCGGCGAAAAACTCGGCTACACCCAAAAGGACGTGAAGCGCGCCGGTCACGCCATCGAATGCCGCATCAACGCCGAAGACCCCTCGCGCAACTTCGCCCCTTGCCCCGGCGTGATCGAGCAACTCCGCCTCCCCGGCGGCCCCGGCGTGCGCCTGGACACGCACGTCTACGCCGGCTACCGCATCCCGCCCAACTACGACAGCATGATCGCCAAGCTGATCGTCCATCGCCCGACGCGCCGCCAGGCCATCGCCACCATGAAACGCGCCCTCAGCGAATTTCACGTCGCTCCGATCAAGACGACGATCCCGCTGCACTTGCAGATCATGGACAATTCGCAATTCCTCGCCGGAGATGTGGATACGGGATTTGTCGAGCGGACGTTGCTGGGCAAGTAGGGATTTCCGCTATTTCGCCGGACGTGTTGCGGCTTGCGGCAGCAAGCGATATCGCACCGGCAATGGGTAATCTTCCACCACACTCATCAGTTCAGTTCCGCCGCGCACCTGGTTGGCGTCACCAATTTCATAGCTGATGCCCCAGGCTTTCAGCCGGCCCTCGACCGAGACGCCAAAACGAGGAATAGAGAAGACGATCTCGCGGTCGGATTGCCGCAGCTCGGTCAATTGCCGCCGCAGGGTGCGGCTCGCATTCGTTTCCCATGTCATGCGCACCGCCGTCACGATGCCGGCATTCACCGCCAGCAGCGTGACGAGGATCCACGCCATATTCAGCACCCATCGCGAAGGCGCTGCCCAAAACACGAACACCGCCGGCACGATCGGCAGCAACCAGAGCTGTGGGCCATAACGCGCCCACCAAAAGTATGGGCTGATCACCAGCGATCCCACGATCGTCAGCGCCACGAAGATCATCAGTGCACGTGCCGGTGTGCCCTTCAACAGAATCCATGCTGCCAGGGCTAGGCTCAGCAGCAGCGCTCCGCTGAACCACGGACCAAAACCCGCCACGCGCGTTTCGTGGTAGCGGTAATAAAACAAATCCGCCCATCGCGCTGCAAACGGCCACATCAGTTCAGAATTGCGTTCACGGTGGTAAGGCATGTTGCCGGGCCGGCCGAAAGTGGCCAGGAACAGGCGCGAGAAACGATTGTGAACCAGAAAATTCTTCGGCGTTTCACCCCGTTCGATGCCCTGCTTGTTCTGGTCGTCCAGGCTGGGAAATGTCTTGCTGCCGGACTGGGGGTAGAACGGGTTAAAACGATAGATCGAGTTGGTGACGTACGGGTTAAAACCCCATACTCCGCCCCCCAGGAAAAGCGCAAGCAGCGCCAATCCGCAATAAGGCCGCAGCCATTTGCGTGCTTGCATCATGCACCAGAGTCCGCCCGCGGCAAACAGAATGCAGAGGAATACCAATCCAGTGAACTTGGCATTGATGCTCGCGATGGCCGCCAACAATCCAACCAAAATGACGGCCAGCCGTGGTCTGCGAAATCCGCTAAACGTCGCCGCGACTACCACGGTCAAAAACGACATCATCACGCCGTCGACCATATAGGTCGTCATCTCGCTCATCACCACGGGATTCAGCGCCACCACCACGGCGATCGCCGCGGCGCGACTTCGCCGCACGCCGTAATCGAGCGCGGCCGCCAATGTCGCAAGACCCATCGCCGCCCATGCAATGACGTTGATACATTTTCCCAATTCAACCTGGCCCGTCGCATCAAAGATCGCCGCCGCCGCATACCAGGGCCCTTTCGGATAATGTCGCACCCACAGCTCGGCATTGGGCGGCTGCGCAAACGAGCGCAACGGACGGGTGAGAGGATTCCAGTCATTCGCCAACGCGTAGATAGCCGTCTGGTGATACCACTGACCATCCCAGGAGAGGTCGAAGTAAAACGCGGAAAACGCAAGCCCCAATGCCACCACGCCCAGCGCCAACACCGGCGGCCATATTCGCTCCCAACGTGCCGGCCCCATTCGCCGGCCCATGCGATCTCCCGCGACCAGCGCCAATGCCAATCCCCCCGGCGCCGCCCACGCGATTCCCACACGGCCCATGAGCATGCAGAGCATCATGCCGGCCTGGGTGAAACATATAAAACCCGCCAGGATTGCCGTCGTTGTCCAGCAAATCGCCGCGAGCGGTTGATTCTTCTCCGTCATAGACCTCCGCACGTTTCATGGCAGACAAAATATAACGCGAACGCCGCACGGACCGGAATATCCACCGACCCTGCACGTCAGAGCATACATCCGGCCAATTCAATTGCCTTGCCCCTATCTGCCGCAGTCTCGCCGATCGTTTGGTTCCCCGCCGTCCCGTCTTTTCTCCGCGCGCTCCGCGACCTGCGCGGTTCAATGATTTGTCTCTGCCAACTCATTGCCCAGCAGAAACTTGTAAATAATCCGCGCAATTCCACATTCGGGCTTCGCGACTCGGTAGGATTCCCGCCGCATGAAATTCGGACTTCTCCAACGTCCCACTGCGATACCGCCGCCGCCCGCCCGCGGTGGCGAGGCGGATCTTCGCCTCAGCTCGCCCGCGCTGCGCCCTGTCGGAATCTCAAGGCAACCCTTCGCTGCCGCGAAAAAAATAAAGAGATTGCAAACGAACAAGGATTTTCTCCCTCCCAACGAGAGTCTGGGAAAACTGGGGGATTTGGGAACAGCCCGCGCTTGTCGTGGTGGAGTCAGGCTCCTCCCAGGAATATGAAGATCGACAAAGAGACTTCCAACCAAACGCCCTTGCCTCCCAGCGGCGACTTGCATCCTTGTGCCCTCTGCATCAGGATAATCTGGTCAACTGGCATGGAAGCCACGGCCTATGGACGGATTCAATTTGTCAGACGCCGCGCCGGTCACCCCGCAGATGTGGATGGTGATTGCGCTGGCCATGTTCACGATCATTTACGCGGTCTTTCTTCGCCCCATGATGCGGCAGAAAAAAGACCCGCTGGCCAGGACGCCGGGTTACGGACGCACCAGCCTGTCGCGCCAGCGCGAAGTCGAGCGGCAAATGGAAACACTCCTCGTCGAGCTGTCCGACATGGCCCGCCAGATCACGGCGCAGCTCGACACCCGCGCCGCGAAGTTGCAGGAACTGCTACGGCAGGCCGATCAGGCCATCGCGCAAATGGGCCGCGGCACTTCGCCGCCGGCCGCCGAGCCGGAGACGCGCGACGACCATCGTCACGACGATGTCTACGCCCTGGCCGACGGCGGCCTGAACGCGGGACAGATCGCTCAGCGCCTCGATCGCGCCAGCGGCGAAGTCGAATTGATCCTCGCCCTGCGGCCCGGAAAATGACACGGTCGGGGCAAATCGAAGCCTTTGGATAACCAGGGAGAAACACAAATGGCCAATTACGCCCTTCCAACCTTCGACAAGCCGCCGAAGCTCAAGAAGAACCAGGTCTATCTCGTCGCCAATGGCGACCTGCGTCTCTCGGCGAACCAGAAATGCTGGGGCGAGCAGGCGAAGATGGAACAGGCTCTGGGCGCGGTCATCGCCGAGATGGGCCACGAAGTCGTGCGCGCCCATCCCTACAACGCCGACTTGCAGCACGGGTTCATTCAATCGCAGAAAGAGGGCAATGAAGTTTTCGCCTTGCTTGATCCCAAAGCTCCGCTGATCGTCGCCGAGAGCGCCTGGCAGTACAGCCATCACGTTCTGCCGGGACTCATCAGCCATCGCGGACCGATTCTGACAGCCGCCAATTTTTCCGGCGCCTGGCCGGGGCTGGTGGGAATGCTCAATCTCAACGGCTCGCTCACCAAAGCCGGCGCGCGATATTCGACCATCTGGAGCGTCGATTTCACCGACGATTTTTTCCGCGCCTCGCTGGCCGAGTGGCTCAGCCGCGGCCGCTTCAAGCACAAATCCCCGCACGCGACCAAGCTCAAGAGCATCAGCATCAGCGGTCGTGAGCGCCGCCTCGGCGAAGCGCTCGCCGAGGAATTCCGTCGCCGCAAGGTGATCCTCGGCGTCTTCGACGAAGGGTGCATGGGAATGTACAACGCCATCATTCCCGACGAATTGCTCGCTCCCATGGGCGTCTTTAAGGAACGCCTCAGCCAGTCGGCTCTCTATTATGAAACGAATCGCGTCACCGACGAAGAAGCCTGGGCCGTCCGCCGCTGGATGGAAGAGCGCGGCATGAAATTCAAAACCGGACCCAGCGAGGAGAATGACCTCACCGATTCGCAGATTCACCAGCAGTGCAAGATGTACGTCGCCGCCGTGCGCATTGCCGACGACTTCGGCTGCCACGCCATCGGCATCCAGTATCAGCAGGGATTGAAGGATTTGCTCCCCGCGTCGGATCTCGTCGAGGGAACGCTCAACAACTCCGACCGCCCGCCGGTGCGCAGCCGCAACGCAAGCCGCATTCTGTACGAGGGCGAACCGCTGCCGCATTTCAATGAAGTGGACGAATGCGCCGGCGTTGACGGTCTGATGACCTATCGCATTCACAAGGCGATGGGCCAGCCGGTGGAGAACACATTGCACGATCTCCGCTGGGGCGATGTCGATGCCAGCGGCACGGTGGACGGATTCATCTGGGTGTTCGAGATCAGCGGCAGCGTTCCACCCGCGCATCTCGACGGCGGCTGGGCCGGCGCGACGAGCGAGCGGCAGCCGGCCATGTATTTCCGTCTCGGCGGCGGCACGATCAAAGGCGTCAGCCGCCCCGGCGAGATCATCTGGAGCCGCATTTTTATCTCCGGCGGCAAGCTGCGCATGGACCTTGGCCGCGGCGAAGCCGTCCGGCTTCCGCCCGAGGAGACGCAGCGCCGCTGGGACTCGACGACTCCGCAGTGGCCGATCATGCACGCCATCACCTATGGGGTCACCCGCGATCAGATGATGGGCCGCCACAAAGCCAACCACATTCAGGTGGCCTACGCCAACAGTCCCGAAGAAGCCGACCGCGCCATGCTCGCCAAGGCCGCGATGGCGCAGGCGATGGGAATGTCAGTGAGCGTGTGCGGAACCAAGAAGGACGGGACGGGGTGGGATTAGACCGCGAAGCCTTGCTTCCACCCTCTCAATCCGTATTTTGGAGCATTGCTTAACGCAAGGAGGCCCAATTGGCTGCCAAGATTCCGCTGTCGCGCGTTTATCAATCTGAAACCATCGACCGCCGCATTCTGGAGGTGGTCAAAGGGGGGAACTACATCCTCGGCCCTGAATGCAAGGCCTTCGAGACCGAACTGGCCGCCTACTTCGGCGTCAAGCACGTCGTCCTCTCCAGCTCCTGGACGGCTGCCGTGCATCTGCTGCATATTGCGCAGAATCTCAAGCCGGGCGACGAAATCCTTGTCCCGTCGCTGACGGCGTTCCCCAGCATCGAGCCGATGATTCACGCCGGAGCCAAACCCGTCTTCTGCGACATCGACGACACCTACACCATCGACCCCGAAGACGCCGCCAGGCGCATCACCAAGCGAACCGTCGGCATCCTTCCCGTCCATCTCTACGGCCGCCCGGCCAACATCGACGCCATGATGGCGTTGGCCAGCAAGCACAATCTGTGGATCATCGAGGACTGCGCCCAGTCGCACGGGGCGAAATGGAAGGGCAAGCGCGTCGGCTCGTTCACCGCTCACGCGGCGTTCAGTTTTTATCCGTCGAAGAATCTCACCGTTTACGGCGACGGCGGCGCGATCGTCACCAGCGATCCGGCGATCGCCGCCCGCGTAACGATGCTCCGCAACCACGGCCGCAAGGACAAATACCTGCATGAAAAAGTCGGCTACAACCTGCGCTTCAACGAAATCCAGGCCGCCGTCGGGCGCGAGCAGCTCAAAGTGCTGGACGACCTGAACGCCGGCCGCCGCCGGGCCGCGGCGTGGTATCGGCGTGAACTCGCCGGCGTGAAGAATCTGACGCTGCCGCCGGAGGACAAGGAGGGGCAGACCGAATCGGTCTATCACATGTTCGTCATCCGCCTGGCCAGTCATGATGTCCGCGAGACGCTGGCGCGGCGGCTCAAGGACAAGGGGATCGAAAACGGCGTTCACTATCCCGTCCCCAACCATCAGCAGCCGTCGATCACGGAACTTTATTCCGATCTTCCCTCGCTGCCGCGCACGGAGGATTACGTCCGCCGCATTCTCAGTCTGCCAATGTTCCCGTCGCTGACCGAGGCGGAGGTGAAGACCGTCGCTAACGAGATCAAAGCGGCTCTGGTAAACTGATGGAATGGTCTATCTTATTGCGGTTGACGCGCTGCTGCTCAAGAGTTTTCACGCGAACATGTCCACGGGCGAATTGCTGTGGCAGGCTTTCGGGCTGTTCGCCAATGTTCTCTGGACGGCGCGCTTTATCGTCCAGTGGATTCACAGTGAACGCCAGAAAACCAGCATCGTCCCCGTCTCATTCTGGTGGATCAGCGTCTGGGGCACGGTCGTCAATTGCGCCTACATCGTTCACCAGCGGCAATGGATCATTCTCATCGGCAACGCGCCGCAGATCATTCCCTACACGCGCAATCTGGTGCTGATTTATCGCAGGAAACGCCTCGATGAGGCGGCGGCGCAGGCAATGAAATGAGCCTCCAACCCACACTCTCCATCTGCGTTCCCGTCTTCAACGAGGAAGAGAATCTTCCCCTGCTGCACGCCGCCGTCGCCCGCGTGCTGGACGAAGCGAAGATCGACGGCGAACTGATCCTCGTCGACGACGGCTCCAAAGACGCAAGCTGGAAGGCGATTGAGGCGCTGGTCGCCAAAGACGCGCGCGTGCGCGGCGTGAAGTTCGCCTTCAACTGCGGCGAGACCGCCGCCTCCGACGCCGGCCTGCGGTGCGCGCGCGGGCGATTCGTCATGACGATGGACGCCGATCTCCAGAACGATCCCGCCGACATCCCCGCCTTTCTCACGGCGCTGGAACAAGGCTGGGACTGCGTCTGCGGCACGCGCGTCGCCACGCGATCCAAAGGCGACAATTTCATCCGCGTCGCCTCCAGCCGCATCGCCAATTGGGTGCGCAACAAACTCAGCGACGAACAAATCTCCGACGCCGGCTGCACCTACCGCGCCTTCAGGCGCGAGTGTGTCGCGAAACTGAAACTCTATCGCGGCCTGCACCGCTTCATTCCCACGCTGCTGAAGATGGAGGGATTCACGGTCACGGAAATCCCCGTCACCAACAATCCGCGGCTGCACGGCGAGAGCAAATACGGCGTGTGGAATCGCCTCTTTAAGAGCTTCCACGATCTGCTGGCGATCCGCTGGATGAAGAGCCGCATTCTGGGATACAAGGTCGCCGTGGAACTGGACCGAGCGGCGGAGTCGGCGTGAAGTATCTTCGTCGATCGGCATTCGCGCTGGCCGCGCTGGTCATCTGGCAAGGCTCAGTGCGCCGCCCGACGCCGCCGGCGCAGGGGGACCGGTTCAACGGCAATTTCCCAACCGTCGCCGATCGCGCCACGCTGCGCGTCGCCGCTTTCAACATCGCCGGCGGCGTCGCGCCGCAGGACAATGTGCTCGATCTGAATCGCACCGCCAAATGCCTGCACGGCTTTGACGTGATCGGCATGGAGGAGGTGCACGGGAGCAATCTCACCGAGTGGCGGGATCAGGCCCAAATCCTGGGCGAAATTCTCAAAATGCCCTGGCTCTACGCGGCGTCGGAAACGCGCTGGTGGCGCGATGATTTCGGCAACGCCGCCCTCTGCTCGCTGCCGTTGATTCGCTGGGAGCGCATTCCGCTATCAACCGTTCTGATCTCCAGCAATCGCTCCTTGCTGCGCCTGACGGTGCGATGGCATCAGCGTCCGCTGACGATTCTCATCACGCATCTGGACCGCCACGTCGATCACCTGACGGAACTGGGCGCCTGCCGCCAGGCGCTGCTGGATGCTCCGCTTCCGGCGATTCTCATGGGCGATCTGAACACCGAAAGCCCCGACCTGACGAGCGACAGCCTCGATCCGCCGCTGAGCGCGCTGCGGTCCGATCCGAACGTCATCGACGTCGTCGGCATCAGCGAAGGCCCGAATTGGCATCAGAAGAACCTCGACTGGATTTTCGCCCGCGGTCTGCGGCTGGTCGCCGGCGGCCTGGCTCCGGACGACGCATCGGATCATCCCGTCGCCTGGGCCGAGTTCGCGGAGGCGGCGCCATGAATCTCGCCCCCGCCTCGCACGAGTTCCATCTGTCACGATTCTCGCTGGCGGTAATCCTGCTGTTCGGCCTCTCGCTGCTGTTGATTCATCTTGGCAGCGGGCGCGTGCTGACGCGCCATGAAGTGCTGGCCGCGCAGCCGGCGCGCGAAATGCTGCACAGCGCCGACTGGCGGCGCTGGATTCTACCCACGCTGGCGGGCGTTCCGCGCGAAGCCAAGCCGCCGGGGATGATGTGGCTCATCGCCATGTCGATCTACGTCTTCCGCTCCGAACAGGAGTGGGTGGCGCGGCTTCCGTCGGCGCTGGCCGGACTTGCCGTCGCGGTGATGACGGCCAAACTCGCGGCTCGCTGGTTCGGCAATCGCATCGGCCGGCTGGCGGGGTTGATTCAGCTCACGTCGGTCTTCATCATCATGCAGGCCAAACTGGCCGAGGCCGACATGCCGATGGGCGCGGCCGTCTGCGCCGCGATGTATCTCCTGGCCGAAGGTGTCATCGATTCGCCTTACGGATTGCAAACCGGGCGCGGCCGACGGATCGGCTTCTGGCTCGCCCTCGCCGCCGCGTTTTTGCTCAAAGGGCCGATCGGACCGATGTTCGTGGGGCTGGCGATCGTTTGCTTCGCATTCGTTCGGCGTGACCAGCGCATCCTGCGATTCCTCGCCGACCCCATTGGCATCACCGCATGTCTGCTGCTGGTGATCGCCTGGCCGCTGGCGGCGTGGCGACTCGATCCGGGCATCTGGCGCGTCTGGAACAGCGAAGCGGTTGGAACGGCCACGGGGAAATTCGGCAGCGATCCGATCTACTACTATCTCCTCTCCGTGCCGGTGATGCTGCTCCCCTGGACTCCGCTGACAATCCTGGGCCTGTGCCGCGGCCCCAACGCCGAACTGGCCGGGCCGGTCGTGCGGCAGGCCGACCGCGCCGCGCTCTGGCGATTTCTTCTCTGCTGGTTCGTGCCGGGATTTGTGCTGCTCTCGCTGGGAATTAAACTCAAGAGCCATCACTACGGCGTCCCCATCCTGCCGCCGCTGGCAATCCCGACGGCGCTGGGAATGGATTACTTCGTCCGCCGCCAGTGCAGCCGCGCACAGGGATTGATCTGGCCGTTTTTTCTCGCAGGCTGCGCCGTTGCCGCGCTGCTGGTGTGGAAATTGCCCTCCATCGAAGATTCAATGAAACCCGGCATGGTAGAACTGCTCGGTCTCTTCGCCGCCGGCGGACTTCTGGCACTGCACTTTGAGCGATCGCGCCGCCCCGCTCTGGTCGTGGCGAGTTACTTCCTCACCGCCTGGGTGGTTTGCGTCGGCGTGCAGACGTGGCTGATGCCCGCTCAGGACGATTTAAAGTACGAGGCCGACTTCGCCCGCACCGTGAACGGGTTGGTTCCCCCCGGCGACACGATCTATCTGCTGGGCGACCGCGAAGAGGAACAGGAAGCGGAGTACGCCTATTATCTGCGATTCCCGATGCAGCGGCTCGCCACCGCCGCCGACTTCGCCGCGATCGTCCGCGATTCCAACGGCGCTGCGACGTATGCCATCGCCTCAACGGGTTTTCTGCCGCAGTTGGCGGGCGACGGCGACATTCAGACGCTGACCACCAGCGCCGGTCTGCACAAAGGCGACAGCGAGTCCGATCGTCTCCAGTTCCTCCGCGTCACCGGCAGATGATTCACTGCAACTGAAACAACCTGAAATGCTGCCCGGCCGCCCCGTAGTCCGGCCCGACCTGCACAAACCCCGGCGGCGTCTTGGGCAGCCGACCCTGGTCATCGAACTGACAGATCACCACCAGGCCTGAAGTCTTCGCCGCCTCGGCGAGAAGCTGATCCGGCCGACTTTCGGGAACCGCGTCAATCTCCTCGCGCAGCGCAAAGCAGAGCGGAAGGCTGTTGTCCGAGCCGTAAAACACGAACGGGCCGCCGCCGAACCGCTGGCTGATCTGCGCCGCGCTGAGGCGAATGTCCGTCGGCGAAATCGCCGGCCCCCAGACGTCCAGCAGTATCGCCAGCGAAAACGCCCAGACCAATGCGAATGCCAGCGCCGCCGCGGCCAGACCCCTTCGCTTGATCATCCACCACGCCCATGCCGACGCGATCCCGATCCCAAACTCCATCCCCACGTCCAGCGGCCCGACGCGCTTGCGCACCACCGCCGCCGCCACCGGCAAAGCCAGCGGCGCCATGACGGACGCGATCATCGTAATCCCCATCAATCGGCCGACGGCCGCCCGCAGGTTCGCGTCGGCATCCCGTTTGACCGCCTCGCTGAGCAGCCACCCGACCAGCATCATCAGTGGCGGCATCAGCGACAGCAGATAATGCAACTGCTTGTTCCCCATGAACCACAGCGGCACAAAATCCGCCGCCGCCCAGACCAGCATCCCCATCAGCCGCGCATCGCCTCGCGCCCGCCGCGCCGCCGCGATCACAGCACCGACCACGACCAGAGACCACGGCGCCGTCGCCAGCATCACCCACGGGAAGTAAATCAGAAACGTCGCAGGATGATCGACGCCCTCCACCATTTCGCGCAGCTCGCTGCGGAACTGCTGCATTCCCTGATCGGCTGCCGCATAGACATACCACCAGCCCGCCACGACCAGCAGCGTGATCGGGGCGCCGCACAGAATAAATTTCCCAATCGCCTTCGGCTGCCGCTGGATCAGACTCATGGCGACAAAGAAGAGCAGCGGAAACGCCCCCGGCCCCTGCTTGGCGAAGAACGACAACCCCGTCGCCGCGGCCGCCAGATGAAATAGCCCGGCTTTGTTTTCATCCATCGCCCGCCAGAACAGGTCGGTCGCCACCGTCGCGAAGAAAACCGCCGGGGCGTCGGTCTCGGCCAATCGGCCGAATCGGAAGAATATGTAACTCGACCAGAGCGCCGCCGCCGCGAAGACCCCGGCCATCCGGTCAAATCGCCGCGCCGCGATGGAGTAGGTGACGCCGATCGTCAGCCACGACAGCAGCGCCGTCGGCAATCGTCCGGCCGCTTCGCTGACTCCCCACAGCTTGAACGCCGCCCCGGCCATCCAGTAGGCCAGCGGCGGTTTGCGGACTCGAATCTCGCCGTTGAGCGCGGGAAGCAGCCATCCGTGCGCTCCGTGCCCCAGCATCTGCCGTGCCGTCTCCAGCACGCGCGCCTCCTGCGTCCGCTGCACCGGTGAACCGTCCACCGTCATGAGCATGGGAACCAGGGCCATCAGCCACAGGCCGAGGATGAGTCGTGGGGGCATGCCGCCGCAAACCTACCACGCTGGCGGCGTCGCGGCGAGTATAATGCGGACGATGCCGACCGTCTGGAACGATTCGCTTCTGGCCAACCCGCACGCCGCCGCCGACAAGCGCCAGCGCGTGCGCAGCATGTTCGCCGCCATCGCGCCCAGCTACGACCTGAACAACCGCCTGCACAGTTTGTGGATGGATCAGCTCTGGCGGCGAAACGCCGTGAAGCTCGCGGGCCTGCGCCCCGGCGACCGCGTCGTGGACGTGGCCTGCGGAACCGGTGATCTGGCTCTTCGCTTTGCGCGAACGCAAGGGAACGCTGCGAGCGCGGTCATCGGCATCGACTTTACCCATGAGATGCTGCCGATCGCTTTGCGAAAATCCGGCGGTGCGAAGGTCGTCTTCGTGAACGGCGACGCACTCTGTCTGCCATTGGCCGACGGCTGCACCGATGTCGTCTCCATCGCCTTCGGAATCCGCAACGTAGCCGATCCCGCCGCCGCCTGTCGCGAATTCCGCCGCATCCTGCGCCCCGGCGGACGATTGGTGATCCTGGAATTCTCCCTCCCCACCCTCGCGCCGCTTCGCGCTCTCTACAATTTTTATTTCCGCAAAGTGCTCCCGCGCACCGCCACGCTCATCAGCGGCGATAAGACTGGCGCTTACAAATATCTCCCCGAATCCGTCAACACCTTCATCGACCGCTCCGCCATGATGCGCATGATGACGGACGCCGGGTTCGCGGATGTCACGCAGCACCCGATGACGTTTGGAATTTGCGTTTGCTATCGGGGTCGCTTGCCCGGTGCGATCTGATCCCAGCAAGACGGAAGCATTGGTCACCGAGCGACAGTCATCGCCGCCGCCCGCTTGGCGATCTTCAGGTCGGGATCCTTTGCGTGCCAAAGATCAAAGCTGACTTGGAGATTGATCCACACTTCGGCGCCGGTGCCCAGCGCCAACCCGATTTCCTTGGCGGTTTCGGCGGTGATCCGTTTTCTGCCGTTAATGATCTCATTCACCACCTGAAGCGGGCGGCCGATGATTCGGGCCAAGTCGCTTTGCTTCCAGCCGCGAGCCTCCAACTCTTCGCGGAGATGTTCGCCGGGCGGAAAAACTTCAGCAGGCCGAAAAGACTTCATTGCGGCTTCCTCTCAGTGATAATCGACCAATTCGACGATGACCACGACTTTCGTCGGCTCCTTTTCGATCCGCAGAACCAATCGAAACTGATCGTTGAGCCGCATCGAATGCTGGCCTGCCATTGCGCCCGACAGCTTTTCAAAGTGGAGCAACTTGGCCGCATAGAAATCACGCTCGCTCGCCGCCGCGCGGATGAACTGCATGCGCTTGCGAAACGCTTTGACGATATCCCAGCCGAATCCGGCGGAATAACCCGCGTCGGCTTCGAGTCGCTCCAGCTTCCTGTCGCCGAATCGGACGACCACTTACATGCACTTACATGGAGTATATCACCCTATGGGTGAACGTCAAGAAAATGTGACCGCGTTTGGATAGGATATTGGGACATGGACATCGTCACCGCCATCACCGGAGCCAGCGGCGCGTTGTATGCGCAGCGATTCGTTCAGGGTCTCGTTGCCGCCGGCGTCAATGTGCATCTGATCGTCTCGCCGCTGGGCCGGCGTTTGTTGCATGACGAACTAGGGATGGAAATCGTCGATCCCGCCGCGTTGGCAGGGACGGACAATCACACCGTCACGCTCTACAACTACAACGATGTCGGCTCCAAGCTGGCCAGCGGGAGCTTCATTCATCAGGGCATGGTGATCGTCCCCTGCTCCGGCAACACGCTGGCGGAAGTGGCCTGCGGTCTGGCCCACAATCTGATCTCGCGGGCCGCCGCCGTGACGCTCAAGGAGCGTCGCAAGCTCGTCCTCGTCCACCGCGAAATGCCGCTGTCGCCGATCGACGTGAACAATTACAAAATCCTCACCGACGCCGGCGCCATCATCGCCCCGGCCAATCCGGGCTTCTATCTCAATCCGACGACGCTGAGCGAAATCGCCGACTTCGTGGCCGGCAAACTGCTGGACCTGGTCGGCGTTGCCCACACGATGGAGACGCGATGGGATCCGCGATCGCGCCCGTGACCACCCCCGGCCGCCTGGCCGTCTTCGCGGCCGACATCCGAATCAGCCACACCGTCTTCGCCATGCCGTGGGCGCTGCTCAGCATGGTCCTCGCCGCCCATCGCACGCCCGGTGGATTGTCATTGGCGACGGTCCTGCTGATTCTGCTCTGCATGGTGACCGCCCGCACGGCGGCGATGAGCGCCAATCGCATTCTCGACGCCAAGCTGGACGCAAAAAACCCCCGCACCGCCGGCCGCGCCATTCCCGGTGGCCGGCTTTCCGCACGTTTCTTCGCCGCCGCGTGGGCCATTTGCTCGGTCGGTTTCATTCTCGCCTGCCTGGGTTTTTGGCTGATCCGTCACAATCCGTGGCCGGTGATTCTCTCGCCGCTGGTGCTGGCGTTCATCTGTTCCTATCCGCTGCTCAAGCGCTTCACGCGCCTGTGCCACTATTGGCTCGGCGCGGCGCTCGGATTAGCGCCGCTGTGTGCCTGGGTGGCGGTTCGCGGCGACATCTCGTTTGTTCAGCTGCTGATGGGCTGCACCGTTCTCCTGTGGACGGCCGGCTTCGACATCATCTACGCCTGCCAGGATTTCACCAGCGACCGCGAGATGGGCCTCTTTTCCGTCCCCGCCGCTTTGGGCATCGGCGGCGCCTTGTGGGTCAGCCGCGCGACGCACGCCCTGTGCGCCGTCTGCCTGGTGGCGCTCGGCCTGTTAGTCCCCGAATTCGCGCTTCTCTATTGGATCGCCGTCGCCGCCGCGATGGTGCTGCTGATCACCGAGCAATCGCTCGTGCGCGAAAATGATCTCTCCAAACTCGGCCACGCTTTTTTTACGGTGAACGGAATCATCAGCGTCCTGATCGGCCTTCTTGGCATCGCGGATGTGATTCGGCACTGACGTGCAGCAGTGGTATCGTTTGAGCATGGGTATACAAACAATAAAAGTCGGGCGGCAGAAGTTCATCATTCTCGCCGCAAAAGACTTTTGCGACCTGCAACGACGAGCGAGTGTGCGGAAGGGCAAGCCCAGCCGACGATCCGATGCCCGCGACCGTGCCGACGCTGAATTGGCTGCCAAGCGTCTTACCGATCCGAACGAGCGCCCCGTTCCCTGTGAAGCGGTTCGCAAGAAACTCGGGCTGCAGGCCCGAAATCGCCGCGACGTTTGCCGCGGTTTGTGATATTCTTACCGCTCTATGTCCGCGGCGAACCTGAACGTCAGCGACCCCAGCCTTGCACCCATCACGCACAAGGTTCTCGATGGTATTGCCCTGTCGCGCGATGACGGCGTCGCCCTGTACGCCAGCCGCGACATTCACGGCATCGGACGCATGGCCGATCACGTCCGCCGCCGGCTGCACGGCGAGCGCACCTACTACAACCGCAATCGCCACATCAATTACACCAACGTCTGCGCCCTCTCCTGCAAGTTCTGCTCCTTCTATCGCAAACGCGGCGAGGAAGGGGCGTACGAGATGCCCGTCGAGCAGGTGGTCGCCACCGCGCAAAAAGCGGCCGAGGCCGGAGCGACCGAGGTCCACATCGTCGGCGGACTGCACCCCTGGCTGAAATTCGATTACTACCTTCAGATGCTCTCCGGCATCCGCGCGGCCTGTCCGCAGTTGCACATCAAAGCGTTCACCGCCATTGAGATCATCCATTTCAGCCGCATCGCCCGGCTGGGGATTCCGCAGACGCTCGCCGCCCTGCGCGACGCGGGCCTCGGCAGCCTGCCCGGCGGCGGCGCGGAGATTTTCGACGACCGCGTGCACGATGAAGTCTTCAAGGGCAAGGTCCGGGCCGATTCCTGGTTCGCCGTTCATCGCGCCGCCCACGAACTCGGCATCCCCTCCAACGCCACCATGCTCTACGGCCACGTCGAAACGCCGGCCGAGCGCGTGACGCATTTCCTCAAGCTTCGCGAGCATCAGGAAGAGTCACTGAAACTTCCCGCGCATTTCAACTGCGTGATTCCATTGAGCTTCATCCCCGAAGGCAGCGAGCTTGGCGACCTCCCCGGCCCCACCGGCCTGACGGACCTCAAGACGCTGGCCATCGCGCGATTGATGATCGGAAACATCTTGCACATCAAGGCCTTCTGGATCATGCAAGGCGTGGGCCTCAGCCAACTCGCCCTCAGCTACGGCTGCGACGATCTGGACGGCACGGTGGTCTGGTACGACATCACCAAGCGCGAAGGCGACGGCGTGCATCAGCAGTTGACGATCCAGGAAATCCGCCGCATGGTGCGCGAGGCGGGTTTCGTGCCGGTCGAACGCGACACGCTCTACAACCCCGTCCAGCGCGACAACACCGACCGAGTCATCGCGCGCCAGCCGGCGCTAGTGAGCTGACCATGTCCCAGGCGACGCACGAGCCAACGCCTACGCCGCCTCCAACCGCGCCGCCGCTGGACGACGCCAAGCTCTCGCCGGCCATGCGGCAGTATCAGCAGTTCAAAGCGACGCATCCCGATTACATTCTCTTTTTTCGCATGGGGGATTTTTATGAGATGTTCTGGGACGACGCCAAGACCGCGGCGCGGGTGCTGGGGCTGGCCCTGACCAGCCGGTCCAAGGGGCAGGATCCGATCCCCATGGCGGGTGTGCCGTTTCATTCCGTCGACGGGTATCTGCGCAAGATGATCACGGCCGGGTTCAAGGTCGCCATCTGCGAACAAACCGAAAACGCGGCCGAGGCGAAGGGGCTGATCAAACGCGAAGTCGTGCGATTGATGACGCCGGGAACGATCACCGACGATCCGCTGCTCGACGGGCGGGCGGATAATTATCTGGCGGCGGTTTTTCCCGTATCGGCTGAGCGCGTGGGACTGGCATGGGTGGAGCTTTCGACCGGCGCCTGCTGGGCCAGCAGCGCGACGGAGAAGCAGGTGATGGAAGAAATCACGCGCCTGCGCCCGGCGGAAATTCTCGCGCCGGAACTGCCCAGCGGACAGTTGCACGCCATCGCCGAGAAGCTGCGCCAGGGCGGCATCGGCGCCATCACCTCGCGGCCGGGCTGGCAATTCACGGCGCATCACGCGAAGGAGATGATCCAGAAGCAGTGGCAGGTCGCCACGGTGGCGGGGTTCGGATTTGCCGACGACGATCCTGCCGTGCTGTCGGCGGCGGCGATTCTCAGCTATCTGCAGGAAACACAAAAATCGCCGCTGACGCACATCCGCCCGCCGCGCCGGCACGCCGTCGAGGATTATCTGGCCATCGACGGAGCGACGTGGCGGAGTCTGGAGATCGAGCGCACGATCCGCGGCGAAAGCCTCGAAGGCTCGCTGCTGGGGGCGATCGACCGGACGCGCACCAGCATGGGGGCGCGGCTGCTGCGGCAGTGGCTGAGATCGCCGCGACGGGATGCAGGGCAGATCCAAATCCGCCAGACGGCCATCGCGGCTTTATTGGACTCGCCCGCGAATTTGCGCGCGATCGCGGCGGCGCTGGGCGATTTTTGCGACATCGAGCGCATCGTCGGCCGCCTGTGCGTCAACCGGGCAGGCCCGCGCGATCTGGCGGCGCTGGGCCGCTGCCTCAATGCCGCGCCGGAATTGTTCGATCGCCTCGCTTCGCTGCCTGGCGTCGCGCAGGTTGATCCTGAACTGGGCGCGATGCGTCCCTTCTGCGAATCGCGCGCGGCGTTTCTCGCGTCGGCCGTCAAATCCGATCCCGCTCCGCATCTGCGCGAAGGAGACGTGATCGCTGACGGCTTCGACGCGGAACTGGACCGCCTGCGCCAGATCGCCACCAACAGCCAGCAGTGGCTGGCCAATTATCAATCGCAGCTTGCGGCGCAGACCGGCATCACGTCATTGAAAGTCAGCTACAACAAGGTATTCGGCTACTACATCGAAGTGACCGAAACGCATCGCCACAAGACACCTGCGGAGTGGACGCGCAAGCAGACCGTCCGCAACGCCGAGCGTTATATCACGCCGGAATTGAAACAGTTCGAGGAGGAAGTGCTCACCGCGCGGCAGCGCTGCATTGCATTGGAACAACAGCTTTTTGAGCAAATCCGCCAGCAGCTTCTGCCGGACGTGACGGAGTTGCAGGAACTGGCGTATGGCGTGGCGCGGCTGGATGTGCTGGCGGGCCTGGCGGTGCTGGCGGCAGAGCGACGATATTGCCGGCCGGTGATTACCAACGATCGCGTTCTGAACATCATCGACGGCCGACATCCCGTTCTGGAGCAGCAGGTGGGCAAGCAGTTCGTGGCCAATGATCTTCGCTTCGGAAATGACGACACGCTGCTATTGATCACCGGGCCGAACATGGCGGGCAAGAGCACCTACATCCGCCAGACGGCGCTGCTGGTGCTGATGGCGCAGATCGGCAGTTTCATTCCCGCCGCCAGCGCGACGATTGGGCTGGCCGATCGATTGTTTGCCCGAATCGGGGCCAGCGACGAGTTGCACAGCGGCCAGAGCACGTTCATGGTGGAAATGACCGAGACCGCCAACATTCTGAACAACGCCACGGAGCACAGTCTGGTGATTCTCGACGAGATCGGCCGCGGCACCAGCACATTGGACGGCCTGAGCCTCGCCTGGGCGATCGCCGAGCACATCGCGGAGCAATCGCGCTGCCGCACGCTCTTCGCCACGCACTATCATGAACTGACCGATCTCGCCCAGCGGTTCAAGGGGGTGCGGAATCTGAATGTCGTGGTGCGCGAGTGGGAGGAGCAGGTGATTTTTCTGCATCGCATTGTCGAGGGGAGCACGGATCGCAGCTACGGCATTCACGTGGCGCGTCTGGCCGGCGTTCCGCCGCAGGTGCTCAAGCGAGCGCGACAACTGCTGAGCGAACTAGCCGTGCAGCACGTCGGCAAACCCAAGCTCTCTTCGCGCCGCCGTCCGGGGGATGACAGTCAGCTTCAATTGTTCGCCGATCCGCGCGCGGAGATCGCCCAGACGCTCGCCGCGACGGACATGGCGGGCCTGACGCCGCAGCAAGCGATGGAACTCGTCAAAAAACTCAAGGAAAAGCTCACCTGACGCCGCTCGCGGGGGGCATTTTTGACAGATTTCACCGTTTCATCCGTAAAACTCAATGTCCACTTTCCAATGCGGCGGAGGTTATACGTCGGATGATCGGCTTTGAACTGCCGGACATAACCCCTCCCGGCCGCGTGCCGGGAAAGGAAGAGAAGAAGTGACAGCCAAACTGAGGTGGAGGTTTCGATTCGTCGGACTCATATTGATGGGAAATGGGTTATTTGCACAGATGTTTTTCTTCATCGTGATTACCCATTTTGGACGAAATCCACTTCCCGGCGGAGGGGACTGGGCTCCAGTGATCCTGATTGCCGCGGGCGCGGTGGTCTATTCGCAGCCGTTTCGCATTCCGCGCCGATGGCGGATACTTTTTCTGCCGTTCGCCGCTGCGGCCCTGGTTACGCCGTTTGTCAGCTTCGCAAATAATGTTTCGCCCTGGATGGCTGCACGGCAGATGCACCTGGACAATCTTCAGGCCTACGACGGCCTGCTGACCTGGCTGGGCGCGGCGTTTTTCCTGTCATTCGCCATTCTGGCCTGGAAGGTTTGGAGGCTTTTCAGTCTCCGCGAGGTTCGATGGGCGAGCACCCTGGCGGCCGCGCTGGCGGCGCTGGGGCTTGTGCCAGTGGCTGTGCTGGCATGGGCTGTGATCACGGAATTCATCCCTCAGATCCCGCAGTTCATCGCCGACAACCAGAATTTCGAGCCAGGGTTGTTCATGATTGGCCTGACGCTGGTCGCGAGCCTCCTGATACCGGCCTTCGGCTTGTGGTGCGTCTGCAGGCGATGGCGCAAGGAGCGGCCTGCGGCCATCGAGCTTGCGTTGATGACATCCTACGTCAGCAACGGCCTGTTCTGCGTGGTGATGTATGGAGGCCCAGGGGCTTTCGGGGTTACGCCTGATTTGGGATGCTATCTGACGCTCTTTGCCGCGGGGGGAATGGGCCTGGAGCTTTTGCTCCGGGGCTTCGGGGTCGTTACGGAGTAGGAAGCTCGGGCGGGCGGATCAAACGAATCGCAGTGCAATCTGGCAAAGAATATTGGCGTAGATCGCGGCGGCCAGATCGTCCAGAAGAATTCCCCAGCCGCCGGGGAGTTTTTCGAACTGCCGCGCGGGCGGGGGTTTGAGAATGTCGAAGATTCGGAATGCCGCGAACGCGGCGATCAATGTCAGCGCCCAGCCGTGCGGAGTCGGGAGGCCCAGGAGCGTCAGGCAGATGCCCGCGGCCTCGTCCAGCACGAATGGGCCGGGATCGGGTTTGCCGAAATCGGATTCGGCGTGGTTGCCGAGCGCCACGGACAGTACGGAGAAGAGGATCAATCCCGCCGGGAGCAGCAGCAGGGGATTGACGCCCGCAAACAGAAACACTGTCAGCAGCAGGATCGCGGCGGCGCTGCCCCAGGTTCCCGGCGCTCCCGGCAGCAGACCGGCGCCAAACATTGTCGCGATCCATCGCCTGCATCGCCGCATGGGTTCGCCTATCTTTTCTGCCGGTAGAGCAGGATCGCCCGCCGCACGTAGAGCAGGCCGCTGCCGACGGTGATGGCGATCGTGCCCCAGATGCACAGATTGCGCAGGACGCGGGCCATCGGCTCATAACCGTCCGCCAGGAACCACGGCAGATAATTCACATAGACGAGAATCACCAGCACGGTGATCGATTGGAGCGTCATCTTCAGTTTGCCGCTGAAGGCCGCGGCGAAATTCTCGCCTTCGCCTTCGCTGGCTCCGCGCAGCGTGGTCACGAGCAATTCGCGGGCGAGGATCATCACCACCATCCACGGAACCACGCCGGTGATCGTCTTGACGTTCTGCGGAATGTCCAGCGGATTATGTGATGGGATCGTGAAGTTCTTGCCGGCGAAGAAAATGAAGCTGCCCAGCACCAGGACTTTATCGACGAATGGATCGACGAGCCGGCCGAACTGCCCCTCGACATGCCATCGGCGAGCGAGGTAGCCGTCGAGAAAATCGGTCGCCAGGGCGACAACGTAGATGATGAACGCGATGTTCAGCCATATCAGCTCGCCGTGTTTGCCGGAAACGTCGTACTGGAAATAGGAGAGCATGCCGAAAAAGACGGCGGCCAGGATCAGGCGCAGTGCGGTCAGGGCGTTGGGCAGGTGTCGGAACATCGGCGGCGGGATTGTACAGAGCGGCGGGCGGGAGTCGCTATCTCGCGGCGCCGACAACTTTCAGGCTGCGCGACGTGGCGGCGGGAACGGTGGCGACATAATCGTATCCGCGCGATTCGGCGAGCCGCACGTCGAGCATCTGCCCGGCATGCAATCCGCGGCCGCGGACGTATGTGACCGAATCAATGTCCGGCGCCTGAGCGGTGGAGCGGGCGACGAAATCGCCCGGTGCTGCCGCGTCGGCGGGGCGGTCCACCAGCACTTTGACGGTTTTGCCCGCCATCGACGCGGCCCTGGCGAACGCGACTTCCTGCTGCGTGAGCATCAGTTCCTCGACGCGCTGTTGTTTGGTTTTGTCGTCATGCTGCCCGTCCATGCGGCCCATCGCCGTGCCGGGTTCGGGGCTAAAGGGGAAGACGCCGAGCATGTCGAAACCGAAATCTCTGACAAATTGCACGAGTTCCTCGTGCTGCTGGTCGGTTTCGCCAGGGCTTCCGGCGATGAGGGTGGTGCGGATGGTGATGCCGGGAATCCACTTGCGGAGTTTGTGCAGCAGCGTTTCGATCTGCTTGCGCGTCACCCGCCGGCGCATGCGGGTGAGAATTTCGTCGTTGATGTGCTGCAGCGGCATGTCAATGTATTTGACCACGCGGTCGCAATCGGCGATGGCGCGAATCATTTCGTCAGTGAAACAGGACGGATAGGCGTACATCAGGCGAAGCCAGAAGACATCGGACAGTTCGCGGTCCAGCGAACGCAGCAATCCCGCGAGGCCGCCGGGTTCGGAGATGTCCTCGCCGTAGCTCGTGGTGTCCTGGCCGATGAGATTTAATTCCACCGCTCCGTCGGCCGCCAGTTCGCGGGCTTCCTCTAGAATTCGGCCGGTTGGCTTGGAGCGCATCGGGCCGCGGATCGAGGGAATCGTGCAGAAGGCGCATCCCTGATTGCACCCTTCGCTGATGCGGAGGTAGGCGTAATGCCGCGGCGTGAGGCGCAGGCGGGCGCGGTCGTCCTCGAAGACCGACTGCGTCATGGCGTGATACTTGCCGAGATAATGGGCCGGCGTCGCGGACCGCTCGTCGCCGCGCACGGCCTGCACGATCCGCTCCCGGTCGAACACGCCTACCAGTTTGTCAATCAGCGGCGCCTCGGCCAGCAGCTTGGTCTTGTGCCGCTGCACCAGGCAACCGGCGACGATGACGCGTTTGCACTTGCCGTCGGTCTTGTGGCGGATCGCGTCGTGGATCTCGCGCATGGATTCGGTCTTGGAGGCTTCGAGAAACCCGCAGGTGTTGATGACAATCGCGTCGGCCTCATCGGCATCGCTGGTGATGACCAGCCCGTCCTGCGCGAGCAGGCCGAGCATGCGCTCGCTGTCTACGAGGTTCTTCGGGCAGCCGAGGCTGACAAAGGCGACGGTCTGGATGGGGGTGTCGGATCGCTTCATTTGAAAGTGGGCCGAGACATCATAGACCAAACCGTTCGACATGGCCAGCCCGCGGATGTCTAAAAATTGCGGCGGAATAATCGGAATAAATCACCCAGCCGTTATTTCCGATTGTGCATGGACAAAGGTTGATATGTTCGTCGGGCGACGGGCAAATGGGCACGCGGATTGTTACTACTACCTAGCATTCCGCCAGTTTCCGCAATTGCAAAACGCTCATAAATCCATTTATCCAATGGATTTGCGCGCGACATATTGAAAGCGTCATGGCGCTCTGATATGATGTTAACTTATGCCAACCCGCGTAAAATCAAGGCGGACAGTGCCTCGTCGTCGGACGACGGTGGTCCGCAAGAGCAGCGTTGGCCATCACCACGCCAAGGGGCCGGTGCGCAAAAGTCGAGGCGGCATCAACAGTTACGCCAAGGCTTTGCGGCTGATCAACACCCTGAACGATTACGAGCGGCTGCGGATCGTCCGCTATAATACTGACACATTCAACCTCGACCGCATGCGTTCGCTGCTGCGGAAGCTGGGCAATCCCCAGAACAAGTTTCGTTCGGTGCACATCGCTGGAACCAAAGGCAAGGGAAGCACTTGCGCGATGGTGGCCGGGATGCTAACCGCCTGCGGTTACAAGGTGGGTCTGTACACCAGCCCCCATTTGGTGGACCTGCGCGAGCGGATTCAGATCGACGGCGACATGATCTCGCAGGTGGATTTCGCCCGGATGACCGCTCAGTTCGCGCCGATCCTCCGCCACAGCCGCCCCGTCCCCAGCTATTTCGACGTGCTGACGGCGATGGCGTTCAAATATTTCGCCGACCGGAAGGTGGACATCGCCGTCGTGGAGACGGGCCTGGGCGGCCGGCTGGACAGCACCAATGTGCTGACGCCGGAAGTGACGGGCATCACCAGCATCAGCCGCGACCACATGGCGCAGCTCGGCCCGACCCTGCGGCAAATCGCCACCGAGAAGGCCGGCATCTTCAAGCGCGGCGTCCCCGCCGTCAGCGTCGTGCAGAACCCCGAAGCGGCCGAGGCCCTCAAGACCGTCGCCGAGAAAGTCGGCGCGCCTCTGGACGTCTGCGGCGTGAGCATCGAATTCAGCTATCGCTTTGAGTCCAGCCGTTTGCTCGGCCCGCACAACCGCGTCTGCCTGACCACGCCCAACAGCAAATTCGAGCACCTTGCCGTCCCGCTCATCGGCGAGCATCAGGCGCTCAACTGCGGTCTGGCGTTGTGCATCATCGACAAGCTCAAGACCCGCGGCATCGCCATCAACGATTCGCGGGCGATGGAGGGTCTGGCGAAAGTCACGCTGCCGGGCCGCATGGAAATGCTCAGTCAGACTCCGCGCGTGATCGCCGACGGCGCCCACAACGCCGACAGCCTCGACGCCTTCATGCGGGCCGTCGGCCAGCACATTCCGTATGACTCGATGGTGCTCATCTTCGGGTGTTGCGCCGACAAGGACGTGGCCGGCATGCTGGAGCGCATCACCAGCGGCGCCGACAAGGTGATCTTCACGCGCGTCAACAACATCCGCAGCGCCGACCCGCATGAGCTTGCCGCCCGCTATGTGGAGCTGTACGGCAAGATGGCCCAGGTGGCCGAGAGCCTGGAAGAATCGCTGGCCATTGCCAACCGGGCCGTGACCAAGGAAGACATGATCTGCATCACCGGCAGCTTCTATCTGGTCGGCGAGGCCAAGCGCCTGTTCACCGCCAAGGCCGCCGCCGCCGCGGCTGCCGCCAAAGCCGCGGCGGAGTAACCTCCCTGATGCTTGTTTTGCGATCCTCCTCAAAACCAGTCTTGACATTCTATTCATAGTCTGTCTATGATTAGGCCGATGCAACCCATCGACGGCGACAAGCTCCGCGGCCATCTTGAGGTGCTGATCCTGGCGACGCTGGAACAGAGCGAGGCGCATGGGCTGGAGATTTTGCGCCGTCTTGAGGCCGGCGGATGCGGGCTGCTGCGGCTGAAGGAAGGGTCGCTTTATCCCGCGCTTTACCGGCTTGAAACCGCCGGGGAAGTGAGGGCGGATTGGGAAAAGGGGCCGCACGGCCGGCGAGGAGCGCGGCGGAGAATTTATCGGCTCACGCCCAGGGGCGGGCGACGGCTGGCCAAGGACCGCGGCGAATGGGCGACGTTCGTCTCGACACTTGGAACCATTCTTGGAGTTCCTGCATGAAACCGTTCCATCAATTCAATGAGCAGGCCCGCAAAGCCATGGACCTGGCCCGAGAGGAATCGGGGCGGCTGCATCATGGATTCATCGGCACCGAGCATATTTTGCTGGGATTGCTCAGGGAGGAATCCGGCGTCGCCACGGGGATACTCAGGTCGCTTGGAGTGGATGCCGCAAGAGTGCGCGCGGAAATCGACAAGCTGATCACGCCTTCGCCGAATCAAAATACAGAGGAAGATCGCCCGCTGACTCCGCGCGCCCGGACGGCGATCAATCATGCCGCGTCCGAGGCGTTGGTGCTGCAACAGAAGAACATCGGCCCGGAGCATTTGCTCGTCGGGCTGATGCGCGAAGCCGACGGCATCGCCGGAATCTCGCTGCGGAATCTCGGCCTGACGGCGCAACAGGTGGCGATGGAGGCGCACAAAGTCCGTTTGGCGCAATTCACGACCGTCGAGCGGATTGTCCGCCCCGTGCGCGCCCCGATCGTCCGGCGGCGAAAAATGCGCGAGGAACTGCTGGCTCATCTGGAGGCCAACTACGAAGAGGAACTTGTCCGCGCGAAGGATGCGATGACCGCCACGAAGCTGGCGGCCCGGCGCTTGGGCGAGGCGGCTGTACTGACGCGCGAATTGGAAAAATCAGTGCCATTTCTCGAACGCTTTTCCTATGGCATGGAACGCCGCTTCGGCTGGCGCGCCCCGGAAACGGCTGTGCGATGGATGTTGCGATCGGCCGGACAATTGTTTGTCATCGTTGCCGCTTTCAGTCTTCCTCTTGTCACGATGGATTTCATCCGCGCGGGCTGGAGCCACGCCAATTGGCTCGCCATCCGTACGATCTCCGCGTGTCTGCTGCTTGCGCCGGTGGATCAATTCCTGCTTGGAGTTCTCTATTTCAAGATGCGCGACACCCTTTGGGGAGTATTCGGTTCGCGCCAATCGACGCCCCGGGCCTGGCTGCTTGGACTGCTCTTCGCGTTAGTCGTCCTCGTGAGCGGCGTCGGCTTCATCCGATTTGTGCTGACATGATCCGCGCAGGCGGCAATATGGCAGATGTACCCTTGGGCCGTCGCCGCAGTTGCGTCAGCGCTCGGCTGCATGGTCTTGGCCCATCGGCTAGGCCAGACGGAAATCTCGGACACCATCTGGGCGTGCCTCGAAATCCCCGCCGTTGCTGAGACGTGAATCGTTGCACGGTGGCATGTAATATGCCCTGATGCCTTCCGCCCCTTCGACCGCCGCTGTTGACCCGCATGTTCAAGCGGCCTGCGAAGGTTTCCGCCGGGATTACAAACTCATCGCGGACGAGATCGGCAAGGTGATCGTTGGGCATCACGAGATCATCGACGGCGTGCTGACGTGCCTGCTGGTCGGCGGCCACGCGCTGCTGGAGGGCGTGCCGGGATTGGGCAAGACCGCGCTGGTGCGGGCGCTGGCAAGTGCGCTGGATTTGAAATTCAGCCGTGTCCAATTCACGCCCGATCTGATGCCCGCTGACGTTTGCGGAACCAACATCCTTACTGAAGACGAGCGCGGCAGGCGGAGCTTTTCGTTTTCGCCCGGGCCGATCTTCGCGCAGATCGTGCTGGCCGACGAGATCAACCGCGCCCTGCCGCGCACGCAAAGCGCGATGCTGGAGGCGATGGCCGAACGTCAGGTGACGGCTGGCGGCGAGGCGCGCAAACTGCCCGAACCGTTTCTGGTGCTGGCCACGCAGAATCCGCTGGAGCATGAGGGAACGTATCCGCTGCCCGAAGCGCAGATCGACCGGTTTCTTTTCAAGCTGCAGGTGCAATACAGCAATCGGGACGAGCTGAACCAGATCGTGCAGCGCACCTGCGGAGCGGCCGCCGCGCCGATTCAGCCGGTGCTGGATGCGCAGCGGATTCTGGCCCATCAGGATTTGGTGCGGCGCGTGGTGATCGCTCCGCACGTTCAGGATTACGCCGTGCGCTGCGTGCTGGCGACGCATCCCAAGGGCGAATTCGCGGTGGAGCAGACCAATCGCTTCGTGCGCGTGGGGGCGAGTCCGCGGGCGGCGCAGGCTCTGGTGCTGGGCGGAAAAGTGCGGGCGCTGCTGGATGGCCGGTTCCACGTGGCCGCCGAGGACATCGCCGCCGTCGCGATGCCGGCGATGCGGCATCGGTTGACTTTGAATTTCGACGCGGAAGCGCAGGGGATGAGTGGAGATGACGTTGTAAAAGAGATCATTGCGTACACGCGGCGGACGCCCGACTAATTCGCGCCGGCGTGCGGGGGCGGGGCGCTTTGCTGCGCGGTGACGAATTTGCTCGCCGAACTGAACTGCACGCCACCGCCTTCAGCGAGGCGCTCGCCGGGGTTGCCGACAACCAGATCGTCGGGCGATAGACCGTCGGTGATCTCCAATTCCGTGCCCAGATCGCGGCCGACCGTGACGGGCTGAAAGTGAATCCTGCCGTCGCGCACCACGGCCACCCGCACGCCGGAGGAATCAAAAATTAGGGCGCTGCTCGGGATCGTCAGCGTCGGCCGCGCCTCGGTGATCGGCAGTCGGGCCTGGCCGTACATGCCGGCGTAAAGCGCGCCGTCGGAGTTGGTGAAATCCAGCTCGAACGTCAGCGTGCGCGTGGCGGGGTCCAGGGCGTTGGTCTGACGGGCGACGGTTCCCTTGAACTCGCGGGTCGGATAATTCCGCACTTTCATGTACGCCGCCTGGCCGATCTGAATCTCCGTCGCGTGCGACTGCGGCGCCTGCACATCGACGCGCAGCGTTTGCGTGTCGGCGATGTCGAACAATTCCTTGCCGGCCCCGGTGTCGCCGGGATTGATGAGAGCGCCCACGTCGTAATTTCGGGCCGTGATGGTTCCGTCAAACGGCGCGGTGATCTGCTCAAATCCCTGCTCGACGGCAAGCTGCTGGACCGACGCGTCGGACTGCGTGACGTTGGCTTTGCCGACTTCCACCGCCGCCGCGGCGTCGGCGTAGGCGTCGCGCTTGGCGTCCACATCCTGCTGCGTGACGCTGCCGGGGTTTTCCTTCTGGGCCGTGAGATAGCGGTTGTAATCGGTCTGCGCCGTTTGCGCGTCGGCAAGGTCTTTGTCCAGCGTCGCTTTCGCCTGCTGCAGCGCCGCTTTGGCCTGGGCGAGCTGCGCGTCCACGTCCGGCGCGTCGATGACGGCCAGCAACTGTCCGCGCTTGACGTGGCCGCCGAAGTCCACAAGCCATTGCTTGAGATACCCGGTGGCCCGCGCGTAGATGGCGGTCTGCTGATTCGCCTTGACGTCGCAGGGCAGGAAGATGTCCTTGGACGAAGGCTCCGCCGACGGGGGCGCGACGGTCACGACCGGAGCAGCCGAAATCTGATCCTTTGCATCCGCCGCGGCCTGCTCGGCGGCGCGATGATGCGGAATCCATCCCAGCACAAACAATCCAGCCATCAGCCCGACCACCACAACCACCGCGACGACAACCGTCCCCGTCGCCGGACGGTGCAAATCCTTGGGTAGGTCGCTTTCGCTCAGCGCGTGCGGGTGGCGGCTGTGTCCGTGTTTCTCCGGCCCGTCGCCGTTGCCGTCGGTGGGAGGAAGCGCGGGCTGGGTCTGCGTGGCGCTCATGGTTGCAGCTCCGGATCAATTTCCGTGTGCGGCGCCTTGCCGCGCAGGAGACTGTAAACAACTGGAACAAAAAAGAGCGTTGCGAACGTGGCCATCGCCAGGCCGCCGATCACCGCGCGGCCGAGCGGCGCGTTTTGCTCGCCCCCCTCGCCGAGGTTCAAGGACATCGGCAACATGCCGATGATCATGGCCAGGGCGGTCATCATGACCGGCCGCAGGCGCGTCAGCCCGGCGGCCAGCGCGGCTTCGCGGGCGTTCATGCCGGTTTCACGCTGATCGTTGGCGAACGTGATCATCAGAATCGAATTCGCCGTCGCCACGCCGATGCTCATGATCGCCCCCATCAGAGCCGGCACGCTGATGGTCGTGTCCGTCACCCAGAGCATCCACAAAATCCCGGCCAGCGCGCCGGGCAGAGCCATGAGAATAATCAGCGGATCAATCCACGACTGGAAGTTGATGACCATCAGCAGATAAACCAGCAGGACGGCGAAGATCAGGCCATACCCCAGCCCCGTGAACGAATCGCGCATGCTCTGCACCTGTCCGCGCAGTGTGATCTTCCAGCCGCGCGGAAGCTGGGATTGGTATTCGCCGACGACGCGATCGAGTTCATCGGACGTGGAGCCAAGGTCTTTGCCTGCGACGTTCATCAGCACGTCGAAAGTCGGCAGCAAATCGGCGTGCGTGACGTTGGTCGGCGAATCGCCGCGGTCCAATGTGGCGAGGTTGGCCAGCAATTGCGTGTTTTGCGGCGTCGCCGGCCCGCTCTCCGGCGGCACGGGAGTGTCCTCCAGAGCGCCGATCGATCCCTCCACGTACTGCGGCGACTGCACGTAAATATTGTAGCTCACGCCGTTCTGCGGGTTGAACCAAAAGTTCGGCGCGGTCTGGTTGCTGGAGGAGAGGGAGATCAGCAGGTCGCTGGCCACATTGGACTGCGTGAGCCCCACTTCACTGGCGAGCGTGCGGTCCACGTTCACGCGCAGATCAGGAGTCAGCGGAACCTGCTGCATCCGCGCGTCCACGACTCCGGGCAATGCCGACACGTCATGCAGCAGTCCCCGCGCCATCGGATACGCCTGCGCGACGCCGCCGATCGGACCTCGGAACTGCGCGTCGATGGGCGCCTGCAGTCCGAAGTTAAGCACCTGCGTCACGATGTCGGCCGGCGCGAAGAAAAACGTCAGTTGGGGAAACTGCTTGGGAAGCTCCCTGCGCATCGCCCGCATGTAATCGGTGGTGGGGGCGTGATTGGCGTTGAGCGAGATCAGCACCTCGCCGTCGGCCGCGGACATCAGCGATTCGTCGCTGAGACACAGGTTGATCGTGCTGTTGGGAATGCCCATGTTGTCGAGGATGACCGCGATCTGATCGGGCGGAATGATCTTGCGAATCGCCGCCTCGACGGCAGCGAATTCCGCTTCGCTCCGCTCGATCCGCGTCCCCGGCGGGCAGCGGACGTGCAGGCGAATCTGCCCCGCGTCAACATTCGGAAAGAAATCCGTGCCGACGGGCGCAAGCCCCAGGAACAGCACGCATGATCCAACCGCCAGCGTCACGAACGCCGCCACCACCGACTTGCGATGGTCCAGACACCAATCCAGCAAACCGCCGTACACGCGGCGCAGCTTTTCGAATTGCTTGTCGAAGGCGCGATGGAAGCGCCACAGCAGATCCAGACGCGCGACCAGCCACAGGACAATCGCCGCCGCCGCCACCGCCATCGCGGTGATGATGATGCCGTACGAATCGCTCTTCACGAACCGAGCCGCTGCGATGAGCCATCCGTGAGCGACTGGAAAAATCGCGAAGAAGAGAAGGACCGCCATGCCGGTCATCAGCAGGGCCACTTTGAGAAACCACATCCGCCGCGCACGAACCGCCGGATCGCTCTTGCCCGCCTCCTCCGTTTCATCCGGCAGGCCGCCGTAAATCTTCACCTCCGACGACAGCAGAAAACGCACCATCGTCGGCACCAGCGTCCGGCTGAGCAGGTAGCTGGTGAGCATGGCGAAGACCACCGCCATCGACAGCGGCTCAAACAAATACTTGGCCGATCCGCTGATGAAAACCACCGGCACAAAGACAATGCAGATGCAAAGCGTCGACACGAACGCCGGCACCGCGATCTGCGACGCGCCGTCCAGAATCGCCGTCACCAGACGCTTGTGCTGATGCAGATTGCGGTGAATGTTCTCGATCTCCACCGTCGCGTCGTCCACCAGAATTCCCACCGCCAGCGCCATGCCGCCCAGCGTCATGACGTTCAGCGTCTGGCCCAGCATGAAGAGCACGATGATCGAGACCAGGATCGACAGCGGAATGGAAATAATCACGATCAGCGTGCTGCGCCAGCTTCCCAGGAATATCAGGATCATCAGCGCCGTCAGTCCCGCGGCGATGATCGCTTCGTGCACCACGTTGCTGACCGCCGCCTCCACAAACAGCGACTGGTCGAACATCGGCGTAACCTTCAGATCTTTGGAGAGCGTCGGCAGGATCGCCGGCAGCGCGGCCTTGGCATCGGACACCACCTGAAGCGTGGAATGGCCGCCCGATTTGAGAATCGGCAGCAGCACGCCGCGCTTGCCGTCGGCATGGACGACGTTGGTCTGGATCAGAAACCCATCGCGCACGTGGGCGACGTCCTTGATGTAGACCGTCGCGCCGTTCACAGTCTTGATCGGCAGATTATTCAACTCCGCGACGGTATCGGTGCTGCTGTTGAGGCGCACCTGATACTCCTGCTCCCCGATCTTCGCCGTGCCCGCCGGCAGAATCAGGTTCTCATTGTTGACGGCCAGCGACACGTCCGACGGCGAGATGCCGTACGACGCCAATTTGTCCGGGTCCAGATCGACCATGATCTGCCGCTGCTTTCCGCCGTATGGAAAAGGAATCTGCACGCCCGGCACCAGAATGAGCTGCGGGCGCAGGAAGTTAACCGCCTGATCGAAAAGCTGCTGCTCCGGCATCGTGTCGCTGCCGATGGATAGCTGCAGGATCGGCACGTCCGACGCGTCGTAGCGGATGATCAGCGGCGGCTGCATACCCGGCGGCATGATGCGGATGGCCGTCTGCGACACCGCCGTGATCTGCGCCGTCGCCGCCTCGATCTTCGCACCTTCGTGAAAATAGACCTTCACCACGCCGATGCCGTACAGCGACTGGCTCTCGAAGTGATCGATGTCGTTGACGACCGTGGTCAGGAACCGCTCAAACGGCGTCACCACGCGATTGGCCATGTCGTCCGGCGACATGCCCGTGTAGTTGAACGCCACCGCGATCACCGGAATGTTGATCTCCGGGAAGATGTCCGTCGGCATCCATTCAAGAACGATCAGCACTCCGAGAATCGCCACGAGCATCGCGGCGACCACGAAGGTGTAGGGACGGCGAAGGGCTAGACGAACGATCCACATGCTTCAGACTCGTTCAACGGCTTCTCACACCCGCTCTTAAAGACTTTCTAACGCTTCCACTGGCAGGATCTGCTCCTCCGCCTGCGCCTTTCCGTTGCCGTTGGCATTCTTCTTGCGCGGAATCCCCAGCGCGCCGAAGACTCCCTTGAGCACCTGCATCGCCTGCAAAACCGCCTGCCGCTGCGCCGGCGAGAGATCGCGCATCTGCTCGGTCAGCCGCGCCTGCGTGCTGCTCCAGGCGGTTTGCAGAACAGCTTCTCCCTGCGGCGTGATCCCCAGCGACAACTGCCGCCGATCCGTCCGCGAACCCTGCCGCGCCAGCAGCCCCTGCTGCACCAATCCCTGCACGACGCGCGATGCCGTCGGCAGACTCGCGCCAAGATGATCCGCCACCGCCGACAGGCTCGCCGCCGGCTGACGATGAATCAGCGTCAGCGTCCTGAATTGTGCCAGCGACAATCCCTTACGAAACGCACGCATCTCCCGCCGAATGAACCAGATGATCGGCGGCACCGCGTCCAAAACTTCCAGCGCACAGTCCCGAGGCGCTTCCACTTCAGTTGTCAGCCGCAATTGTTGCATAGGCTAACTATACGCTTGCAACCTGATCGAGGCAAGTGAGAATATGTACGCAATGTGTTAGGTGTGGTATGTTGCCGAACATGGCTGTCGAGTCTGTTCATGGCCGCGGAGCAGCGATCAATCCGCCCAATCGCTTTGTGCCGCTGGAGGTTTGTCCCGATCCCGACGCTCCACTGGAGGAGGCTTCGGCCCCGACAACACAGTTTTTCCACGATAACGCTCGCGTCGCGATCGCCACCAACGACAGCCCCGACATCGGCTTCGAGGCCAGCCTCAATCCCTACCGCGGCTGCGAGCACGGGTGCATTTACTGCTACGCCCGGCCGTTCCACGAATTTCTCGGCTTCTCCGCCGGTCTGGATTTCGAAACCAAGATCATGGTTAAGACCGACATGCCCACATTGCTGCGGCGCGAACTGGAATCCCCCGCCTGGCGGCCCAAGACGATTTCAATCAGCGGCGTCACCGACGCCTATCAGCCCGTCGAGCGCCGTATGCAAATCACGCGGGCCTGTCTTGAGATTCTGGCCGAGTTCCGCAACCCGGTCGGCATCGTCACCAAAAACGCCCTGGTGAGGCGCGACGCCGACCTGCTGGCCGATCTGGCGTCGCACAAGGCGTCGGCCGTCTGCGTCTCGATCACCACGTTGAACAACGACCTGGCCGCGAAGATGGAGCCGCGCGCCAGCAGCCCGCGCGCACGCCTTGAAGCAATCCGCGCGCTGACGGATGCGGGCGTTCCGACCGGCGTCATGATGGCCCCGATCATTCCCGGTCTGACCGATCACGAGATCAACGACGTGCTTGTTGCCGCCGCCGATGCCGGCGCGACTTTCGCCGCCTACACCATCGTCCGCCTGCCGCTGGCCGTGGCCGATCTGTTTCAGGATTGGCTGGACCGTCACTTCCCGCAGCGGAAGGAAAAAATTCTGAACCGCATCCGCGAACTTCGCGGCGGCAAGCTCAATGAATCCGAATTCGGCAAGCGTTTTGCCGCGCAGGGAATTTGGGACGAGCAGATTCGCTCGCTCTTCGACCTGGCCTGCCGCCGCGCGGAATTGTCAGGCTCGTTTCCGCGTCTTTCGATGGCTGACTTTTGCCGGCCGCGCGGCTCGGCGGGGCAGCTTTCGCTTTTTTGATTTTCGTTCCGCGGCCCTGCGCTCCTCGATGTCCGACGCCGTCGCGGCGACGTAGTCCAGCATCTCCTGCTCATGCGCCGACCACGTCCGCGCCCGCCGGCCCAGCACCTGGCTCATCACCTCGCGCGCCTTGGCCAGCCGGTATTTCTCGGTCCCTTTGTCCGTCAGAAACGTGAAGCTCGGCACGTACTTCGGCGGCATGGCCGACCCCGCCAGCAGGCAGCAGTAGCCGATGTAACTGCCCGTCATCAGC
>Ga0182024_10001632_pt1 | contig 57274 bp, 41 predicted proteins | sample P32metaG_FD_120480 | JGI IMG/M metagenome (GOLD analysis project Ga0182024, IMG submission 120480) | Permafrost microbial communities from Stordalen Mire, Sweden - P3-2 metaG (Illumina Assembly) | ecosystem: Environmental > Terrestrial > Soil > Wetlands > Permafrost | place: Sweden: Stordalen...
CCCGCTACCGGGCCGGCGACCGCATCGTCACCCTGGCCGCCTCCCCGGACGGCTCGGTGGTCACCTCCGAGCGCGGGGTGGTGAGCGCCGTCGAACCCGGAGCGGGCTGGCTGATGGCCACGATGGACGACGGCCGAGCCCAGCACTTCGCCGCCGAGCTGACGGGGGCCGACCGCCTGGGCCACGGTTATGCCACCACCGTGCACCGGGCCCAGGGGGCGACCTGCGATGCCGCCTACACCTTCAGTGACGGGGGAGGCCGGGAGCTGGCCTATGTGGCCATGAGCCGGGGACGGGAGTTGAACGGCACCGTGGTGGTGGCCGACGACCTGGAGCAGGCCATGGACGACCTGGTGCGGGACTGGAGCCAGGAACGCCGCTGGCACTGGGCCATCGACCAGGGCACCCCGGTCAGGGGCGGTCAGAGAAGAGAGTCGGTCTCGGACCTCGCTCTCCGCCGGGCCGCCCTCGACCTCGACCGCAGGGTCGTGGCCGGGCTCATCCCGGCCGACGTCACCCAAGAGCTCGACGAGGTGCAAAGAGAGCGCAACTTGGCAAGACAGGATCTCGACAACCTGCGCGAAGGTCGAGGCCGTTTCCAAGGCACCGAGATCGGCCAGATGGCCGAGGAAAGGCGTAACACCGGATTCGCCCGCGCCCAGGCTGAGCGGAACGCCAAGCGGCGGGACCTCCCTCGCAAGGACCGCCGGGAATACGCAAAGCAAGCCACAATCCTGGGAGAGAGCCAGCGCGCCTACGACGCCCGGTTCCAAGCGCTGGCCGCTTCGATCGAGCCAGAGCTCATCCAGCGGGTGGAAGATGCGGAGAGCCGCTTCGCTTCCCTCACCGAGTATCACGATCGCCGCGAACGGTGGCTCGCCGAGCGGCCCAAGCTGACCGGGCACCTGGCGGACATCGAGGGCGAGTTCTCCCGGTTCGACGGTGACCTCTCCGCCCGCCAGACGATTACCGGGACCATGGAGGCCACCGGCACCGAAGGCCGCTCGCCTACTCGCTCGCCCGAGCGCGGGCTGGACCTATCGGCAGTAGAGCGGGCGCGCCAACTAAGGCGAGATGGGCCAGGCTTTGAGAGGTGACGTTGGTGATTCGGGCGGCCGGGGTAGATCCGCACGCTCGTCGAAGGCAGCACCGCCCGCCCGTGTGCCGAAACGGCGTATCCCACCTCGGTGAACGGGGACACCCGTTGTTTTGGTCTCAGCATTCTGATCTGGAGCAACTTCGTTGCTGGTTGGGCTCTTGTCGCCGTTGGCGCACTTAGGCTTGCTTGCGCGATTATCTATCGCTGGAAGTTGGGCGGAGTGAGGATCTGAGTGACTCGGTCCGGTGGACGGGGCCACCCCCGATGATCGCCGGGGTCGCCGAAACCCAGGACCGTCCAGAGCGAGCAGCACTCGGAGGGCAGCAAGAAGCGTTACCGCCCTCGTCAGGGTTGAGAAGCCATGATGGGAAGATGCCGCTGAAGACCGGAACCACCACACGCTGCCTCAATGCTGGGGCGATCCTCCCCGACCCTGCTGGCGGGCTGGGGGAAATCTCCAAAGCTCCTGGGCCGTGCCGAGTGCCTGGGTCTCAGTAGGCGGCTACTACGACCTCTGTTGGCGGTCACTCACAATATAGTTAGGCACTCAGTGGCCACTGACTCGCAAGCAACTGATCAGAATAGAACGACTCCGTCCAACTGCTGCGGGGTTGCAAAGCAAAGAGCCTCTTGAAGCGAAAACACAAGTTGCTCCGAAATCAGGGCTTCAAGGGAATACCAATGGTCGTCTTCTCGTGCGGGCACCAGCGCTTGCTCCGACAGATAGACCATGAAGTGCTCACTGTCGCTGGCAGTGAAGTCCAGGGCAAGCATTTGTCGGTCCTTCGAGAAATCCATACGAACGGATTGGAACCTGGCAGCCATTCTCTGATGCCCAGAAACCCGAGGTTTAGCGACAGGATCGACTACTTCAAATGAAAACCCAGTAAATGATCCGCTGATGGCCTCGAGTAGGACCTCAGCATTCAGCTCTGACCAAGCGCGGGCGGTCATTCCTAGTGAAGCGGCACAGGAGAATAGAACGCGGGCGGATACGAGCCGCCGTCTGTCAAATCGACTCCTGCCCATTGGCTTTGGTCAAGAGGATTGTTATCAACGACGTCGTCAGGTGAGTACACGGTAACCACGTTGTGCGTTCGATAGTTAACAACTACTCGTAGCGTGAAGACGTTTCCGCCCGGTTCAGGCGCAAGCGCGGGTGAATCGACCGTAAACTGCTTGTCATAGGCAATCGTCGTGCCACGTAAGGCCCCCGTTGGCGTCCCAGTTGCAATCGTCGGACCGACCAAATGGTTGATAGCGAACTCACTGAGATCACCTTGAAAATGATGGCCACCACCCATAGAAGCCGACTTTGCATCTTCTTGAATATGGCGGATACCGCCGCCTCCCTTACCGCGACTCCCGCATCTGAGGAAGAAGGGCACGGATATGCCTGCGATTCTGCGGCGATATCTTCCCACGACTTTACTGGACGACTTGTTTCCGCAGTTGTACAGCCCCAGCGGGTCTGTTGAATTGAGCGGGTCATCCCCAGTGAACGCATACGGCTGCCCCGTCTCGGCCAGGTCCGGGTCGACCGACAGGAACTGGTCAGTCGCCGGGTCGTAGTAGCGGTTGATCAGGTAGATCAGTTGAGACGGATCTGTGTACGAGCCCTGGAACCCGAATGAGGACTGGTCCGTCGTGCTCGCCTCATAGACCGGCGTCCCATAGGTGGAGTAGGCCGCCTCCTCTTGGAGCGAACCGCTCGAGGAGAAGACGGTTTGAACTCCCGACGGAGTCGCCGACAGGTATTGGGCCGTCGAGGTGGAGAGATTGATCTGGGCAACCGGCGCCGTGCCCCCGAAGAGGATTGGGCCGTAGATGTAGGCGTACTTCCCGTCATCGATCACGAGCGGGGTGCTCCCACCGTCGACAACGTCCCATGAGAAGTTTGACGTCGACGACCCGGTGGACTCGGACATCCGCAGCCCATTCCCGTCGTAGGAATAACTCGTGGTGGCACCCGTGGGCCCAGAGGAGGTGAGCTGTCCGAAGGAGTTCCAGCCGTACTGCGTGGCACCCGTCGGGGGCGAGCTGCAGGGTTGGCTGACCAGGCTCGACGATGCGTGGGACCAGCATCGCTGGCCGTCAGCCGTGTAGGCCAGAGATGTGTCGGCCGAGCCGGACGGGAGGTTCGGGTTGGTGACCGAGGTCAGCTCGAGCTGGGCGTTGTAGCCGTAAGTGATCTGTTGCTGCGCCCCCGGCCAGTCCGTCTGGATGCGTCCGTCGTTCCAATAGGTGTAGGTGTTGTCGGTGGTGCCACCCTGGACCGGATTCCAGGCCGTCGCCACCCGTTTGTAGGAGTTGTAGGTGTCGGTGGGCGACGAGAACCCGAGTTGGCTGGTCCCGGCCACCTGCTCATCGGTATTCGGCGTCCAGGTGTCCTGGGCCGAGCCGACTACGTTGCCCGAATACTGGGCTGTCCGCAGGTTGGCGGCCTGGTCGTAGCCGTAGGCAAGCGACTCGGTCGTACTCGACGGGTAGGTGATCAGGCCGAGCTGGGAGAGCGAGTTGTAGTTGGTGTACGAGATGAGATTGTTACCCGAAGACAACCAGTCGGTCGTCGAAGCCAGTCGGCCGGCACCGTCATAAGAACGGTCCACGACGGCATTCGTAGAACTTGGGCCGCTGCTGCAGGTAGAAGTGTGGCCGCTGAGCACGACCGGGTAGGCGATGCACGTCACCTCGTTGGCCGCGTTGTACTGGTATCCCACAGTAGTGCCATTGTCACTACCGCTCGAAAGAAGGTTTCCCCCGGCGTCGAACCCGTAGGTCGACGTCACGGCCAAGGGTGCCGACGTGTTGCCGTTGTTGTCGACCATCTGGGTCCGGTTCCCCGCCGCGTCGTAGCCGTAGGTCGAGTCCCCCGTCCCCTGGGGTGCGAGCGAGCAGGTGCTGCCGAGGTTTTGACCCACGGCGTGCCAACACGCCCGCCCGTCGGAGTCGTAGCCGGTCGAGGTGTACGCACCACTCGGGTCCTGAGCCCAGATCTGATTCCCGTCGAGGTCGTAGCCGTAGTTTGTGGTCCCTGTCGGCGTCGTCATCGATGTCGGGAGGAGGGGAAACGCCCCGGCCGAGGATCCCGAATACGAGTAGCTGGTCATCTTCCCGTCGGGATCGCCGGTCGAGACCAGCTGGCCTTCATTGTTGTAGAGGTTGGTGGTATCGCCCGCGATGCTCGTGGGGGTGGTGGGACATGCCGGTGGGCTCGGGTAGGGGTTGCCCGGCCCGCTGACACACGAGTTCCCGTAGTCGTCGTAGACGGCGAAGCTCGTCTCCGTGCCCATCGGATCGATGACCGCGGTCGGCTTGGTGGGATAGGAGTGGTCCAGGTATTGGTAGGTGGTGGCGTTATTGAACTGGTCCGACGTCAGGGTGGCGGCGCTCGAGTCCCCGTTGTACAGGAGGTACGAAGTGCTCCCCGCCGGACCCGATGATGCCGGCGTACACGATCCCGATTCGGGACTCGACCCTCGATAGGTCCAGCACTTGCGGTCGTCGGGGTCATAGGTCGTCGTGGTCACCCCGGCCGGATCCGATGCCGTCAGGACATTGCCGTCAGCGTCGTAGGTATACGTGGTGTCCTGAAGGTCGAGGGGAGTGATCTTCGTGCGGACCTCGCCGTTGCCGTAATACGACGCTCCGGTCTCGTAGCTGTTCTGGCCGAAAGCTCCGTGACCCTGACCATTGGGCGGGATCGACCACAAAAGTTCGTCGTCGGTGTCATAGCTGCTTGTTGTCACCTGGGCCGCCGAGGTCCCGGTCGCCACGTCCGCCTGGGCGACGTCGCCCTGGCTGTCGTACACGTCGGTGGTCGCTCCGGTCGGCGCCCCCGAGGGGGAACCTCCGGGGTTCGGACATGGGCTCCCGCCCGCAGTGACCGTCGGTGGCGCGGTCCAGCACTTGAGGCCGTTGCTGTAGTAGCCGTACCGGGTGATGTTCCCCAGTGGATCGGTCTCGGAAAGCTCGTTGGCGTATGAGTCGTAGGTATACGAGGTTGCGCCTGGTGGGGAGTTCGCGCAGGAGGCGTTGGAGGGGATCGAGACCCCCGGGGCGGCGCTCCAACAGAGATCGTCGAAGTTGTTGTGCCCGTTGTCGTTGTACATAAAATTGCTGACGTTGTCGTTCGGGTCCGTGTACTGGACCACCTGCCCAGCCCCGTCGGTCACGATGGACGGTGTGACCTCGCCGCTGAAACTTGCCGGCATGGGAACCGTTTCGGTAGTCCACTGATCGGACCCGTTCGCCGACGGGAAGTTGTAGTTGAAAGTCCAGTTCAGGCTGCTGGTACCAGAGCACGAGGTATTGGCGCCGTAACAGTTGGCGTTCAGCAGTCCGCCGTAGTAGTAGTCGTAGTCGACCTCACCGTCTGAGTACCGCACCGTGGTGTACTGCGTGGTCCCTCCCGCCGTGCACCCGCTCAACGTGCCGCAGTTCGTGTCGCTGTAGGAGTAGGTGTCCACGTTCGGGAATGCGTCACTGGTCTGGGTGACCATGCCGGGATCCCCGTAGGTGATGTTCTCGACGTGCTGCCCACCGTCGGGAGCGGTAATCGTCGTCATCTCATGGTTGTACCCGGTGCCGTTGGAGGTGGCGTAGCCGTAGGTGGTCGTGTTCCCAATGGGATCGACGACCTGGTTGAGGTTTCCCAGGCCGTCGGTGTAGTTGAAGACGTACTCACGGCCGAACGGATCGAAGATCGCAGAGATGAGACCGAACTGATTGATCAGTGCATTGACAGTGCGGCCACCGCCATCTTCGGTCTCGGTGAAGCAGCTCGATTCCCCGTCGTTGGGACAGGTGCCATGACCGGGAGTGCCCAGGTAGTTGTAGGCGATCGAGTACGGGTCCTCGGGATTGCCCTGGTACATGAGCTGGCCGTACCCGTTGAAGAGCTCGTCGGTCTTACCCCCCTCCTCGTTGAACTGGTAAGCCTCGCCACTCAATGCCGTCCCCATCTGCGCGTCGACTCGGGTGGGGGCACAGAAGGCGGTCGTGGAGTTGGTCACGGTGTACTTCTGGTAGTCCTGGTCGTCGCCGACTGGGCACCCGTTGTAAGGAATTTGGCCGGATTGGTTGCCCAGCGGCGTGAACGCCATCTCGGCACCGTTGTCCTCGTTGACCTGCACCGCCCCTGAGCCGTAGGCGTAGAGGGACACGTTGAGCGACGACTGCCATCCCCACCCGACCGGCCCGGGGTTCGAGTAGGGATAGGCCGAGGGGTCGAGTCCCTCGCTGATCGACCGTTGGGCATCGTAGGTCATCGACATATCGAGCGATCCGCTGGGCGTACCCACCGAGAACAGGGTCTTCGAGGTGGTGAAGTCCCCGGTCGCCGGTTCGACCTGTGCACCGTCTTTAATGCTCTGCGCCGTGTCGAGGCCGATCAAATCCTTAGCCGTGCACGACAAACAGTGCTCGTCGGGAGCACCCCCGCCCCACAGTTCCCCGGGCGAGTACTGGCTGAAGGTTCCGCTCACCGTGGCCGAGGCGATGTTCGCACCATGGCCACCAGTTGCCAAGGAGACGAGCGCCGGTGCCTGCAGCGTGCCGAGCACGAGTGCGCCAGCCAATACCGCGGACGGCCACATCACAGGGCCCCTACGGTTACACCTTCCTTTCCCCGGCTTGACCAGTCTCATCCCAGCCCCTCTCGTTCTGCGAAGCCCGACCAGCAGCCCGGACTGCATCCCCCGGCAGCCGTCATGACGCAGGGACGGCGGTCGTGAGCCATGTGGTGCCGTCATTGGTGACCGCGGTGCTCGCCTGGCCCCCGGAGCGTCCGACCACCACGCAGGTCGAGCCGCTCGGGCACGACAGGTCTGAGATCGCCGTGAAGCCCGACGGCGCGGGGTTGGCCGTCCAGGTGCTCCCCCCGTCGCCTGTCGAGAAGTACGAGGCAGGTTGAGACGCCTGGACCTGTGGTCCGGCAGCAAGGCACACCGACGCCGACGAACAGCTCATCTTGTCCAGTGCCCCGGTGCCCGTCGGCAAGGACTGTTGCTGCCAGGTCATCCCACCGTCGTTCGTCACTACGGCGATGCCCGGAAGTGTCGGGTTGATCGCCGCGGCCACGTTCGGGCCGATGGCGACACAGTGGAAGTTGGAGGTGCAACTCACTGCCGTGAGTCCCTGTGTGCCGCCGTCGACTGTTCGCGGCTGCCACGTGGCGCCTTGGTCGATGCTGGTAAAGATCTCCGCGCCAACGGCGACGCACAGCGATACCGATGGACACGTCACGGCACCCAAGCCCAACGTGTTCTCGGGCATGACGATGGGTGTCCAGCTGTTCCCCCCGTCGGTCGAGCGGAGCACCACGCCGACGTAAGGGCCGGTCGGATTCGGGTATACACCAGTGGTTAGGCACACGGAGCTCGTGACGCACGTCACACCGAGGAGGGTGGTACCCGTCGGAGGCGGGCTGGATGCCCATGTCTGGCCGCCGTCGGTTGTCGACAGTGCCGAATTGACCCCAACGGCGATGCAATGAGTTGTCGACTGACAGCTGATCCCGTCCAGGGAGCCCAACCCGCTCGGGAGGCTAAGGTCCGTCCAGTCAGATCCGGCGTCGCTGGTCGAAGCCGCCACGGCGTTCCCGCTGTCGTCCGCCCCGACGGCCATGCACGAGGTCGCGTCCGGGCAGCTAATCGCGTTGAATGCGCCGTAACCGGGCTTGGAACCCCCAGGTGTGGGGACTGCCGGCGCGCTCCCCTGCTGGGGAGACGTCGTGGTCGGGGTGCCCGAACCAGATCCAGCGGTGCTCGACGATGAGGTTGTCGTCGTGGCGCCCCCAAGGCCAGCGGTGGTCGTAGTTGTCGAGGTGGCGTCAGGAGCCGACAGGGCGTTGGAGACCTCGAACCCGATCGCCGTGCCGAGAGCGATGACCACGACGACGACCAGAGCGATCACCGCGGCCGAGCGCCCCAGCGACCGCTTCAGCCATGACCGCGACTTCACCGCCACCGGGTCGTCCTCGTCCTCGCCCGGGCCGGTGGCCTCAGATTCTTGGTCGCTACCCTTCACCACGACTTCCTTTCCGTCGACACCGAACACAAATGTGCAACTCTCGGCGTCAAGGGTTTGATGATGGTCCTGGGACCGAGGAGCAGGGCATTGCGGGTCAGCATCACCATGGCACCGGGCTGTTGGTCGTGAGCCACCCCCAGCCCGAGCCGCTGCCCCCCACGGTCACATTGGAATCGATATAGCTCCGACCCCCCTGGTCGAGGCCGAACACGTCCAGTCCGCCACTGGCGTTGATCCCGGTGGCCAGTCCATACGCGGGAAATGGGCCGTTGAGCGCGAGTGGCCCCCAGTTCGATCCCGTGCCCTGGGTCGTGACGGCCGAGTCGATGTTCGCCCGCCCGGTTGCGTCGAGGGCGAAGATGTCCAGGGCACCGTCGGCGATCCCGGTGGTTAGGTCGTAGAACGGAGCTTGACCGCTTGAGGTGAGCCATCCGAAGCCCGAGCCGCTCCCGCTGATCGTCACATTGGAATCGATCCAGGGACGACCGCTCATGTCGAGGACGACCACGTTGAGGCCGCCTCCCGAGTTCGTCCCGGTGGCGAGCTTGCTTATGGTCGGCCACGTCGAAGCAAGCCAGCCATATCCCGAACCACTGCCGCTGATCGTCACATTGGAATCGATCCAGGGACGACCCCCATTATCGACGAAGAAGACGTCGAGTCCCCCGGTCGAATTCTTCCCAGTGCCGATGCTAGCGAACGGCCCCGGAAGGCTGGAGGACAGCCAGCCCCATCCGCTCCCGTAATGGGTGACGTTGGAATCGATCCAGGGACGACCACTCATGTCGACACCCAACACGTCAAGGCCACCGCTCGAGTTGATCCCGGTGGTGATGCTTGACAGGGTCGGGGTGGTCGACTCCGACCAGCCCCAGCCCGAGCCGAAGTCGACCCAGGGACGGCCCGTCGAGTCCAGCCCGAAGACGTCGAGGGCACCACTCGAGGTGACTCCCGTCACCATGTCGTGAAGCGCAGCCGGAAGCGTTGGCTCAAGCCACCCCCAGCCCGAACCGCTGCCGCCAACCGTCACCCCCGAGTCGATCCAGGTTCGGCCGCCACGGTCGAGGGCAAGAAGATCCAGCGAGCCCGACGGCCTGCCGGTTGCCAAGAGATAGTCCGTGACGCTGACCGAGGCGGTGGACGGTGAAGTGGTGCCCACCGGGTTGCTGGCAGTCACCGAGAAGGTGTAGGTCACGATGTTTGCTGTGTTGTTCGGCGGGAGCACGGCGGTGGCCGTCGAGCCGGAGCCCGGGGACCAGCCCGAGATCGAGGGAGAAACCGAGTAGCTGTAGGAGGTCGCCCCGGTGGCCAGGGTGGTGAGGTTCACCGTTCCGCCCGCTGATGGGACGGTCACCGTTGATGCACTGAACGACTGGATTGCCGGTTTGGCCTCGGGCTGGGCCGCGAATCCGATGATCGGTCCGCCGAGCGTCGTCCCACTGGCGCCGCCGAAATAGCCGGCGTCCCCAAAGGCCGCCACGCCGCCGTCGCTCCCGACAAGCCAATAGCCACCGCCATCGGAGGTCACCGAGATGCCGACGATCTGTTTGGGCAGGGTCGTCGGAGTGGCCGATCCGTAGAACGCCGCGTCCCCGAAGGTGTAGACCCCGCCGACATTGCTGACGAGCCAGTAGCCACCGCCATCGGGCGTCACGGCCATTGCCACATAGGTAAGACCGCTCCCGTACTCGGACCCGTGGAACGAGGCGTTGCCAAACGAGTAGACCGCCCCGTCGGAGCCAAGGAGCCAGTAGCCGGCACTGGTCGGGGTGGAAGCCATGCCGACGATCGGTGCACTGATGTTCTGGCCACCCTCCGAACCGAAGAATCCCGCGTCACCGAAGCAGTAGATACCCCCGTCGGCTCCGACCATCCAATAACCGCCGTTGTCGTACGTCCCCTCGATGCCGACGATGGGCTTGTTCGGCGTGACGCCGAGGCCGGGCAGCGAGTTGTAGAACGGGGCGTCGCCATAGGCGTAGAGGCCTCCCACCGATGACGCCTGCCAGTAGCCTTTGGTGTCAGAGGTGTTGGACACCCCGACCATGGTCACGCCGGTGTAGTTCCCGTAGTAGGTGTTCGCCCCGTAGGCAAAGACCCCACCGTCACTACCCACGGCCGTATAGCCCTGCCCGAAGGTGTAGTTCGCCGGTCGAGAGGTCGCGCTAGCGGGGCTAAATCCGCTCAGACTGGATCCCGCCACAAGAATGACCAGCAAACACGGAGTAGTGATGAGCCGAACGCTTGATCGAAGCCATCCCTTGACGGGGGCCCCAGTGACGTGGCGGACCTCGATAGGAGCCATTCGCCGCGTCTCCTCTACGTGCGAATCGTCGGGTGGCTCCCGTCGTCTCGCGAACGTGGGGGCAAGCTACCCAAAAGGAATTCCGTCTGCAAGCATTTTCTTGCCAGATGCAGATCCCCGCGGATTCGGCGAACATGCCAGACGAAAGGGTCTAAGCAGGCCCTTTCGTACAGATGCTCGTATCGCTGTACGGCTCTTGTCACCTACTACTTCGTCGCACTGACTCTCAGTTCTCAATTTCTCTCTCCGCCGGTAATCTCGAGAGGCCTGCGCCCGGGCGCAGTTTCGATCGCAAAAGGCAACTCAAGTTAGACGATCCTGTCCCACCTCATTCCGTCCACGTAGTCGAACGAACGGTCGCCCACACGTTTCGTTGGCGCACCATCAGACCGGCCGCTGAGGCGAGGATCGCCCGGTGTCATGTACCTCCAGCGTCGATTGCGGCCTCTCGGGGCACCTGAGGGCTCCGTTTCTGCTCACGCGACGTTCCGTCTCGGCCACCGGCGGACTCGGACAATCCTTCGAGTTTCTAAGTTTCTACCGCCGAGCCCACCACTTTGCCGACCGTTACCTTACGTGGGCCTTCGTTTCGAGCGGTCGTTCGAGTGGGATCGGGGACCGGGTCTGCTGGCCCCCTCTCCCTTTTCGCGCCATGAAACGAGCGCCACCCCGGGAAAAGTGAGGACCTGGGGATGACGACTACAGAGATCCCCACCGGCCCCCATCCGCGACCCCGGACATCGCCTGAGGTCGGCGGTCCAGTCCTCATTGGGTGCTCCGGCGATACACTTCGGCGCCGATTCGGCAAAGACCCTTCGTCGGTCCCGTATCTGTACCGGGCCGGCGGCCGCCGGCTCTATGTGTCAACCCCTCTCGCTCACGAGTTCACCCATGGCACCTCGATTCCTTGGACCGAGTGCGCAATTTGCTGGCAGCTGGGTGTCGACTCCACCGCAGCGAGCGGGCAGGCAGCGGAGCAAGTAGCAGAGCCCTTGACGCTCCGTTCCCAGCCACGTTCGAGCGGTACTCGTCCTGTACCCACCACCGATCCGATTCAACAGGAGTTCCAGCTAGGACTCTGACGGGGTCAGTTCCGGCATGGCCACCACCGACCCCAGGATTCCCGCCGCCTCTCGGTCCCGATCGGCGATGACGTGGGTGTAAATGTCGAGAGTCACCGATGTGTTTGAGTGGCCGAGACGCTTTGACACGGTGGCCACGTCGGTTCCATTCGAGATGAGCTGGGTGGCTGCGAAATGCCGCAGCTGGTGGAGATGGAAGCTGTATCCGAGAGATTCGACGACCCGGCCGACGTTACTGGTGATGGTGCTCGGCTTGTACGGCCGGCCGAAGTCGGCCGCTGGTGAGAAGAGATAAGGGTCATGAGCTAACTCGAACCCACCTCGGGCCACCTCCTCTTCGACGAGGCGGCGGTACCCGGTCAGGAGCCGCACGAGTTCTGCCGGCATCGCCAGGGACCGCTCCTGGTGGGTCTTCGTCGGACCTTCGGTCACGGTTCGGCCCACCTGTCTGAGGGCCCTCCGGATATGCAACAGACCCGCATCGAGATCCAGATCGGACCACCGCAGAGCGCAGAGTTCGCCCCGCCGACCGCCGGTGGTGGCCGCCATGGCCAGGAGAACGCCCTGGGCCTGATCCTTGGCCGCAGCCCTCGCAATCATCGCCTGCAGCTCCGCCGGCGTCGGTGGCGGTACCTTCGTCCGCCGCTCGGTCGGTGGGGTGGCGTGATTGGCCGGGTTGGCATCGAGCCAGCCCCACCGCACGGCCTGGCGCAGGGCAGCCTTGATCATGTCGTGGTACCGGTTGACCGAAGCCGGCGACAGTGGCCCCCGGGCCTTGGCGGTGCCCAGGCCGTGGGTGGACAGGTGGGAGTACAGCTCGTCGAGGTGTTTCGCACTGAGCTTGCGGATCGGACAACTGGCGATCGCCCCGGTCTCGAGGCCCCTTGCCATTCGGCGGTACTCGTGCAGGGTCGTGGGGGAGCGGCCGATCCGCTCCGAATGTTCGCAGAACGCCTGCAAGAGAGTCGATAAGGTCGTATCCGAGTCGTTGTCCCGGCCGGCGTTCAGCCTGGTGACGAACGCCGCCAACTCGGTTTCGGCCTGCCGCTCGCTGCCGCGGAACTCCTTCGACCGCTGGCGCTTCTGCCCGGTGACGGGGTCCCGGCCGGCGTAGACCCGCAGCCGCCAGATCCCAGGGGACCGCTGTTGCATCGTTCCTCGCACGGACCCAAGGCTAGGTGGTAGTCCAACGGTAGTCCAGGGGCTGAGCTCTGGTCCCCGCCCGGACCATCGCTCAAGCCCCTGACCTGCGGAGGGAGTGGGATTCGAACCCACGGTACCCAGGGGGTACAACGGTTTTCGAGACCGTCCGATTCGGCCGCTCTCGCATCCCTCCGAGGGGAGAGGTTACCGGCTGGTACCAGGACTCTTCCCCGCCCGGTCCCCTACCGCCGTCGGGCCGCGAAGAACTCGGTGAGCCGATCGGCGCACTCGCCGGCGAGTACCCCGGCGCGCAGCGCCACCTCGTGGTTGAGCCGCGGGTCGGCGCAGAGGTTGTAGAGGGAACCGCAGGCCCCGGCCTTGGGGTCGGCGGCCCCGAACACCAGCCGGCCGACCCGGGCGGCCACCAGGGCCCCGGCGCACATCGGGCAGGGCTCGAGGGTGACCACCAGGGTCACCTGACCGAGCCGCCAGGTCCCGAGGGCCCCCGCCGCGTCGCGCAGGGCGAGGAGCTCGGCGTGGGCGGTCGGGTCGCCGGTCCGCTCGCGCTCGTTGTGGCGCGACGCCACCACCTCGGCCCCGACCAGGGCCACGGCGCCGACCGGCACGTCGCCGTGGGCGGTGGCCCGGGCCGCCTCGGCCAGGGCCAGACGCATGGCGCCTTCGTCGTCGGTTCGGGGGGCGCCCGGGGGCGCGTCGATGCCCATCTGGCGGAGGCGGTGGGATTTGAACCCACGGTGGGTTGCCCCACACACGATTTCCAATCGTGCCGATTCGGCCGCTCTCGCACGCCTCCGGGGTTACGGCCCGGCCAGGCTAACCGAGGGTCCTCGGGGCTCCCGTGGGCCGGCCGCCGCCGGCGGCGGTAGCGTGGGGCCCTCGCCGCGCCGGGGTTGGGTGCGGTGGCCGGGTCCTGCGCAACGGCCGCTCGTGAATCGAGTCAGGGTCGGAAGGCAGCAGCTCTCAGCGGGTTTGGCCGTGTGCCGTAGCCAACCTGGCCATCGCACCGAGTCCCGGCGCGACGTCCGTCGTCGGGCCGGTCACGGGCCCGGCCGCCCCTCCCGGCGCGCGCAGCGTCACCGGTAGGCTCGCCGACCATGAGCACCGTGGAGCGTCCCGCCGGCACCGGGGCGGGGGACGACCAGTTCGTCGCGCTCTACCGGCGCTTCCGGCCCTCGAGGTTCGGCGAGCTGCGCGGTCAGCCCCACGTCGTGCTCGCCCTGCAGAGCGCCGTGCGCGACGGCCACGTCGCCCACGCCTACCTCTTCAGCGGGCCCCGGGGCACCGGGAAGACCTCGGCGGCGCGGATCCTGGCCCGGGCCCTCAACTGCGCCCGGCCCACCGACGGCGAGCCCTGCGGGGAGTGCGCCTCGTGCATCGAGATCGCCCGGGGGTCCTCGCTCGACGTGCACGAGCTCGACGCCGCCTCCAACAATGGGGTCGATGCCATGCGGGACCTCATCTCGCACGCCGCGCTCGGTACGCCCGGCCGCTGGAAGGTCTACATCGTCGACGAGGTCCACATGCTCTCCAACGCGGCGGCCAACGCCCTCCTCAAAACCCTGGAGGAGCCGCCGGGCCACGTCATCTTCGTCCTGGCCACCACCGACCCCCAGAAGGTCCCTCCCACCATCCGCAGCCGGACCCAGCACTTCGAGTTCCGGCTGCTCGGCGCCGACACCCTCGAGTCGCTGCTGCGCGACATCCGGGACGCCGCCGAACTGGCCGTCGGTGACGACGCGCTGGAGGTGGCGGTCCGCCGGGGCCGCGGTTCGGCCCGCGACGCCCTCTCGGCCCTCGACCAGGTGGCGGCCTCGGGCACGACCGACGACGCCCGCCCTGGGCTGGACGAGCTGCTCGAGGCCCTGGGCGAGGAGGACGCCGGCCGGGTCCTGGTGTCCGTCGCCTCCCTGACCGAGGCCGGGTGGGGGCCCCCGCAGCTGGCCGGTGAGCTGGTCGACGACCTGCGGAGGTCCTTCCTGGTGGCCCTGGCGCCCGAGCTCTCCGGCGCCGCCGGCTCCGAGGTGGACCGGCTGTCCACCCAGGCCGACCGGCTGGGCCTCCCCCGGATGGTCCGGGCCATGGAGACCCTGGGGCGGGCCCAGGTCGACATGCGCGAGGCACCCGACGCTCGGGTCGTCCTGGAGGTGGCGCTGGTCCGCCTGGCCCGCGCCGACCTGGACGACTCGGCGGCCGCCCTGGGGGACCGGGTGGCCCGGCTCGAGCGGGCGCTGGTCGACCGACCGCCCCCGCCCCCGCCCCCGCCATCTGCGGCCGCCCTCCCGCCGCCCGCGCCCGGCGGTGATCCGACCGACCGACCGGGCCTGGGGGTCCTGCGTCGCCAACGCGGGGGCGGTCCCCCCGGCACCGCGGCGCCCACGACGACCGGCCCGCCGCCCGGTGCCGCCCCTTCGGGGGAGGCACCGCCCCCCGGGGTGGAGACCGAGGTGGGGCCGCCCGGGGCCGCTCCGGGCACCGCGCCCGGTGCCGCCCAGGATGCCCCGCCGGACCGGGACACCCTGGTCCAGGCCTGGGGGGACCAGGTCCTGCGGGGGCTGCCGGCCAAGGCCAAGGCCCTCTACAGTGCCGGGCGTTTCGTGGAGGTGACCGACGGGTCCGCCGCCTTCGCCCTGCCCAACGAGGCCCACCGCGACCGCTGTGCCGACGTCCAGGGCGTGGTGGAGGGGGCGCTGGCCGCCCATTTCGGGACCCCGGTGCCGCTGCGCCTGGTGGTGGAGGGGGCCGCCGGAGCCGAGCGCCCGCCCGCCCGCGGCGCGCCGACCGCCGGGGCCGGCGAGGAGGACTTCGAACCCGGGGGCCCCGGCCAGGGGGAGGCGGTGGAGTCGGGGGCCGAGGCCCGGCTCCTCCAGGCCTTCCCGGGGGCCCACGAGGTGGGCGAGTAGGTGTACACCGGCCCGCTCCGGGCGCTGATCGACGAGCTGGGCCGGCTCCCGGGGGTCGGGCCCAAGTCGGCCCAGCGCATGGCCTTCCACCTCCTGAAGGTCCCCGACGAGGACGCGCGGCGCCTGGCCGAGGCGATCGTGGCCGTCAAGGAACGCACCACGCTGTGCACCCGCTGTTTCAACGTGGCCGAGGGGGGCGAGCTGTGTGACGTCTGCGACGATGACCGGCGCGACGCCACGACCATCTGTGTGGTGGAGGACCCTCGCGACATCGTGGCGGTCGAACGGACCCAGCAGTTCCGGGGCCGCTACCACGTGCTGCAGGGGGCGCTGAACCCCCTGGAGGGGATCGGTCCCGAGCAGCTCCGGGTCAAAGAACTCCTGGCCCGTCTCGACACCGAGGGCGTCAGCGAGGTGATCCTGTGCACCAACCCGAACCTCGAGGGCGAGGCCACCGCCATGTACCTGGCCCGCCTCCTCACCCCCCTCGGCGCCCGGGTGACGAGGATCGCCAGTGGCCTGCCGGTGGGTGGCGATCTCGAGTACGCCGACGAGCTGACCCTCGGCCGGGCCCTCGAGGGGCGCCGGGAGGTCGGGGCCTGAGCGCCGGTGCCGACCGGGCCGGCCGTCCGCCGTCGGTGCCGGCCCATCCTCTGTGCGGGGGGCCGACGGAGGGCACACTTGTGCCGTGAGCCCGCCCGCCCACCGTCTCGTCTGGCTGCTCCGGCACGCCAAGACCCTGACCGACCCGCCCAAGGGCGGGGGCGACCACGAGCGCAAGCTGGGCCCGCGGGGCCGCCGGGACGCCGACGCCCTGGGGCGACGGCTCGGCGACGGCGGTGATCTCCTCGGGTTCGGCGCCGACGAGCTGCCCAGCCTGGTCCTGTGCTCGACGGCCACCCGGGCCACCCAGACGGCCGAGCGGGCCCTGGGCGCCATGGCCCCGCCCCCGACCGTCGACCAGCGGCGCTCCCTCTACGCCGCCGACCCGAACCAGGTGATCGACGAGCTGCGCACCGTCGACGACGGGGTCACGTCGGTGATGGTGGTGGGCCACAACCCGACCGCCCACGCGCTGGCCGAGTCGATGGTGGCCGCCGCCGACAAAGCGGGCCGCCGCGAGGTCACCCGCCACGGCTTCCCCACCTGCGCCGTCGCCGTCTACCGGGTCCCGGCCTCCCGCTGGCCCGACCTGGCCCTCGGGACCGGGACCCTCCTCGGGCTCTTCGTCCCCCCGTACTGAGGGCGAGGGCCGGGGTCGGCCGATCAGGCCAGCGAGCGCAGGACGGCGGCATCCCCCTGACCGCCGCCGCCGCACAGGGCCACCGCGGCCAGGCCGCCGCCGCGGCGCTTGAGCTCGTAGAGGGCGGTGAGCGCCACCCGGGTGCCCGACATGCCCACGGGGTGCCCGAGGGCGATGGCCCCGCCGTTCACGTTCACCGACTTCTCGTCGATGCCGAGCTCGTCCATCGACGCCAGCCCCACTGCGGCGAACGCCTCGTTGATCTCGAAGACGTCGATGTCGTCGACCGTCTTGCCGGCCCGGTCAAGGGCCCGGGCGATGGCCCGGGACGGCTGGTGCAGCAGCGAGGTGTCGGGACCGGCCACCTGGCCGTAGCCGACCAGCTCGCCGAGCGGGCTCAGGCCGAGGGCCTCGGCCCGGGCCGCCGACATCACGATGACGGCGGCACCCCCGTCGGAGATCTGCGAGGCGTTCCCCGCGGTCAGGGTCCCGGCCTTGTCGAAGGCCGGCCGGAGGGCGGCGAGGGACTCGACGGTGGTCCCGGGCCGCACGCCCTCGTCGGTGTCGAACAGGACCGGGTCGCCCTTGCGCTGGGGGATCCGGACCGGGACGATCTCGTCGGCCAGCCGGCCCTCCTTGGCCGCGGCGGCCGCCCGCTCGTGACTGGCGGCGCTGAAGGCGTCCTGGCGCTCGCGGGTGATCCCCACCTTCTCGTTGTGGCGCTCGGTCGACAGCCCCATGGCGCACTGGTCGAAGGCGCACGTGAGCCCGTCGTGCATCATCGAGTCGACCAGGGTGGCGTCGCCCAGGCGGAACCCGGACCGGGCGCCCGGCAGCAGGTGCGGGGCCTGGGTCATCGACTCCATCCCCCCGGCCACCACGATCTCGGCGTCCCCGGCGTTGATCATCTGGTCGGCCAGGTAGATGGTGTTGAGCCCCGAGAGGCAGACCTTGTTCACCGTGGTGGCCGGGACGGTCATCGGGATGCCGCCCTTCACCGCGGCCTGGCGGGCCGTGATCTGGCCCTGGCCGGCCCCGATGACCTGGCCCATCAGCACGTAGTCGACCTGATCCGGGGCCAGGCCGGCCCGCTCGAGGGCGGCGGCGATGGCGAACCCCCCGAGGTCCATGGCGGTGAAGGGGGCCAGGGCCCCCGAGAGCTTGCCGATGGGCGTCCGAGCCCCTGCGACGATGACCGATCCGGGCATGTGGTGACCTCCGAGTATCCGCCCTGGTCAGGGCGCCGGGCTGGGTGCGGTCGGGCTGGCTTACCGGCCGGTCAGCCATTCTACGGCTTCCACTATCGTCGGTGCCCATGAGCGAGATCCTCGACGCCGTGGTGGCCGGGGCCGGGCCGGACGAGCTGGCCGGGCTGCCCCTCCCCGAGACCTACCGGGCCGCCTTCGTCCTGCGGGACGAGGTCGCCATGTTCGAGGGGGTGGACTCGGCCGACAAGGACCCCCGCAAGTCCCTGCACGTGGGCGAGGTCCCCCTGCCCGAGCTGGCCCCCGACGAGGCCTACGTGGCCGTGCTGGCCTCGGCCATCAACTTCAACACCGTGTGGACCTCGATCTTCGAGCCGTTGCCCACCTTCGGCTTCCTGGACCGCCTGGGCAAGGAGAGCCGGTGGGGCGCCCGTCACGCCCTCGACCACCACGTGGTCGGCTCCGACGGGGCCGGCGTGGTGCTGCGCACCGGCTCGTTGGTCCGCAACTGGAAGGTCGGCGACAGGGTCACCATCCATTGCAACTACGTCGACGACCAGGACCCGTCCTCCCACGACGACTCGATGCTGGCGGCCAACGAGCGGATCTGGGGCTTCGAGTCGAACTTCGGGGGCCTGGCCGACATCGCGGTGGTCAAGGCCAACCAGCTGATGCCCAAGCCGGCCCATCTCAGCTGGGAGGAGTCGGCGGTCAACGCGCTGTGCAACTCGACGGCCTACCGGATGCTGGTGTCGCGCAACGGCGCCCCGGTCACCCAGGGCGACCGGGTGCTGGTGTGGGGGGCCAGCGGCGGCCTGGGCAGCTTCGCCGTCCAGTACGTCCTGAACGGCGGGGCCACCCCGGTCGGCGTGGTCTCCTCCCAGGACAAGGTCGACCTGCTGCACGAGCTGGGGGTCGACGCCGTGATCGACCGTCGGGCCCAGGGCTACAGGTTCTGGGCCGACGAGCACACCCAGGACGAGTCGGAGTGGCGCCGATTCGGCAAGGACGTCCGCAAGCTGGTGGGCGCCGACCCCGACATCGTCTTCGAGCACCCGGGACGCCAGACCATGGGCGCCTCGGTCTTCGCCTGCAAGCGGGCCGGCACCATCGTCACCTGCGCCGCCACCTCGGGGTACATGATCGAATACGACAACCGCCACCTCTGGATGAAGCTCAAGACGATCAAGGGCTCGCACTTCGCCAACTACCGCGAGGCCTGGGACGCCAACCGCTTGGTGTGCGAGGGCAAGATCGTCCCCCCGCTCTCCGCCGTCTACCCCCTCACCGAGGTGGGCGAGGCGGCGTATCAGGTCCACCGGAACCTGCACGAGGGCAAGATCGGGGTGCTCTGCCTGGCCCCGGCCGAGGGGCTCGGCATCGACGACCCCGGGCTGCGGAGCACCATCGGCGAGGACCGCCTCACCCTGTACCGGCGCCACGGGGTATGAGCGCGCCCGACGTCCCCGCCGGGATGCTGACCGAGATCGACCACGTGGCCATCGCCGTCAACGACCTCGACGCCGCCGTGGCCTGGTACGCCGAGGTCTTCGGGGCCACCGTCGCCCACCGCGAGCGGGTCGAGTCCGACGGGGTGGAAGAGGCGCTGCTGGCGGTGGCCGACTCCTACGTCCAGCTGCTCACCCCGACCCGGGACGACTCGCCGGTGGCCAAGTACCTGGCGACCAGGGGGGAGGGGCTCCACCACATCGGCTACCGGGTGGCCGACTGCGGGGCGGCCCTCCAGGCGGTGAAGGACAGCGGGGGGCGGGCCATCGACCAGGCCCCGCGACCCGGGTCGCGCGGGACCACGGTGGCCTTCGTCCACCCCAAGACCTCCTTCGGGACCCTGATCGAGCTCGTCCAGGAGTAGCCCCGCCCACCGCCTCCGGGCCGTTCCCGACGACCCCGCCCGCCGGGCTCGCACCGGTGGGAATTCGGGGTGCCGGGGGCGGCGCCGGTAGCCTCGGGCCCATGGAGCACACGATGTCCGAGCGGCTGGAGGACCTGGCCGCCCGCAAGGAGCGGGCGCTCCACGCCGGGAGCCCCAAGGCGGTCGAGAAGCACCACGAGAAGGGCAAGATGACGGCCCGGGAGCGGCTCGACTACCTCCTCGACGAGGGGTCCTTCCAGGAGCTCGACATGCTGGCCCGGCACCGGGCCCACGGCATGGGACTGGAGGACACCCGCCCCTACACCGACGGCGTGGTCACCGGCTTCGGCACGATCGACGGGCGCCGGGTCTGCGTGTTCTCCCAGGACTTCACCGTCTTCGGGGGCGCCCTGGGCGAGGTCTTCGCCGAGAAGATCCACAAGGTGATGGACCTGGCCGCCTCCACCGGGGTGCCCATGATCGGGCTCAACGACGGCGCCGGGGCCCGGATCCAGGAGGGGGTCGTCTCGCTGCACTCCTACGGCGGGATCTTCCACCGCAACGTGACCGCCTCGGGGGTCATCCCCCAGATCAGCGTGATCCTCGGGCCCTGCGCCGGCGGGGCGGTCTACTCGCCGGCCATGACCGACTTCATCTTCATGGTCCAGGGGACGTCGCACATGTTCATCACCGGGCCCGACGTGGTCAAGACGGTCACCGGTGAGGACGTGACGCTCGAGGAGCTGGGCGGGGCCATGAGCCACGCCACCAAGTCGGGCGTCGCCACCTTCGTGTCCCCCGACGAGAAGGCCTGCCTCGACGACGTCCGCTACCTGCTCTCGTTCCTGCCGTCCAACAACCTCGAGGAGCCGCCGCCGGTGGTCTCGGGGGACGACCCCGAACGGCGCTCCCCCGAGCTGGTCGACCTCATGCCGGCCACCCCCAACCAGCCCTACGACATGAAGAAGGTCATCGCCGCCGTGGTCGACGACGGCGACTACCTGGAGATCCACTCCCACTGGGCCATGTCCATCACATGCGGGTTCGCCCGCATCGACGGCCGGGTGGTCGGGATCGTGGGCAACCAGCCGGCGGTGCTGGCCGGGGTGCTCGACATCGACTCGTCCGAGAAGGCGGCCCGTTTCGTGCGCACCTGCGACGCCTTCAACGTGCCGCTGGTGACCTTCGTCGACGTGCCCGGCTTCATGCCCGGGACCGACCAGGAGTACGGCGGCATCATCCGCCACGGGGCCAAGCTCCTCTACGCCTACTGCGAGTCGACCGTCCCGCGGATCCAGATCATCACCCGCAAGGCCTACGGGGGCGCCTACGTCGTCATGAACTCCAAGTCCATCGGGGCCGACCTGGCCTACGCCTGGCCCTCGGCCGAGCTCGCGGTCATGGGCCCCCGGGGGGCGGTCGAGATCGTCTACCGGCGCGAGCTGGCCGAGGCCGACGATCCCGACCAGCGCCGGGCCGAGCTGGTCGAGGAGTACACCGAGCGCTACGCCAACCCCTACGTGGCCGCCGAGCGCGGCTACGTCGACGACGTGATCGACCCGGCCGACACCCGCCGGGTGCTCGTGCGGGCCCTGGCGATCCTGGCCTCCAAGCGCGAGGAGCTGCCCCGGCGCAAGCACGGGAACGTGCCCCTATGAGTGCCGATCGCCCCCACCGGGCCGGGCTGGCGCCGCGCCCGGTGCCCGACCCGGTGGTCCTGGCGGTGATCGCCGCCGCCGTCGACCAGGCCTGGCCCCGTCCCGTGGCCTTCGCCGACGCGGCCGATCCGGCCCACCGGGTCTGGCGCTTCTCGGGCCGATGGTGGAACAAGCCGACCCCGATGCGCCGGGAGCGGCCCTACACCCCGTTCTGAGCGACCGGCCGGCGGTGCCCACCGGGCCCCCCGGCCCCCGGCCCCCACCGCCGGGCGCCCCCGGGGCCCGGCCCCGACGTCGGGCGCGACCCCGGGCGAAAGGCCGGTCCGGCCGGCCCGTTCTCTCCTGTGGGACGGAGAACCGGCCACCCGGCCGGTCCGGGAGAGAGGAGCGGGCCATGGCGCCTGGCGGAGGGAACGCACCGGTGGAGCACTCGTCGGCGACCGACCGGGTGTCCGCCCTGGTCTCGGCGGGCGAGTACGAGCGGGCCATCGCCGCCGCGGTGGGCGTCGACCGCCGCCAGCTGGAGGCGGGGGCCCGGGCCCGGTTCCTGATCGAGGTGGCCCAGGCCCAGTTCGGCCTGGGCTGGTACGGCGCCACCCTGTGGACCGTCAGCCGGGCGCAGCTGTCCGACGGGCACCACGTGCGCCGCGACATCACGGTCCACCTGATGGTCCACGCCATCGCCGTCCAGCACCGCGAGACGATCGACGCCCGGCTCCTCGGGGTGGTGGCCCGTCGCCTGGGGGCCACGGCGGTCGCCGCCGAGCGCCCCCCTCCGCTGCCGGCCGCCGGCCGGCTACCCCCCGTCGACCCGGACAACACCGTCCTCGGCCCGCCCGCCCGGTGCCGCCCGGCCTCTTCGGGCGCGCGGCGCCGACCGGTGCCGACCGACGGCCCGCCGGGCCGGTGGCGCCGGTCAGCCCCCCACCAGCACCCCGGGCCGGGCGTCCAGGCCCGACTCGGCCGGCGCGCCGTCGACCCGGATGGGGGTCCCGTTGACCAGGGTGTGGGTCATCCCCACCGGGGCGTCGGCCGTGAGCCGCTCGCCGTCGGCCGGGAAGTCGCGCAGGCGCCGGAGCGGCCCGGGGGCGACGGTGGCCGGGTCGAAGACGCACAGGTCGGCCGCCTTGCCCACCGCCACGGTGCCCCGGTCGACGAGGCCGTACACCCCGGCCGGCTCCGCCGTGAGCTTGTGGACGGCCCGCTCGAGGGGCATGACGCCCCGCTCGCGCACCCACGGTCCCAGCAGGTCGGTGGCGAAGCAGGCGTCGCAGAGTTGGGAGACGTGGGCCCCCGAGTCGGCCAGCCCGAGCAGCACGTTGTCGCGGGGCAGGAGCCAGGCGATGGCGTCGGGGTCGTTGTTGGCCACCACCGACCAGAAACGGGTCTTGAGGTCGTCGGCCAGGGAGAGGTCCAGGACCATGTCGAGCGGGGTGACGCCCAGCTCCTCGGCCAGCTCGACCACCGGCCGGTCGGCCAGGTCGGGGCGCGAGGGGGACTCGGCCACCGACACCGAGGCCCAGTTGAAGGGCAGGGCGCCGCCCCCCTTCCCGACGTCCTCCCAGGCGGCGGCCCGCCAGGCCGGGTCCCGGTAGGCGGCCAGGCGCTCCTCGGTCGTGGTGTCCATCAGCTTGGCGAAGCTCGGGCGCATGTTGAGGGTGAAGGGTTCGGCCAGGTTCATCTGGAAGACCAGCGGGCGGCACGAGACCTGGGGCCAGACCTCGATCCCCTCGGCCCGGGCGGCGTCGTTGTCGGCGATCACCTTCTCGTGCCACGGGTAGCCCTTGACGGTCAGCAGGGCGGTCCAGGTGATCGGCCGCCCGACCTGGCGCTGGAGCTCGAACACGTCCCGGAGGGGGATCTGGCCGCCCGGTAGCAGGGCGATGACCCCGCGCCCGGCCTGGCGCAGGGGCTCGACGAGGGCGCGGAGCTCGACCAGGTCCGAGACCCGGGAGGGGACCGGCCGGCCGTGGTCCCCGTTGTGGGTGGGCGACGCGCTCGAGGCGAACCCGGCCGCGCCGCCGGCCATGGCCTCGGCCACGACGGCCTGCATGCGGGCCAGCTCGGCGTCGCTGGCCGGTCGCTCGTAGGCGTCATCGCCCATCACGTACAGCCGCACCGCGGTGTGCCCGACGTAGCAGCCGTAGTTGAGGGAGACCCCGCGGCGCTCGATGGCCCCCAGGTACTGGGGGAACGTCTCGAACTCGGCCCAGGGGACTCCGGCGGCCAGGGTGTCGAAGCTCATGTCCTCGACGTGCTGGAGGGTCCGGGCCAGCAGCTCGACCCCGTCGGGACGGATGGGGGCGATCGAGAAGCCGCAGTTGCCGGCGATGACCGTGGTCACCCCGTGGAACGACGACGGGGTCAGCCGGGGGTCCCAGAAGACCTGGGCGTCGTAGTGGGTGTGGATGTCGATGAAGCCGGGCGCCACCACCTGGCCGGCGGCATCGAGCTCGCGCCGGCCCGACAGGCCGTCGCCCACCCCGACGATCCGGTCCCCGCTCACCGCCACGTCGGCCCGGCGCCCCGGCGCCCCGGTGCCGTCGATGAGGGTCCCGCCCCGGATCACGATGTCAGCGTCCACTGCTGCCTCCTCGGTCTCGCCCCCCCATCGTCGCCGATGGCGGGCGGCCCTGCACCGGGTCGGTCGGGGGCGGCTGGTTCAGGCCGCCGGGAGGGGACCGCCCGGCGCCACCGTGCGGGCCAGGATCCCCAGGGTCGCCCGCAGCGCCCCTTCGGAGATGACCGGGAAGATCCCGGCCTCCCTCCAGACCGGGTCGATGGCCGACCAGTCGTAGTAGGAGGTGACCAGCGTGCCCTCGGGGTCCGGCGCCAGCGTGTAGCCGTAGACGTGGCCGAGCGGGGGCCGGATCTCGCCCAGGACGGTCCAGGCGATCTCGGCGTCGGGGGAGAAGGCGGTGATGGTGACCGTCACGTCGTAACGGCCCATCGGGTAGTCGCCCAGGGCCTCGCGGTCCATGTGGACGACGAAGCTGTCGCCGACGGCGGTCACCGGGGCGCCGGTGGCGTCCATCAGCATCCCCGAGCTGTCGATGGCCACGTGGCCCTTCGGGTCGCACAGCACCGCGAAGATGGCGGCCGGGTCGGCCGGGACGGTCCGCTGGACCTCGATGCGCTCGGTCATGCCCGCATCCTGCCACGGGTCCCTCCCCGGCGGTGGGGCCGGCGCTCAGTTCAGCGTTCGGCCCGCCGCCGCTGCTCGGCCAGGCCGACCATGTCCTCCATGATGTGGTCGAACTCGAAGTCCTTGGGGGTGTAGACGGCGGCCACCCCCTTGCCCCTGAGCACGTCGGCGTCGTCGGCCGGGATGATCCCGCCGACCACCACCGCGGCGTCCACCCCCGCCGCCCGGAGGCGGTCGAGCACCTCGGGCACCAGCTCGAGGTGGGAGCCCGAGAGGATGGACAGTCCGACGATGTCGACGTCCTCGTCCCGGGCGGCGGCCACGATCTGGGCCGGGGTGAGGCGGATGCCCTGGTAGACCACCTCGAACCCGGCGTCGCGGGCGGCCACGGCGATCTGCTCGGCCCCGTTGGAATGGCCGTCGAGGCCGGGCTTGGCCACCAGCAGCCGGGGCGGGCCCCCGGTGGTCCCGGCCAGGGCCCGGGTGCGGGCCACCACCCCGGCGAGCTCGGTCCCCCGGTGCCCGACCCCCCCGGCGACCCCGGTCGGGGCCCGGTATTCGCCGAACACCTCGCGCAGCACCCCGGCCCATTCCCCGGTGGTCCCCCCGGCGTGGGCCAGCTCGATCGTCGGCCCCATGACGTTGGCCCCCGGGCCGTCGTCCTCGGCCGCCCGGCGCAGGTCGTCCAGGGCCCGGCGCACGGCCCCGGCGTCCCGCCCGGCCCGCCAGTCGGCCACGTCGGTCCGCAGCTCCGCCTCCACCGTCGGGTCCACCTTCAGGATGCTCTCGGCCCCGCCGTCGGCGGTGAGGGGGGAGGGCGCGGTCTCGGTGAAGCAGTTCACCCCGACCACCCGCTGCTCGCCCGACTCGATGCGCCGGACCCGCTCGGCCTGGCTGCGCACCAACCGCCGCTTGAGCTCGTCGATGGCCTCGAAGGCGCCGCCCAGGCCCAGCACCTCGTCGAGCTCGGCCTGGGCGGCCTGCTCCAGCTCGGCCGTCTTGGCCCCGATGACCGTCGAGCCCTCGAAGATGTCGCCGTACTCGAGCAGGTCGGACTCGAAGGCCAGGACCTGCTGGATGCGCAGCGACCACTGCTGGTCCCAGGGCCGGGGCAGCCCCAGCGCCTCGTTCCAGGTCGGGAGCTGGATGGCCCGGGCCCGGGCGGCGGCCGAGAGGGTGACCCCGAGGGTCTCGAGCACGATCCGCTGCACGTTGTTCTCCGGCTGCTGCTCGGTCAGACCGAGCGAGTTCACCTGCACCCCGTAGCGGAACCGGCTCAGCTTCTCGTCGGTGACTCCGTAGCGCTCCCTGCAGATGCGGCTCCACATGGCGGTGAAGGCCCGCATCTTGCAGGCCTCCTCCACGAAGCGGACGCCGGAGTTCACGAAGAAGCTGATCCGCCCGACCACCTGGGGCAGCTCGTCCTCGGTCACCTTGTTCGAGCGCCGCACCCCGTCGAGGATGCCGATGGCCGTGGCCAGGGCGTAGGCCAGCTCCTGGGTGGGGGTCGCCCCCGCCTCCTGGAGGTGGTAGCTGCACACGTTGACCGGGTTCCAACGGGGCACGTGGCGCACGGTGTGGGCGATGGTGTCGACGGTGAGGCGCAGGCTCGGCCCGGGCGGGAAGATGTAGGTGCCCCGGGAGAGGTACTCCTTGACGATGTCGTTCTGGGTGGTGCCCTGCAGCACCCCCGGATCGACCCCCCGGTCCTGGGCGTTGGCGATGTAGAGGCCGAGGAGCCACGCCGCGGTGGCGTTGATGGTCATCGACGTGTTCATCTCGCCCACCGGGATCCCGTCGAGCAGCTGGCCCATGTGGCCGAGGTGGACGACCGGGACCCCCACCTTGCCGACCTCGCCGGCCGCCTCGGGGGCGTCGGGGTCGTAGCCGGTCTGGGTGGGCAGGTCGAAGGCGATCGACAGCCCGGTCTGGCCCTTGGCGAGGTTGGTCCGGTAGAGCTCGTTGGAGGCCCGGGCCGACGAGTGGCCCGAGTAGGTCCGCATCATCCAGGGCTTGGCCCGCTCCCGACCTGCCGGATCGTCTGCCATGCTGCTCACCCTTCGGTGCCTGCCCCCGGGGCCGGCCACGGTGGTCGCCGGTCCTCCCACCATTGTGCCTGCCGTCGGGAGCGGTCCCTGACCGCCCGGCCGTCCGGCCGCCCGGACCGGGCCGCTAGCGCTTCTTGTAATCGTAGAAGCCCTGGCCGGACTTCCGGCCGAGCTGCTCGGCCGCCACCATGCGGCGCAGCAGGGGCACCGCCGCGTAGTTGGGCTCGCGGAACTCGCCGTAGAGGGCGTCGAGGATGGCCAGCGAGGTGTCCAGGCCCACCAGGTCGAGGAGGGCGAACGGCCCCATCGGGAAGCCGCAGCCGCCCTTCATTGCCGCGTCGATGCCCTCCTTGGTGGCCACCCCGCCCTCGAGCAGGCGGACCGCGTTGTTGAGGTAGGGGAAGAGCAGCGCGTTGACGATGAAGCCGGCCTGGTCCTTCACCTGGACCGGCTCCTTGCCGCAGGCCTCGGCGAAGGCCACGGCGGCGGCCACGGTGGCGTCGGACGCGGTGATGGGCCGTACCACCTCCACCAGGGACATGGCCGGGGCCGGGTTGAAGAAGTGCACGCCGCAGACCTTGTCGGGGCGCCCGGTCTCCATCGCCAGCTCGACCACCGGCAGGGTGGAGGTGTTGGTGGCCAGGATGGTCGAGTCGGCGCAGATCCGGTCGAGCTCGCTGAAGAGGTGCTTCTTGACCGCCAGGTCCTCCACCACCGACTCGAGCACCAGGTCGACGCCGGCCAGGTCACCCAGGTCGGTGGTGGCGTTGACCCGGGACAGGATCTCGTCGCGCTCGGTCCCGGTCCGCTTGCCCTTCTCGACCTGTCGGCTCAGCGACTTCTCGAGGCCGGCCACCATGGCGTCGGCGGTGGACCGGCTCCGGCTCCGCAGCACCACCTCGTGGCCGGAGGCCGCCGCCACCTCGGCGATGCCCGAGCCCATGATCCCCGATCCGACGACGCCCACCCGCTTGATAGCCATGACCGAGAGGTTACCCGTGGGTAATCGCGGCCGGCGAGTCGCCGCCGCCACGTGGATCGCCGGGGCGCCGTGGCCGCCGTGCGGTTCAGCCCCCGGCCCCCCGGGCGGCCCTGCGCTCGCGGCCCGTCACCGCCCGGGCCTCGAGGGCGGCCAGCACCCCCTCGGGGTCGGCCCGGAAGGCCTCCCAGGCCGCCCGGGCCGTCGCCGGGGCCACGATGATCGCCCGGTTCTCGGCCACGCCGGCCAGCACGTCGGCCGCCAGGTCCCCCGGTGGGTAGGGCTCGCCCAGGGCGTTGGTCAGCAGCTTGCGGCCGTCCACCCGGGTCCGTGGCCCCTCGTCGGGGTCGGGCCGGTTGAGCAGCGGGGTCTCCACCGGGCCCGGGCACACCACGCTCACCCGCACCCCCCGGGCCGCCGCCTCCACCCGGAGGCTGGTCGAGAGCCCGACCACGGCCGACTTGGCCGCCGCGTAGGGGGTGAGGAAGGGGGACGGGACCAGCCCGGCCAGCGACGCCGTGTTGACGATGTGGCCCGTCCCGGCCCGGACCATGAGCGGGTAGGCGGCGGCCACCCCGTAGATGACGCTGTTCAGGTCGACGTCGATGGCCCGCTCCCACAGCGAACCGGGCAGCTCCTCCACCGGACCGCCGGCGCCGATGCCGGCGTTGTTGAAGAGATAGTCGAGGCGGCCGTGGTCCGACGCCGTGGCTTCGACGACCTCGCGCACCCGGGCCCGGTCGGTCACGTCGACCTCGACGGCCCGGGCCCGCAGGCCCACCCCGAGGGAGGCGGCCACCGAGGCCGCCCCCTCCCTGTCGATGTCGGCCAGGAGCACCGACGCTCCCCGGGCGACCAGGGCCGTGCTCAGCGCCTTGCCGATCCCCGAGGCGGCGCCGGTCACGATGGCCACCGCGCCCGCGAATCGGTCCTGGTCGTGTCCGGGCATCGGCCGAGCCTACGGGGCGTCGTCGTCCCGGCGCTGTGGGAGGATTGGGGGCCGGCGCCGTGCCGGGCGCGCCCCCGCCGCCCCGCCGCCGGCACCCCATCATGATCGTCGGCTCCTCGCTCACCATCGAGATCGGCGACCGCGCCCTCGTGCGGGACGCCTCCTTCGTCGTGGGCTCGGGCGAGAAGGTCGCGCTGGTCGGGCGCAACGGCACCGGCAAGTCCTCGTTCGTGTCGGTGGTGATCGGTGAGGCGCCACCGCACCTGCGGGCCACCGGCAACGTGCGGGTCACCGGCACCCTGGGCCACCTGCCCCAGGTGCCGCCGCCCCGGGGGCTCGGGCTGGACCCGAGCGGGTTCTCCCACGTCCTGAGCTCGCGGGGCCTCGACGTGCTCGACGACGCCCTCGACCAGGCCCGCAAGATGATGGCCAAGGACCCGACCGGGGAGAACATCGCGCTCTTCAGCGACCTCGAGGAGCAGTACCGGGAGAACGGCGGCTACGAGGCCGAATCGGTCATGGCCCGGCTGGCCGACGGGCTGGGGCTCCGCCAGGAGCTGCTCTTCGACGACATCGACCGGCTGTCGGGTGGCCAGCGCCGGCGGGTCGACCTGATCCGGGTGCTCTTCCAGGCCCCCGACATCATGGTGCTCGACGAGCCGACCAACCACCTCGACCTGGCGGCCAAGCGGTGGTTGATGGACGAGCTGGCCGGGTTCGGCGGCAGCCTGCTGCTCATCAGCCACGACCTCAAGCTGCTGGACCATTCCATCGCCAAGGTGCTGCACCTGGCCGAGGGTCGACTGGCCGAGTTCAAGGGCAACTATTCGAGCTTCCGGGTGCAGCTGGCCCAGGACCAGAGCCAGCGCGAGCGGGCCTCGGAGCTCGAGGGCCAGGAGATCCGGCGCCTGAAGACCCTGGCCGACTCGATGCGGGGCCAGACCGAGAAGCGGGCCCGCAAGGCCAAGGTGCTCGACAAGCGGGTGGACCGCCTCCAGGGCCAGCGCACCGAGGTGCACCGGCGCGAGCGCCAGCGCGCCTTCAAGCTGCCGGTGCCCCGCCGCTCGGGCGAGGTCCCCGTCGAGGTCCGGGGATTGGCCGTCCGCTACGGCGCCAAGCCTGTCCTCACCGACGTGAGCTTCCATCTGGTGCGAGGCGACCGCATGGTCGTCATCGGGCGCAACGGGGCGGGCAAGTCCAGTCTGCTGCGCTGTCTGGCCGGGGTGCAGGCGCCGAGTGCGGGCACCATCACCCTCGGGGCCAACGTGGTTCGCGGCTACTTCGCCCAGGAGCACGAGCAGGTCGACCTCTCATTGAGCACGCTCGGCAACATCGACGACTCCGTGCTCAAGACCGAGGCCGAGCGTCGGGCTCTCCTCGGGTCCTTCGGCCTGCCGGGTAAGGCGGCGGCCCAGATGCCGGCGTCGCTGTCGGGGGGGGAGCGGGCCAAGCTCGGCCTGGCCATGCTCTCGGCCGGGTGGTCCAACGTGCTCATCCTGGACGAGCCGACCAACAACCTGGACCCCGCCTCCATCGAGGCGGTGGGTCGGATGCTGAGCCAGTGGCCCGGGACCCTGGTGGTGGTGAGCCACGACCGGGCCTTCGTCGAGGCCCTCGAGCCCAGCCACGCCCTGGCCCTGCCCGAGGAGCGCTATGACTACTGGCGCGAGGAGAACCTGGACCACGTCGAGACGCGCTGAGCGGCCGGGTCAGCGGGGGGGCCGGACCCCCAGGTGGCGGAGGGCCGAGCGGGCGGCGCCCACCCCGCACATGCCGTGCACGCCGGCCCCGGGCGGGGTGGCGGCCGAGCACAGGTAGACCCCGTCGAGCCCGGTCCGGTAGGGGTCCCAGCGGACGGTCGGCCGGAAGAGGGTCTGGCCCACCGTCGCCGCCCCGGCCCCGATGTCGCCTCCCACGTAGCCCGGGTTGTGGGCCTCGATCTCGGCCGCGGTGCGGGTCGACCGGGCGATGACCAGGTCCCTGAACCCCGGGGCGAACCGCTCGATCTGGGCCTCGATCGGCCCGGTCATGTCCACCGTCGAGCCGTTGGGGACGTGGCAGTAGGCCCACAGCGTCTGGTGACCGGCCGGGGCCCGGGTCGGGTCGAGGACCCCGGGCTGGACGACCAGGCAGAAGGGGCGCTCGGCGTGGCGCCCGGCGTTGGCCGCCGCCTCGCTGGCCGCCACCTCGGCCAGGCTGCCCCCGACGTGCACCGTCACCGTCTCACGGCACACCGCGGCCTCCCAGGGGACCGGGCCGGCCAGGGCCCAGTCGACCTTGCAGACCCCGGGCCCGTAGCGGTAGCGGGCCAGGGCCCGGCGCTCCCGGCTCCCGAGGCGCCCGGCGGCCAGGTCGAGGAACTGGCGGGGGGTCACGTCGAGCAGGGTGGCCCGGGCCGGGGGCAGCTCGTCGAGGGAGCGGACCCACCGCCCGGTGCGGACCGGGGCCCCGGCGCGCTCGAGGGCGCCCAGGAGGGCCCGGACCAGGGCGGCGCTCCCGCCCTCCACCACCGGCCAGCCCGCCGCGTGGGCCAGGGTCGTCAACAGGAGGGAGAAGGCCCCGCTCAACGGGGCGTCGAGGGGCAGCATGGAGTGGGCCCCCACCCCGGCCAGCAGGGCCCGGGCCTCCGCGGTCTCGAAGCGTCCGGCCAGCCGGACCGCCGACCCGAGGCCGGGCCGGCCGAAGCGGGCCAGGGCGACGGGGTGACGGGGCGGCCGGCGCAGCGGGGCGAGCAATGCCGGCACGACGAGGTCGGCGTCCCGGTCCAACGGCCCGAGCAGGCGCCGGTAGGTCCCCTCGTCGGCCCCGAGCGCGCCGGCGGTCTCGGTCACCGAGCGCCGGACCGCCCCGGCCCGGCCGCCGTCGAGGGGGTGGGCGAAGGACACGTCGGGGGTGCGGAGGCGGACCCCCAGGCCGGCCAGGTCCAGCGTGGCGAAGAACGGGGAGGCCGCGGCCAGCGGGTGGACGGCGGCACAGACGTCGTGGTGGAACCCGGGCTCGGTCAGCTCCTCGGTCCGACAGCCCCCCCCGGCGGTGGCCGCCCCCTCCACCACCTCGACGCTCAGCCCGGCCCGGGCCAGGACCAGCGCCGCGGCGAGGCCGTTGGGGCCCGAGCCGACGACGACCGCGTCGAGCGGCCGCCCGGTCACCGGGGTGCCGCCAGCGGCGTGCCCGCACGGCCGGCGCTCGGAGGGGTCCCCGGCACCGAGGTGTCCGGACCACCGCCCCGCATGCCCCCATGATCGTCGATCGCCGGGGCCGTCGCGGCCGGGCGGCCGGCCGCTCCGGGGTCACCCACGGGACTGTCGGCCGTGCCGTGGCCGACGGCGGCTCCCGGCCGTGGAAGAGTTTGGCGATGGACGCACCGACGGGGCCCCTGGCACTGGTCGGCGGGGCCGAGTGGACCGAGGGCTGCCGCTTCGACGCCGAGCTGCTGGCCGGCTCGGGCGGCGACGAGGTGCTGGTCCTGCCGACCGCCGCCGCCTACCAGCACCCCGAGCGGGTCGTGATGGGGGCCGCCCGGTGGTTCGAAGCGCTGGGCGGCCGGGTGGAGGGCCTGATGGTCCTCGGCCGGGGCGATGCCGAGGACGACGGGGCGGCGGCGGTCGTGCGCCGGGCCCGGTTCATCTACCTCTCGGGGGGCTCCCCCCTCCACCTGCGCTCGGTCCTGAAGGGCTCGGCCGTGCTCGACGCCCTGCGCGCCGCCTGGCAGGGGGGGGCCACCGTGGCCGGCTCGGCGGCCGGGGCCATGGTGCTCACCGACCCGATGGTCGACCCCCGGGGCGGGGCCCTCACCGTCGGGCTGGGCCTGGTCGACCGCCTCGCCGTGGTCCCGCACTTCGGGGACGTCGAAGAGGACGCCCACGGCGAGAAGCTGCACCGCTCGGTCGCCCTGGCCCCGGCCGGTCTGGCGGTGGTGGGCATCCCGGAGCGCACGGCGCTCATCCGGGACCCCGAGGGGTCCTGGCGGGTGGCCGGGGAGGGCTCGGTGACCGTCTACGTCGACGGCGCGCTGGCCGGCGACGGGCTCGGCGCGCTCAGGTCCTGAGCCGCCGGCCCGGTCCCGGGGTCAGTCCTTCTCCTCGATCGTCACCGAGTCGATGGTCACCCGCTCGGTCGGCTTCCCCGACGGGGTGCCGACGTCGTTGATGGTCCCGACCACGTCGCCGCCGGCCACCACCTTGCCGAAGAGCGAGTACTGCGGGGGGAGCCGGGCGCCGTCGGGTCCGCTGATCACGAAGAACTGGCTGCCGTTGGTGTTGGGCCCGGCGTTGGCCATGGCCAGCGACCCGATCTCGTAGCGGCCGCCCCGGGGGAGCTCGTCGGCGAACTTGTAGCCCGGTCCGCCCCGGCCGGTGCCCTCGGGGTCGCCGCCCTGGAGCACGAAGCCCGGGATGATCCGGTGGAACACGATCCCGTCGAAGTAGTGGTAGCGGGCCAGGAAGACGAAGCTGTTGACCGTCCGGGGGGCGGCGACCGGGTCGAGCTCGATCACCATGGTGCCCTTGGAGGTGGCCATCGTCGCCGTATAGCGCTTGGCCGGGTCGATGACCATCGGGGGCTCGGCGTCGAACTTCTGGCGCTTGGCGCTCGAGCCGTCGGGGGCCGGGGCCTCGGGGGTGGTCATCGCCTGCTCCTTGTCGTTCGGGACGGCCCGCGCCGGCCCACGGAGGGCCTCACGGGCTCACGGTCACGTTCAGGATGCGCTGGGTCACGTCCGGCGGGACGCCCTGGGCCGAGCCCTGCTGGTTGATCGCCTGGACCACCGGCAACCCCGACGTCACCTGGCCGAACAGGGAGTACTGGTTCGGGAGCGACTCGCCCTGGGTCCCGGTGACGATGAAGAACTGGCTGCCGCCGGTGTGGGGCTGGCCGGTGTTGGCCATGGCCACCGAGCCGACCGGGAACTGCTGGGACGGGTTGGCCGCCTTGGGCGGGTACTCGTCGGCGATGGTGTAGCCGGGCCCCCCGGTTCCGGTCCCGGTCGGGTCGCCGGTCTGGTCCATGAAGCCCGGGATCACCCGGTGGAAGATCACGCAGTGGTAGTAGCCCTGGTCGGCCAGGAAGACGAAATTGTTGACGGTCTGGGGAGCCGTCTTGGCGTCGAGGGTGACGGTGAAGGGGCCGCCCGTCGTGTTCAGCGTGGCCGTGTAGGTCTTGGTCGGGTCGATGGTCATCGGCGGCGCCGACTTCCAGTGGTTCACCAGGTTGTTGGCCGGGGCCGAGGTGCTGGCCGGGCACCCCGCGGCGGTGGCGGCGGCGTTCGCCGTGCTCTGGGCCCCGGCGTTGGCGCCGGGGGCGGTGGTGGCCGTGGTGGTGGTCGCCGCGGCGCTGGTCGAGGTCGGCGTCCCGGCCTTGGTGGTGGTGGTCGTGGACTTGGTGGCCGTCGAGGCCTTGTGGTGCCGGCTGAGCAGGTAGACCGAGCCCCCGACCACGGCCACCACGACGACGATGATGAGGGCGTTGCGCAGGAGGGACCGGCGCTTGTCCACCTTGGCCTGCGCGGCCAACTTGGTATCGCGAGCGGCGCGCTGTCGGGCTCTCTTGTCGCTGGGCACGGGGGGAAACCCTATCCGGCCCGCCCGGGAGCCCGGCATCGCCGGGGCCGGGCCGGCTCCGATCCCGGTCGGGACGTGTCCGGGCCGCCGGGCCCGGCCCGGTAGCGTCGACGACCGTGCCCCTGCTCGTCCAGAAATACGGTGGGACCTCGGTCGGCGACGCCGAGCGGATCCGGTCCGTGGCCGACCACGTGGCCCGGACCAGGCGGGAGGGCCACGACGTCGTGGTCGTGGTCAGTGCCATGGGGAAGACGACCGACGACCTGATCCGACTGGCCGACGACGTGTCGGGGACCCAGCCCCCCCGCGAGTACGACATGCTCGTGAGCTCGGGGGAGCGGATCTCGATGTCGCTCCTCTGCATGGCCCTGGCCGGACTGGGGGTCGACGCCGTGTCGTTCACCGGGAGCCAGGCCGGGATCATCACCGACACCGACCACACCCGGGCCAAGATCCAGGAGGTCCGGGGCGACCGCCTGCGCGAGGCCCTGGCCGCCGGCCGGGTGCCGGTGGTGGCCGGGTTCCAGGGGGTCTCGACCGACCGGGACGTGACCACGTTCGGGCGGGGGGGATCGGACACGACGGCGGTGGCCCTGGCCGCCGTGCTCGGGGCCGAGGCCTGCGAGATCTACACCGACGTGACCGGGGTCTTCAGCGCCGACCCCCGGGTGGTGCCCGACGCCCACCGCCTGGCCCGGATCAGCTTCGAGGAGATGCTGGAGATCGCGGCCACCGGGGGCCGGGTCCTCCAGCTGCGCTCGGTCGAGTTCTCCCGGAACCACCGGGTGCCCCTGCACGTCCGGAGCAGCTTCACCTGGGAGCCGGGCACCTGGGTCGTAGAGGAGGATGAGGCGATGGAACAGGCCACGGTCACCGCGGTGACTCACGACACGTCGGAGGCCAAGGTCACCGTCACCGGGGTACCCGACCGCCCGGGGGTGGCGGCCCGGCTCTTCCGGGCCCTGGCCGACCGCTCGGTCAACGTCGACATGATCGTCCAGAACACCTCGCTGCACGGGACCACCGACATCTCCTTCACCGTGCCCAGGGTGGACCTGGACACCTCGGTGGAGGTCAGCAACGGCCTGTGCGGCGAGCTGGGGGCCACCGGCGTGGTGCCCGACGACGACGTGTCCCGGGTGTCGCTGGTGGGCGCCGGGATGAAGACCCATCCCGGCGTGACCGCCACCATGTTCGAGACCCTGGCCGCCGAGGGGATCAACATCGACATGATCTCCACCTCCACCATCCGGATCTCGTGCATGGTGCGCACCCACACGGTGGAGCGGGCGGTGCGCGCGCTCCACGCCGCCTTCGACCTGGCCTGACCGGGGCCGCCGTCGCCCTCCGGGCGTCGCGGCCCGTAGGATCTGGCCATGCGCGTCGGGGTGTTCGGGGCGACCGGCCAGGTCGGGCTGGTCATGCGGTCGGTGCTGGCCGAGCGCGCCTTTCCGGCCGACGACGTCCGCTTCTTCGCCTCGGCCCGATCGGCCGGGACCCGGCTGCCCTGGGCCGACGGCGAGGTCGAGGTCGAGGACGCGGCGACCGCCGAACTGTCCGGGATCGACCTCGCGCTGTGCTCGACCGGGGCCGCCTCCTCCCGCCTGCTGGCCCCGCGCCTGGCCGCCGCCGGGGCGCTGGTGATCGACAACACGTCGGCCTGGCGGATGGACCCCGAGGTCCCCCTGGTGGTGGCCGAGGTGAACCCGGGGGCCCTGCGCTCGATCCCCAAGGGCATCGTGGCCAACCCGAACTGCACGACCATGGTGGCCATGCCGGTCCTCAAGGCCCTGCACGACGAGGCCGGCCTGACCGAGGCGGTCGTGGCCACCTACCAGGCCGTCTCGGGATCGGGCCTGGCCGGGGTGGCCGAACTGGCCGAGCAGCTGACCAAGACGGTGGACCGGGCGGCCGAGCTGACCTTCGACGGCTCGGCCGTGGACTTCCCGGCCCCCGACAAGTTCGCGGCCCCGATCGCCCACAACGTCATCCCGGTGGCCGGCTCGGTGCTCGACGACGGGTCGGCCGAGACCAACGAGGAGCAGAAGTACCGCGACGAGAGCCGCAGGATCCTGGGTCTCCCCGGCCTGTCCCTGGTCTGCACCTGCGTGCGGGTGCCGGTGTTCACCGGCCACTCGGCGGCCATCGTGGCCCGATTCGAGCGTCCGCTGAGCCCCGAGCGGGCCACCGAGGTTCTCCGGACCGCCCCGGGGGTGGCCCTGGCCGACATCCCCACCCCGCTCGCCGCAGCCGGGGGCGACCTCTCGCTGGTCGGGCGCATCCGCCGGGCCGACGGGGACCGGCGCCTGGCCCTCTTCGTGGTGGGCGACAACCTGCGCAAGGGGGCGGCCCTCAACGCGGTGCAGATCGCCGAGGCGCTCCTCCCGCTGCGATTCTCCTGACCGGGCGGGCGCCCCGGGAGTGCCCGGCGCTCAGTCGGCGCCCGAGGTGCCGGGGTCGGGGCCGCCGGTCACCAGGGCCGCCATGCGCCGGGCCAGGTTCACCGCGTGGTCGCCGAAGCGCTCGTAGAACCGGGCCACCATGGCCAGCTCGATGGCCACCGGGAGGGGCATCGTCCCGGCCACCAGCTCGGCGGTGAGGGTGACGTGCAGGTCGTCGAGCTCGTCGTCGAGGTCGTCGACGTAGTTGGCACCGGTGACCGAGCGCTCGGCGAAGGCGTCGGCCGTGCTGCGCCAGATGGTGGTGGCCACCTCGCCCATGCGCTCGACCAGTCCCCGGCTGCGGGCCGACATCTCGGCCCCGAGCCCGCGGGCGGCCCGGCGGGCGATGTGCTCGGCCAGGTCGCCGTTGCGCTCGAGGTCGGGCAGCATCCGCAGGACGGCGACGAGCTCCCGGCGCTCGTCGGGCTGGGTGACCCCGTGCACGAGCTGCTCCTGGGCCAGTTGCGCGATCTGCTTGGTGAGGACGTCGACCATCTCGTCCCGCTGGACCAGCTGCTTGGCCGCCTCACGGTCGCCGGCCAGCAGGGCGTGGGTGGCCCCGGCGATGGCCTCGCCGACCAGCGCGAAGACCTGCACGAAGATCCGGTCGATCTCGGCCACGGTGGGGGCCGCGGGCTCCCGGCGGGTCTCGCCGGCCAACGGCTGGTCGGCCGCCGGCTGGAAGTGGGGCCGGACGGCGTCGACCGGCTCGGGCCCCTCGAGGCCCAGGTGGTCTGCTTCGGCCGCCGCCTCGGCCGGACCGCTCCGACGGATGCCCCCTCCGATCCGGAATGCCACGGTCCCACGGTACCGGCTGGCGCCGGGGGCCCCCGGGGGGCCGCGGCCGGCCCTGGAAAGACCCGTTCCCGACACACCCCCCCGGTACTGTGGCCGCGAGGCCCCGGACCGCCGGGGGCACCGGGCGGAGGCACCCGCCCGCCGGGCCCGCCAACCGGGGCCGGCCGGGGACCGACACCCGGATGCGCACAGGGGATGTGATCGATGGCCCAACCGGCACGGAGGCTCGGCCCGGGCACCGTCGCGGTCGTCACCGGGGCCGCCGGCGGCCTCGGGTCGGCCATCTGCGGGGCCCTCGAGGGCCGGGGCGTCCGGGTGATCGCCACCGACGCACCGGGGGTCTCGGGGGTCGACCGGTCCCTCGACGTCACCGACCCGGGAGCGGCTCGGGCCCTGGCCGAAGAGGCCCGGCCCGACGTGTGGGTCAACAACGCCGGGCTGCTCGGGACGGCCCACGCGCTGGACCAGCCCGACGACGAGATCCGCCGGGTGGTCGAGGTCAACCTGCTCGGGGTCATCACCGGGACCCGGGCCGCCGCCTCGGTCATGGTGCCCCGCCACCGCGGGGTCATCTTGAACGTGGGCTCGCTCTCGGCCTGGAACCCCACCCCGGGGCTGGCCGTCTACTCGGCGACCAAGCACGGGGTGCGGGCCTACAGCGGGGCGGTGGCGGCCGAGCTGGCCGGCACCGGCGTCCTCGTGACCTGCCTGTGCCCCGACGGCATCTGGACGCCGATGCTGCAGGGCGCGCTCGACGCCGACTCGGCCACCATGCCCTTCTCGGGGCGGCGCCTGCTGGAGGCCGACGAGGTCGCCGCCGTGGCGGTCCGCCTGCTCGAGGGGCGCCGCCTCGTGGCCTCGCTGCCGGCCGGCCGGGCCGTCCTGGCCAAGATGTCGGGGCTCTGGCCCCGGCTCGGCGTCCTGACCCGGGCCCCCACCGAGCGCCAGGGCCGACGCAACCAGGCCCGTTACCGGGCCCGCCTCGGGGGACCGCCCGCCCCGCGGGCGTCCACGACCGGTCCGACCGGTGACCCGACCCCGCCCGCGACCGAGGAGCCAGCGCTGATGACCGACCAGTCCGCCACCACGGTGCCGAGCACCGGTTCGCCCAGCGGCGGGGCCACGTGAACACCGCCCTGCTGGTCGGCCTGGTGGTGGGGGCCGCGCTGGGCCTCCTCGGCGGGCTCCTCCTACACGCCCTCCGGCACGGCGCGGCGGCCTCCCGGGCCCGCACGGCCGAGGCCCGCCTGGCCGACGCCCAGCAGCGGGCGACCCTGACGGCCGACGAGCTGGCCGCCGCCCGGGCCGGGCTGGCCGACGCCCGGGCCGAGCAGGCCCGGCTGGCCGGAGAGGTGGCCCACCAGCAGCGGGCGGCGGCCGAGCGGGCCGCCGCGGCCGCCGAGGACCACCAGCGGCTCGTCGGCTCGTTCGCCGAGCTCTCGAGCCAGGCGCTGCGCCAGAACACCGAGCAGTTCCTGACCCTGGCCGACGCCCGGATGAAGGAGGCCCAGGAATCGGCCCGGGGCGACCTGGCCCAGCGCCAGCAGGCCATCGCCCAGCTGCTTCAGCCGCTCCACGAGACCCTGGGCAAGTACGAACAGGGCCTGCGCCAGCTCGAGCTCGACCGCCGGGGCGCCTACGACGCCCTGACCGAGCAGGTGAAGCTCCTCGGCACCTCCCACGACCAGCTCCAGCGCGAGACCCGCAACCTGGTCACCGCCCTGCGCTCCCCCCAGACCCGGGGTCGCTGGGGCGAGGTGCAGCTGCGCCGGGTGGTCGAGATGGCCGGGATGCTGGCCCACTGCGACTTCGACGAGCAGGTCTCGAGAGACACCGGAGACGGACGGCTGCGGCCCGACCTCGTGGTGCACCTGCCCGGCGGGGCCCAGGTGGTGGTCGACGCCAAGGTGCCGCTCGACGCCTTCCTCCGGGCGGCCGAGGCCGACACCGACGAGGCCCGCAAGGTCGAGCTGGTGGCCCACGCCCGCCAGCTGCGGACCCACGTCGACCAGCTGGCCCGGAAGGAGTACTGGAGCCAGTTCGACCCGAGCCCCGAGTTCGTCGTGGCCTTCGTGCCCGGCGACCCGCTGCTGGCCGCGGCCTACGAGCACGACCCGACCCTGATGGAGTACGCCATGGAGAACCGGGTCCTGCTCACGACGCCGACCAACCTGATCGCGCTGCTGCGGACCGTCGCCTACGGCTGGCAGCAGGAGGACATCGCCGCCAACGCCGGCGTCGTCCAGCAGCTCGGGGCCGAGCTCTACGAACGGCTCCGGGTGATGGGCGGCCACCTGGCCAAGCTGCACCGTGGGCTCACGACCACGGTCGAGGCCTACAACGACGCCGTCGGCTCGCTCGAGACCCGGGTGCTGGTCACCGCCCGCAAGTTCCCCGACCTCGGGGTGGTGGGCGCCGGGGCCAAGGAGCTGACCGAGCAGGTGCCGGTGGTGGCCGCCCCGCGCCTGGCCCAGGCCCCCGAGCTGGTGGCCGGCCCGGCCGAGCCGGCGTTGGCCGTCGGGGCGCTGGGCCAGCTGCGCGGCCTGGCCCCACCCGAGGACCCGGTCGGGCTCGGCGACGCCGCGGGCCTGGCCTGACCCACCGGTGCGGCCGGCCGGACGGGCGGTCACAACCCGAACCTACGATGCTGGCCGTGACCCTCACGGTGCGCATCGCCCCCTTCGGCCGGGAGGCGGCCCGGGTGCTGCGGGCCGAGATCGATGCCGCGCAGGGGGCCGACCCGTTCGGGGCGGTGACCGTGGTCGTCCCCCGGGGGGCGGTCGGCCTGGCCAGCCGGCGGCTCCTGGCCTCCGGTGACCTCGGGACCGGGCCGTCGGGGCGCCCGGGGATCATCAACGTGCGCTTCGTCACCGCAGCGGCCCTGTCCGACGAGCTCGGTGGCCCCGCCCTCGCCGGCTCGGGGCGCCGGCCGGCCACCGGCGCCGTGGTCGACGCCGCCGTCCGGTCGGCCCTGGCCGGTGGTGCCGGGGCCCTGCTGGGCCCGGTGCGCCGGCACCCGGCCACCGTCCGTGCCGTGGCCGCCGCCTACCGCGACCTGCGCGGGGTCCCCGCCCCGACCCGGCGGCGCCTGGCGGCCCAGAGCGGGCGGGCGGCCGAGGTGGTGCGCCTGATCGACGCGGTCGAAGAGCGCCTGGCCGGCTGGTACGACGAGACCGACCTGGCCGACTCGGCGGCCGGCGTAGTGCTGGGCGCCGCGGGTCCGGCCGGCGGCGTGGATGCCTATGTCTGGTACCTGCCGCTCACCCCGGCCCCCCACGTGGAGCGCCTGCTCGGAGCCATCGGCCGCCGGTCGGCGCTGTCGGTGGTCGTGGGGTCGAGCGGGCGGGGGGCGCCCGACTCGGCGGCCCGGGCCCTGGTCGGGCGGCTGGACCCGGCGGCGGCGCCCAACCCTCCGGGCCCCGGGGACCCGAGCGAGGCGGCAGCGCTTCCGTCGCTCGACCGGCCCACCGGGACGGCGGTCCTGAGCGCCCCCTCGGCCGACGCCGAGGTGCTTGCCACCCTGCGCTCGCTCATGGCCCGCAACGCCGAGGGGGTCCCGCTCGAGCGGATGGCCGTCGCCTACGCCGGGCCGCCGCCCTACCCCCGCCTGGTGCGCGAACTGCTGGACCAGGCCGGCATCCCGTCCAACGGCCCTGGCGCCCGTGCGTTGTCGGCGACCGTGGCCGGGCGCACCCTGCTCGGCAGCTTCGAGCTGGCCGAGGGGGACTGGGCCCGTGACGACGTGGTCTCCTGGTTGGCCAACGCGCCGGTCCTGGCGGGCGGCCGGCCGGTCCCGGCGTCCGCCTGGGACCTCGTGTCGCGCGAGGCGGGGGTGCTCGGCGGCATCGGGAGCTGGGTCTCGCACCTGACGACGTTCACCGAGCAGATGCGACAGCGGTCGGAGGAGGGCGCCGCCGACGACGACCCGGCCCTCGACGGGGCTGGGGGGTGGCGCCGTCAGCTCGCGCTCGGGACCGGGCTGCTGGCCTTCGTCACCTCCCTGGCCGCCCGCTTGGCCGACGCCCGCCGCTCCTGGGCCGACTGGGCCGACTGGGCCGACGCCCTCCTCGAGGAGTACCTGGGCGGCCCGGGTCGGCAGACGGACTGGCCGGCGGCCGAGGTGGAGGCCCTGACCGCGGTGCGTGAGTCCCTCCGGCAGCTGACCGTGCTCGACCGGATCGATCCCTGGCCCGACGCCCCGACGTTCCGGGCCGCCCTCTCGGCCGAGCTCGAGGCGGCGGCGCCCCAGACGAGCCGCTTCGGCCGGGGGGTGCTGGTCGGCCGGGTGGCCGACATGGTCGGTCTCGACCTCGACGTGCTGTTCGTGCTGGGCATGAACGACGGGGCCTTCCCGGCGCCCGCCCGCGAGGACGCCCTCCTCTCGGACCGGGAGCGTTCGGCCGGAGGCCCGGAGGTCCCGTTGCGGGCGGTCCGGGTCGATGACGCCGAGCGCGACTACCTCGCCGCCCTGATGGCGGCGCCGGTGCGCGTCCTCTCCTTCGCCCGGGGCGGCCAGTCCCACGCCCGCGAGCTGCGCCCGTCGCGCTGGCTCCTCGACACCCTGGGCGCCGTGACCGGCGCGCCGCGCCGCCTCTACAGCGGCGACCTGGCCGGCCTCGCGCCCTGCGACGGGTACCGGGTGCTCCCGTCGCTCACCGCCGCCGTGCGGGCCGACGGCGAGCCCGCGTCGGTCGGGGACCGCGACCTGCGGAGCCTGCTCGCGTGGCGCGAGGCCACCGGCACGCTGGGCGGCCACTACCTGGTGGGGACGGACCCGGTGCTCGGGGCCGGCGTCCGGGCCCGCTACGAGCGGCGCACCGGCCGGTTCACCAGGTTCGAGGGGAACGTCGCCGTGGACGGGCTCGACCTCTCGGAGGCCGAGCGCCCGCAGTCGCCGACCGGGCTCGAAACCTACGCCTCGTGCCCCCGGCGCTACCTCTTCGCCCGGGTCCTCCGGGTGCAGGTCCGGGAGCGTCCCGAGGACGTGCTGCGCATGAGCCCCCGGGACCGGGGGAGCATGGTCCACGACGTGCTGGAGCGCTTCGTGGCCGACCAGACCACCGGGCCCCGCGAGCAGCGGATCCAGCCCGGCACCCGGTGGGGCCCCGAGGGCCACGAACGGATGGCGGCGGAGGCCGGGGCCGTGTTCACCCGTTACGAGCAGGCCGGCCTGGTGGGCCGTCCGCTGCTCTGGGGCTTCGACCGGGCCCGGATCCTGCGGGACCTGCACCGGTTCGTCGAGGCGGACGACCAGTACCGCCGACGGCTGGGGGTGGTGCCCGAGGAGGTGGAGCTGACCTTCGGGCGCGACGGCGCACCGCCGGTGGAGGTCGAACTGTCGGGGGGGCGGCGGGTCCGGTTCAACGGGCGGATCGACCGGGTCGACCGCGCGGCCGACGGCTCCGTCGTGGTCGTCGACTACAAGACCGGCAGCCAGTACGGGATGGAGGAGCTGAAGGTCGATCCGGTCGTCCGCGGGACCAGGCTGCAGCTGGTGATCTACGGGCTGGCCGCCCGGCAGCGCCACGGGGACGTGCCGGTGCGGTCGCAGTACTGGTTCGTGAGCGAGAAGGGTGGCTTCGACCACGTCGGGTACCCGCTCGACCCCGGGCTCATGGGCCGCTTCGGCGAGGCCCTCGAGGTGGTGGCGGACGGGATCGGGGCGGGTGCCTTCCCGGCCCGGCCCGGCAGGTTCGCCAACGGCGAGTACGCCAACTGCCGGTTCTGCGACTTCAAGGCGGCCTGCCCCGGCGACCGCGGGCGGGACTGGGAGCGCCTCCGGGGCGCGCCCGAGCTGGCCCGCTACGCGGCCCTGGCCGAGCCGGACGACGGCATGGCGTCGTGAGAACAACCCCGTGAGCGCAACCCCACCAGAGCAACGGGTGCACCCGTGAGCGGGCCGGTCGACGACGCGGCGGCGCGCCGATCGATCCGGTGCGACCTCGGTACCACGCAGTTCGTCGAGGCGGGGGCCGGGACGGGCAAGACCACGGCGCTAGTCGCCCGCATCGTCGAGCTGGTGGCGACCGGGACCGCCCGCCTGGACCAGGTCGCGGCCATCACCTTCACCGAAGCGGCCGCCGGTGAGCTGCGGGACCGGGTCGGCGTCTCACTCGAGCAGCTGGCCGACGGTCGCTACCACGACGAGTTCGCGCCGGTGCCCGGCCCCCCGGTCGGCGGGGCCGGGCAGGTGGCCGGTGACCGGGCCGAGCTGGCCCGGGCGGCGCTGGCGGAGCTCGACGGCGCCGCCGTCAGCACCCTCCACGGCTTCGCCCGCCGCATCCTGGCCGAGCACCCCTTCGAGGCCGGCCTGCCGCCGGCGTTCGAGGTCTTCGACGAGATCCGCTCGCAGGTGGCCTTCGGCGAGCGGTGGGCCGCCTTCCTCGACGAGCTGCTGGAGGACGCCGTGGCCGGCCCGGCGGTCCTGCGCCTGCTCGTCTGCGGGGTCACCCTCGACCAGCTGCGCGAGGTCGCCGAAGAGCTCAACGAGAACTGGGACCTGGTGGCCGAGCACCGCCCGCCCGACGTCGAACCCCCGGCCCCCGTCGAGGTGGGGCCGGTGGTCAGGGCACTGCGGGAGGCCGAGGGCCTCAGCCGGCACTGCACGGCCGAGGACGACAGACTCCTGGTCCACATCGGCAGGCTCGGGGGCCTGGCGGCCCGCCTGGAGGCCACCGCCGACGAACTCGACGCCCTCCAGCTCCTCGCCGACGCCCCCCGGTTGGCCTTCGGGCAAGGGCGGCGCGACAACTGGAGCTGCCCGATCGACGAGGTGAGGGATGCGTTGGCCCGGGCCCACGCGGCCCGGGCGGACGTCGTCGAGCGGGCCGGCCGGGCCGCCCTCTCGCGGTACCTCTCGGCGGCCACCGGTCTCACCCTCGACGCGGCGGAGGGCCGCCGGGGCGAGGGGCGTCTCGAGTTCCACGATCTCTTGGTGCTGGCGCGCGATCTGGTCCGCCGCTCCCCCGAGGTCAGCCACTCCCTGGGCTCCCAGTACCGCTTCCTCCTGATCGACGAGTTCCAGGACACCGACCCGATCCAGGCCGAGCTGGCGGTGCGGATCGCCAGCGACGACCCCGGGGCCGGCGAGAAGGACTGGCGGGCCCTCGGGGTCGAGCCGGGCCGGCTCTTCTTCGTCGGGGACCCGCTGCAGTCGATCTACCGGTTCCGACGGGCCGACATCTCCCTGTTCCTCGAGGTCCGGGACCGTCTCGGCCCCGGGACGCTGCACCTGACCGGCAACCGGCGCTCGGTTCCCGGCCTCATCGGGTGGGTCAACCAGGTGTTCACCGGGCTCATCGGGGACGGCGAGCCGGCCATGCAACCCGCCTACCGGCCCCTCGCCCCGCACCGTGGGGAGCCCGGGCCCGGCGCCCCCCAGCACCCGGTGGTCGTCCTCGGGCAGGCCACGGAGGGCGAGGAGCTGATCGACCAGATCCGTGAGCGCGAGGCGGCGGAGATCGCCGGGACCATCGAGCGGGCCACGCGGGAGGGTTGGGCCGTCGGGGACGAGGGCCGGGCGGCGACCCTGGCCGACATCACCATCCTGGTACCGACCCGCACCAGCCTGCCCATCCTCCAGCGGGCCCTCGACGACGCGGCCATCCCCTACCGGCTCGAGAGCACCTCCCTCGTCTACGCGGCCACCGAGGTGCGGGACCTCCTCACCGTCCTGCGGGCGATCGACGACCCGACCGACGAGGTGGCCATCCTGGCCGCCCTCCGCTCCCCGCTCTTCGGCTGCGGCGACGACGACCTCTACGCCTTCCACAGGGCCGGCGGCCGATGGGACTACCGGTCCCCCCCGCCGGTCGCTCTCGGGCCCGATCACCCGGTGGTGGACGGCCAACGCTCACTGGCCGAGTTGCACCAGGTCCGCTGGTGGCACGACGTGAGTGCCCTGATCGAGAAGGTACTTGCCGACCGCCGGCAGTTGGAGCTGGCGCTCGACGGGCCGCGTCCGCGCGAGTCGTGGCGGAGGCTCCGCTTCGTCGCCGACCAGGCCCGCCAGTTCACCGATGCCTTCGGCGGGGACCTCCGCCGCTACCTGGCCTGGGCCGACCTGCAGTGCGAGGAGGGGGCGCGGGTGACCGAGTCCGTCCTCCCCGAGGTCGACGACGACTCGGTGCGGATCATGACCATCCACGCGTCGAAGGGACTCGAGTTCCCCATCGTGGTCATGACCGGGCTCAACACTGCGGCGGACGGGCGCGGCGGACGCCGGGTCCTCTGGGGCGATGGCGTCCCGAGGTGGCGGTCTCCAAGACCTTGCGCAGCGCCGGCTACGAGGCGCGGTCCGGGCGGGAGGAGGAGATGGAGGAGCACGAGCGGCTGCGCCTCCTCTACGTGGCGGCCACCCGGGCCCGAGACCACCTGGTCGTCAGCCTGCACCACAAGGCGGGGACCGCCTGCGCCGCCGCCCGGCTGGAGGCGGCCGCCGCCGCCGACCCGACCACCTGGCGCCGTCCCGGCCCCCCGACACCGGTCGCCGCTCGTCCGGGGGGCACGGTCCCGGCCCCCCGTCCCGATCCCGACGACACCCCGGTCGCCCGGGTGCGGTGGGCGGCCGACCGGGAGGTCCGTCTGGCCGCGGCCGAACGGCCCCGCACGCTGGCCGCCACCGCCGTGGCCCGGCTCCTCAACGAGCCGTCGGCTGAGCCGGCGGAGGACCCGGGCGGGGTGGCGCCGGACGGCGAGGGGGGGAGCGGGGACCGCCCGGCCTGGCGTCGTGGCCGGGCCGGGACCGCGGTGGGCCGGGCGGTGCACGCCACCCTCCAACTGGCCGACCTCGGTGGTGACCCGGGCCTGACGGCGCTGGCCGAGGTGCAGGCGGTGGCCGAGGGCGTCCCCGCGAGGGCCGGCGAGATCGAGCGGTTGGCCCGGGCCGCCCTCGAGTCGCCGACCGTGCGCCGGGCGGTGGCCGGCGGGCGCTACTGGCGGGAGCTCTACGTCGGGGTGCCGGTGGGCGACCGGGTGCTCGAGGGCTTCGTCGACCTCCTGGTCGACGAGGGCGACGGGCTGGCCGTGGTCGACTACAAGACGGACCAGCTGCCCGGCGACGAGGACCGGGCCCGGGCCCTGGCCCGCTACCGCCCCCAGGGGGCGGCCTACGCGGTGGCGGTCGAGGCGGCGGTCGGCCGCCCGGTGCACCGCTGCACCTTCCTCTTCCTGGCGCCGGGGGGCGCGGTGGCCCTCGACGTCCCCGACCTGGGCCCGGCCAAGGCCGAGGTCCGATCGCTCCTGTTGGACGCCTGATATCGGCGTCGGGACCCTCTCGGATCCCTCACACATCGGCAGGGTGCTCCCCGGCCCCATTCAGGTGATTCCCAGCTTCGTGGGGCATCCTCTGTGTTGCAGATGTGTTGCCGTCGGCGCCGCCCGGCCCGCCGGGGCGCCGGCGGGGACCACCCCAGGGCGACGACGCCGAGTGACGACCAGCGCGTGACGGCGGCCGGGTGCCGACGACAGAGTTGCCGACCGAAAGGGGAACGACGAGTGAGGATCCTGGTTCTGGGGGGCGACGGTTACCTGGGTTGGCCGACGGCGCTCCACCTGTCGAGGCGGGGCCATGACGTCGGCGTCGTCGACAACTTCGCCCGCCGGGGCTACGACCTCGAGATGGGGGTCGACACCCTGGTCCCCATCGCCGGCCTCCAGCGCCGGGTGCGGGTCTGGGACGAGGTCTCCGGGCTCCACGTGGAGCCCTACGTCGGTGACCTGACCGACGCCGAGTTCGTCAGCCGGGTGCTGCGCGACTTCGCCCCCGACACGGTGGTGCACTTCGCCGAGCAGCGCTCGGCGCCCTACTCGATGATCGACCAGAAGCACGCCGTCTACACCCAGGTGAACAACGTGGTCGGGACGCTCAACCTGCTCTACGCCATCGCCGACGTCGACCCCTCCATCCACCTGGTCAAGCTGGGCACCATGGGCGAGTACGGGACGCCCAACATCGACATCGAAGAGGGCTTCATCGAGATCACCCACCGGGGCCGCACCGACCTGCTGCCCTACCCGAAGCAGCCCGGGTCCTTCTACCACCTGTCCAAGGTCCACGACAGCGCCAACATCATGTTCGCCTGCCGGATCTGGGGCCTGCGCTCGACCGACCTGAACCAGGGCATCGTCTACGGCCAGGAGACCCCCGAGACCGACCTGCACCCCGACCTGGCCACCCGGTTCGACTACGACGGGGTGTTCGGCACCGTGCTCAACCGGTTCTGCGTCCAGGCCGTGGTGGGCCACCCGATCACCATCTACGGCTCGGGCGGCCAGACCCGGGGCATGCTCGACATCCGCGACACCCTGGCCTGCGTGGAGCTGGCCTGCACCAACCCGGCCGAGGCCGGCGAGTTCCGGGTGTTCAACCAGTTCACCGAGTCCTTCTCGGTCAGCCAGTTGGCCCAGATGGTGGTCGACACCTTCCCGGGCCGGGTCGAGGTCGACCACCTCGACGACCCCAGGGTGGAGAAGCAGGAGCACTACTACCGGGCCGCCCACACCAAGTTGTTGGACCTCGGCCTGGTGCCGCACCTGCTCAACCAGTCGACCATCTCGTCGCTCCTCCAGGTGGTCGACCGGCACCGGGACCGGGTGGACCTCGGGGCGATCCGGCCCACCGTGCAGTGGCGGGCCACCTCGAGCACCCTGGCCACCGCCGGCTCGGCCACCCGGGAGTCCGAGCCCACCGACGCCTGACCGGGCCAGCGACGCCGGGCACCGGGCGGCCCGGCGGTAGCGTCTCGCGCCGATGCCGCCGCTCGACCGCCGACGTCGCCGGCGACCCCTCGGCCGGGTGCTGTGGATCGCCGTCCCGGTCGCCCTGGTCCTGGTCCTCGTGGTCGGGGGGGCCCTGCGGATCGGCCGGGCCTCGGGCCCCTACACCGCCGACGTCGACCGCTCCTACGCCCTGCAGGGGAGCGTCCTGGCCGGCCAGTCCAACCAGCAGGCGGCCCTGCTCGACCGGCTGCTCACCAGCATGCCGGGCCTGGCCCGGCGGACCCTCCAGACCCAGCTCGACCAGCTGGTCACCGAGACCGCGGCAACCGCGGCGGCCGCCGACGCGCTTGCCCCCCCCGACCCGGCCCCGGGGCTGGACCAGAGCTTCAGGGCCGCCCTCGGGGACCGGGCGGCGGCGGTGGCCGACGTCCGCGGCGCCGTCTACGGCCTGCTCGGGATGGCCCCCCAGCCGGTGAACGGCGCCTTGGTCCGGCCCGGCTCGCCGGCCGTGGGGACCAGCGGCGGCGCCACCGCCACCCTCTTGCCCTCGGACCGGGCGGCGGCCGGGCTGACCGGGGCCGGCCGCCTCCTGACCCGGTCCGACCAGGCCTACGCCGGGGCGCGCCGGGGCTTCGCGCTGGCCCCGGGCCACGCCCGGCTGCCCCGCTCGGTCTGGGTGCACGACCCCACCCTGTGGGCCCCCGGGACCGTCCAGACCCTGGTCGGCCGGCTCACCGGCTCGGCCACCCTGGCCCCGTTCCACCGGCTCCAGCTGGTGACGGTCCGGGTGTCGCCGGCCGCCGTCCCCCCGGTCGGGTCCCCGCCCGCCGGCCCCCCGGGGGCGGCCGGGGCCTGCCAGGCGACCGAGGTCTCGGTCATCCCGCCCACCCGCCGGCTGGCCCTCGACGCCGTGGTGGCCAACTTCGGCAACGTGGGCGAGACCGGGGCCGCGGTCACGGCCCAGCTCCAGCCGCAGGGGCCGGGCGCCCCGGCCGCCTCGTCGGCCCGGTTCGCCCTCGCCCCGGGCGCCTCGGCCGCGGTGCCCCTGCCTCCCTTGGCCATCGCCCCGGGGAACACCTACGGGCTGAGCGTCTCGGTCCGCCCCCCGCCCGGCCAGTCCGACCAGAGCGGACTCGCCGGTTGCTACTCGATCCGGGTGGCCCCCCCCACCCCGCCGACCACCAACACCACGGTCCCGGTGACCACCACGACCGCGGCGCGGGGGGTGACCACCACCACGGTGGCCAAGCCGGCGGGCTGACCCGGTCCCAGACCCGCCTCGACCGGCCGACCGGACGCGCCGTAGGATCGAACGCGGTTCGACAACCGACGAGCACCTCGCGACTGGAAGGCCCTTCGCCCGTGGCGCAAAGCATCACCATCACCGACAACCGGACGGGGGAGGCCCTCGAGATTCCCATCGTCAACGGGGGGGTCGCCGCCACCGAGTGGTCGAAGCTCCTCCCGGGGGTCTGGTTCTACGACCCGGCCTTCCTCTCCACCGCGGCCTGCGAGAGCTCGATCACCTACCTCGACGGGGACGTCGGGGTCCTGCGCTACCGGGGCTACCCGATCGAGCAGCTGGCCGAGAAGTCCACCTACCTCGAGGTGGCCTACCTGCTGCTCCACGGGGAGCTCCCGACCAAGGACGCCTACGAGACCTGGCGCAACGAGGTCACGATGCACACGTTCATCCACGAGAACGTGCGCAAGCGCTTCCTGGAGGGCTTCCACTACGACGCCCACCCCATGGGCATGCTGGTCTCGGCCGTGGCCGCCCTGTCGACCTTCTACCTCGACGCCAAGGAGATCTTCGACCCCGAGTCGCGCGACAAGCAGATCATCCGGCTGATCGCCAAGATGCCGACCCTGGCCGCCGCCGCCCACCGCTTCAGCGTGGGCATGCCCTTCGTCTATCCCGACAATTCGCTCGACTTCGCCTCCAACTTCCTATCGATGATGTGGAAGGTGGCCGAGCCGCGGTTCGAGGCGGACCCGGTCCTGGCCAAGGCGCTCGACGTCCTGTTCATCCTCCACGCCGACCACGAGCAGAACTGCTCCACCACGGCCATGCGGGTGGTCGGCTCGTCCCACGCCGACCCCTACTCCGCCTGCGCCGCCGCCTGCGCCGCCCTCTACGGCCCCCGCCACGGCGGGGCCAACGAGCAGGTGATCCGGATGCTGACCGAGATCGGCAGCATCGAGAACATCCCGGCGTTCATCGAGGGGGTGAAGGCGGGCAACGGCCGGCTCCAGGGCTTCGGTCACCGGGTCTACAAGAGCTACGACCCCCGGGCCACGATCATCAAGAAGACGGCCGACCAGGTCTTCGAGGTCACCGGCAAGAACCCGCTGCTCGACATCGCCCTCAAGCTGGAGGAGATCGCCCTCAGCGACGAGTACTTCACCTCGCGCAAGCTCTACCCGAACGTGGACTTCTACTCCGGCCTCATCTACCAGGCCATGGGCTTCCCGCTCGAGATGTTCCCGGTCCTCTTCGCCATCCCGAGGACCTCGGGCTGGCTCTCGCACTGGCAGGAGCTTCTGGACCAGGACTCCAAGATCGCCCGTCCCCGCCAGCTCTACATCGGCGACGACGAGCGCCTCTACGTCCCGCTCGACGAGCGCTGACCGGGCCCCCGAGCCCGGGACCAGGCCGCCCGGGCCGCTCGGACCCCCGGACCGAGGGCCGGCTCAGCCGATGACCCGGGCCAGGCCCTCTTGGACCATGGAGACCACCAGGCGGCCGGAGCGGTCGAACAGGAAGCCCCGGGCCAGGCCCCGGGCCCCGGTGGCGATGGGCGAGTCGGTGTCGTAGAGCAGCCACTCGTCGGCCCGGAAGTGCCGGTGGAACCACATGCAGTGGTCGAGGCTGGCGCCCATGAAGTTGGGGTCGTCCCAGCGCACCTCGTGGGGCTGGAGGATGGTGTCGAACAGGGACATGTCCGACGCGTAGGTGGCGACACAGGCGTGGAGCAGGGGGTCGTCGGGGAGCGCGCCGTCGGCCTTGATCCACAGCCGCTGGTACGGGTCGTGGCCCCGCCCGTGCTTCCAGGGGAGGTCCCCGATGTAGCGCTGGTCGATGGGGTGGGGCCGGGCGAACCAGTCGGCCAGCTCCTCGCGCCACGGGGCCAGGCGCTCGGGCAGGGACGGCAGGTCCTCGGGGCCGGGCACCTCGGGCATGTCGAACTGGTGGTCCAGGCCCACCTCGTCGTCGTGGAAGGAGCAGGCCATGTTGAAGATGGCCCGCCCGTGCTGGATGGCTACCACCCGCCGGGTGGTGAACGACTTGCCGTCGCGGATCCGGTCCACCTCGTAGAGGATGGGGATGCCGGGGTCGCCGGGGCGCAGGAAGTAGGAGTGGAGCGAGTGGACCCGGCCGTGCTCGACGGTGCGGCCGGCGGCCATCAGGGCCTGCCCGGCGACCTGGCCGCCGAAGACCCGCTGGCGCTCCTCGGTGGGTTGGACGCCCCGGAAGATGTTCACCTCGATCGGATCGAGGTCGAGCAGGTGGACCAGGAAGTCGAGGGACTCGCTCACCGGGCCATGTTGACAGGCCGCGTGGCCACGGGCGAAACGCCGCCCCCGCGTCTACGGTGCACCGATGACCGCTGAGAGCACCGCCGCCACCGGCCCCATCGAGTTCCCCGAGGGGTTCCTGTGGGGGAGCGCCACCGCGGCCCACCAGATCGAAGGGGGCAACGTCAACAACGACTGGTGGGCCTGGGAGCACAATCCCGACTCGGGATGCGCGGAGTCGAGCGGGGACGGTTGCGACTCGTGGCACCGCTGGCGCGAGGACGTGGACCTGGTGGCCGACCTCGGGCTGGGCGCCTACCGTTTCTCGCTCGAGTGGAGCCGGATCGAGCCGGCCGAGGGCGAGTGGTCGATCGCCGCGCTGGACCACTACCGGCGGATCTGCGCCGCCTGCCTGGGCCGGGGCATCCAGCCGGTGGTGACCTTCCACCACTTCACCACCCCGCTCTGGCTCACCGCCCGCGGGGGCTGGGAGGCCCCCGACGCCCCGGAGCGCTTCGCCCGGTTCGTCGGCCGGGCCGGTGCCCACCTGGGCGACCTCATCGGGTGGGCCTGCACGATCAACGAGCCCAACGTGATCGGGGTCATGGGCTACACGATGGGGCACTTCCCTCCCGGGGTGAAGAACGACCTGGGACGGCACGCGGCGGTGAACGAGGCGATGGTGCGGGCCCACCGGCTCGCGGTCGAGGCGCTGCGGGCCGGCCCCGGGACCTTCCCGGTCGGGCTGACCCTGTCCATGGGGGAGCTGGTGGCCACCGAGGGGGGCGAGGGGGTGCGCCAGGCGGCCGAGGACCTGCTGGAGAACGTCTTCTTGGAGGCGACCGGCGGGGACGACTACATGGGGGTCCAGTGCTACACCCGGATGCGCTTCGGCCCCAAGGGCCTGCTCGGACCCGAGAAGGGGGTGCCGGTGACCCAGATGGGTTATGAGTACTGGCCCCAGGTGGTCGAGCACACGGTCCGCCGCGCCGCCGCGGTGACCGGGGTCCCGGTCGTGGTCACCGAGAACGGGATCGGCACCGACGACGACACCCAACGGATCGACTACATCACCAAGGCCCTCACCGGCCTCCGCCGGTGTCTCGACGACGGTCTCGATGTGCGGGGCTACTTCGCCTGGAGCCTGCTCGACAACTTCGAGTGGTCGCTCGGCTACCGGCCGACCTTCGGCCTGGTGGCGGTGGACCGCATGACCTTCGAGCGCCGCCCCAAACCCAGCGCCTTCTGGTTCGGCGAGTTGGCCAGGTCGAACGTCCTGGCTCCGGCCGGACCCTGACCCGGCGCAGCGGAACGCCCGGCCGCCCCGGATAGGATCGGCGGTCGTGTCCGGTCCCCCCTCCCAACCCCCGCTCAAGCACGTCTGGAAGTCCGACGAGCCGCTGAACGTCCGGCTCGGCCAGATCATCCGCCACCCCTCCAGCATGAAGCTGGCCAAGTACGCCTCGGTCTCGATCATCTCGACCATCGTGTCGCAGGTCACCCTGCTGGTCGTCTACGGCATCCTGCACCTGATGGCCGCGGTCTGGGCCAACGTGCTGGCCAACGTCGTGGCCACGCCGCCCTCCTACTACCTCAACCGCAAGTGGGTCTGGGGCAAGCGGGGCAAGTCCCACCTCCTGCGCGAGATCGTCCCGTTCTGGGTGCTCGGGTTCTGCGGGCTGGCCCTCTCGAGCCTGACCGTCTACGGGGCCGAGCAGTTTTCCAAGCACCACAATCTGAGCCACGCGGTGACCAGCGTGCTGGTCAACGCGGCCAGTCTGTTCGCCTTCGGACTGCTGTGGATGGTGAAGTTCGTCGTCTATCAACGTCTGTTCCACGTGGTTCCCGTCGAGCACCCCGACGAGGAGTCCCACCTGGTGGAGGCCGCCGGTCCGGCCGAGCCCTGAGGGCCGTCGGGCCGACGTGGGGGCAGCCCCGAGCGGGCGTCAGTCCCTGAAGTTGTTGAACTGGAGCGGGATACCGAAGTCCTCGGCCTTGCACGCCGCGATCACCGCTTGGAGGTCGTCGCGCTTCTTGCCGGTGACCCGGAGCTGGTCCCCCTGGGTCTGGGAGCTGACCCCCTTGAGACCGAGGTCCTTGATGAACTTGTTGAGGCGCTTGGCGTGGTCCTGGGAGATGCCGGCCTTGATGGCGATGGCCTGGCGGGCCGTCCCCTTGGACGCCTCCTCGATCTTCCCGGCGTCGAGGGCCTTGAGCGAGACCTGACGTTTGACCAGCTTCTCCTCGAGGACCTGGTGGAGCGCCCGCAGGCGGTCGTCGGTCGAGGAGTGGAGCACCATCTCCTGGTCGTTGAGGTCGATCGACGAGTCGGTGTTCTTGAAGTCGAACCGGGTGGTGGCCTCGCGGTTGGCCTGGTCGACCGCATTGCGGACCTCTTGCATGTCGACCTCGGAGACGATGTCGAAGGTGGGCATGCGGGCCACGCTACCGGCTGGCGGCGGGGCCGGACGGCCCCCGACGGGCCCGCCGGCCGGCGCCCGGCGCCCCGGGGCGGGGGTAGTCTCGCGCCCCGCGGGTCGGTGTCCGAGTGGCCAAAGGAAGCAGACTGTAAATCTGCCGGCACAGCCTACGGAGGTTCGAATCCTCCCCGGCCCACAGCTGCCCCCTGCCCGTCGCCGGCGGTACCCCAACTGGGGTGCGGTGTCGGGACGTCGATGCCGGGACGTCGCCGCCCGCCCCACCGGCCGCCGGCCCCGGCCACGGCGGGCCCGGCCGGGTCCCCCCTGGTCAGACCGCCCGGTGTCCGGCGCGTGAATTGTCTCGAATTGGACTTTGCCGGGGTTGGGTTGACCGTTACAATGCCGTTACGGACGGGTTGCGGTGACCACCGCACCGGAGCGTCGCCGGGGTCGGAGTCGGTGCCCGTTCTGGGCGGAGCCGCCCGCCGGCCCGTGCAGAGATCACCCGTGCAGAGATCAACCGTCCAGAGATCAATCAACGTGCAGAGATCGACCGCCGTTCCCCGACGCCACGGCTCCCCGGCGGCGTCACCCCGACCCGAGCTGTGAGGACCCCGTCGCAGTGGCTGACACTCTGAGGAACCCCACCGACCCGGCACCGGAGCCCGGGCCGCGCCACGGGGTCGACGCGCCGGAGGGTGGCGACGCGCCGGTGGCATCCGACCGGCCGATCGGCCCGATGGCCAGGAGCCGCGCCGTCGTGGCCCGGGCCGAGTACCTCGTCCGGGTGGCCAACGGGCGGGCGTGGGACCTCTCGGACCACGTCGGGGTCCGCCTCGAGATGGTCAAAGTCCGGTTCCTGCCGACCCGGGTGCTGTCCGGCCAGATGCAGCCGGACGAGGACGACGCCGACGACTGGCGCTTCCTGCGCAAGCCGGCCGTCCTCGGGTTCGTGGCCCTCCTGTCGGTGGTCGTGGGGGCCTCCCTGGCCAGCTCGCCCTTCAAGCTCGAGATGCCCGGCACCTGGTTCTTCGGCGAGCCGACCACCCACAACACCTCCAACAGCTTCATGCTGCTGGGGCTGGTCGCCGTCTACGGCGGGCTGGTCCTGTTCATGCGGGTCTGGTACGGGCTGATGAAGGCGCTCCGCCGGCGGCCCGGCGTCCCGATGCACTACCTGGCCTGGATGCTCGTCCTGTGGTCGATCCCGATGCTGGTGGTCGCCCCGATCTTCAGCCGCGACGTCTTCAGTTACGCCGCCCAGGGCGAGATGATGAGCCGGCACATCAACCCCTACCACTTCGGGCCGGGCATCCTCGGGGCCGGCCCCTATCCCAACCCGGTGGACCCACTCTGGATCAACACGCCCGCCCCCTACGGGCCCCTCTTCTTGATGGTCGACGGGTTCATGGCCACCGCCAGCCTCCACAACGAGCTGGTCACCGTCGTCCTGCTGCGCCTGTTCGCACTGGCCGGGGTGGCGGTGATCGCCTGGTGCATGCCCAAGCTGGCCCGGGCCCACGGCCGGGACCCGGGGCCGATCTTCGTCCTCGGTGTGCTCAACCCGCTGGTCCTGCTCATGCTGATCGGGGGGGCCCACAACGACGCCGACATGGTCGGCCTGCTGGTGGCCGGGATCACCGCGGCCAAACTGAAGCACCCGGTCTGGGGGGTGGTCCTGTGCGCCCTCGCCGCCGCGGTCAAGGCCCCGGCCGCTCTGGGCATCATCTACATCGGCTGGGCCTGGATGGGGACCGGGGTACCCCTGCGCCAGCGGGTCCGCCCCCTGGTCAGCGCCGGCCTCATCGGTGCCGCGGTCATGGGGGCGCTCTCGGTGGTGAGCGGGCTGGGCGTCGGCTGGGTGGCCAACCTGGCCACGCCGGGGACGGTGCGCAGCTGGGTGGCCCCGGCCACCGGCATCGGCATGGGGCTGTCCGGCCTCCTCCACTCGGTCGGGCTCGACGTCGGCCCGGGCGGGGTGCTCTCGGTGACCCGGGTGCTGGCCCTGGGTGGCGCGGTGGCCGCCTCGGTCTATCTGTTGAAGGTGAGCGACCGGGTCGGCGGCCTGACGGCCCTCGGGCTGAGCATGCTGCTGTTCGTCATCCTCGGCCCGGTGGTCCAGCCCTGGTACCTCACCTGGGGCATCGTGCTGCTGGCCCCGGTGGCCATGGGCCGTTTGCGCTCGGCCCTCATCGTGCTGTCGGTGGCCTCGCCGTTCATCGGCCTGCCCGGGGGCAAGACCCTGCTCGACCAGCTCATCCACTCCAACCCGCTCGCCGTGGCCGCCGCCCTGCTGGTCCTGCTGGGTGTCCTGGTGGCTCCCCTCGGCCGCTGGTCGACGGCCTGGCGCGACGACCACGCCGACGAGGAGCCCGGCTGGTACGTCGATCCGGCCCCGGCCACCTGAGGGCGACCCCTCGGCCGGCGGCCTCAGAGCAGACGCTGGAGCTCCACCACGTCCAGCCAGCGGCCGTGCTTGCGGCCGACCTCGCGCTCGACGCCCACCATCTCGAAGCCCCAGGCCCGGTGCAGGGCGATGGAGGCCTCGTTGTGGCCCACGATCCGGGCGACCACTGTGTGGAAGCCCCCACCCTGGGCCAGGACCAGCAGCTCACCCAGGATGGCCCGGCCGGCCCCCCGGCCCCGGTGGGCCGGGTCGACGTACACCGAGTTCTCGACGGTGGTGGCGTAGGCGGGGCGGTCCCGGTAGGGCGAGAGCGAGCCGAAGCCCAGCACCGTCTCGGTTCCCGGCGCCCCCTCGGCGGCCACCACCACCGGGTGGGCGCCCCGGTGGGCCTCCAGCCACACGCGCTGCTCGGCCGGGGTCCGGGGCACCAGGTCGAAGGTGTTGACGTCCGTCGTCACCTCGAGGTTGTAGATGGTCCGGATCGCCTCGGCGTCGCCCGGTCCGGCCAGTCGGATCCGCATCCGGGCCAGGGTAGCGAGGGCCCACCCGGGGGGCGTCCCCCTCCGGCCGGTGGCTATCATGGTCGATCGCGACCGAACGGCCGCGGCGCCCCCTTAGCTCAGTCGGCAGAGCACAGCCATGGTAAGGCTGGTGTCGTCGGTTCGATTCCGACAGGGGGCTCGCCCCTGGCGGCGTAGCTCAGTTGGTCAGAGCACACGGCTCATAATCG
>Ga0182024_10001633_pt1 | contig 57248 bp, 44 predicted proteins | sample P32metaG_FD_120480 | JGI IMG/M metagenome (GOLD analysis project Ga0182024, IMG submission 120480) | Permafrost microbial communities from Stordalen Mire, Sweden - P3-2 metaG (Illumina Assembly) | ecosystem: Environmental > Terrestrial > Soil > Wetlands > Permafrost | place: Sweden: Stordalen...
CCGAATGTCTCTTCGGCCGGCGGAGGTGGACCCTCAGGGTGGTCCCATAACTGGCAAACGGGGTGGTCCCATGCCACTGGCAAAACCTGCGGCTAGCTGGTCCCATGTGGCTGGCAAACGACAGTGTCGGAAACCACCACCTCCATAGACATACCTTAGGCCGAGCCGACGAGTTGGCGGCCAACGCCACGCGTTCGGACCCGCCCTGACACTGCCCCCGAAGTAAGGGGAATCACCCGTCTAGCAGTGGGGATTCCACCGTTGCGAGGCCTTGGCTGACGACACAGACTGCAGGGCGAAGCCCAGCTTCCCTACTGCGACAGTGACGCACAAGCTCGTGGCGGTAGGCCCCGTGGTAGAGCGACGGTCGATTTACCGGTTCGCGTGACCCCAGTCAGGTCGCCCCGGTACGGCAGTATCGGGCCGTCCGTATACCCGAAGGGGGCGCAAGCAGGCGATCCCGAATGCGCAGTATCCCTCGGCGGGTGCTTGCCGACCGTCCCCGGTGGGAGGGCAGGAAGCGCCAAGATCTGGAACCGCTGTGGAATCCTGGATGAGGTTCCCAATGACACCTCGAACTCGGACTCAGACGCTCAGCCGTCCCCCCGCAACGTGACCAGACGGTCAGGAGACTGGAAGTGGTGACCGCGCCCGGCGTCGGCACACCGGATCCGGCAACGGTTGATGCGGGGCATGACCCCCGAGGATCATGGATCCCCACCGGCGCAATGATCGCAAGCAGGTTCATAGAGCTGCGCAAGCGTCGGGGACTCATGATCACCCTGATCGCATTGACGATCGGGCTCCCGACGCTCTTCCTCGTCATCAAGCTGTTGTTGCACGCCTTCGTGCCGCAGTCGTACGGGCCGGCTGGTGGGTTCCAGGTGTTCACCACCCTCATCGCCGGCGTGCTGTACATCTTCGGGTTCATCGCCGCCATGACCTTGGGAGCCACGGCAGGTTGCTCCGATCTCACCGACGGGATGTTCACGCAGCAGGTGGTGACAGGGCGCTCGAGAGTGGCGCTCTACCTGGCCCGGATACCCGCAGGCTTGGCCATCATCGTCCCCATGGTGGCCGTCGCATTCACCATCATCTGCGCGGTCTGCGTCTTCTCCGCGCCGTCCAGGTTCGACTTCCAGGGGACCACCGTGCCCCTCGGCCTGTCCCTCCATGGGTACGAAACCTGGGCCGCCGATCATCCGAACCTGATCATCTGCGACTTTCCCTACAACGGGCCATGCCCGGGGAACGAAGCTGAGCCAAACACCCCGCTGTCCACGGCGCTGGCCGAGCGACAGGCCAAGCAGAACTACGCGACCTACGCCGTGACCTACAACTCGCCGCCCTATGGCCTAATGGTCAGGGCGGGACTGTGGCTCGAGCTCGAGGTGTTCATCGGCTGCGTCTTCGGTCTCGGGTTCGCCTCTCTCTTGGGACAGCGAATGGTTCCGATCATCCTGATGATCGTGTACGAGATCATCTTCCGACCGTTCCTATTGTCGACCAAGGGTCTCCACCTGATCAACCTTCAGCGACCCCTGGTCCTCGAACTGGCTGTGGCCCATTTCGAACCGGCCGGGATTGGCATCAACTACGGGATCGTGAACGGACCGGCTGGGCTTCGAGACTCGTCGTACTTGGTGCCGGAGTCGACCGCCATCGCCGTCGCAGTGATCGCGGCCTGGCTGGTGGTGTGGACAGTCTTGGGCGCGTGGAGAATGGCGACCAGGGACGCTTGAGAAACGCCTGGTTCGACTTCGCTGCGTATTCGGCGATCTCGTAAGTATCGGATATCGAGCTGTGTCACCCTGGATGTGCGGGTTGCGAACGCCTTGAGCCGGTGAGTCCCGGCTCGTCTCGACGACGGTGCTGGAAATCGCTCGAAACCGTCTGATGTTCCATCAGTGGGTGTGTGGCAAGACGCCTTTGACGCTCCTTCCGTTGCTTGCTTAACGCCAGTCGGTCATCGGTGCCCCTCCGTACACACTGGTGGGGAAGCACTGCTAACGGATCCGATGGTCATCGGGAGCAGTTTCGGGCTGCGCGCTGAGAGAGGTTGCCGTGGGACTCTGGGTGATACCACTTGCCACACTAGCTTCAGGTCTTGGAGAATCAAGGGGGGCAACACTCTGGGCCGTGCCCGCGAACGGTCACAGGGCTGCCAACTGGAGTTCGAAATGCGGAACAGGGGGGGATCGAACAGCCGGCAACTTGTTGGAGCGCGAGCGCGCACGACACGGACACTGACAGGAGTTCTCCTGATCGCCGGCCTGATCACCGCTTGGACGTTGACAACGCCCGCTAAGGCCAGCGCCAGCGGCGGTGTTTCCGGATCAAGCCTGCTGACCTCAGTTTCCTGCACTTCGACGTCCACCTGCATCGCCTTGGGCGCAGGTGGACAAGGGTGGTCTTATGACGGCTCCTCCTGGTCATCGGCCACACCGGTCGACTCATCAGGGACCCTGAGTTCGGTCTCGTGCGCCAGCCCTTCGTTCTGCGCGGCTGTCGACTACGCGGGCCAAGCGATCACGTTCAACGGGACAACCTGGTCAGCTCCAAAGCTGGTCGACACCTCCGGTTTACTCAGTTCGGTGTCATGCGCAACGAGTTCGTTCTGCGTGGCTGTCGACTACGCGGGCCAAGCGATCACATTTAATGGGACAACCTGGTCAGCTCCAAAGGTGGTCGACTCCTCGGGTCTACTGAGTTCGGTGTCATGCGCAACGAGTTCGTTCTGCGTGGCTCTCGACTACGCGGGCCAAGCGATCACGTTCAACGGGACAACCTGGTCACCCCCGCAATCGATTGACCCGTTCGGCATCCTCTTCTCTTCGGTCTCTTGCTCGTCGAGCGCCTTTTGTGTCGCCGTGGGCTCCGACGGAGATGAGATCAGTTACAACGGGTCAGCGTGGACCACGTTGACCAATATTGACCCCCTTGGTGGGTTGACGGCTGTTGCGTGTGTTGCGGCGTCTTGTACCGCGGTGGACCACTTCGGTAACTACTTGACTTACAACGGCTCTGCGTGGTCGACGCCTACACTGCTCGACCTCCTAGGCAATCTGACCGCAGTCTCATGCTTCTCCAGTTCGTCCTGTGCGGCCGTCGACGGTAGCGGGAACGCGTTCCTCTTTGACGTGGTCCCGGCCACTTCTCCGGCGCAACCACCGATTCTCACACCGACGCCCGCCTCGCCGCAGCAGCCCACTTCTGCGCCGCCGAGCGGAGCTCAGGCTCCTGTCGCGTCGCCGATAGAACCGACCCAGACGTCGACCACGCCAACATCGTCACCGGTGGGGCCCGTCTCTTCTCCATCAGGGAGTGCACCAACGTCGGGCCTGGCCACACCGGGTACCACGAACCTAGCCTCGACCCCTGTCACGTCCCCAATAGAACCGACCCAGACGTCGACCACACAAACGACCCAGACGTCGACCACACCAACGACCCAGGCGTCGACCACACCAACGACTCAGGCGTCGACCACACCAACATCGTCACCCGTAGGGCCCGTCTCTTCTCCATCAGGGAGTCCACCAACGGTCCCGGCCACATCTGGTACCACCAACTCAAGCTCGACAGCTTTTGCATCTACGGCGACAGGGGTTTCGACGGCGGTTGCCGGCAAAACAACGCCCGAAACGAGAACGTCACAGCCTGCCGCAACTGGTCAGACTTCGACTTCGAAATCCACGGGTGATACGGCCCACTCCGCCATTGCCAGGACACACAAGGCCGTGGCACCCAGTACCACTGTTCCGACCAGTGTTACGCCGCTGGTGCCGAGTACGGGAAACGCCGCGTTACCGATTACCGGGAACGCCGAGTTACCGAGTACCGCACCCGGCAACGGATCAGAGGGCAGCAGCTCGCAATCCGCCTTCGGTCCGCTTGCGGCGAGTGACGCCTCAAGCTCGAGCATCGCGCTCCCAGCCACGCTCGTCGGAATCCTCCTCATCATTGGCATGATCGTTCTCGTTCTGTTCATCAATCCCGGAGGCGCCCCTCCGCAGCCCGCCGTCAGCGGCCGAACCTTCTGGTACTCCAGCTTTGCGGCTTCCGACCAGCGGTTGCTCGCCGCTTCCTCGCGGTGGATGGGCAAAGCGCATCGTCTCGCCTTGACCACATGGCGACGCAGCGAGGCGACAGCGACGTGGCTCCTGGGGCGATGAGCAGTCGTGGGGGCGCAGGCTGAGCTGTCGGATGCCCGACAGGATTTCGTAGGAAACAAACGCCATCCGAGCGGTCCGGGGTCGCTCAGCAATGAGTCTGCACTGCTCACGACTGGCGCTGCACTCAATCCGGGCTCTTGCAAGCCGGCCCGGCATTATCGGACACTCTTCTCCGACGACCACTCCGCCCCAGTGGAGAATGCCACGGCGAGGAGACATTCCCATCATGTGGGCCGGGAGTCTGTTACCTGCGTTTCGAGACCGAGGTCCCGCCATCAACTCGAGAGCTGGCTGTAGACACGTGAGGGAAGGCCTGCCGCAGTCGCACGGCGATCAGCTTCTCGACCAGTTCGGGCGGTAGAGGCTGATCGACGGGGAAACGCAAGGATCCAGAGGACTTCTCGTATCCAGCCAGCTCCAGGGCCAGCTCCGGGAACACCGAGCCGCTGTGGGGCAGGTAGCTCAGGTGGTTCTTGAAGGCGGCAAAGCCGGCGATCGTCTTGCCAGCCACTTTGAATCCTGGAACCGCGTAGGAGATGCATTGCTCGGCGTCGGGCACGACAGCGAGGATGTCGCGGCGCAGTCGGCTGAGCGTCGAACGCTTCGGTTCGTCCAGGTCGTGCAGGTAGCCGTCGATCTCGGCGACCGACATCAGGTACCTCCCCGCTCTCGCCGCTCTTCGAGCACGACGGTTACTTGATCCCCCGGCTTCTTGGCGATGGCCTTCCGCAGTTCCGCCTTGATGGGCAGCTTGTGGCGGCCATCACCGAGTGCCATGAAGGAGCTCTCGAAGGGGTGACCATCCACCCGACCCCGCACCTTGACCAGTCCCCGGGTGCCGAAGTACTCGGCCGACTCGGGCAGGACGACATACGTCCAACCCCCTTTGTCGGGGCTCTTCTGCAGGGGAACCGTGAACTGTTTTCCTCAGCTTCATCGCGCCTCCTTCGTTCGCCAGGGTAAGCCGACGGTCCGTCGGCTTCTATGAGGTCCAGGCCGTTGTGGTCCTGGTCGCGAAAGGCGAACCGCGGGGACTCCTGGCCAGCGCAGCACCTCGCCCACCTCGACACCGTGGGACAGGAGCTCGGCATGGGCGGCGTCGGCGTCGGCGTCGGCGTCGGAGGTGGTGAGCCGGATACCGGTCTCGACGCCGGCCGGAACGCCGTCGTGGGAAGCGACCAGAGCCAGGGTGGTCCCCGTCGTTCCCGGCGGCCCCACGACGACCCAACGGCCGCCACCCGGTGTTGGAACGTCGAGCCGCTTCTCCATGCCGAGGATGGTTACGTAGAACTCGAGGGCTCGGTCCTGGTCGCTGACCGGTAACCCAACGGTGGCACCCCAGTGACCTGGACCGAATGGTGGCCGGCGTTGTCTTGGCTCATGGACATCCCTTCCTCCTGTTCTGTGACATCTGGAGGTAGGACGACAGCCGAGGGCAGGACTCATCGGCTCCGGGCGGTACCGCCACCCTCGAGCTCGATGCAAAGAGGGATCCAGCGTGGCGTTGACGCGCGGTTCTCGTCCTGGTGGAGCGGGCTGGCAGGGCTCGTCCGATGGTGAGCCCGACTCCTACAGTCCTCCGGTCGAACTGACGATATGGAGCGGGGCTGTATACGACCCATCAACCGCACCGTGAACCAGAGATCGGAGGATCGTGGTGACGACGATCGCACCGATCGCCTCGGAGTTATCCAGTCCGGTCGAGATCTCTTTTGACTCACCGAAACGACAGAGAAGGCTGACCGTCTTCTTCCGATTCATCCTCGTGATTCCCCACGTGTTCGTCCTATTTTTCGTGGGCATCGTTGCGCTGGTGGTTCTGGTCATTGCATGGTTCGGAGCGCTCTTCACCGGCACGTTGCCGGAGTGGGCTGCGCAGTATCTGACCGGATATCTGCGCTGGACGACGCGGGTCCTTGCGTACGAGTACCTACTCACCGACCAGTACCCACCCTTTTCCCTAGAGCCATCCGCGGACTATCCCGTTGATCTGATGGTCCACACCGGTCGGATGAACCGCTGGGCGATTCTCTTCCGCTACTTCCTGGCAATCCCAGGTTCCATCGCCGCGGGATTGGTCGCGACCGGTATGTACGTGTTCGCCATTGTCACATGGGTCGTCACCTTGGTGAGAGGTGAGACTCCGCGGACAATCTTCGAAGCGAACGCGGCCGCCATCCGCTTTCTAACTCGGTTCAGTGGCTACATCTACATGTTGACCTCCGTATATCCGGCTCAGGTGCTGGGAGATGCCGACACGGCGGTCTTCGGTAGTCCGACACCTCCCCCGTGGCCACCGCCAGCTCCGACCCCATGGCCCGCCCCGGGGTCCACTGCGACACCCGATAGCCCGCCGTCGGTTCCATCGCTCGATTGGTTCTCGCCCGCCCCCGCCCAGGCACAACAGCAAGGCCCTCCGCTTGCCCAGCCATATCTCCCGCCACTGTCCGGGTCGCTCACGGGGCCCGGGTCAGCGCCCCTCTTGGGTGCCCGGTCGAGCTCCCCGGAACAGCTCCATTCACCTTGGCGTCTCGTGCTCTCCACCGGAGCGCGGAAGCTGGTTGTCGCGTTCTTCTTCCTGGGGATCCTCGGCTATGTGGGATATTTCGCAATTGCCATCCCGACGTTCCTGGGCGTCACGAACGCCAACACGCAGAGCATCTCTGCGCAGAACCAAGCGGTGGGCGCCTACGACGGGATTGCCCACAGTGTGCAGTCCTTCGTCGCTGCCGGATCGGCTTGCACACGTTCGACAGCCACTTCCCAGGTTCAGTGTCTCGAGGCTAATGATGCAACATTGGCGACGGCATTCGACGCGTACTCTCGCGCTTTGTCTGCAATCAATTTCCCCTCGTCGGTGAGCGCGCTGGCGTCGGCGGCACAGTCGGCGGCAGCGCAAGCCGGTAACTCGATGTCCCACATAGCCGCGGCCGGTAGTGACCCTCAGAACTATCAGGCTGCTGTGGCCAGTTCGAATATCCAGTCGGAGTTCGACCAGGTCGATACGACGTTCAACCACCTGAACTCTGCTCTGATCCAGGGGACTTGACCGACAGGAAGCTGAGTTCGAGACCTTGTGATCACTCCGGAGGCCCGACAGATCTCCAGGACATATTCAGCTCGGACAAATCGAATACACATTGTGATCGGGATCGGCGAATATGGGGAGCCATGAGAACGACGACAGGTGAAGCGATGACCTGCGACGGCGACTCGCCCTCGTCGCAGCCGAACAGCGCCACCGCCCGCCGCCGTCCCCGCAAGGTCGCTCTGACCCTAGGGGTCCTCGCACTTGCGGCTGAAGTGCTCGTCCTCAGAAGTCGTGGCTACGGCATCGGCGGCAATGTCGTCGTCCGCTGCCGTCGAGGCCATCTCTTCACGACGATCTGGATTCCCGGCGCCTCGCTGAAGGCACTTCGCCTCGGTTGGGCCAGGATCCAGCGCTGCCCGGTCGGAGGTCACTGGAGCCTTGTCGCTCTGGTGAGGCTCTCGGAGTTGACCGATGAGGAGCGACAATCCGCCCGGCAGTACCACGATCTGCGCATTCCCTGACCCACGCCTCGGGAGCAACAGGGTTCGAAAAGAGAACGGCCCCCATCAAGGAGATGCGATGGCGGCTATCTCTCCGCATCGGCGATCGGCGCTCTCTGTGGCACTCGACAGAAGACCTGTGAGCCCGGGCCGATCTCAGAGGCGGACGAGCGGCACATAGTGCTCCACGGTCGGGAACGGATCGTAAAAGTGGTGCAGGAGTCGGCGCCACTCCTGGTACTGGTCAGATCCCCGAAAGCCCTCCGTGTGATCCTCCAGCCGCTCCCACTCCACCAGGAGCAGGTAACGCGACGGGCTCTCGAGGCAACGGTCCAAGCGCAACGACCTGAACCCCGCCATGGACGCGATGATGCCCTTGGCCTGTTCGAAGGCCTCCTCGAAGCGTTGCTCTTCACCCGTTGCGACATCGAGACAGGCGTGTTCGAGGATCACGTCCCCATACTGCCGCACGGCGCGCATCCAGCACCCCGCACGAGCCTTCAACGTGATCGTGTCCGACCTGTCGTCGTGGTGTGAACGGATGCAAGGGCCTCGACGTTCGGGCCGGGCCCGGGGCTCGGGCCGAGCAAGACCTCAGCCGATCGTGATCGTGGCCGTGAGAGGCAGGTTGGCCGAGGAGTCGCCCACCATCACGGTGTACTGACCCGGCGTCTCCACCCACGCCTGTTGGGTGCTGTCCCAGACGGAGAAGGACTGAGGTCCGAGCGAGATGCTCACCGGGGTGGTCTGTCCGGGCGTCAATGTCACCTTGTCGAAGCCCTTCAACTGCTCCGGCGGCTCGCCCGTCGAACTGGGGTCGCCGACATACGCCTGGACCGTCTCAGCCCCGGTGACCGGTCCGGTGTTGGTGACGTCGACCGACACCGTGGCGGTGTCACCCGACGAGAGACTCGACGGCGTCACGCTCAGGTTCGAGAACGAAAACGTCGTGTACGACAGCCCGAACCCGAAGGGAAAGAGCGGTGTGATCCCCTTGGCTTCGTACCAGCGGTACCCGACCAGCAAGCCCTCGGAGTACTCGACCTTCTTGTCGACCCCGGGCCACTGGGCGGGGGTCGAAGCAGGGACATCGGCGAGACGGGCCGGGAACGTCACGGGAAGCTTCCCCGACGGGTCGACCTTGCCGAAGAGGATGTCGGCGATGGCGTTGCCGTCCTCCTGTCCCGGGTACCAGGCCTCCACCACGCCCTTCACCGAGCTCAGCCAGGGCATGGTCACGGCCGAGCCGGTGTTGAGGACGACGACGGTGTTGGGATTGGCGCGCGCGACGGCGGCAATGAGCTGGTTCTCGGCCGGCGAGAGGTCAATGCTCGTCAGGTCGACGCCTTCTTTCTCGAGCACTCCGGCGAAGACGACGGCCACCGAGGCAGCGCGCGCCTTGGCCACCGCCTGCGCCTGCAATCCCGAGTTGCCGTTCGGCTGCGTGGGCGCGTACCCCCGCGAGTAGGTCACCTTGGTGTGGCCCCCGGCCGCCGCGGTGATGCCTTGGTACGGCGTCACGATGTGGGCCGCCACCACGTGCGTGCTCCCGCCGCCGGCGGTGATCGCACCGGCGCCGCCGTCGTCGCCGATGACGGCGATCGACGCGGCGTGGCTCGAGATGGGCAGGACGCCGTCGGTGTTCTGCAAGAGCACGGTGCCTTCATCGGCCACGGCGCGAGCCACCGCGACATGCGCCGGGGTCGTGACGACAGCGCTGAAGGACCCGGTATTGGGCCGGTTGAAGAGACCGAAGGTGAACATTGTGGTGAGCACGCGCGTCGCCATCTCCCGGAGCGTGCTGAGTGCCACTTGGCCGTTCTGCACGGCGCGCACGAGGGGTGCCCCGAAGTGCTGGCCGCCGGGGCTCTCCATGTCTTCGAGCCCGGCGTTCGCCGCCGCCACCGTGGAGTGGGTGGCACCGCCGTCAGACATGACAAAGCCCGGGAAGGCCCACTGGCCGTCGAGGATCTGGGTGAGGTACGGGTCTTGGCAGGCGTCGACCCCGTTGATGGTGGAGTACGAGCACATGACCGCCCCCGCTCCGCCCTGCTGGATGGCCGCTTCGAACTGCGGCATGTAGATCTCGTGGGCTACCCGGTCCGACACGATCACGTTGTCCGCGGCGGTGTTGCGGTTCGTCTCCTGGTTGTAGAGCGCGAAGTGCTTCACCATGGCGATCGGCCCCTGGCTTTGGACACCTTCGATGTCGGCCACGGCGATCTGACCGGAGAGGTAGGGGTCCTCGCCGTAGGACTCGAAGGCCCGGCCCCACCTCGGATCACGAACGATGTTCACGGTGGGACCGAGCTCGACGTTGGCTCCCTTGCCGGCGAGCTCATTGCCGGTGACGGCACCGAACAGCTGCACGGTGGAGGGATCCCAGGTCGCGGCGGCGCTCACCGCCGACGGGAGCCGGGTCACGCCGGTCAGGTGCGGTCCGGGCCCGTCCGGCCCGCCCGACATGTGCAGGGCCGGCACGCACAGCGAGGGAATGGCGAGGGTGTTGCCCTCGTAGGGGCCCGAGACCCTGTGGACCATGTCATCGAGCTGCGCCAGGGTCATCTGGGCCACCACCATGGCGGCGCGCGCCGCTGAAGAGGCCTGGGAGGTGACCCAGGGACAGGTGGGCGCCCCCATCTTCGACCGCGAGCGGACCCGGGCCAGGTGCTTTGGTGTCTTCGGCGCGTGCACCACGTGGTGCGCGTGCTTGGGTGGGCTTGCTCCCGCCCCCGGTACCGCAACGCCCATGGTCAGCACGACGCCGACGATGACGACCGCCCGCCTTGGCGGCATTCGGACAACCACCCCCATGGAACCCCCGCGGGCAGGCTCCCGATCATGCCCTCGGCCCCCGCCCCGTCCAGCTGGCCGGCCCACCGACGGGCCGTTGCCAGTGAGCCAGCCTCTCATCTGCGCCGTCTCCCGGCAACTGCCCCGGTCGTCGTCCAGGCAACTACCCCGGTCCCATAGTGTCTGTCCGATCACGCCATGAGCGCCATGGACCGAGCACGGCGGGGGACGATGCGACGCACATGCCTGGTGGTGGTGGCGGCGGCGCTCGCCGTGCTCGCCACGAGCTGTTCAACGGCCGCGACCGTGACCCCAGTCGGCTTCGCCCACGCCGGCCCGTATGCGGTGGGGGCGACCACCCTCGACCTGGGGAGCGCGGGACCGAAGCTCGGAGAGCGCCTGGCGACCGTGTTCTACCCGGCCGACGCCGCCAAGCTCGGCGGCCACCCCCTGTTCAGCTACCAACTCGAGGCGCCGCTCCCCGCCGTGCTGCAGGCCATCGTCCCCGCCAAGTACAACAGCACGACCGTCGTCGACGCCCACGTGGGGGCGCCGAGGTCGCCCCGTGGCCCGTTCCCGATCGTGCTCTTCAGTCACGGCCTCGGAGCGTCCCGTCTGTACTACTCCCACCTGCTCGTCGGGATCGCCTCGTGGGGATTCGTGGTCGTCTCGGCTGATTACCTCGAGCGTGGACTTCTCGCCCAGGCCACGCATCCCGATGTGGCGAGCACCCCCGCCGGGGACCTCAAGACGATGTTCTCGTCGCTGGCCGCCGTCGAGAAGGCCTCGGCCCAGCCGTCTTCGCCCCTCTCCGGTGTGACCGACGGGCGCAAGGTGGCCGCCGTCGGTCACTCGGCCGGTGGGCAGACGGCGTTCGACGCCTTGAAGGACCCCCGCGTCGACGTCGCAGTGGGTTGGGCGCCGGTCGGGCCCTCGGGCCCGCCGTCACACAAACCGGCGATGATCATCGGCGCCCAGGGCGACATCGCCCTCACGCCGGCGACGCTCACCCGCGAGTTCCGGACCTTCCCCGGGCCGACGCAATTCGTGGAGATCTCGGGCGAGGGCCACGACACCTATACCGACATCTGCACGTCCATCCGCGGCGGCACGGGGGGACTCGTGAGCTTCGCCGAAACACTCCACCTCGTCAGCCCCGAACTGGCCAAACTCGCCAACAACGGCTGTAGCCCCAAGGACATCGCCCCTCAGCGGTTCTGGCCGATCGTGCAGTACTACACCGTGGCCGAACTGCGCTCCGGGCTCGGGATCGACCACGGTGGGGCCGGCCTCGCGGCGCCATCGGCGAAGGAGTTTCCGGGTTTCGTGATCACGTACCGACAGCATGCTTGATGGCGCGCCGCGGATGCCCGTGGCTCTGTCGAGCTGACGACGGTGGCCGCGCCCGCGTGCAGCGAGCCGAGCCCGACTCCGAAGACAGCCGGTAACCGGGCCGGCCGTGACCGGCACCCATGGCGCGAGGATCGGGCGGACGATATCGTCGTTACCGGAGTGTGCGAATGGCTGGCCTTGGGGGGTCAACGTGGGTACAGATCGAGCGGCCGATCGCAGCGGGACGCAGGATAGACCGGACCTGTGGCTCGCGTGCCGGGTCGGTCATCGATGAGCAACCCTGCCGCACCATCGGATGTTCGGCTCGTGCCCAACGATCCCGACGAGCACAGGCGTCGGGGTACCCCACGGGCACGGATTGTCTCGATTGTCGTTTTCGTCGCGCTCCTCGCCGCCGGGATCTCCATCGCGCTGGCGTCGTCGCAATCGAGCGGTGGCAGTTATAAGGGCCCTGTCGGTTCGAACCCGAAAGGCCCCGGGTTCACGTCTGGGACCGGCGGTACGGGGCCCGGCAATACGGGATCCGGTGGCGCCGGAGTCGGCAGCTCCGGAGCCGGCACCACGGGATCGGGCAACACGGGATCAGGCAACCCTGCGTCGGGCGGCGCGTCGGGCGGCGCTTCGGGCAACACCGGGGCCGGCAATACGGGGTCGGGCGGCGTTTCCGGGAACACCGGAGCGGCCGCGGGCGCAAACTCCGCCGTGAGCGGCAACTGACGCCCGGCGTCGACGACCTGGGGCGAAGGCGAGAACGCGCGGAAGGGAACCGAAGAGACTCCTCGAGCCACGCACGTCCTGGTGGCGCGCCAGGTAGTGCGGAACTTCGCCTCAGCCGAGTCGGAGCGTTTCGAGCGGCTCGAGCCGTGCGGCCTTGATCGACGGATAAAGGCCGGCGGCCACTGACACGAAGAGCGCGAGACCCATCCAAATGGGTATGTCCGCGTAGTTGATCACGACGACCCAGTTCGCGAATGCAGAGACGACATAGACGACCCCCACTCCGAGCACGGCGCCGATCATGCCGCCCAGTACACCTACGAACAGGGATTCGAGTAGGAACTGCCCGCCGATCTTGGAACGGCTGTGGCCCACGGCCCGCCGGATTCCGATCTCGGCCGACCGTTGGATGACCGAGATCGACATGACATTCGCGATCCCGATCCCGCCGACGGTCAACGCCAGCAAACCGGCGAGCAACGCCACCTCCTGAAGAGTCTTGTTCGCTTGCGCGGCCGCTTGCAGCACGTTGCTGGGGATCTGTGTCGACACCTGGTCGGGACCGCCGAGGTTGATGGCCGTTGTCACCGCGTTGGCAGTGGCCTGGGTCGTCCCGGGCACCGCCCTGATATACAGCTCGTTGGGCAGACCGTTCGTGCCCAGGACGTGCTTCGCCGCCCACTGCGTGACGAATGCGGCATTGTCGAGGGTGGGATCGAGCGCCACGGAGCCGAGCACGCCCACAACGCCGAAATTGTTGCCGTTGAGCTGAATTGTGCGCACCTCACCAGGGAGATACCCGTACTGTCTGGCGATTCCGGAGCCGAGGACCACAGACCGCAGATGGAGCTGGCTGTCACTGCTGTTGAGCCAGCGACCATCGAGGAGGGGCACGTCGAGCACCGCGGGCAGATTGGCGTCCGCGGCGCGGACCGGAACCGGAAACGCCTGGTAGTAGCTGCTCGCTCCTTGGATGGGGAGTGCAATGACGCCCGAGAGGTTCGTCGTGGCGGCCGCGCTCGTCACGGTCGACACGTTCTCCACCCGGTACACGGCATCACTCGGAAATGTCGGGTTCTGCGATCCGAACGTGCCTCCTGCCTGCGCGATGATGAGGTTGGTGCCGAGCTGCGAGAGTTGAGCCTGAAGGGCACCCTTGGCACTCTCGGTCAATCCGATGGCACTGACCATGGCGGCCACGCCGATGACCGGACCGAGCATGATCAACAGCGTGCGGATCTTTCGCGCCTTCAACCCGGCCCAGGCCACACCGACGAGGTCGCGCACCTCGTTCATAGCGTCGCTCCCACCCGCCGCTCGTCGCCGACGATACGACCGTCGCTCATCGTGACCTTGCGGCGCGCCGTGCCGGCCACGGTCTGGTCGTGGGTCACCATGACCACGGCGCGCTCGGGTGATTCAAGACTTCGGAAGATATCGAGCACATTGGCGGCGTTGACCGAGTCGAGCGCACCGGTCGGCTCGTCCGCCAGTATGACCAGGGGATCGGTCACGATGGCACGAGCCAATGCGACGCGCTGCTGCTCTCCTCCCGACATCTGGACGGGCCGGTGATCGGCGCGGTCCGCCAATCCAAAACGATCCAGGGCCCGATATGCCCGTTCCCGCCGATCCTTCGATCGAAGCTCCCGGTACAGCAGAGCGGTCTCGACGTTGCCGAGCGCGGTCAGGTGGGGGATGAGATGGAATTGCTGGAACACGAACCCGATCGAGTTTCCTCGCAGTCTCGAGCGAGTCGGATCATCCAGCGTGCTCACATCCTGCCCGGCGATGCGGATCGTTCCCGATGTGGGCAGATCGAGAACACCGAGCAAACCCAGCATGGTGGACTTACCCGAACCCGAGGGCCCGACGATCGAGAGGAAGTCGCCGGGGAAGATCTGCAGGGACACGTCGCGCAGCGCATAGACCTCGACTTCCTCGCCGTACACTCGAGAGACCGCTTCGAGCTCGAGGAGCGCCTGATTCCCGATCCGAGGTGCGCCGTACGGCAGAGTGTCGGGTGACGTCGGGCTCACTGTGACTGATCGGCCCCCGCGATCACCAACTCACCGAGCTGCAAGCCCTTCGTGATCTGGATATACGAGCCCTCCGTCAGGCCCGTGGTGACCGGCACTTCGGTGACAGTGCCCCCTTTGGCGATATCGATCACCCGGACGACGTCAATACCGGCCCCATCCTGTTTTACCGCCGCGATGGGGACCGTCAAGGCATTGTTCACTTGTTGATCGACGACACTGATCGAGACCTGCGATCCGTCGGCGCCGGTGAAGTTGGATACCTCGATCGTGCCGTCGTAGGCCTGCTGCGTTCCACCAGACCCACCCGAACTCGTCACCGTCGGGGTGGAATCGAGCTCCGTGATCGTCCCCACTCCCTGGTTGTTCTCCCCGGCGATCTGAACCGTGCACGACTGGCCGACCGCCAACTTGCTGCGCTCGGCTGCAGTTGCCTGCAAGGTCACGGTCAGATCGGACTGTACGAGCGAGAGGACCGCCTCTCCGGGTGCCACCGGTGCTCCCGCCTTGACGAACACCTGGCCGACCCGGATCGGCCATTGACCCACGATCATGTCGGTGGGTTCAAAGACGACGTTGTTCTCGAGGGATTGCAACACCACGGTGACCTGTGTCTGGCCTGCCTTCAAGAGAGCCGTTCCGACCAGGGGAACGTAGTTCTGGCCCGGAACGGCGGTGCCCTGCACGGCGAAATTCACCGAGGTGTCCTGGACCGGGGCCTGGTCGGCAGTGATGGTGAATGTCGCCGCGCCCCCCTCTGCCACGTTGGACATGTTGGACGAGATGGTGAGCGTCGGCAGTACCGAGGACGTGATGGTCACAGACACGCTGCTCGGGCTCCCCTCCGCATAGGACGAGCTCGACTGCAGCGAGACAGTGAGCACTCGATTTGACTCGACGACATTGTTCGTCACGGTCGGGATCGCGACTTGGAACGAGGATTGTCCTGCCGGGACGACGATGCCCCCCCCGGGGACGGTGTAGTCGCTCCCGGCCGAGGCATTGCCCCCGTACGCCAAATTGATCGTCAGGGGGGTGCTGATCGCCTCACTCAAATTGATCGCGACGTCGTAAGGCTCACCCTTTTGGAGGTACGTGGTCGCGGAGCTGAGCGTCACGGTCGGAAGGGAGTTGCCTCCGCTTATCGTGATGACGGCCGAGCCCTGCGAGCCAACGCTGTAATCCGCGGGTGAGGGGGAGAGGGACACCACGATGTACTTGCTTGGTTGGATCACGCCGGTCGGAAGCGTGTTGAAGGTGACCGTCGTCGAGGTGGTGCCGGCGTTGAGCGTCAACACGGGATGCACCGGGTCGTAGTCGGTTCCCGAGGCGGCGCTCCCCGAGATCGCGAGGCTCACCTGGGTGTCTTGGAGCGGCGCCTGGTCGGCCGTGATCGTCAGCGTGACCGCACCACCGGGTGAGACCGGCGTCCCTCCGGAAATGTTCAATGTGGGGACGTTGGTGTTCTTGATCGTGGTCTGCGCCGAACTGGGGGTGCCGACCGTGTAGTCGGGTCCGGTCGCGATAGACAGGACCACAGTCGGGTCTGGCTCGACGGTTGTGTTGACTCGGGTCTGCACCGAGACCGTCGTGGAAGTCATCCCCATGGGAAGGACCACCGACGTCGGCGGCGTGACGATGTCTCCGCCCCCCGCCGTCCCGCTGGACGTCAAGCTCACGACGGTGTCGGCCGTCTGCGCCACCGAGGCGCTGATCACGAAGGTTGCAGGCGCACCTTGTTCGACATCGTCATCCACGGATTGGATCGTGAGCACGGGCATGGTGGTCCGGGGCGCGATCGCGGGTCGAAATGCGGTCAGGACACCGCTGGCACGGCCCGTTCTCTTGGCGTTGGTCTGCGCCGGTGGAGGTCCGATGGTCAGGCCAGCCGAGTCCCCCGCTCCCAGCTTGTACCCCGTACCCTGCGCAAGCGACACGGTCACGGACTGTGGCGTTGCCGGCGTGGAATTGGGATAGTGATGTTGAGCCTGCCACTGCGCCAGGGCGAACTGCGTCTGTTCGGTGTAGAGGTTGTTGATGGGACCGGGATAGTCACCCGCGCCGGCCAGGATCTGCTTCAGCTGCAGCACGTCATCGCCCTGATCGCCCGGCACGAGCGACCGGAAGAACGGCACCGTCCCTTGCTCTGCAATCGCGTCGCGCCCATTGAGCGCGAACATGACGTCGCCGGCGTTGGTCGTCGCCCCGTTCGTCGAAGTCACAGCGCTGACCAGCCCCTGCGTGGCGGCGGTGACATTGCGGATCTGCTTTCGGGCCAGTGTCCCGCTCAGGGCCACGGTGTCCTGCAACGAACGGCTTTGCACCCGGCTGAAGATGATCACCGATCCCGAGGTGCCCGTGCTGCTTTTCCCGGTAACCGCATAGGCGATACCGCCGGCCGCAACGAGCACGACCAAGACAACGCCGGCGACAAGCCGCTGGCGGCGCGACACCTTGAACCGCCCCGAGGTTGCGCTACGAGCTGCCACTCTGCGCCTTGCCTGCGCAAGCCTGCAGGTCGGGACTCGACAAGAGGCTTTGGCCCGGCGGCGGCGTGAAGTCCGGCACCCCGCTTCCGGTGCCTCCGGTCCCTCCGACCCCACCGAAGGAGAAGAGGAGACCATCTGCATTGGGCTTCGGCACTGGTATTCCCCACCCACGTGCGATCATGCATGTGCGGAACAGGAGGTATTCCTGGTTCTCGTGTTTGATCTGTGCCTGTGTCAGGTTCTGTTGCGCTGTTTGTGCTGACTTGAGCGATTGCAGGATGTTGCTCTGCGCAGCACATGTCGTCAGGGCCTTGATATATGCGGGGCTGTTCGTACCCGAACTGGGATCGCTCGCGTTCGGTACGCCGATGAAGGTCACGCCCATACCGGTAAGGCAGGACTGGAACGTGCTGATCGAGCTGAAGAGCGCCGTGATCGGGTTCTGCTTGGCGAGCGGGACCGTGTCACCGGACTTCGACCCAGCGCCCTTCGATCCGGACGGAAGCTGGCCGGCCGCCAGTTGCCCAGACGCAACGGTGCCGGCACTCGAGGACGAACCTCCCCCGCCACAGCCTGTCGCCACCGTTGCGAGGATCACAGCGGCGAGCGCGACCCCGCGCGTACCCTTCACGGTGATCACTGCGGCCTCCCCTCACCGTTGGGTACAGCACTGAGGACCGATCCCCCGACGTCCCCAACGATCCGTTGCAAACAAGTGGCTAGAAGATAGTTCGCTCCAATCTCCATCGCAATGCCGCCTCAGGCGCCGATCGGCCAAAACCTGGGCGAAAACGTCCTGTGCGACTCGACACCGACCCACATCCGAGGATTCGTCGCCGGCACTGTTCTTGCGTGGCTTTGTGGTTACGGTTGTCCTCGTGACCGACGTCCGTCACCACCGGAGGCGTTCAGATGCCGAATATGAACTCGACGTGAGGTCGAGGCCTCCCAACCGCTACGAGCTCCTGACCTGTGCCTGGAAGGACCACTTCCTGGTCGGGCTCGACGCGGCCGACGTCATCGGCGCCGACCCGGTGCTCGTGCGCGAGTACGACGGCATGCGATGGCACCACTGCCTGCGCTGTGGCGGCTGGATCCCCAGACATGTACCCGAGCATCCGACCCGGCCACGCGTTCCGACCCGAGACGAAGTGCAGCTCCCCCTCCGGGGCCCGTTGCTGCGCGACCGCTACGTGCTGCGGCTCATCGCCCTCGACCGCGCCGTGCACGTCGTCTTGTTGGGGTCGCTCGCCTTTGTCATCTTCTTCTTCGTGGGCAACCACGCCGCTCTCCAACGCGACTACACCCAGATCCTGCAGGCCTTCGGCGGCCCGTCGCGGTCTCATCCCTTCCTGGGGCGCTTCCAGCACTACTTCACGATCACCCCCCGCCACCTCGACGAGACCGGCGCGGGCGTCGCCGCCTTCGCCGCCTTGGAGGCGGTCGAGATGGTCGGCCTGTGGTTCGCCAAACGCTGGGCGGAATACCTCACGTTCATCGCCACCGCCGCCCTCCTCCCCTTGGAGGTCTACGAGCTCACGTCGGGTGTCAGCGCGCTGAAGCTCATCACCTTCGTGATCAACCTCGTCATCGCGCTCTACCTGTTGTGGGCCAAGCGGTTGTTCGGGCTCAACGGTGGGGATCGGGCCGAGGAGCAACGCCGACGCGCCGCCGGTGACTGGGGACCGCTCGAACACGACCTGGACGCTTCGGTCGCGGTGTGATCTCGAGACCGGATCCCCCGCGGTCCGGTGAGCGACGGGGTAAGCCGGTACCGTCACAGCGTGGACGACCGGGCGGTGTGGGAGGCCGAGGCCGAGCACTGGGTGCGCTGGGCGCGCACGCCCGGCCATGACGCCTACTGGTTCTACCGCGACTCGTTCTTCGACGCCGTCGTTCCCGCCCCGGGGCGCCTGACCCTCGAAGTCGGATGCGGCGAGGGCAGGGTGACTCGCGACCTGGCAGCACGCGGCCACCGGGTCCTGTCCCTCGACGGCTCGACGACGCTGCTCCGTCACGCCCAGCGGTCCGATCCCTCGGGCCACTACGTACAGGGCGACGCCGCCGCGCTTCCCTTCGGCGACGGTGCCGCCGACCTGATGGTCGCCTACAACTCGCTGATGGACTTCGACGACATGCCCGGTGCTGTCGCCGAGATGGCCCGCGTGCTCGCACCGGGCGCGGCGTTGTGCATCTGCATCACCCATCCCGTGCTCGGCGCGGGCGGGTTCGACACCGACGCCGACGACGCCCCCTACCGCCTACGCGAGCCGTACTTCGGAGGCAACCGCTTCGATACCACCGTCGAGCAACGTGGTGTCACCATTCGGTTCAGGGGCTGGAGCCATGCCCTCGAGGACTACGTCGGCGCCCTGTCGGGGGCTGGCCTGGTCATCGACATGGTGCGCGAGCCCGTGCCGAGCGCGGGGGCCCGTCACTACGAGCGCTGGCACCGCTATCCCATGTTCCTGCACGTGCGCGCCGTGAAGCGCTGAGGCCAACGATGCAGAGCCGCGCCCGGCGTCGTCAGCTCGAGGTGAACTGCCCGGGCGGGAGCTGCCACACCCCTTGGCTCTCGGTGATGGGGACGAGCTCGCCGGCCACACAGCCGGCGAAGCCCAGGTTGTGTTGGGCGGACACGCCCGGTGAGGTCGAGTTGAGCTCGAGGGCGCCGTAGTCGCACGCCGATTGCGGCAGGGACCCGATGAAGAAGGACACCCCCGACACGACCTGGACCTCGGGAGCCGGGAGCGCCTGCCCGACACTGAAGGTACCGGCCGTGCTCACGCTCAGGTCGACCATCGCCATGCCCGGGTAGCCGATGACCCCGGCGACGATGGCGTGGGGACCGACGTCGAGCATCTCGAGCTCGGCCGGGTTGGGATACCCCGGGCACAGCCCGTAGGCGCGTCCGTCGACGACAAGGCTCCCGTCTTCGAGACCCGTTGCGCCCGACTGCCCGTGCGCCGACCACAGGCTCCAGCTGAGCCCGTCGACCGTGCCGCTCGCCACCTCGGTGGCCGAGCTCGCCAAGGCCCCGGCGGCCCCGCCCGACGAAGTGGGAACGGTGGTCGGGGAGCACGTCGAGGTGTCGTCGGGGACCGCGACGGTGGCGGGGGGAACAGCGGGGATGGCGGAGGGCGACGACGCCGAATTGCTCGGGAACTGCCCGGGCGGGAACTGCCACTCACCTTGGCTCTCGGTGATGGGGACGAGCTGGTTCGACACGCACGGCCCGAACCCGAGGTTGTGCTGGGCGGAGAACGCCGGTGAGGTCGAGTTGAGCTCGAGGGCGCCGTAGTCACAGGCGGACTTGGGAAGCGCCCCGATGAAGAACGAGACCCCCGACACGACACGCACGTCGGGTGAAGGCAGTGCGTGGCCCGTGTCGAAGGTCCCGGCCGTGCTCACGCTCAGGTCGATCGTCGCCTTTCCCGGATACCCGATCACCCCGGCGACGATGGCATGGGGCCCGACGTCGAGCATCTCGAGCTCGGCCGGGTTGGGGTACCCCGGGCACAGCCCGAAGGCGCGTCCGTCGACAACAAGCCCACCGTCTTCGAGACCGGTTGCGCCCGACTGCCCGTGCGCCGACCACAGGGTCCAGCTGTGCCCGTCGACCGTACCGCTGGCCACCTTCTTCGACACCTGGGCCAAGGGGCTCGCCGGCCCTCCCGACGACGAGGCTTCGGTGGTCGGCGCGCACGTCGAATTGTCGTCGGCACCACCGGCGCCACCCGCACCGGCGACGGACGCGGCGGGCTCCCCGGCCCGGTTCAGGGGCGGAGCCGCGACCGGGCATCCCGCCTCATCCTTGGCGTTGCAGGTTCCGGTTCCGATGACCGACACCGTTGCGTCGAGCACATTGACGACATAGAGCGTGCCCGTGGTCGGGTCCACGACGACGCGGCGGGGGCTTTCGCCCACCGCGAAGGATTTCGACGTCCCGCCACACCCGGAGCTCGTCGACGCCGAACACGTGGCCGAGTCGAGCATCGACACCGTGTCGGAATCAGCGTTGGTGACATAGACGGTGTCGAGGGACGAGTCAACGACATCGCCTCGGGGATCCGATCCCACCCGGGCCGTGGGCGGGGTGGTGCCGCAACCCGTGGTGTCGCCGGCCCGGCACGTCGAAGCGTTGATGACGCCCACCGTCCCGGCCTCGCCGCTCACGTACACCGCGTGGGCGGCGTCGTCGACGGCCACGCCGGCCGGCTCGTTGCCCATCGGAACGACGACGGGTCTCGTCGAGCACCCACTGACGATGGTGGCATCACACGACGCGCCGTCGATCACCGCCACCCCCTCGTTGGTGCCGACGTAGATCGAATTCGTCTTCTGGTCCACTGCGATCGGGAAGGCGCCCGGCCCCACCGCCACCGAGGCGGGCGTGGCCGTGCATCCCTGTGTGGACCGGGCGTTGCACGTGGCACCGTCGATGACCGAGACGGTCCCCGAGCTCGTGTCCGCCACGTAGACGGTGTCCGTGGCGGCATCGAGAGCCAGGAATTCCGGGCCGCCCGGCACCGCCACCAGCGCCGGGCTCTGGCCACAGCCGCTCCGGTCGGTGGCGTTACAGGTGTTCGCATCGATCACCGCGACCGTGTTCGACCCCGCGTTCACGGCGTAGACGGTGCCGGTAGCCTCGTCGACCGCGACCCCGATCGGGTCCTCGCCGCCGGTGGACTCGGTGGTGCTCGTCCCACAGCCACCGGTCATCGCCGCGTTGCACGTCTTGGTGTCGATCATCGACAACGAGTTGGCATCTCCCGACGCCACGTACACGGTGTGATGGGCCGTGTCGACGGCCACCCCGGTCGGGAACCCACCTACGCGCACCACCGGAGCCGTCTTCTCGGAGCGAGCCGGCGTCGGAGAGCTCGCAAAGACGGCGGTGAGCGTGCCGGCGATCATGAGCACCACGACGAGCACGATGAAGGCGATGCCGTTGCGCCGGGTCGCCAGTCGGGGCAATTTCCCCCTGTGGTTCCCCTTGTCGAAGAGCTCACCCGGTTCGCGTCCGAGCGCTTCGGCCGCGATGACCTCGGGATCACCGAGGCGTTCGAGAATCTCGCGTACCGACACCTCGGTGTCGGTGCCCGGCGCGGCACGTGCCGCGGTGACATGCTCCTTGAGCTCGTCGAGGAGCTGGTCGCGCCTCCCCTTTCCGAGGGGCGCGAGCGCGTGTTCGAGACGCGCGAAGTAGTCGCGCACGATGTCGTCACCCCGGGGGTCGCTCATGAGGTCTCTCCTTCTTCCAACAAGCCGTCGACCGCGTCGCGGAATCGTTGCCACTGCACGTTGAAGGCATCGAGCGCGGCGCGACCGTCCGGGGTCAACCGGTAGTACCGACGCGGCGGGCCCTGGGGTGACTCGTGCCACGACGTCTGGACGAGCCCCTCCTGTCGCAGGCGGGCCAGGAGGGGGTAGATCGTCCCCTCGCTGGTCACGAGGCCGTCGGCCGCCGCCAACGAGCGGGACAGGTCGAAGCCGTAGCGGTCCTCGTCGCGCAGCAGGGCCAGGACACAGAACTCGATGGCGCCCCGGCGCATCTGGGTCATCAGCTTGGATGTACCGCCGGGTACCATGTCGCACATGGTACTGCTCGGACGGCGGCCCGCAAGGGGCCGAGCGGACGCAGCCGCAAGGGGCCGAGCGAGGCCCGCCAGGCCCGGACGCGTTACGGGGCGTTCACGACCCCGAAACGGGGGCGACACACGGCGCTGCCAGGGTGTCGGTGTTCGGCGTGATCGAATGCACCGGACGTGCAGCCGACCGCGGGAGGACCCAACGCCATGAGCTACCAGGCCGAATACATCTGGATCGACGGGACAGAGCCGTCCCCGCTCCTGCGGAGCAAGACCCGGATCGTCGCCGACGAGAAGGAACCCGGCATCTGGGGCTTCGACGGCTCGAGCACCAACCAGGCTTCGGGGGACGACTCGGACTGCGTCCTTCGACCCGTCTTCAGCTGCCCCGACCCCCTGCGCGGCGCCGACGACAAGCTCGTGATGTGCGAGGTCCTGCTGACCGACTTCACCCCCCACCCGACCAACACCCGGGCGGCGTGTGCGGCCGTGGCCGAGAAGTACTCGGACCAGGAGCCCTGGTTCGGGATCGAGCAGGAGTACACCTTCTTGGAGTCGGGGCGTCCGCTCGGATGGCCCGCCCAGGGGTTCCCGGCACCACAGGGGCCGTATTACTGCGGTGTGGGCGGGGACAAGATGCCCGGGCGCGACATCGTCGAGCGCCACACGGTGGCCTGCATGGACGCGGGGCTCGCCATCGAGGGGACGAACGCCGAGGTGATGATGGGCCAGTGGGAGTTCCAGATCGGGGTCCTGGCGCCCCCGCTCATCGGGGACCAGCTATGGGTGGCCCGTTGGCTGCTCTTCCGCATCGCCGAGGACTTCGGGGTGTTCGCCACATTGGAGCCCAAGCCGGTGCTCGGCGACTGGAACGGCGCGGGGGCCCACACCAACTTCTCGACCAAAGCCATGCGCGAGGACGGCGGCTGGGACGCCATCATCGCCGGCTGCGAAGCCCTCGGGAAGAACGTCGAGGAGCACGTGAAGAGCTACGGCGTCGGCATCACCGAGCGCCTCACCGGAGCGCACGAAACGGCGCACTGGTCGACGTTCACCTACGGCACCTCCGACCGCGGCGCCTCGGTCCGGATCCCTTGGGCCGTGGCCCAGGACAAGAAGGGTTGGCTCGAGGACCGGCGTCCCAACGCCAACATGGACCCCTACGTCGTGAGCCGCTTGGTGGTCAACACGATCTGCGGCGCCGCCCTTTAACTCTTTAACTCTTTGCCCGGGCCGGCGCCTGGTCTCCGATCACAGCGTCATTGCGACGCTGGCGCCAACCGCGTTCGAACGGCAGGCGCCACGAGCGCGGCGCGATGAGCTCCTGGATCGCCGACGGCCCCCACGACCCGACCCGGTAGAGCTGGACCTCGGGAGGCGATTCGAGGAGCGGGTGCGAGACCTCCCACAGCCGTTCGATGCCCTCGGCGTTGGTGAACAAGGTCTGGTCACCGCTCATGGCGTCGTGGATGAGGCGCTCGTAGGCCTCGAGCACGCTCTGGGCGTTGTCGGTCTCGTGCAGGGCGAACTGCAGGCTCAGCTTCTCGAGCTTCATGCCGGGACCGGGTTTCTTCCCGTAGAACGACAAGGACAACCGCGACGAGTCCGCCAGGTCGAAGGTGAGGTGGTCCGGGCCCTGGGTCCCGACACCGGATCCCGGCGGGAACATGGACTTGGGCGGCTCTCGAAAAGCGATTGAGACGATGCGTGCCCCCTCGGCCATCTCCTTCCCGGTCCGCAAGAAGAACGGCACTCCCGCCCAGCGCCAGTTGTCGATCTCGCACCGCAGCGCGATGAACGTCTCGGTGTCGGAGTCGCGCGCCACCCCCTCGCTCCAGCGGTACCCCTCGTACTGGCCCCGCACCACCTGATCCGGGTCGAGGGGTCGCAGGGATCGGAACACCTTGTTCTTCTCCTCGCTGATGGCGCGCGGCTCCAGCGCCGTCGGCGGCTCCATGGCCACGAAGGCCAGGATCTGGAAGAGGTGGGTCACGACCATGTCGCGGAAGGCACCGGTCTGCTCGTAGGTCCACCCCCGTGAGCCGATCCCGAGTGTCTCGGGCACGTCGATCTGGATGTGGTCGATGTGCTGGCGGTTCCAGATCGGCTCGAACAGCCCGTTGGCGAAGCGGAACGCCAGGATGTTCTGGGCCGCCTCCTTCCCGAGGAAGTGGTCGATCCGGTACACCTGGTCCTCGTCGAAGACGTCCTGCACCACGGCGTTGAGCCGACGGGCGCTCGGGAGGTCGGTCCCGAAGGGCTTCTCCATGATGATCCGGGCCCGCTCGTTGAGACCGGCTTCCCCGAGGGTCCGCACCGCCATGTGGGCCGACGCCGGGGGGATGCTCAGATAATGCAGCCGTCGCGCCTCGCTGGCGAACTCGGCCTCGGCGATGGCGACGGCGCGAGCCAGGCCCTCGGCTCCCTCTGACCCCGGCACGTACCGGAGCGATGCACGGAAACGGGCCCAGTCCTCGTCGGTCACCTCCCCGCGGGCGAACTCCTCCACCGCCTTGCGGGCGAGCTCCCGGTAGTCGTCGTCATCGAGCTCGTCGAGCGCGGTGGCCACGATGCGACACTCGGGGAGCAGATGCGCCCGGGACAGGTGGAACAACCCGGGGAGGAGCTTGCGCCGGGCCAGGTCGCCGGTGCCCCCGACGAGCACGATGACGTGCGGGGGCAGCGTGTCGTGGGTCTCGGTCACCGGGATGGGCAGGGGAGGCAGGAGGAGCGTGTCATGGCTTGTTCCTAGCGGGTCCCGAGGGTCCGGAGACGCATGTCCCGGACCCGACGCTACGGGGTCTTGGTTTCCGCCACGTTGCCACCAATGGTGCATCGTGTAAACGACGGGGGGACCCGCTTAGCCGGCCGGGAACGAAGGCGGCGCGTCGGCCTGAGCCGCGCCCCAGGCGGTGTCGGGGGACCGACCCAGGGTGAAGTCGAGCTGGGCGCCGGTCTGAGAGAGGGTCGAGGGTAGCCACGGACAGTCGTACGGGGCCGGGGTCGCAGTCGCGGTCGCCATCCCCGTCGTAGTCCCCGTCGCAGTCGGAGTCGGGGTCGCGGTCGCGGCGCTGCACAGGCCGCCGGTGGGTGCCAGCCCGGCGACGCCGAGGTTCTGGACATAGGGCGTGCCAGGTGCCGCCCCGGGGGCGTCGATGACGATGGACCGCCCGTTCCCGAGCGTCACGGTGACGTGCGGGAAGAGGGGGCTCGCCAGCACGAGCTCTCCCCGGCCCGGGGTCTCGGGGTAGAGGCCCAGGGCCCCCCACACGTACCACGACGACATCGCCCCCAGGTCGTCGTTGCCGGGCTCCCCGTCGGGTGTTGGTCCGTACAGGGTGGTGACGATGCGCCTCACGACGTCCTGGGTGCGCCACGGCGCCCCCGCGTAGTCGTACTCCCAGGGGATCCCGAGTGACGGCTCGTTCCCGGCCCAGTCATAGGGCTGCTTCCGTCCCGCGTTGAGCTGGGTGAAGAACGTGTCGAGCTTGGCCACCACGGCGCTGTTGCCGCCCAGGGCGTCGAACAACGCCCGCAGGTTCTGGGGCACGCTCCAGGTGTACTGGATGGCGTTGCCTTCTTCGAAGCCGACCTGACCGATGCCCGGCATCGAGGAGCGTTGGAAGGCGGGGCCGGGCGGGAAGGTCCCGTCGGCCCGGCGCCCGGCGAGATAGCCGGTGGCCGGGTTCACGAGGTTCTGCCAATTCTGGGCCCGCACCAGGAACGTCCGGGACGTGGCCGCGTCCCCGGCCGCCTGCGCCAGCTGCGAGATGGCGAAGTCGTCGATGGCGTACTCCAGGGTCTCCGACCCGCCCACGGTGTACGGGAGCGACGTCAGGTCGAACGCGCCGGCCTGGATGTAGCCCTTGGCCAGGTACTGGGCCAGGTCCTGGCGCTCGAAGTGATGGTCGGTGACGACGTCGGGGTCGGTCGCTCCCTTCACCATGTCCGCCAACGCCTCGGGGACGTCGAAGTTCCGGGCGCCGAATGCATAGGCCGACGCGATGAAGGAGTCGGCGGAGTCGCCGTTCAACTGGGCCGCCTCGAGGTTGGCCACGGGCCACTTGGGAAGGCCTCCTCCCTGGGCGGCGTCGGCCAGGAGCGAGGTGACCATGTCGCTCGTCTCTTGCGGCGCCAGGATCGCCAACAGCTGCACCTCGCTGCGGTAGATGTCCCACAACGAGAAGTTGGCGTACTGCGTGTAGCCGTCGGCCACGTGCACTGTGCCGTCGAAGCCGAGGTAGTCGCCGTTGGCGTCGTCGAACACACTGGGCTCGAGCAACGAGTGGTACAGCTCGGAGTAGAAGGTGCGCTCGTCGCCGTAGCTGCCCCCGCTCACCTGGATCCGGCCCAGCAGCTGGTTCCACGTGGCGGTGTCGCGCCGGCGCAGGGCGTCGATGTCCCAGCCGGGGTGCTCGGCGCCGATGTTGAGGCGCGCGTCGGCGACACTGACGAAGGACACGCCGACCTGCATCTGCACCACACGCGTGGTGGAGGCGAAGCTCACGTACGCCCCCGACTGCTCCTTGGTGCTCGAGCGCGACCCCGCCGTCACCGTCTTGCCGTGCCAGGTCCCGAAACTCCGAAAACGTCGGTCGAAGCGAGCCGCGAAGTACAGGCGGTAGTCGCCCGAGGTCCCGCAGAAGTCACCGCTCGCCACCGATCCGTCCACCTCGCGGCTGCCCAGGAGCGTCACGGCCGAGCTCGTCGACCCCGCCGCGCTGTCAGCCACCTTGAACAACACGTTGGGCGGGGCGTTCCCCGGGAAGCTGAATCGGCCCAGGCCGGCCCTCGTCGTCACCGCCAACGCCACGCGCACCGCGGGCTGGCCCACCGTGACGGCGTAGTTGCCCGGGCTCGCCTCCTCGGTCGAGTGCGAGAAGTGCGAGCTCGTCGCAGCGGGGTCGGCGCCGATGGCGCCCACCGTGGGGAGGATCGGGATGTCGCCGTAGACCGCGCAGCCCGGGCCGCTCATGTGCGTCAGGCTGAAACCGCTGATGCCCGAGTCCTTGTAGGAGTAGCCCCCACCCGTCGTCCGGTCCGGGGTCGTGTCGGGGCTCCACTGCAGCATCCCGAAGGGCATGTCGGCGCCGGGGAAGGTGTCGATGCTCCCGACGCTCTTGCCCCCCACGCCGGTCCCCACGAAGGTGTCGACGAGCGCGCTCGGCGACAGGCCCACGGGCGAGGTCGGGGCCGTCGTCGGGGACGAAGCGGGAGCGCCCGAGTTCGTCGACGAGCCCGCCTGCGGGGACAACGGGCCGCATCCACCGAGGACGCCCACCGATACCACTATCAGCAGAACTGCAGCGCCCGGGATCCTGCTCGGGCGCATCGACCTGGGGGCGATACCGAATCGCACAGCGGCACGCTAACGGTCGAGGGTCGGTGCCGACAGCTCCCACGCGCAGGGCGTGACACAGCACCGCGCCCGGGTCCGGACTCCATCGTGGAGGGTGTTGTGAGCGGTGCTGGGGGCGGCGCCGGACGCGACCTGTGCTTCGGCCCACCGCCACCACTTCGCGACGGCCGGCACCGTCGCCGCCTCGACACCTCCCACGGCACGCCCGGCCACCACGATGGCGACGACCTCGGCACCGCCGCGGCCGAGGGCGACGGCCGCGCTCCGCACGCGCGCCCCGGTTACCCAGGTGTCGTCGAGGAGCAGGACCCGCCGACCCCGTGCCTCGTCGCCGACCACGAAGGCGTCGTGGGCCGGAGCGAGGTGCTGTGCGGTGCCGGTGCCGCGAGCGATGTCGATGCGCGCCAGGCCCGACAGACACGACATCGCCTCCACCACCGATCCCAGCGGGTGCCCGGCGCCGGGGAGGGCCAAGCGGTGAGCATCACAGGGAGTCCGTGTCGACGACGGGACGACGGCGACGCTGTCCCATGTCGCACCGGCGACGCCTGCGATGCACGGTCCGTGGCTACCGAGGAACTCCGAGAGATGCACACCGAGGCGCCCGGCGAAGTGTCGTCGCGCCGTTACGGCCGATGCGTCTTTGTAGCCCCGGAGCACGCGATGCAACCGGTCCCCCGTCCGGTACAGCGCGGCCGGGACCACGACAGGACATCGGAGAGAGCCCGGAGTGGGATCGAGAGCCACCGACACCGCTCGACAGCACCAGCACAGAGCTCGCCCGTCGCGCGCCGGGCCGTGGCACATCCCACACACCCCGGGCCCGGCCGGGGGGACACCGAGCCCGCGTCCGCGTCCGCTGTCGGTACGCGCCGTCTGCGCCGCCACTGCACACCTCCGTCACGAAGCACACACCACGGTGGCGACGGTGTCGCAGCCGTCCCCGGCACGACGCCGGGGACGACTAGCCCGCGTCGTCGCGAGAGAGCAGGAAGGTGCCGGTCGACCGGCTCACGAGCCGGCCCTGACCGTCGCGCGTGGTGGCCTCGCCGTAGGCGACCTGCCGGGCCATGCGCACCACCTCGCCGCGCACCGAAACGGGCTCACCGAGTTTGGCGGGCCGCATGGTCTCGGTCTTCATCTCGAGGGTGCCCCGGGTCCGGTCGCGCCCGGGCAGGGCGGCATTGATGGCGAAGTTCATGGCGGCATCGAGGATGAGCGAGTGGATGCCGGCCTGGGCCGTGCCGTGGGGATTGCAGGCCAGGGCAGTCGGGGTCCAGGTCCCCACGACCCAGCCCAGATCCTCCCCGTCGACGCCGTAGGAGGTGAAGGCCGCGCCCACCAGCCCGATCACCTCCATACCCCCGTCGCCCAGCCAGCGGTCCATGTCCTTCACTCGCCCCGTCACGGCGCCAACCGTAGCGTCGGGCTGTCGGCCTCCTGGGGAGCAGCCGAAGAACTCCCTGGTCAGCGGGGCATCGATGCCAGGATTGACCACTAAGGTAACAAAGGGCCACAATCTTGACCGATCAGTCAGTTTCTAGGAGCCAGTCAGTTTCGGAGCCAGTCAGTCTTCGGGAGGAGCACCCCATGACCACCACCGCTGTCATCGTTGATGCCGTTCGGACCCCGGGCGGCCGCCGCAACGGCAAGCTGCGAGGCTGGCACGCCGTGGACCTGGCCGCCGAGCCGCTGCGGGCGCTGGTCGAGCGCAACAACCTCGACCCCGGGCTCGTCGACGACGTGATCATGGGATGCGTGATGCAGGTGGGCGAGCAGGCCCTGAACATCGGCCGCAACGCCGTGCTGGCCGCGGGGTACCCCGAGTCGGTGCCTTCCACCACCATCGACCGCCAGTGCGGGTCCTCCCAACAGGCGCTGCACTTCGCCGCCCAAGGTGTCATGGCCGGCGCCTATGACGTCGTGATCGCGGCCGGCGTCGAGCACATGACGCACACGCCGATGGGATCCTCGGTCGTGCGCGACCTCGGGTTCCCCTTCGGTCCCAAGATGATGGAGCGCTATGCCGAGCGCGGCGGGCTCGTGTCCCAGGGCATCTCGGCCGAGATGATCGCCGACCAGTGGGACCTCTCGCGCCAGGACCTCGACGCCTTCGGGGCCCGCAGCCAGCAGCTCGCCGCTCGGGCGACCGCGGAGGGCCGCTTCGAGCGCGAGATCCTCCCCGTCACGGTGAAGGACGACGAAGGAGCTGTCACCAACGAGGTCATCTCCACCGACGAAGGGATCCGTCCCGACACCACGGCGGAGGTTCTCGCCAACCTGAAGCCGGCCTTCAAGCCCGACGGCAAGGTGACCGCCGGCAACTCTTCGCAGATCAGCGACGGCGCCGCCGCGGTCTTGATCATGAGCGAAGAGAGAGCCAACTCGCTGGGGCTCACCCCCCGTGCCCGGTTCCACGCCTTTTCACTGGCCGGGGTCGACCCCGTGACGATGTTGACCGGGCCGATCCCCGCCACGCGGTCGGTGCTCGAGAAGGCCAAGATGACGATCGACGACATCGACCTCGTCGAGATCAACGAGGCCTTCGCGTCGGTCGTGCTGGCGTGGGAGAAAGAGCTGCACGGCGACTTGGACCGCGTAAACGTCAACGGCGGTGCCATCGCCATCGGCCACCCGCTCGGATGCTCGGGGGCCAAGCTCATGTGCACCTTGCTGAACGAGCTCGAGCGCACCGGTGGACGCTGGGGCCTCGAGACGATGTGCGAGGGCGGCGGCATGGCCAACGCCACCATCATCGAACGCCTGGGATAACCCCCCGGGGCCCGAGCGGCGTCAGCGGTACTGCGTGGCGACGACGAAGCCACCGGCGATGAGCACGATCCCCCCCACCAGGTACCAGTTGCTCGGCCCTGCCGGCATGACGTTGAAGTAGTTGAGAACGATGGTGAGTGCCCCGGCGATCAGCAAGAACAAGATCAGGGGCCCCATCCACTTCGGGCTCACCTTTTTTGCGCGCGGGATCGGCGGCGTGTAGCGGCCGCTGGCGGGGGGGGGAGGGGCGACCGCCCGTCCCGAGGCCGAGCGGCCCTTGCGCGCCGCGCTCCCGGGACCCTGCTTGTTCGCCATGTCCCGAGAATAGCCACGGCGGCACGGCCAGCCGGGGCCGGGGAGGATGGGGCGGTAATGTCGGGACGGTGGGCGCCCGGGTCCTTCTCGTCGACAACTACGACTCCTTCACCTACAACCTGGTCCAGGAGATGGGGGCGCTCGGCGCGGAGCCGGTCGTGTTCCGCAACGACGCCATCGAGGTCTCAGGCATCAGAGAGGTCGGGCCCGACGGCATCGTGATCTCCCCGGGACCGGGCCGACCCGAGGACGGCGGCGTGAGCATGGCCGTGGTGGAGGAGCTCGCCGGGGAGCTGCCCATCCTCGGCGTGTGTCTGGGCCATCAGTGCATCGGTCAGGTCTTCGGCGCCCGTATCGTCGCCGCGCCCGAGCTCATGCACGGCAAGACCTCAGCCATCTTCCACACCGGGGTCGGGGTCTTCGCCGACATGCCCAACCCGTTCGAGGCGACGCGCTACCACTCCCTGATCGTCGACCGTGACTCGATCCCCGATGTCCTCGAGGTCACCGCCGAGACCGCCGACGGCATCGTGATGGGGCTACGGCACCGCGAGGTACCGATCGAGGGGGTGCAGTTCCACCCCGAGTCCATCCTCACCAGCGTGGGGCCGGACCTGCTCACGAACTTCCTCGGCTCACTCGGAGCCAGACGGCCCTAGCGCCAGACGGCCCTAGTGGCGGTGGTGCCCGCCGCCGTTGCCCCCGCCGCCGCCCGTGTTACCCGTGTTGCCCGTCGTCGTCGTCGTGCCCGCACATCCGCTGAGATTGGTGACGGTGATGGTGACGGTCGTCCCCGGGCTCACCGACACCCCGCCGTTGGGGCTCTGATTCTGCACGAGCCCGTCCTGGGTCGGATCGTTGGTGGCCTGGCAGATCTCCACCGGGTTGAGGCCCGCCCCCTGCAACGCCGTGACCGCGGCCGCCTGGGTGTCGCCCATGACGTCGGGCACGAGGACCGACGACGGACCGCTCGACACCACCAGGTTCACATTGGCGTTGGCGGGCTCCTGGGTGCCGGCCGCCGGGGTGGTGCTGATGACGTCGTTCTTCTGAACCGTCGACGAAGGCTGCGGGGTGATCGTCCCGCACTGGAACCCGGCCTGGCCCAGCCGGTTGCACGCCGTGGTCTGGCCGAGCCCGGTGACGTCGGGAACCGCGGTGGTCGTCGACTGCGTGAAGATGTTGACGGTGCCACCCGGCAGGACGGTCTGACCGGACTTGGGGTTCTGCAAGCACACGATGTTCTGCTGGGTGCACGTGCTGTTGAACTGGACGTTGGCCTGCAGTCCCTCCTGCTGCAACTCGGACTTGGCGAACGTGACCGACTGCCCCACCAAGTCGGGCACGTGCACGGGAGGGCCCTGGGCGCCGGTGACGAGCGTGACCGTGTTGCCCTTCTTGACGGTGGTCCCGCTGGCCGGGTCGGTCCGCAACACCTGGGTGTTGGGCGTACCGGTGGCCGTCTTGTCGGATTGCACCTTGGTCTTGAGGCCGTCGTGTTGCAGGGTCCGCTCGGCGTTGCTCACGTTCTGGCCCGCCACGTCGGGCATCACCACGGTCTTGCTCGGGCCTTCCCCGATGTGCCACCAGCCCACGGAATTGCCGAGGAAGATGATCACCACGGCCAGTGCCACCAGCAGCAGGGCGAGAATGGCCGCGTAGAGCCTGGTACGGCTGGGCTCCTGGGTGCCTTCTTGGTCGTCGCCCGCGACAGCCGGCAATGCCTGAGTGCCCAGCGCCAGGACCGCCTGGGTGGCGCCGACCGACGGGTGCTGGCCCGTCGGGGGGTTGGTCGCCCCGACGGCGCGGCCTTCGCGGAAGCGCAGCAGGTCGATGCGGAGGTCGTCGCCGGTCGCGTAGCGGTGGTCGGGTGACTTCGCCAGGCACTTCAAGATGATCGCTTCGAGGTCGGGGGGCACCCCGGGGTTGATCTCGCGCGGCGCGGGCGGGTGCTCGCGCACGTGCTTGGATGCCACCGCCACCGGCGTGTCGCCGAGGAACGGGGGGCGCCCCGTGACCATCTCGAAGATCACGACGCCGAGCGAGTAGATGTCGCTGCGGGAGTCCACCCCCATACCCTCGGCCTGCTCGGGCGAGAAGTACGTGGCCGTGCCCATGACGGCCCCGGTCTGGGTCAGGCTCTCCTCGGTGTTCACGGCGCGCGCGATCCCGAAGTCGGTCACCTTGATCGTGCCTTCTTCGGTGATGAGCACGTTGCCGGGCTTCACGTCGCGGTGCACCACGCCGTGGCGATGCGCGTAGGACAACGCTCCCGCCACATCCGCGGCGATCTCGGCCGCCCGGTCCGGATGCAGAGGCCCGGCCGTGCGCAGGATCGACGACAGGGCCCTGCCGTCGACGAATTCCATGACGATGAAGTAGGTGCCGTTGTCCTCGCCCCAGTCGAAAACCGGGACGATGTTGGGGTGCGAGAGGTTGGCCGCCGCCTGGGCCTCGCGGCGGAAGCGCTCCACGAAGGAGCGGTCGACCGAGAGCTCGGGGAAGAGCACCTTGAGCGCAACGGGGCGGTCGAGCAACTGGTCGCGGGCGCGGTACACCTCGGCCATGCCCCCTCGGGCCACCAGGTGCGCGAGCTCGTATCGTCCCGAGAGCACTCGGGGGGTGTTGGTGGGCTCCATGCGGGTCAGAGCCTACGTCTCGTCGGAACGCGGCCTGGGGCAGACACGGTTGGCTTCCTCCTCGGGTACAGCTCGTCGGACATCGGTGTCACTGTCCCGCCAGAACCGCTCGGATCATGGTCTTCACGATGGGGCCGGCGACCAATGCGCCGGTGAGGTCCACCGGCTGGTGCGGCATGGCCACGGCGATGGCGACGGTGGGGTGGGTCGCCGGCGCGAAGGCGATCATCCAGTCGGTCGTGAGCGTGTTGCCCACCCCGGTTTGTGCGGTCCCGGTCTTGGCCGCCACGTCCCACGAGGCAGGGAACCCGTCGCCCGACGCCGTCCCGCTGGTGACAACCTGCTCCATGAGCTTTGTCAGTGCGCTGGCCGTGGCCTGCGAGGCGGCCCGGTGCCAGGCGGTGGGCTGGTAGCGCTGGACGAGGTTGTTCTGCGAGTCACGAATCTCGTACATCACATGGGGAGTCATCACTTGGCCCCCGTTGGCGATCCCGGCCGCTACCAGTGCCATCTGCAGCGGGGTGGCGATGGTGCAGTCCTGGCCGATCGACGAATAGGCCAGGAAGATCTGGGCGCCGCTCCAACAGGCGGCGTGCAGGAACTGCGACACCTCGAAGGGGCTGTGGGGAAGGTCGAGGGGCGGCTGCTGGTTGAACCCGAAGGACTGGGCCTCGGCTTGCATCGACACGGCGCCCACCTTCGTGCCGAGGAGGGCGAACCCGGGGTCGCACGACGGCGGCAGCATCTGGGCGATGGTTCCCCCGCACGCGGTCCCGCCGTCGTTGCACAGCTGCTTGGAGTTGCCCCCGAAGTAGTTGTAGGGGATGCAGCTGAAGTACGGGATGGGGGTGTCCACCAGCTTGGGCGCGTACTGATACGCGGCTGTGGCCGTCACGACCTTGAACGTCGATCCGGGCTGGAAGATGTCCTGGTACGCGAGGGACGCGGCGGGCGGGAACGTCGTGCCCGGCTCGTCGGTGTTGTCCGCCTGGAAGGCGGCCGCCTCGGTGGCGGTGTCGTTCGCCGCCAGGGGGTTCGGGTCGTAGGTGGGATTGGAGTACATGGCGAGGACCGCACCGGTGGAGGGGTCGAGCACCACGATGGCGCCGTCACGGCCGGCGAGCGCGGCCTGGGCTGTCTTCTGCAGCGAGGTCGACAAAGTGAGTGTCACGGTGTCGGTCTCGGTCGGCGTCGTGAGGAGGTCCCCGATCGTCTTGACGGGGCGGTTGTGCTGGGCGAGATACGAGTCGTAGAAGTCCTCCACCCCTGTGGCGCCGTAGGTGAAGGACAGATACCCCGTGATCTGGCCGAAGAGCGAACCCAGTGGATACTGGCGGACGTACTTGTACGAGCCCGTGTGCGTCCGGACCGACTGGGCCAGCACCACGCCGTCGGCGCTCTGGATGATGCCGCGGGGCTGGTCGTATTTGGCCGAGATCACGGACGGGTTGTTCGGGTCGTTCGCGTATCTGTGGGCGTTCTTGACCTGCACGTTGTTGAGCTGCAGGAACAGAGCCAGGAAGCACACCACCATGGCGATCCCGAGCCACCGGATACGTCCCGCCATCTCAGGCCGCCCCGCGGGCCGAGACGTGGCCGGGTCGCCGCGGTGCCCGCGACCCGAACGTCGCCGGGGTCGATGTTGGGATCGTGGTCGAGGGTGTCGCGCCGGGCGTCGTTGGTCCGGTGGAGGTCGAGCAATAGGCGGGTGGTTGCTGCAACGCGCACACCGACTGCTGGAGACTCGTCACGTACCCCTGGGCCGCCTTGTACGACGTCTCCTGAACCCCGCTCTTGAGGTCGGGGACCTTGTAGGAGGGGACCTGGCCCACCGTCATCTGGGTCCGCTTCACGATCTTGGGATTGATCCCGACGAATCCGCCGGGACGCCCCTGGTAGATCACGACCTGGCTGTGATTGAGGCCGACGAAGTAGGAGTCGTTCACGTACCAGCGGATGGCGGCGTAGCCCGCGTAGGCCAGACCGCCCAGCACCACCAAGAAGAGCAGCACCCGGAACGTGATGCGACGGGGAATGCGGGCGCCGGTGCGTGGGTCGTAGCGCCGAGATGGCGGGCGGGCGAGATCCACGTCCGGAGCCGAACGACTCACGAGGGCGGCGCCCGCGCCGTTGGCGGTGACGGTCCCGGCGGGGGCGGGCTCGGTCGACGTGGGTGACGGCGACTCGGGCGGGCTCTCCACCATGGTCGATCCCGACGGCGCCGGGGCGCGGGCCGCGCCTTCGGGCCCACCTGCCCCGGCCAGCGCGGCGCCGGCTGCGGCTTCGCCGGCGTGAGTGGCGTCGGCCTCGACCGAAGAGGGCTCTCCTACCATGACATCAAGCACGACCACGGTGGCGTTGTCGTTGCCACCGGCCTCGTTCGCCATGCGGACCAAGGTCTCGGCGGCCGCGCGGGGATCGCGTGTCTGAGTCAGGACGTCGGTGATCTCCTCGGCGAGGACCTCGTTGGTCAGCCCGTCGGAGCACAACAGGAACCGGTCGCCCTCTTCGGGGACGAGCTGCCACACGTCGACAGCCACCTCGGGCTGGACGCCGAGGGCCCGGGTGAGGATGTGGCGATGGGGGTGCACCGCCGCCTCTTCCTCGGACAATTCGCCGCGCGCCACGAGCTCCTCGGCGACCGAGTGGTCGGTGGTGAGCTGGACCAGGTCGCTGCCGTGCAAGCGGTAGGCCCGGGAGTCCCCCACGTTGGCGAGCACCAACCGGTCACCTTCGTCGGTCGCCACCAGGGCGGCCGCGATCAGCGTGGTGCCCATCCCCCGCAGATCCGCATCCTCGCGGCCGCGCTCCCATACCGCCTTGTTGGCGTCGTGGATCGCGGCGGCCAGCCCCTCGGCGGACGGCTTGCGGGCGAACTCGGCCTGCAGGGTCTCGATGGCGGTGCGGGCCGCGATCTCACCCCCGACGTGACCACCCATCCCGTCGGCCACCGCGAACAGGGTGAGGCTCTCAAGCGCCAGGTCTTCATTGACCGTGCGCACCCGACCCACGTCGGAGGCCGAGCCCGACCTCAGGACGGTCAACGACCCTCCGGGTGGCTCGTCCGTCCCGACGTCGGTGCTCCTCGTCCCAGGTCCGGGGTCACCGGGCCACCTCGAATACCGTGCCACCCACCTGGAGGAGGTCGCCCTTGCCCAGCTTGGCAGTCGTGCCGATGCGCTCGGCATTCACCCAGGTCCCGTTGGTCGACCCGAGGTCCTCCACCCACAATGTCCCGTTGCGGCGGAACAGCCGGGCGTGCAGGCTCGACGTGTAGGAGTCCTCCACCCGGACTCCGCATCCCGCGGCGCGTCCCAGGGTCACTTCCTCGCCGACATCGAAGGTCTGGCCGTATCCCTCTTGAGGCTCGATCACCTTGAGGTGCAGTTTGCCGCCTCGACCGCCGCGCTCGGTCGAGGGCCGGGAACCTTGGGCCGCGGCCACAGCCTGGGCGGCCGCGCCCCGGGCCGGAGGCGGGCGCACCTGGACCCAAACCGCCCTGATGACGCGGAAGAAGAACAGCCAGATCAGGGCCACGACCAGGATCTCCAGCGCCCGGAGCAGGTTCTGGTTGTCCAGGGAGGTCAGGAACACCACGACGACCTGCCACTCACGAAGACTCGAAGCGTATGGAGGTGGTCCCCACCGTGATCTGGTCCCCGTCCTCGAGGACACGCTCACGGACCGGGACGCCGTTCACCCGGGTGCCGTTGGTCGACTGCAGGTCGGCCACGATGACGTCGCTCCCATGGCGGCGGATCTCGGCGTGCCGGCGGCTGACGTTGGGGTCGCTCAAGGCGATGGTGCATTCGGGGAGGCGACCGATCTCGACCGTCTCGTTGCCCAGGACGATCCGGGACCCGTCCGACAAGATGAGCGAAGCGGCCGCCAGCCCGTCGAGACCCTCGCGGACCTCGGCCGTCACCCGGTAGCGCCCAGCCCGTGTGGAGGGGTCACTGCGGATCTCGACCTCGACAGGGCCGACGAAGACATATCCCTCACTCCGGGCGTGCTCACGCGCCGCATCGCCGAGCTCCCTGGCCAGGACGTCAGCGAAGCTCTGGAACCGGTCCGCATCGGGGGGCGACAAGGTCACGACAAAGACATTGGGCGCGATTAGGCCGCGCACCCCTACGCGACGCAGGAGGTCCATCTCGCGCGTGAGGCGTCGGCCGATCTCCACGGGCTGGATGCCACCCCGAAGGGCTTTGGAGAACGCGCCTTCCACCATCCGCTCGAGACGCTGCTCGAACCTTTGGAGTCCCATCGTGATGGCCCAGCCTACCGGCGCCATCTGCACCGCCGGGGTTGCCCGGCCCAGCACCAAGCGAGATGAAACCGCATGAGATCTCTCGCGACCTGCAGTGACACTTTCGGTACGGCGCGTGAGAAACCTGGCCGACATTGAGACCTTCATAAATCCTTCGGGAAGGAGCGAGCGAGTTCTGTGCCCACACTGCCCGGAGGTCCTCCGGGAGCCGTCGGGTATCGTGACGCCGTCGCTCGGGCGAGTGGCGGAATTGGCAGACGCGCAGGATTCAGGTTCCTGTGTCCGAAAGGATGTGGGGGTTCAAGTCCCCCCTCGCCCACATACGAACGAACGACTCGACCGGATCTGCCCATTGCCCCGTCCGACTCACGGTCGCTCGCTCCCATGAGTCCTTGACGAAGATCGGCAACGTCTCGCCTCGCACACGCGCCGCAGTGAAGCAGCCACGGGACCGTCAGTGCCGATCTCGTCGAACGACACGATGCCTGGCCACTCCTGGTCTGTCGCCGCTCGACCGAGGGCGCCGACGAGCGCATCGATCGTCGACGAGGGGAGTCTGCAGGCCTGAGACCGCCGTCGGCCGCCCACGTACCGTCGCGACCCTTCGAGGCGGGATCCTGGGTGTGTCGATGCCGGCCATCGGGAGGACGCCGAGGAACTCCGACCCCTCTTGCGCGATCAGCACTCTGGCGTCTGCATAACCTTCGAAATGCTGGGCCGATAGAAGGAAGAAGTCCGGTCCCACAAAAGGGTTGGGCTCCAAAGCTCGCCCGCCCAGGCGACGCCAGGCGTCCTCGTCATCTTTGGAGAGGTCTTGGACCCTCGCGAGGCGGGTCTTCATGGGAGGGCGATGATAACGCAGCGGGACATACCCACCGAGGAGACGAGCGGCCGGCGGCCACCTCTCCCGCTGAGTGAAGAGCGCCAGCTGCTAGGTGTGTCGAGCACGGGCTCTCCATCGGGTTGCCGCTTTCCCTCGGGGCAAACACAACTGATGCTCACTCACGCCCCACGTCGTAGATTTTGTGAGCTACGCGTCCTTACGCACCAGGACGTAGAAGTAGGGAGCGTCCGTCGAATCTCCCTCGAACTGCTCCCCGACATCGCTTCGAAGATCAGACACCGTGAATCCGATTGACCTTAGGGTCTTGCGCTCGGTAGACGGCAGCGTCCAATGCACCGCAAGCCCAAATTCGTAGGCACTGGTGGTACGGATGGCCCATGCACCATGCTCTTCGGCGTATTGACGTCTTTTCCACCAATTCCTGTACGTACGCAGATAGCGCGGGAATGATTTAGGGAAACGAATGAGGAAGCGGATGGTTCGACTAACGCTCCTCTGCCTACTCAGGTTCCACGGTCGAGGATCACCGCGCAGCGCGTTCTTGTTATAGGACGAGTACAAGAGAAGTCCACCGGGCTTGAGCACTCGATGGATCTGTCGCAGGGCGCAAAGCCGATCGTCGTGGTTCAGGACGTCGATCCCGTTGAAGCTGAAAAAGACGAGTGCGAACTGCTCAGCGTCAAATATCGATAGGTCACGCGCATCGCACTCCCTGACATCGACGCCTGGGTACTCGCCACGACAGGCCTCCACCATCTCGGGGGAGAAATCGACGGCGACGTAATCGGCCGAAAGCAGCCGCAGCATCCAGGTTGTGCGGCCGCCTCCCACACCGATGTCCAGCAGCGGTTGCCCCCGGACTTCGTCGGCGATCTGATTGATGAGGAGCCGCTCGGCACGATCGATCCAGCCTTCGCGGATCCGAAGTCTTTCGACGATGGAGGCGCGCCGATACACACGGCGATTGTCGGCCCCGAGAGGGGATAGAGAGGATTCCTGGTCACTGGCAAACACAACACTGTTTACCATCACGCGCACCGGCAACTCCCCTCGGCGTGGTGAAATCCCACTGAGGTGCGCTCATGCACGGGAGACTCCCGGGACCAGCGGCAGCGCCTCAGGTCTTCAGTGCGAGCCATCCGGCGAAGTTGAGCCAACGCCAGAAGCAGTCGATCTGAGAGAATCCGGCGTGCGTAAGCATCTCTTCGTTCCAGCGCGCCGTGACCGGCACGAGCACACCTTCTAGGGAAAGACGCTTCCGCTCGATTTCCTCGATGGAGTAGCCATTGCTCAGCTTGCTGTCGAGATAGTGCCGGACAAAGAGCTCGTCGAGGGCGGCTGTACCCCCGAGGATCTTCTCGACGAGGACAAATGCGCCGCCAGGGGCCAGGGCGTCATAGGCTGACTGCATCAGCTGCTGCCGATATTCCATGGGCACAAATTGCATTGTGAGAATGGAGAGGACGAGGGAAACGGGCTGGTTCAAAGGTGGAAGGCCGCGCCGTAGGTCATGGTTGATGACGGTGACCACACCTGTCGGCCCAAGAGAGGCTGCGAAGCGGCGTCGGAGTTCGTTGAGCATGGGCCCTGAGCGCTCGATCGCGACGAAGCGAGCCAACGGCTCTCGATCCCGAGAAGTCTCCTCTTCAACAAGCGCAGCAATGCCTTCGCCAGAGCTCGCCCCGAGATCGACCACGAGCATGCCGGGACAGCAAAAGTCTCTTGCTATGTGGAGCACTGTCTCGCGCATCACATCGTACTGCGGGATGGATCGCTGCAGCATGTCGTCGAATACGGCCGTTACAGAGTCATCGAACTTCCACGATCCAGTAGGTACGTGTCCCAAGCTTGAATGGGTAGTGGCTTTCGATTGAGTCGTTCCGCTCGGAGCGCCACGCGACGTGGCGGTCATGGCGCCTCCATCGACATCTGTGGCCCTTCTCCCCATCATCCTGCCGACCGGTGTCCCGACGCGCCCCGGCCGGTGCCGGACCGCTCTCGAATGATGCTCAACTCTGACGTTAGCCGGATAACCTCACAACTTGCTCAAGTGATCCTCAACATTGGCTCAACGACAGGAGCCCACCAAGGGTCCACGATACGAGAATGGTGCGGATCCGAGCGCTCGAAGCGGGCGAGGCGAGCAACGACACACTCGGATAGCTCGGACTCGCTCATCGCGGGGCTGCAGCGCGATGACACTTGATGGAATAGCCGTGCGCTTTCAGAGGTCCCCGGGAGGCGGAGACGCACACCCCGGTAATGCCGGCTTGCTGACCTACAAGCGGGTGAAGATGGCAGGTTGAGGTCATTGAGTGAATGAACCCCCAGCAACAAAGTCGAGCGACAAAGGCATCCCAAATCCATTGTCGCCATATCGAGCGCGTACTATCCGAATACTCGATCGTGCCGGTGAGCAGGCCTATCGGAGTCTGATACTTCTCGGCTACCTTCCCCGACGATGCGAAGGTACCGAACGAGCGGCCAACTCTGGGCCTTTGGATATCTCGCCGTTCGCCGGCTGTTCGAACTCATCGTCCTTCTCATCCACTCCGATGCCTCCAAGGAGATCGAGTTGCTGGCCCTTCGCCATGAGGTGGCCATGCTCAGGCGCCCAGTCAGGCGTCGGTCCTTCGATCCGGCCGACCGTGCACTCTTCGCCGTCCTCAGCCGCTTTCTCCCCCGTTCTCGTTGGACATGTTTCGGCGTGACACCTGCCACGTTGCTCGCCTGGCACCGCCGATTGGTGGCTCGGCACTGGACCTACCCGCATCGCCCACCCGGAGCAAGCGTGCCCCCCTTCAGGTAACCAGACAGCATTTCAAGGGATGCACTGTCATCCCTCGACTGCAAAAAGGCGCCATGTGCCGGGCACACCTCTCATCTCATGCTCACCACGATCCCCAAACCTGAGCTCTGACCCAACCACAAGGTCGACCACAGTCCGGGACACGAGGACTTCACCGGGTTGTGCCGTGCTCTGAACACGCTGAGCGAGATGCACAGCGATGCCTGCTACATCGGCACCGTGGCGCTCGATCTCTCCGGCGTGCAGTCCGACCCTGACCTCCAGACCGAGTTGACGGAGGGCCTCACGGATCGCCACTGCACACTGCACGGCCCGAGCGGGACCATCGAACGTGGCAAGTATTCCGTCGCCGGTCCTCTTCACGAGGTGCCCGCCGAATCGAGCAAGCTGACGATCGATTGCCCGATCATGTTGGTCGAGGCGATCTCCCCAGGCGCGATCGCCGAGCGCCGACGCCTGCTCGGTTGAGCCCACGATGTCGGAGAAAAGCACTGTGGCCAGGAGTCGGTCGCTGGGCACCATCTGGCGCGTCCCCGTCAAGAACTCCTCGATCTCCCCGGCAAAGTCTGCTTCGCTTGCCCACGGGACGTGGTCGGCGGTATCGATCTCCACATAGCGGGCACCCGGGATCTGTTGGGCGAGATAACGACCGTGACCGACCCGACAGAACCGGTTGTCGCGGGCATGGATCACAAGAGTCGGCACTTGCAGTCCAGCGAGGATGGACCGGAGATCGGTTTGCGCTGCTCGCCACACCGCCCGCGCTGTCGCAGGGCTGGCCCCCCGATGGCCTGCTCGGCGCCACCAGGTAGCAAAACTCACATCGGTAAGCATGCTCGGAGCCATGAGGGGAAGATCGTCAGCAGTGGTAGCCCCCGGTTCGATGAGCGACTCTAGGAATCCCTCCAATACGGACGCTGGCACTCCTGAGGGGTAGTCGTCACGACGGGTAAGGCAAGCGAAGCTGTTCAGTAGCACCAGAGCGCGAATCCGTTCCGGATGAGTCGCCGCCAGCAAGAGAGCGGCAAGCCCACCGAAGGAGACACCAAGAGCCGCTGTCTGTCTAACCGCCTCGGCGTCCAGCACCGCCTGCGTGTCACTCGCCCACTGTTCGACGGTCGGAGGATCAGATGAGCCCAGTGGGTCTGACAACCCGATGCCCCGCAGATCAAATCGAATCAGCCGTGAGAAGGAAGCCAGACGCTCCACGTAGGCCTGCCAACGGAGCTGCTCGGCAGTGGAGTCGACCGAGATAAGGGTTCCGTTGGTCAGCTCGATGAGGTCGAGCGAATCGGAACCTTCTACCTGATACGCGATATGCAGTCCGTCGCTGGTGGTGGCATAGCGGGTCTCGGGTATCTCTCCCACGACACGGAGGCTAACGAAGCCGTCGGGGTCCTGCCCAAGCTGTGGTCTATCGGATTGGAGCGGGGAGATGGCAAGACCATCGCCCAGATTGGCAGGTCCCGTTCCACTCCATTTCTCCGGGTTGAGAGTTGTCTACGGACATCGAACCAGGGATAAACACGGCGGCGCGATATCGTCGCGCCGTAGCGGGCATCCCGAAAGGCGGATGTGATGGCTTGGACCGAAGCCGGACGTGGTTGGGGGGCGCGTGCTTTGGAGTGGGCGTATCTGGTCGAACCCTACGCGCGCCCCGCGAACGAGTTGCTGTTCGATCGCTTAGGCGTCGACGACTCTGTCCGGTTGCTCGACATCGCTTGTGGGTCTGGGTTCGCTGCCCATCTTGCGTCTGGCAGGAAGGCTCTTGTCACAGGACTGGACGCCGCCGAGGCGTTGGTCAAGATCGCACGAGCGAGAACGCCGAGCGGGGACTTCCGGGTGGGGGACATGTTCGCGCTGCCGTTTGCTGATGACAGCTTCGATGTCGCCACGAGTTTCAACGGCATCTGGAAGGGATGCGAAGGTGCCCTCAGTGAGGCCGGCCGAGTGCTCGTCCCCGATGGTCGATTGGGATTGACGTTCTGGGGACAGTACGAGCGTCTCGGTCTGATGCCGTACTTCTTGAAAGTCATCGAGCTGTCGCCACCCACTCATGGAGCGGCCAGCATGGAGCAGGGAGACACCGGACGCCCAGGTGTCATCGAGGACATGCTGGCAACAACAGGACTCGCGCTGGTTGAGCGGGGAACCATAGAAGTCGTGAACGAATGGCCCGACGTTGGGACGGCCGTCCGAGCTCTGGCTGCGGCTGGCCCGTCGGTCCCGGCGATCGAGGCGGTCGGCTATGACGCGTTCTGCGAAGACTTGAGCGAGGTCCTCTCGCCGCTCTGCGATCGGGATCTCGGCATCCGGATCACGTCTGAGTTCGGGTGGATCACGGCAAGAGTCGGCTGACCCTGTCGGAGCCGAGAACTCGTCCGAGCTTCCCGACCGGGAACTTCTGGCCTTGCTTGCGCTCACAAGATAGTGGGAAATCGAGCGCGACAGCGTGGGAAATGGCGCGCACCGGGCGCCCGATTTGCCAGGTCGTGTGGGTTATGTCGACAACCCACAACACAACATACGAAGAACGGAGGAACGAACCGACCGCACGCACGACTACTTGCGCTGCAACCCACATCGATCGAGACAGCGGGTGAGGCAGTCCTCGCGCGCCATGTCGGCACCGCTCGTGTGTGACGCCTGGCGATGGCCGGGCCTTGACAGGCCCGGCCATCGGTCGCTCAGGCGGCGACGCCGCGGTCCCCCCGGACCGCCTCTCCCCGATGACGCCGGAGGGCGTTACAGCCCGCGCCCAACGGGAAGATCAGCTAAAGGTAAAGGCGTCCTTGGGCGTAGGAGCGCTCGAACCAGCCGTTGTCGTGACGATGACGTCCACCGTGCCCGCTGGCTCAACTGGAGACGTGGCGATGATGATGTGGCTGGATTCCACCGTGACGCTCGCCGCCGGGGTCGTTCCAAACTCCACGGTGGAACCCTTTGTGAACTTGTGTCCAAGCACGTACACCGTGGTGTCCCCCGTAACGGGGCCCGCCTTGGGAAAGATTGTCTTGACGACTGGCAGAGTGCTCCCGGACCCGGTGCCCGGACTCACAAACGTGAACGCATCGTCAGATGTCGGCACACTCGGTCCAACCGCGGTTGTGACGATGATGTCAACCGTGCCCGCAGGCTCCGCCGGAGACTTGGCGAGAAGGACATGGTTCGACTCGAACAGCACGCGCGTCGCGGGAACGGTCCCGAAGTCAACCGTCGCCGTCTTGGTGAAGTGCTGGCCCTTGATGAGCACCACGGTTCCGCCAGCCACACGACCATGATTTGGGAAGACGCGCTTCACGACCGGAGCATTGACGTTGAAGGTGAAGGCATCATGGGGTGTGGGAGTGCTCGAGCCGGCCGCGGTTGTGACGATGATGTCCACGGTGCCGGCAGACTCGGGTGGGGACTTTGCGATCAGGAGGTTGTCGGACTTCACCGTTACCTTGGTGGCCGCGGTGGTCCCGAAAGCCACAGTCGCATCGGTGGTGAACCCGGTGCCCGCCACGAAGACGTTGGTGCCACCGGCAATGGGGCCTTGGTGGGGGACCACTGCACTCACTGTTGGCGCAGGAGCGGCCGCGCTGGCGACACCAGATGTCGCCAGCAAAAGGGCGACCGGTAGAGCTGCCGCGGAGAGGACCAAACCGAACCTTCGGTACATGATGACCTCTTTCAGACACTGCGACGCCCATGTGGCGTACGGCTCCTGATCGCTCGAGCCACCCGATTCGTTACATGGTCGTCTGAACTTTCACGGAGCGTGGCTGGGAACCCACCGAAGAGCCCCTGGGGGACGGTCGAGCATCGTGTCGTCTTGATCCGGTAGACGTCGAGTTGCGTTGCGCTCCTGCGGGCGTCCCGGGGTGGCAGTGATGATGAACCAGAATCACGTGCCCCAGCCGGACGGGGCACCCGCTCGGTCGCCCTGTCTGACCGTGCCGTTCGGACGAGACGCGGCCGACCGGGGGCGACAACGAAACCGGGGACGCCCCCACCGGCAAGGTCTTGCCCGGCTTTCCTCGGGTCGACGTTTTCGAGGCCGGTGATTCTGACTTGCCGGTGTTCGTGGTCGCACGGTGGCCGCGGGATCGAGCGGCCTTGTGGGTTCCCCGAGGTACCAGAAGTCCCGCTGAAAGCGAGGGGCGCCCGCTTGATCCCAGAACAGCGCGCCAGGTCCCTGGAGCCTTCGGGCGGTGCCCCCAGGTTGTGGTCGGCAGTGCAGTGGTTGAGGCCGAAGCTCTGCCACGGTTAACAGCGCCCGAATGTCGAATGGCGGTGGGTTGCGGCGTGAATCGGTCGGCGTGGGCGACCGTCTTCTGTCGCCCCGTGGTCGATGGTTTGGTGACGCGCCGTCTGCCATCGAGTTGGCCAGACGACAGTTTCTTGGCATGGGCAGTAGCCCCATCAGGCGCAGAGGAGGTGAGGGCGCCCCCACAATACGCGGGGAGGCGCCCGGCGCCCCCGGCCGCCACCACCAAGTGGCGGTAGGCGGTGCTGTGGTCATTGAGCCCGCCGACCCTCCACACGCGACAGAGCCCAACCGTGGTCTGACTGCTCGGGCCGACGGCAGCACTCGCGCCCGTCTCCGTGGCACTTGCGGTACTCGAAGAGGGAGACCCAGCGATGCCATGACTGTCACTCTGCGGTTTGGGCACCGAGATGCCGAGGCTCGACAACGCCAGCGACACCGCCGACTGGGCCGAGGGCGGCAAGGAGTCCGTCGCCGTCGCGACGCCGCCGACCAAGAGGACGACGGGGACGGCGAGTGCAAACACCTTGGCGGGAAACCCGAACGTTCGCCTGGTTCTTGCCTCGACGACCGGACGGGACCGCACTTTTGCTGCGAACGTCGTCACGGTGGACTGTCGACCTGCGAGTTCGTCAGCGGTGGCCGGTCCTTGGGCCTTGTTGATCAGTCCGGCGACCCGGTCGAACCCAGGTGGGGCGTCGTCGATCTCAACCGCGCCCGTGATCAACAATTCCGTCATGGTGGCATCCAGGGGGAGCGGGGCCATGTCTTCCAGATCGTCGAAGGTACCCACGGCATTACACCGTTCGTGTCGTGGGCACGTGGTCGACGCCCCCGCGACTCAGGCGGCGCAGCGCCCGGTGCTCGATGACCCGCACCGTTCCGGGCCGCTTGCCCAGTATCTGTGCGACGTCTTCAACAGAAAGGCGGCCGACGATCCGGAGGACCAGGACCTCAGCCTGCCCGGGACTCAGCTCGGCGACTAGGTGATCGATCGCCTGCTGCGCTGACAGCGCCTCGAGGACGAGATCGGCCGGGTCGTCTCCTCCCGGCACCTCATTCAGGTCTTGTGGGTCGACGGACTGGGTTCGGCGTCTGGCGCCGCGCCGACGATGGTCGGCGAGGCGGCGGCGCGCCACGGAGAACACCCAGGCACGTAAGGCACGCTCATCGCCGGTGAAGTCCTGGATACGCTCGGCCACCGCCAGCCAGGTTTCCCCCGCCAGGTCGTCGGCAGCGCCGGGCTCCTCCGATCGCAGATAACGGAGGAGCGAGGGTTGCAGGGCATCGAAAAAGATGGCCGCCGCCCACTCCGCTCCGGCGCGGGCCGCATCTAGAACCTGTTCGAAGTCGTCGATCGTCGTGCCGTCACCGTAGCTTGCCGCAACTCGAATCACCGAGGGTGTGTTCTGAAGACGGCGGGCGGTGGACATCGTGCCGTCACGGTGCCTGCCTGGTCCGGGCCCGACGCCGGAGAGGCCGGAAGACACGTGCGAGATGCCTGTCGTGATCGTTGTTCAGCAGCTTCTTCGACTTGTGGAATTCCTCGGGTGATTGCGTCCACAAATTCGTGGAACATCGCGGCCGATAGCGTGGGAATCAACCTGGAACGTGCTCCGTGTTCCCTGAGTGGAGGATATGTCGATAGCCCACAACCGAACGAACGTGGGAGCCGTGGCGTTATACGAGGCGAAGTGATCCTTCTTCGCGAAGCGGGCCATGTCGCCCCTGTGTCCGATCAGAAGGGCGGCCACCACCGGGCCCACGCCATAGAGCTCGGTCACAATCGTGCCCGAGGCCTGTGCGTGCCGAGAAATCCCATCCGGGCCGGCCGAGCTGAACTTTCGTCGGCATGAGGGTTGGGTCGAAACTGGGGTATGCCGCTGTCCTTCCTCTACCTGGCGTTCGTCCGAACGCTCCAATTAAAGTCGAGACGTCCTCTTGGGAGCGACGCCTTGTTTGGGCAGGACGACCGATCTTGGGTTGTCGCCCCGTGCAGGCCCGACGCCTCTTCTGAGCAGCAGCGAAAGAGAGCGCCGAGATGACGAGAGCAGAGACCTCAACAAAGCCCTTCCTAGTAGTCAGAGCTGGGAGGCGAAGCTGTCATGCAGCTCGTTGCCGGTCTTGATGGATGCCGCGGCGGCTGGGTGCTAGTAGAGACCCCGGCCGACGGTGACGGCAGAACCACGGTCGAACGAGTGTCCAACTTGGACGGACTGATGGCCAACCTCCATTCCGGACAACTGGCGGCGGCTGCCATCGACGTTCCCATCGGTCTGCCTGAGGCCGGATCTCGTCGGTGCGACATCGAGGCCCGCAGGATGATCGGTTCCCGGAGAAGTTCGGTCTTCCCTGCACCAGCTAGGGGAGTACTCGGAGCCACCACGTACGACGATGCTGCCGCCCGAAGCCAAGCGATCGCCGGAAAGCGTCTGTCCCGCCAAGCGTTTAGCATCTTGTCCAAGATCGAAGAGGTTGACCGCGTATTGACACCGGACCGCCAACGACTTCTCGTCGAAGTACACCCGGAAGTCAGCTTCACGGTTCTGGCTGGTGTTCCAATGTCTCACCACAAGTCGACGGCCGAGGGAAGGGCGGAACGCCTTGCTGTCTTGCGAAGACCATTTCCCAACGTCGATAGTCAGACGGACTTTCGGATCACCGGCGTAAAGCCAGACGACATGCTCGACGCCTTTGTTGCGGCTTGGAGTGCGCGCCGATGGTTGGTCCGTACCCACATTCAACTCGGCGGAGATGTCGATCGGCGAGGTCTCCGCATGGAGATGATCGCCTGAGTTAGAGCGTCACACCCTCCGGTGATGCTGGAGACCATGGGCAGAAGATCACCGTCTTTCGTCGTGGGCGACCGTGACTTCGGAAGCTCTCGCTCGTGCCGAGTTGGGCTGCGTGCGACTGCGGTGACTTCCCGGTCAACCGTGGGCCGGTCAAAACTCGGCAGGTCTCCTCCCGCTCGGGTTCTCTCGACGCGTCGAGTGGCCCCGGATGAGGGATTCGGCACCCACAACCGTGAGGAACCAGGTCCGGGGTAATCTCTGCTCAACCCACTATCGAATAATTGGGGAAGAACGGGCGGGGATTTCGAGAGCTGCCCCGCAGGGACCTCGACACTGACGAATCAACCGCTTCGTCCACCAGGATTCTCAATCAGGCACCTCGGGGACGCCCCGACGGCGTCGGGGCTGAATGTGAGGGCTGTCTCAGCAGCGCCTACCGCCCCACACGTGCCGTACCGGTCGAGACCGACTTCTGCTCCGCCGTGGTCGGGCACTACTCGGTGTGCCCGAACGCCTTGATGTCCTCGGCCTCCTGTGCGCTCAGCTCGCGCGGCTCTTCGCCGCGCGCGACCTTCTCGCTCTGGACGTGGTGGCGGATCTCGTCGACGATCTCGGGATTGGCAAGGGTGGTGACGTCGCCTACGTCGGTGAAGTTGGAGATCCCCGCTATCACCCGGCGCATGATCTTTCCCGACCGGGTCTTCGGCATGTCCGGGACGATCCACACGTTCTTCGGCCGCGCGATCTTGCCGATCTCGCGGTCGATCGCCGCGACCACCTTCTCCTCGATCTCTTTGCTGGGAGGCACTCCTGGCTTCAAGGAGACGTACATCTCCACGGCCCGCCCGCGCAGCTCGTCGACGACCGGGACGGCAGCGGCCTCGGAGACCTCGTCTACCGTGAGAGCCGCAGACTCAAGCTCCTTGGTGCCGAGGCGGTGCCCGGCAACGTTGATCACGTCGTCGATCCGACCGAGGATCCGGAAGTAGCCGTCTTGAGCCTGAACGGCGCCGTCGCCCGCAAGGTACGGCCAGTCGCGCCAGTCCTTGCTGTTCTTGTCGGCGCAGTACTTCTCGTAATAGGTCTGGACGAACCTCTCGGGCTGGCCCCAGATGGTCTGGAAGATTCCCGGCCAGGGATTGCGGATGCAGATGTTGCCGGCCTGGCCGCTTCCGGCCTCGACCACCTTGCGTTCCTCGTCGTATATAACCGGGAAGATCCCGAGCACCGCCGGGCCGCAGCTGCCGGGCTTCATCGGATGGAGGGCCGGCAGCGTGCTGCCGAGGAAACCGCCGTTCTCGGTCTGCCACCACGTGTCGACAATGACAGCCTCGGATTTGCCGACCGAGTCGTGGTACCAGCGCCACACCTCCGGCTCGATCGGCTCCCCCACCGTCGTCATGTGCTTGAAGTGGTAGTCGTACTTCGCGGGCTCGTTCGGCCCGAGCTTGCGCAGCATACGGATGGTCGTGGGAGCGGTGTGGAAGATGTTCACCCCGAGCCGTTCGGCGATGCGCCAGAGACGACCCGCATCCGGGTATGTGGGCACGCCCTCGTACATAACGCTTGTAGTCCCGAGTGCCAGGGGGCCGTAGACGATGTAAGAGTGTCCGGTTATCCACCCGATGTCCGCCGCGCACCAGTAGGTGTCCTCGGGGTGGATGTCCTGGTAGTACTTGGAGGTCCCGGCCACATAAGAGAGGTATCCGCCGGTCGAGTGCTCGCACCCCTTCGGCCTACCCGTCGTCCCGCTCGTGTACATGAGGAACAGCGGAGCTTCGGCTGGCATCGAAACCGGCTCCACAACCTTGCCGCGGTAGTCGGGCATGAGTTCGTCGACAAAGAAATCTCGGCCTTCGACCATCGGGGTCTGCGAGGAGTATTGGCCCGGGTGGCGCCGCCAGACAAGCACCTTGTCCACCTCTTGGCCGAGCTTGCGGGCCGCCTCCAGCGCCTCGTCGGCCTTGACCTTGTGGTCGATTAGCTCGCCATTGCGGAAGTAGCTGTCCATCGTGACGAGGATGCGGCTACCGGAGTCCTCGATCCGGTCCCCGCACGCGGCACCACTGAACCCGCCGAAGACCTCGGAATGAACAACGCCCAAGCGGGCGCACGCCAGCATGGACACCGGTAGCTCGGGAACCATCGGCAAGTGGAAGGTGACCCGGTCACCGGTCTTCACCCCGCAGAAATCTCGAAGCAGAGCGGCGAACTCGTTCACCCGCCTGTAGAGCTCCTGGTAGGTGATCACCTGGGTGTCCGCGCCCTCCGGCTCGGGCACCCAGATGATCGCCGCCTTGTCACGCGACGTCTTAAGGTGCCGGTCGACGCAGTTGTAGCTGGCATTGAGCCGGCCGCCCACAAACCACTTCCAGAACGGTGGGTTGCTCGTATCGAGGGTCGTGTGCCAGTAGGAGTCCCAGCTGAGGAGGTCGGCATACTCCTTGAAGCATTCAGGGAACCGGTCTTCTGTGAAGCGCTCGAAGATGCGAGGATCGGACGCGTTCGCCTGACCGATGAACGCTGCTGAGGGGAAGTAATAGCCCTCCTCGCGCCAGTGAACGGCAATCTGGGCTTCGGAGACTTGCACGGATTGAGCCTCGGACACCCCTATCGGATCTTCTGCGGCCATCGGTCCCCTCCCTTCCTAGATGCATTCAATTATGGCCTGACCATGTCGCTCCTGCACTGTTCGCCGCTTCTTGCGCAGTTCAGACTGTCCCGACGAATCCCAGCACTTGTGACACCGAGCACAAGCGAGTCGTCTACTCCGTCCGCAAAGCCGTGACCTACAGAGATCAAGTGAGATCTGTGAGACGGACGGCTGACAGAAGTAGCGTTGAAAACTAGACCACAGACACACGCAGAGTGTGACGAAGAGAGGGGAAGCATCATGACCACGCATCCCGGGGATACGCAAGCACCCTTAGAGGTCGCCGCCACGGTTTACCGTGTGGCGGACCCGGCTCCACTCGGGCTGGCGGCCTTCGCGATGACGACGTTCGCGCTCAGCGTCGGAAACGCCAACATCTGGGGGCCAGGAGCCGACGCGGCCCTCGCGCTGGCCCTCGTCTACGGAGGTGCCGTGCAGATCTTCGCCGGCATGTGGGAGTTCGTCCGGAAAAACACATTCGGCGCGCTCGCCTTCTCGTCGTTCGGTGCCTTCTGGATCGCGTATTACGTCTTCATCAAGTTCGTGGCCCCAGGAGTGAGTGCTTCCAACGTGCCGGTGGCAGTCGGAGTGTTCCTCCTCGGCTGGACCATCTTCACCGCCTACATGACGGTCGCGTCCTTCCGGGTGAGCGGAGCCGTGGTCGCCGTCTTCGTGCTCCTTACGATCACGTTTGTGCTGCTCACGATCGGCGCCTTCAACTCGAACGTGAACCTGACCAAGGCAGGCGGGTGGGTCGGTATCGCCACAGCAGCCGCAGCGTGGTATGCGTCGTTCGCCGGGGTGGTCAACGAGACATTCAGGAAGTCGGTGATACCGACGATGCCGCTGGCGCCGCGCTGAGCAGCCCGCGCTGCGAGCACCATGTGGGTACCGAAAACTCATCTAGGGCTCTGCCCTGGGATTTCGCAGTTTGATTGCGGCAGCAAGTACGTGGGAAATCGCGAGGGATAGCGTGGGAACTCGCTTTGGCACGGTCGTCGTCGGGCCAGCTCAGATCAGTTGTGTCGGTAGCCCACGAACGAACGAACGAACGAACGAACGATCCGCCTTGGATTTTGGGTGTCTTCAGATGCTCGGACGGGGTCCTCGACAAACCTACAAAGGCCTCTTGCGCCCAAGGCTCCTTAGTAGTTGGGTTGTGACGAGTGGACTAGAGCGCACCGGTCGAGAACCGCATGTGTTCTGGTCGGACCACCGAGAACATCCACGTCTCCGGCTATCGGGGCGGGGAGGAGGAACCCATGAGTATCACTTTGGACAAACGGGTCGATGACTTTATTGCTACCAAGCGCCAGCTGTTTATCGGTGGTCAGTGGGTAGATTCGGCCTCGGGCCGGACGTTCGAAACGCCGAATCCGGCGACCGGCGAGACGTTAGCCACGGTGGCTGAAGGGGACGCGGAGGATATCGACCGGGCTGTGCGGGCGGCTCGGATGGCTTTCGAGGACGGTCCGTGGAGTCGCATGACTCCATCTGATCGGGGTCGGGTCATCTGGCGGATCGGTGACTTGATCCTCGAGCATGTCGAAGAGCTGGCACAGCTCGAGACACTGGACAACGGCAAGCCGCTCAGCGTGGCTCGGGCGGCCGATGTGCCATTAGCTGCTGACTTGTTCCATTACATGGCTGGTTGGGCCACCAAGATCGAGGGCAACTCCATCAACCTCTCGGTGCCTTACGCTCCCGGCGCCAACTTTCACGCGTACACCCTGCGGGAGCCGATCGGGGTGGTAGGCCAGATCATTCCCTGGAATTTCCCCCTCCTGATGGCGGCGTGGAAACTCGGCCCCGCCCTGACAACCGGGAACTGCGTAGTGCTCAAGCCAGCGGAGCAGACGCCGCTGTCGGCGTTACGCTTGGCGGAACTGATTGCCGAGGCCGGAATACCTGACGGTGTAGTCAATGTCGTCACAGGCTTCGGTGAGAGTGCCGGCGCAGCGCTCGCCGCGCATGACGACGTCGACAAGGTCGCATTCACCGGTTCAACCGAGGTGGGCAAGCTGATCGTGCATGCGGCCGCGGGGAATATGAAGAAGCTCACCTTGGAGCTCGGCGGCAAGAGCCCAAACATTGTGTTCGCCGACGTCGACCCTGAGGTGGCGATCGCCGGCGCCGCCAACGCCATTTTCTTCAACCACGGGCAATGCTGTGTGGCCGGATCGCGACTATTCGTCCAGGAGGATCGTTTCGATGAGGTGGTCAGTGGGGTCGCGGAGGTCGCCAAGTCAATCAAGTTGGGCAACGGGATGGACCCCGACACCCAGATGGGTCCGCTCGTCTCCGATGAGCAGCTCCAGCGGGTCACCGGGTACCTTGAGTCCGGCAGAAGCGAGGGGGTCACTTCGCTTACCGGTGGGGCCAGGCGTGGCGATCGCGGCTACTTCGTAGAACCAACCGTGTTGACCGGGACCCGGCCGGACATGCGTGTGGTGCGAGAGGAGATCTTCGGCCCGGTAGTGGTGGCCTCCCCATTCCAGGACCTCGATGACATCGCTCGGGCGGCCAACGACACCCCTTACGGGCTCGGCGCGGGCATCTGGACCAAGGACATCTCCAAAGCGCACGCTCTGGCCAAGAAGATCAGGGCCGGAACCGTGTGGATCAACTGCTACAACATCTTCGACGCGGCTCTGCCATTCGGGGGGTACAAGCAGTCAGGATGGGGCCGAGAGATGGGCCACGAGGCGCTCGAGGCTTATACCGAAGTCAAGGCGGTCTGCGCGCAACTCTGAGAAGCTCGATGCCCGTTGTGGCGCGCCGGACCCGTAGCGTCTCTGTCCGACTCCCCACCAAGCTCATTTGCGATGACGGCCGTCCACGTATGGTCGCGGCCTCATTGACAGCCACCCTCGCGCCCCTCCGAATCGAACGTGGGCGCCGTCTCCACCCGTAGGCCCGTGTCGGATCGGCGGTCAACGACGCCACGCGGCTCCTCCGTGACACCTGAGTTTTGAGCTTGCCGAGGGGCGAGCGGACTATTGGCCCTGTTGAGCTTGGGTGGATAAAAACTGGCCCGCGTCTCTGGGCTCATGTGATTGCGGCCACAAGTACGTGGGAAATCGGGAGGAACAACGTGGGAAATCGATCCGGCCTGGTCATCGTCGAACCAGGCCAAAGGGGTTGTGTCGAAACCCCACATACCAACACACACACACACGAACGAACGAACATCGGGCCCATGTTGAGGACTCACGGCGACATGGTGAGTCGTGGCAGTTGACATGAAGAAGGGCCGAGCGCTCCCGTCTCCACCTGCGTCCCAGGTTCCTTCGGCTGCCCCCTGTGATCTGCCAGAGTGGAAGTCCATACGATAGGCGGCGTCGAGCTGGGCTCCGTGGCCGCACCAAACCGCCCGAGGGCAACGGACGTACGCTGAGCGGCGTGGGCGCCCCTCTTGAAGCCCCCGAAGTACAGGTGCCGGCCTTGAGGCGAGCTCGCATCGCAGAGGCGGTGGCCTCTGTGCGCCCGACCTGGTCGTCAGCGGCTGCGATGCGCGCTCTCCGCGCCACACTTGTCATCCCCGGGCTGTTCGCGCTCACGAGCCAGGTCGTGGGCAACGTACAGATGGCCACATTTGCCGCCTTCGGCGGGTTCGCCACGTTGGTGCTCGCCGAGTTCGGCGGGACCCGCCGAGACAAGCTCGTCGCGCATGGTGTCCTAGCGGTCGCAGGCAGTGCGCTCGTAGTCATCGGAACAGTGGTCAGCTCTGTGCCCGCGCTCGCCGCGGTGGTGACCGTACCCGTCGCCTTTTGTGTGCTTTTTGCGGGCATCGCCGGGCCCAACGCAGCCTCCGGGGCCACCGCCATCCTGCTCGCTTATGTGTTGCCGGCGGCCTCGCCGGGCACGTTTGGCATGATCCCGTCGCGCCTGGCCGGGTGGTGGCTCGCCTCGGCGGCCGGGACGCTCGCCGTGCTGACACTGTCTCCGCGACCAGACGATGACCGCCTGCGAGCCGCGGCAGCTGCGTCCGCGACCGCGCTCGAAGATCAGCTCGACGCCGCCCTCAGCGGCGCGCCCAGTCCGGAGCGCGCCGAAGCGGCGATGGCCGCCAAGCAGGAGCTCCTCTCCGCCTTAACCGATGCTCCGCATCGGCCCACGGGCCTCGCGGTCCGCGACCAGGCGCTTGCCAACTTGGTCGAGGACCTCGAGTGGTGCACCGCCCTCGTCAACGACGCCGTCAAGGACGTGACCGACCTGGCCGACGTGGCCGAGACCGACCGTCGCCTGTTCCACCAGACGGCAGGCGTACTCCGTGACACCGCCCGCGTCCTCCGAGGGGCCGACGTCCCCAGCCTCCTCGAAGACCTGGACGAGCTCCGGAAGATGGCGGATGCCGCCCGAGTGGCCGCCGCGAGGGACGAGGGCTCACACAGGGACGAGGCGGTTCACGTCGCGTTCCACGCGTATGTCGTGGCCGCCGCCGTCCACAGGGCGGCGGCGAATTCCCTGATTGCTGCCCGCCGGGTCGATCCCGCCCTCGTGGCTGAGCGGGCCCGTTGGCGGGACGGGGAGGAGGCGTCCGTCACCCCAGCCAAGCGCGATGTCTGGGTCGACGCGGCGCGCCAGGCCAGCGGCAATGCCAGTTTGAGGTCCGTCTGGTTCCTCAACAGCAGCCGGGGTGCTGTCGCCCTGGCCGCTGCCGTGGCCGTCGCCGATGTCACCAATGTGCAACACGGCTTCTGGGTAGTGCTGGGCACGTTGTCCGTGCTGCGGACGAACGCTGCGTCCACCGGCGCAACCGCGCTGCGGGCCCTCGGCGGGACCGTGGCCGGTTTCTTCATCGGGGCGGGCTTGATCCTCGCCATCGGCAGTCACACGAATGCGCTGTGGGCGGCGCTTCCACTTGCAGTCCTGGTGGCATCGTACGCACCCGGCACGGCGCCGTTCGCCGTCGGCCAAGCGGCCTTCACGGTGACCGTCGCCGTCCTCTACAACATTCTGGTGCCCGTCGGCTGGAAGGTGGGCGTCCTGCGGGTCGAGGACGTCGCGATCGGAGCGGCTGTCAGCGCCGTGGTCGGAGCTTTGTTCTGGCCGCGAGGCGCGTCCGCCGTCGTCCGCAACGACCTTGCCGACTCCTTTCACGCCGGCGGCATCTACCTTGTGCAGGCGACGGCGTGGGCACTGGGCTTGCGATCCGCCCCTCCAGACGCCGGAGCCTCGGCCGTCGGGGCGAGTGTCCGACTCGACGACGCCCTGAGGGCGCTGCTGGCCGAGCAGGGAACCAAGCGCGTGCCGAAGGAGCAACTGCAGCGGCTCATCGGCGGGTCATTGCGCCTTCGTCTGGCTGCGCAGTCGCTGGCGGAGCTGCCGCGACCCGATGCGTCACCCGATTCGGCCGGCCCGGCTCTCGTTCAAGAGGCAGTGCGACTGGGCGGTGTCCTCGACGACCTGGCCGCCCGGCTCGGGAGGACGCCGCTGACTGTGACGCGAGAGATTGAGGTCGTAGGCACCGGTGACGGACCTGTGCCCGACGTTCATCGCAGCCGGAGCCTCTGGGTCCGCGAGCACCTCGACCACGTCGGGCGCGACGTGGCAAACCTGGTCGAGCTAACAGCGTCGATCGGCGATCCGGCGGCGCTGCCTTGGTGGCGGTAACCGCTCGGGGGATCATGCAGCCGCGGCCAATGCCTCCCAGAAGTCGCCGAACCGTCGAGTGGCCCGGTCATCCCCCGTTTGGGTCAGTAAGACGCCGACGGCGTCGCACGTCGGGTCGACGGGCGAAATTGTCCCAGTGGCACCGTCCCAGCCCCAGCGACCCCGGCGCTATTTGCAGCCCGGCAACCTCGACGTCCACCTGTGGGTGACGAGAAACTCAGCCTGGGTTCTCAACC
>Ga0182024_10001634_pt1 | contig 57188 bp, 49 predicted proteins | sample P32metaG_FD_120480 | JGI IMG/M metagenome (GOLD analysis project Ga0182024, IMG submission 120480) | Permafrost microbial communities from Stordalen Mire, Sweden - P3-2 metaG (Illumina Assembly) | ecosystem: Environmental > Terrestrial > Soil > Wetlands > Permafrost | place: Sweden: Stordalen...
GAAGTTTCGGGGGAGTTCTGCGTCGGCGCGCCCGGGGCGAAGCCGGTGACTTCAGGAGTGCCGTCCCCGAAGTTCCACGTGTATTTGGCGTACGTCGTGCTGGGCGTCGTTCCTGTGTAGGCGATGCCCTCGTTGAGAGTGATGTCGGACTCCATGCCGTCGAAGCCGACAATTTCACTGGAATTGACCGGGTTGGGGGCGGTGAATTTTGGTTCGAGGCGGATACCGGAGAGGCAGGGTATGCCCGGATAGGGAAGGTTGAGCGCGGCCAGATTGAAGGCGTCGTTGAGGTAGTAATCGCCACCATTGAACGACTGGTTGAACAAGGTGCCGGCAAAAGTTTCGGGGTTGGCGGTGGCGCTGCCGCCCAGGGGTTCGCTGGCGAAGCTCCCGTCCAGAGCGCCGATGGCGAACCAATTGCGGCACTCATCGGTCGCCTCGTTGCGTTCTCCTTTCTGCTGCTGCCATCCGTTCAGCAGCGGGTCCGTGACAATGTTCTGCTGCTCGGACCCGATCTGGCTAACGATCAGATCAGCCAGGCCAGTGTCGCAGGAGCCGTCCGGGCTAGGGCATTTGACCTGGTTGGGCTCCTGCTGGTGGGGGCCTTCAAGTGATTCGGCCTCTTCCTGCTTGACTTTTTCTTCGTTGTTCTTTTCGCCGAATTCCTTTACTTCCTTGCCGCTTTTTTCCTTCGCCTTCTCCCGCTCCTCGGTCGGGTTACTGCTCGGTTCGAAACCACCATCCTGGCAGTCGTATGCAGACACCTCGTCGTTGATGTGCCCGTCGGCGAGACCGCCTGCGATCCAGGGGATTGCCGCGTAGAGAATCGTGCCGGGACCGCCGTTTGCGGGGCTGCCGGGATTTATGTCCGAGTGATAACTGCAGAAGCTGTTTTTGTAGTCCTGGTAGCCCGCCGGCTTGATGGGTTCTGTCGGTTCGACCGGCTTGGTGAGTTTAGCCGGTGCAACAGGTTCAGCTTCGGCGTCAGGCTTATGTTCCAATTCGTCTTTTGCTTTCGCTTCTTCGTACAGTTCTTTTTCAGCAGTATATTTAGTGAATGCTTTGTTGTATGTGGCCAGTTCTTCGTTGTATTTTGGCAGCACTTCTTTTTCGTACTTTGTCTTTTCTGCCGGATAACTAGCCTTTGCGTCTTCGTAATCCGTGATTTCCTTGGTGGTGCCGTTGAAATCGGAGCAGTGGCCTTCGGGCCCGCCTTCGTCCAAACAGACGGTGACACCGGGCGGGGTGAGCAGGTAGAAGATCGTGCCGATGCCGGTGGGGAGTTTATGATCGGCGATAAAGAGCTTCAGCTCGGTTTCGATCTGCGCGTTGGTGATGCACGTGATCGCGGGGGTTTCGCCCCACGGGTAGTTCAGACCGTCCAGCGGATGCGGGTCTTCACAAGTTTTGGCCGGATACGGGTCGGTGTCGGTGTAGGCGCCCATGAAGGTGGACGTGTAGTCGGCATGCTGGTTGGCGGCGTCGGTGTACTGGGCGTCGACCGCGTAGACGCTGGCCAGCGAACCGCTGCCGGCGCCCAGGTTATGGAAGAAGGTGTCGATCACGCCCTGCCAGTCGCCGTGATAGTTGTCGGTTGGATCCCAGTAGATGGCGTACGTTTTATTCGATGTAACCACCGGTGCGCCGGTTGGGTTGCCGAACTTTTTTGGTTCTTCGCCGTTCACCTCGGCCCCGGCGTGCAACGTGGTGCTGGGGGGCTGCAGGCCGACGGTCACTTCGGAGCCCAAGCCGGTGGGCAGCTTCTTCACCACGGCGCTCGCGGGCGCCGTGATTGCAAAGAGCGAGAGCGCGGTCGCGGCGCAGAGGGCAAGCGCCAAGCGGTTCGTTGCCGCCGATTTGAGACCGGCCGGCTGGGAGAGCAAGCGAGTAAAGGAGATCACGAGCCCATCATCGGCAGCGATCGTCCGATGCCTTAGCCCAGGCGGACGCGGCTTGCAGGATGGCTATCGAAGCGCGGGCGGCTGCCTCAGAGGATAGACGCGCGCGCCGACGCGCTAAACATCGCGCGGAATCACGCGGTCAACCTCGACGGCTTCACCGGAGCGCGTGTCCGGGTATGCGACGAAGACAGTGGGCGCGCCCCCGAACCATGCGCTCGTCTCAGCCCCGCCGACGTACTCGGCGGCTCGCTGCGAGCCGTCACTCTGGATCACCCACACGGGCTGCCCCTCGTGAAAGGGACCGTCTCCCACGTCGGTCGTTCCTTTCAGATGTCTCAAGTGGGCGATCCAGGGAATGCTTGCAAGAGGTTCACAGTGGGCGATCCAGGACTCGAACCTGGGACCTCTTCCTTATCAGAGAAGCGCTCTAACCATCTGAGCTAATCGCCCGCGGGCGCCGATTCTAGCGACCGGCCCCGGACCGCCTTCAGCCGAGCCCACCGGTCCGTGGAGACAGCGGCGCGCCCGGCCCGACCTACGCCACAGCACGCGGGCGTAGACGGCGCGCGAGCTCGAGCGCCTCCTCGGGCGTGGCGAACTCGAGCTCCGCGCGATAGCTCCCGGCGGGGGTCGGCTTCACCTGGACGTCGGCGCCGAGCGCACCGCCGAGCGCCTCCGCGATCTCCTGTGCCGCCTGCACCTGGTCGGGGTGCGGCGTGCGGGCCGTCCTCGCCTTGCCCTCGCCCTTCGCGTTGCGAGCCGCACCGTTGCTCTCGCGCGCACGCGCTTCCACGATCCTCACCGACCAGCCCTCACCCACGGCCGCGCGCGCGAGACTCCGGCGCGCGCCATGATCCTCGGCCAGCAGCAGCGCCCTGCCATGGCCCTCGCTCAACGCCCCGTCCTCCAGCAGCTCGATCACCTCGTCGGGCAGGTCCAGGAGCCGCATCAGGTTGCTCACCGCCACGCGTCCACGCCCCACGCGGCGGCCCACGTCCTCGCGCGTCAGGCCGAGCTCCTCGACCAGCGCCGCACAGGCGCGGGCCTCCTCGACCGGGTTCAGGTCCTCGCGCGCCATGTTCTCGATCAGCGCCAGCTCCAGGGACTCGGCATCCCCACGCGGGCGTACGAGCGCTGGGATCTTCTCCAAGCCCGCGATCTGCGCCGCGCGCCAGCGGCGCTCACCGGCGACAAGCTCGTATGTGCCGCCGGGCTTTGCGCGCACGAGCACCGGCTGCAACACCCCGCGGTCGGCGAGCGACCCCGCGAGCTCCTGCAGCGCCTCCTCGTCAAACCGCCGCCGCGGCTGCTTCGGGTTCGCGACGATCAGCTCGACCGGCAGCTCGCGCAGCTCGTCCGCCGTCGCGTCCGCCCCGCCACTCGACACCGACAGGATCGCGTCCAGGCCTCTTCCCATCCCCGGCTTGCGTTTAGCCACGGGCTGCTACCTCCTTAGCCAACTCGAAATACGCCGCCGCGCCCGCGCTGTGCGGGTCGTGATGGGTGACCGGCAACCCGTAGCTCGGCGCCTCTCCGACCCGCACGTTGCGCGGAATCACGGTATTGAACACGAGCTCCGGGAAGTGCTCGCGCACCTCGCGCTCGACGTCGCGACCCAGGCGGGTGCGCGAGTCGTGCATCGTCAACAGCATCCCGGCGACCGTCAATCGCGGGTTCAGCTCACGCTGCACGAGCGCGAGCGTCTCCAGCAGCCCCGCGAGCCCCTCCAGCGCGAAGTACTCGGTCTGCACCGGCACGATCACCCGATCGGCCGCCACCAGCGCGCTGACCGTCAGCGGGCCGAGCGAGGGTGGGCAGTCGAGCAGGATGAACTCGAACATACCCCGCACCGGCTCCAGACACTCGCCCAGGCGCTGCTCGAAACCCTCGATCCTTGGCAGCTCCACGTTTGCGCCCGCAAGCCCGGGCCCGGCCGGCAGCACCCGTAAGCCGGGGATCACGGTGTCCGTCAGGGCCTCGGACGCCGACGAATCCCCCGTCAGTACCTCATACAGCCCAGGCACCTGTGCCCGCGAAAGGCCCAACCCGACGGTCGCGTTCGCCTGCGGGTCCACGTCAACGAGCAGCGTCTCCCGCCCGGCCTCGGCGATACAGGCGGCGACGTTCACCGCCGTCGTCGTCTTGCCCACCCCGCCCTTCTGGTTGGCGATCGCATACACCGTGCCCATTTCCCCTCGCAAGCTAGCAGCGCGCGACCCGGACGTCGTCCCGACTGCAAAACCGCTTCGCGGGACGGTCGGGACGGAGATGAAGTCCCTCAGCCGGAGGGTGCGGGCCTGCTTGGCGGGCATGGCTAACAACACAACGGGCGCTTGCGGGCAACCCCTGCGCGCCTTGGAAAGCGGGCCGGCGTCTCCTCGACCTTGACGAACACATGCAGGTGATGATCCCTCGCGCCCGCGAACGGAACGACCCTGCGGACCTCCGTCCTGCGCAGGCCCAACGCCTCCGCAGCCCGGTCGGCCAGATCCTCCTCCTCCGGCATGCGCTTTCCCCGCCAGTCGACCAGCGCGCCGCCGACCTTCAATAGGGGCGCAGCGTACTCGAGCACGACCGGCTGCGCCGCGAGCGCACGCGCCACCACCAGATCGTGGTGTGAGCTCCCATCGCCCCACTCCTCCGCCCGTGCCGGCACGACCCGCGCGTTCTCGACCGCCGCCGCGAGGCAGACCCGCTCCAGGAACTCGCACTTGCGCCGCTGGCTCTCCACCAGGTTGACCTCGGCGCTGGGCAGCGCCACGGCCAGAGCCAGACCGGGGAATCCCGCGCCGCTGCCGATATCCGCGATCCGGCGAGCCTCTCCCACCGCCACAATCTCCAACGCTGCCAACGAATCGGCGAGGTGGACGTTCACAGCCTCGTGTGTATCGATGACCGTCGTCGGGGCGTACGCATCGTTCTTCAGCGCGTCGAGAATCGTACTTAGCTGAGCTAGCTGGCCACCTCCCAGCCCGTACCGCTCGCCTAACTTAGTGAGGCCACTTGATTTCACGTGAAACGGTCCGGTGGCGGGTCAATCAACGAGCGGTGACACCACAAGCCGCCGCTGCGGCTCGTCGCCCTCGCTGTGTGTCTCCACCCCGCCCCGCTCGCGCAGGTACTCGTGCACGATCCTCCGCTCCGAGGCCGGCATCGGCTCGAGCTCCACGGGCCCGCCCGAGCGCAGCGCCTCTTCAGCCGCCTGCACGGCTTCGGCCTGCAGCGTCTCCACCCGCCGCTCCCGGTAGCCATCGGCGTCAACCACCACACGGATCGGCGAAGGGCCCTCGGGGAATACGATCCGCTGGGCCAGGTGCTGGACGGCGTCGATCGTCTGTCCACGCCGGCCAATGAACAAGCCGACGTCCTCACCTCGCAGTGAGCCTCGCAACACCCCGTCGCCCTCCCGCACGTCGACCTCGACGTCGAGTCCCAGCCCGTCCGCGACCTCCTCGAGCAGCTCTTCGAGCGCCGCCGCCGGCTCTAACTCCCCCGCGTCGGCATCGCCGGTGGCCGAGTCGGTGGAATCCTCGCCGCTCATCGCCGGCGGCCCGAGCGCTTCTTCTTCTTGCGCGGCGAACGCGGAGGCGCCACCGCCGAAGCGCCGTTGGCGCCACCGCCGGCCCCTACCAGCGCCGGCTCGCCCTTGGAGCCCGTACCGAGGGGTTGGTCGGGTTTACGGCCGAGGAGAGCGCCGATACCACCAGCCGCAGGTCCCCTGCCGGCCACCGGTGGCGCCGGGCCGATGCGGCGGCGGATGAAGTACTGCTGGACGATCGTCCAGACGTTCGTCGTGATCCAGTACACCAGCAACCCGGCCGGGTAACGGAACAGGAACGCGACGATCACCAGCGGCAGCACGAGCATCATGCGGCGCTGGTTTGGGTCGGCCGAGGCCGTCGCCATCAGCGTCGAGAGGATCTGCGAGGCGATGTAGAGGGCGATCAGCACGATCAAGACCACACCCGTCGCCTTGGCGGTGATATCGGGGATGAACAGGAATTTGGCCGAGCCCGGATAGACGACGTTGCAGCCGGTTTCGGTCAGCCCCGCGACCGTGTGGCCCATCACATGGACCGCCTTTTCTGGGATTTGGCTGTTCGACGTGATCGGGCGATGCAGTTCCCGCGTGTAGTGCTCCCGTAGTTGCGGGCCACAGATGTCGAACTTCAGATCGGTCCTCAGCATGTAGAACAGCGAGATGAACACCGGTAGCTGCAGGGCGAAGGGCAGGCAGGAGGCAAGCGGGTTGATCTTGTTCTCCTTGTAGAACTTCATGATCTCCTGCTGCTGGCGCTGTTTGTCCTCGCTGTACTTGTCTTTTATCTCCTTCATCTGCGGCGCCAGGCGCTGCATTTCCTGCATCGACTTCAGCTGCCTGAAGGTCACGGGCACGAGGATCGCGCGGATCAGCACGGTCAGCCCCACGATCGCCAGCCCCCAGCTTCCCCCCACGAGATGCGCATGGATGAACACCATGATCGATTCGAACAGGCTGATCAGCGGCGAGAACGCCTGCTCGATGATGTTCGCGGAGATGGGCATTCGCTTTGCGGGTCAGACTCTCTGTACTAGGTCGCTGCGGTGGGTCTGCGTGCGGCTGTGGTTTGGGTTGAAACTCCGGTGCGGATGCCGGCTCTAGGAGCCATGCGCCCGCCTTGATCGGATCCCGCCCGCCCCAGCCTTGAACAGACGCTGATCCTCCACTGGATCGTATCCGCCGTAGCTCCACGGGTTGCACCTGAGCAACCTCCACAGGGCGAGCACCGCGCCGCGAAGTATGCCGTACTTCCCGATCGCGTCGAGCGCGTAGTGCGAGCACGTCGGCTCGTACTTGCAGCGCCGTGGCAGGGCGGGGGACAGCACGCGCCGGTAAACGACGATCGGCGCGAGCACCACGGCCCGGGCGATTCGCGTGGCGGCTGTCGGGGTAGCCGGTTGGCCCTGTGGCGCCGCGCTGCTCACAAACGCTCCTCGACCGCCATTGTGCCCGGGCGTAGCCCCGCGCGGGCGATCAACTCGGTGAGCGAAGCGGCGATCCCGGCCAGGCCCTCGCGCTCGGCCAGCTCGCGCGCCTGCGGGCGAGCCACGACGACGATGTCCTGTCCGGAGCTCAAATCGGCCTCGGCCTCCGCAAACGCCTCGCGCAACAGCCGCTTCACGCGGTTGCGCTCGACGGCTCCACCGACCTTGCGGGAGACCGACAGGCCCAGCCGCGGTCGCTTGGCCTGAGCATTGGGGAATGTGTAGAGCACGAGATGGCGGTTGGCCGTCGAGCGTCCCTGTCTGTACACACGCTCGAACTCGGCGCTGCGCGAAAGTCGGCCACGGCTGGAGGATCGCGGCTTCATCGCGCGGCGAACCTCAGGTGGAGAGGCGCTTGCGGCCCTTGTCGCGGCGGCGCTTCAGCGTGAGCCGTCCCGCACGCGTGCGCATACGGCCGCGGAACCCATGGGCACGGGCTCGCTTGCGCTTCTTGGGCTGGTAAGTGCGCTTCATAGTCTGGTTCTCCGCTCTCAGCCGTGTTCCTGCTCGATCCGGCGAGGAGTGCTCGCCCAAGTATAGGCCGATGGGCTCCTCGCTGATTTTTCCCGCCAATTGCGGTCAGTCGTCACAATGCCTCCACGGACGTGGGTTATAGTCGCCAGACCGGGTCGTTCGCGGCCCTCCTCGAATAGTTGCCATCACTTTCTCCCGGGAGGAGCGGGTTGACGCTGCCGTGAACGACGAGTTGGAGCACATATGGTCACGCGTACAAGCCGAGCTTGCCGCAGCCGTCGACGAGTCGACCTACCGCATCTGGCTCGATGCGCTCCGCGCCCGCGATCTCTCGGAAGGACGCCTCCTGGTCGAAGCCCCGCCTCAGGCCTGTGGGTGGATCCATGATCGCTTCGGCAGGGTTCTCCAGTCCTGCGCCGCCACCGTCATCGGCCCGGACGTGGTACTCGAGCTCGTAAGCGGCGAGCCTCGCGATAAAGCGGAGACCTGCGACAACCCAACCCAATCGAGCGATGGCGGCTGGCACGAGCAACGGCGTGCGTCCAACCCTCAGAGTGCGGCGGCGGATGTTCATGCAGGCACGCGGGCAGCGGCCGACGGGGGGTTTCGATCCAGCGGACCACTGGGCAATCCAAAGCTCAGCTTCGACCAGTTCGTGATCGGCGACTCAAACCGCTTGGCTCATGCCGCCGCGCTGACGGTCGCCGAGCTACCCGCCCAGGCCTACAACCCCCTGTTCATCTGCGGACCGCCCGGTGTCGGCAAGACGCACCTGCTCAGCTCGATCGCGGGCCTGCTGCTCTCCCACAACCCGGGGCTCGTCGTGCGTTGCACGACCGGGGAGGCCTTCACCAACGAGTTCCTCGGCGCTCTCTCGGGCGGGCGCACCGACGCCTTCAAGACGAGCTTTCGCCAAGTCGATGTGCTGCTCGTCGACGATGTCCAGTTCCTCGAGCGCAAGACCAAGACCGAGGAGGAGTTCTTCCATACCTTCAACGCCCTCTACGACGCCGGCCGGCAGATTGTGCTCAGCTCCGATCGCCCGCCGCAGGATCTCCAAGCTTTGGAGGACCGGCTGCGCGAGCGCTTCGAGGCCGGTCTCGTCGCCGACATCGAACCACCCGAGCTCGCAACCCGGTTGGCGATCCTGCGCAAGCGAGCCCACCACGATCGCATCGAGCTCGCCGATCCGCGGGTCCTCGAGGCGATTGCCGAACGAGTGACGCTCAATGTCCGTGCGCTCGAGGGAGCCCTGATTCGAGTCGTTGCTTTCAGCTCGCTCACCGGACGGCCATTGACCATAGAGCTCGCCACGGAGGTGCTCGACGGCCTCTACCCCGTGAACACCGGACACCGACGTAGAGGTCCCACCTCGGTCGGCGAGATCCAGGCGGCCGCCTGCGAGCACTTCGGACTCTCAACCGCAGAGCTCCTCTCCACCGCCCGCACAGCTCGAATCGCATGGCCACGGCAGGTGGCCATGTATCTGTCCCGTGAGCTGACCGGCGAGTCCCTTCCCTCGATCGGGCGACACTTTGGCGGGCGTGATCACACCACGGTCCTCCACGCATGGCGGCGGACGACTGCGAGAATCGCCGCCGACGCGGACTCACGTGAGGCTGTGGAGAAGCTGTGCGGCCAGCTTGGTTGCGAGCACCGGCAATCACAACCCACACACCCCGACCGACCTTCCTGAGAGACTCCCCAAAATCTATCCACAACCCAATCAACAAGCGCAGCAGAGATTTGTCAGCATGCAAGCCGAGTCCACAACTTCACAGCCCCTACTACCTCCTATCGTTCTCTGAAGGTGTCTTATGAAGCTGTCTCTCTCAGCAGCCGAGCTGCTCAACCAACTGCAAACCGTCACCCGTGTTGCTTCAACCCGAAGTGCTGTTCAAGCGCTGTCCGGTGTGATGATCTCAGCCCAGGAGGGTTCAACCGCGGAGTTGCTCGCGACCGACATGGAGATCGGGCTGCGTGTTCCACTCGACGCTGAGATGGCCAGCCCTGGCAACGCGGTCCTGCCTGCCCGCCTGCTACTCGACGTAGCGCGGTCCCTCCCGGCTGATCAACTGACGCTTGAGCTGCGCGCCGCTGAGCAGGACGTCGAGTTGATCTCCGGCCCCGCCACCTTCCACTTGCGGACGCTTCGTGCCGAGGACTTCCCCACACTTCCAGATCCATCTCCGGATACACGCATCGCACTGCCGGCCGAGGCCTTCGTTGAGACGATCTCGCGCGTTGCCCGCTCCGCCTCCCGCGATGAGACTCGCCCGGTACTCACGGGCATCCTGATGTCAGCCTCCGGACAGGAGCTGCGGATGGTCGCGACCGACTCCTACCGCCTCAGCGTCAAGCAGACCACGCTGCAGGCTCCGCTGGAGGGTAGCCTCGAGGCGAACGTGCCGGCGCGCGCCCTGCAAGAGCTCGCGCGGATCGCGCAGCAGGCCGAGGGTGAGTCCCTCGCTGTCAGCGTCGGTCAGAACCAGGTCGTCTTCGAGCTCGGCGAGATCATCCTCTCCTCGCGCCTGATCGATGGTCAGTTTCCCAACTACCGTCAGCTGCTGCCGGAGTCTGTCGAGCACGAGCTACGCCTTTCGAGCGCCGAGATCACAGGTGTGGCGCGGCGTATCAGCTTGCTCGCCCAGAAGAACGCGCCGCTGCGCCTGAGCTTCCGCGAGGGCGAGCTGACCGTCTCGGCCCAAACCCCAGATGTGGGCGAGGCCTCGGAGACGATCCCCGTGGCCTTCCACGGTGAGCCATTTGAGATCGGCTTCAACCCGGAGTTCCTGCGCGACGGGCTGGAGAGCGTCGAATCAGACGAGCTCGTCCTGAAGCTGATCAGCCCCCTGCGCCCCGGCCTGATCGAGTCCCCCGATTCTGGGGACTTCGTCTACCTGATCATGCCGATCAGGCTGAACGCGTGAGCTAGGACGAGGCCGGTGCGCGTGGTCAGCGTGCAGCTGCGCAACTTCCGCACCTACACTCGCGCTGAAGCTCACCTCGGCGAGGGTCTCACGGTAGTTCATGGCCCCAACGGCGTGGGCAAGTCGAACCTGCTGGAGGCGCTCTACTTCGGCTGTACGGGACGCTCGACACGGACCCGCAATGAGCGTGAGCTGGTGCGCTTCGGCGCTCAGGCCGCTCGCGTGGTGGTGCAACTCGCCGATGGCTCCCATCAACACGAGCTGAGCGTTGGCTTCGAGCCGGGCCAGCCCAAGCGCATGAGCTCAGACGGGGCGCCCGTCGAGCGCCTGATCGACATCGAGACCCGCCCGCTTTTGAGCGTCTTCCTCCCCGACCGGCTTGAGTTGCTCAAGGGCGCCCCAGCCGTGCGTCGCGCCCACCTCGACCAGTTCGTCGCGGCCGTCTGGCCCGCTCGTGGCGCCGACCGCCGCGTCTACTCGCAGGTTCTCTCCCAACGCAACGCGCTTATCGCCGGGATCCGCGCTCACCGCGCTTCGCACGCGAGCATCTCCACCTGGGACCGACAGCTAGCCCGCCACGCGCTGATGCTGCGCGAGCACCGCAGCACCGCGGTTGCCCTCCTCGCCGACACGTTTGCCGAGCGCGCCTCCCAACTCGGCCTCACGGGCACTGCCAACCTCGACTACCGCCCCCGCTCGCGCGCACTCGACGAGGATGAGTTTGTCGCCGAGCTGCAAGCTCGCCTCGCTGGCGACCTCGAGCGAGGCTTCTCAACCCACGGACCGCATCGCGACGAGCTGGCCCTGCTGCGCGACGGCCGTGAGCTGCGTCTTTACGGCTCACAGGGCGAGCAGCGCCTCGCCCTGCTCGCTTTGCTGCTCGCCGAGCGCACGGTGCTCGCCCGCGAACGTTGTCGCACGCCGTTGATGCTGCTCGACGACGTGATGAGCGAGCTCGACTCCGAACGACGCGAGCTGCTTGCCCGGGAGCTCTCCGCAGGTGGGCAGAGCGTGATCGCGACTACCGACCTGGCCCATGTCCCCGGCGCCTGCGCTCCAGAGGTCACGCGCCTGCGAGTGTCTCCGGGCGCGATCCTCCAGGAGGCGTTGGCAGCGTGAGAATCGCTCCACGCCCTCTTTCCACCGCCATTGGAGAGCTCACGGCCACGATTGCGCCGGCAACCACCCTCGCTCGTGTGCAGGAGATCTGGGCGCCGGCAACCGGCGCAGCGATCTCCTCCGCGGCCAGACCCACCGCTGAGCGTGACGGCATTCTCACGGTGACGTGCGCCGCCGCCGTATGGGCCCAGGAGCTCGATTTGATGGCCGTCGAGCTGGTCCAGAGCCTCAACGCGGCGCTCGGTGAGGACGCGATCCGCGAGCTGCGCTGCCGGACCGGTTGAGCCTGCGCCGGGGATGCTTACGGGCCGAGTCTGAACGTGCGCCTCCTCGGTTCCGTGACAGAGGTCTGGATGTATCATGTTTTTATGTCGATTTGCAGGGATTTTTTCCGATTTTGAGCACGAATCCCGGGCCCAGATGTGCTATTGTTCTCTAAACACTTTCCTCGCCCCGGCCCGCGGTCTTCGGACTGGGGATTCCGGGGCGTTCTCACGTCATCGAGGGACAATTGACCCCAGGTACAGGCAGCGACAGCTCTGACAACGGAGGCGCCCGCAAGGGCGGCGTAAACGACCCGTCCATGGGCGGCGCGTCCGCCGACTACGACGCACAGGACATCACCGTACTGGAGGGCTTGGAGGCTGTTCGCAAGCGCCCCGGCATGTACATCGGCTCAACGGGGGTGATGGGGCTCCACCACCTCGTCTACGAGCTCGTGGACAACTCCGTCGACGAGGCGCTGGCCGGCTTCTGCACCGAGGTCTCGGTTGCGATCCACCCAGACAACTCCGTGACGGAGGTCGACAACGGACGTGGGATCCCCGTCGCGATGCACGAGAAAGAGGGTCGCCCAGCGGTTGAGGTCGTGCTCACCGTGCTGCACTCCGGCGGCAAGTTCGGCGACGGCGGCGGCTACAAGGTCTCCGGTGGCCTGCACGGCGTTGGCGTCTCCGTCGTCAACGCGCTGTCTGAGCGCCTGCTCGTGGAGATTCGCCGCGATGGGCACCACTGGTCGCAGGAGTACTCGCGCGGGGCGCCTCAGAACGAGCTGCAGAAGGGCGAGAAGCTGCCTGGTGACGGGGTCACTGGGACCACCGTCACATTTCTCCCGGACGCGGACATCTTCGAGTCGCTCGATTTCGATTTCCACACGCTCGAGGAGCGCCTGCGCGAGACCGCGTTCCTCACGCGCGGTCTGAAGATCTCGATCGCCGACGAGCGTGGCGAGGGCCACTCAGCCGAGTTCCAGTACGAGGGCGGCATCGAGGACTTCGTCTCATATTTGAATGAGAACAAGGACACCGTCCATCGCAAGGTCATCTTCTTTGCCGGAGAGGGGGAGGAAGGCGCCGCCGAGGTCGCGATGCAGTGGAACTCCTCCTATCAAGAGTCGATTCACTCATTCGCCAACAACATCAACACTCGCGAGGGCGGCTCGCACATGTCGGGCTTTCGCTCGGCGCTGACACGCACGCTCAACAAGTACGCGCGCGAGAAGGGCCTGCTGAAGGAGAAAGAGGACAATTTGTCCGGCGAGGACGTCCGCGAGGGGCTTACCGCGGTGATCTCGGTCAAGCTCCGCGACCCCCAGTTCGAGGGCCAGACGAAGACCAAGCTCGGCAACCCGGGCATGGCGGGGTTCGTCGAGTCGATCGTCAACACCGGTCTCGGCGAGTTTCTCGAGGAGAACCCGTCGGAGGCACGCGCGGTGATCATGAAGTCCGTCCAGGCGCAGCGCGCGCGTGAGGCCGCTCGCAAGGCGCGCGACTTGACCAGGCGCAAGTCGGCGCTGGAGAACTCGACGCTCCCTGGCAAGCTCGCCGACTGCTCGGTCAAGGACCCATCGCTGGCCGAGCTGTTCGTGGTCGAGGGCGACTCCGCCGGCGGCTCGGCCAAGCAGGGCCGCGATCGCTCGACGCAGGCGGTGCTGCCGCTGCGCGGCAAGATCCTCAACGTCGAGAAGTCGCGCATCGACAAGGTCCTGCAGAACACCGAGATCCAGGCGCTGATCACCGCGATCGGCACCGGCGTTCGCGACGAGTTCAACATCGAGAATGCTCGCTACCACAAGGTCGTGCTGATGACCGACGCCGACGTCGACGGCGCCCACATCCGAACGCTCGTGCTGACCCTCCTGTTCCGCGAGATGCAGGAGCTGATCGAGGCCGGTTACGTCTACATCGCCAAGCCGCCGCTCTACAAGCTCAAGCAGGGCGCGCGCGAGCGCTACATCGAAAAGGACTCAGAGCTCGAGGAGATCTTGCTCTCGGACAAGTGGGAGAAGCTAGAGGTCTTCGACCGCCACGGCACCCAGTTCAAGCTGACCGAGACCCGCTGGCAGCGCTTCTCCCGGCTGCTCAAACAGTACGAGGGCTGGTCGTCCTCGCTGCGCGCTGTCCATGGCCACGACATGGTGCTGTTCCTGGAGGAGTCCTCGCTGCTCGACGAACAGGTGATGAGTGCTGACGCGGCAATCGAGGTGCTCAAGCGCGCCGATGTCGACGGTGAGACACACGCCACCGAGCTGCTGGTCGAGCAGGACCCCCTCGAGATACGCGTCAAGGCCGTGGAAGCCGCGACCGGCTTCGCCCGCACCCACCGCATCAAGCGCGCTCTGTTCGACTCCCAGGAGTACCGCCAGCTCGCGCGCGTCCACGCCCAGCTGATCGAACTCGCCGGCACGCCCGCGTTCGATGTCCGCCTTGGCGACGCCCGTGAGAGCGCGCCGACCTTCGAGGCGCTCCGCGCAGCCGTGATGACGGTTGCGCAGAAGGGCATCAAACTCCAGCGCTTCAAGGGCCTCGGCGAGATGAACGCCGACCAGCTCGGCGAAACCACGATGGCCCCTTCGACGCGCACGCTGGCGCAGGTCACGCTCGAGGACGCCTTCGCCGCCGACCGCATCTTCTCGATGCTGATGGGCGACCAGGTCGAGCCGCGCAGGGCGTTCATCGAGGACAACGCGCGAGCAGTGGCAAACCTGGACGTATGAGATGAGTTCGAGAACGCCGAGATGCGCCGAGATGCGCTGGCATGAGGGCCCCTGATGGCGACGCCTGAGACCTTGAGCGGCGGCAACGTCGAACCGCGCGCGCTCGAGGAGGAGATGCGCACGGCGTATCTCGACTACGCGATGTCAGTGATCGTCGGCCGCGCCCTGCCGGACGTGCGCGATGGGCTGAAGCCCGTGCATCGCCGCGTGCTGTACGCGATGAACGAGCTCGGTCTCGGGCCCACTCGTTCCTACGCCAAGTGCGCAAAGATCGTCGGTGAGGTGATGGGCAACTATCACCCGCACGGCGACTCCGCGATCTACGACACGCTCGTACGCATGGCCCAGGAGTTCTCGATGCGCAACGAGCTTGTCGACGGACAGGGCAACTTCGGCTCGATCGACGACGACCCGGCCGCCGCCATGCGGTACACCGAGGCAAGGCTGGCGCGGATCGCGACCGAGATGTTGCGCGACCTCGACATGGATACGGTCGACTTCGCGCCCAACTACGACGGTTCGCGACGCGAACCGCTGGTGCTGCCGGCGCGCTTCCCGAACCTGCTCGTCAACGGCTCCTCGGGGATCGCCGTCGGCATGGCGACGAACATCCCGCCGCACAACCTGCGCGAGGTGATCGACGCGACGATCGCCTACATCGACGACCCGGACATGGAGGTCGAGGGTCTGATGCGCCACATCAAGGGCCCGGACTTCCCGACCGGGGGGATCATCCTCGGCCGGGCGGGCATCAAGGATGCCTACGAGACCGGCCGCGGTCGTGTCCGCATTCAGGCGCGGGCGCACATCGAGCCGCTCAAGCAGGGCAAGGAGGCGATCGTCGTCACCGAGCTGCCGTTCATGGTCAAGAAGGGCGGACCTGGTGGGCTGATCGAAAAGATCGCCGAACTCGTGCGCGAAAAGAAGATTCCCGAGATCTCTGACCTCAACGATTACTCGGACAAGCGCGGCATGCGCTTGATGATCGAGCTCAAGCGCGACGCGATCCCCAAGGTCGTGCTCAACAAGCTCTACAAGCACACACCGATGCAGTCCACCTTCGGCGTGAACATGGTCGCACTCGTCGACAACGTCCCGCGCACGCTGAACCTGCGAGCGGTGATCCACAATTATGTGGCCCATCAGCGTGAAGTCATCGTCCGCCGCACCAAGCACGAGCTCTCCGAGAAGGAGGCGCGCGCACACATCCTTGAGGGACTGCTGACGGCGCTCGAGCACCTCGACGCGATCATCGAATTGATCCGCGCCTCCCGCGACCGCGATGCTGCCCGCGAGCAACTGGTCGAGCGCTTCCAGCTCAGCCACATCCAGGCGACGGCGATCCTCGACCTGCGCCTCTCCCAGCTGACCGCGCTCGAGGCCGACGGGATCAAACAAGAGCACGCCGACGTGACCGAGCGGATCGCTGAGCTGCGCGCGATCCTCGGGGATGAGTCACGCGTGCTGGCTGTGATCAAGGAGGAGCTGACAGAGATCCGAGAGCGCTTCGGTGACGAGCGCCGCTCGGAGATCACTCACTCCGAGGACGAGATCGACATCGAGGATCTGATCGCCGATCAGCAGATGGTGATCACGATCACCCAGACCGGCTACATCAAGTCGCTGCCGCTGGCCACCTACCGACAGCAGCAGCGCGGCGGGCGCGGCGTGACCGGGATGGACATGAAGGACGGGGACTTCATCGAGCACCTGTTTGTGTGCTCATCCCACGACTATCTGCTGTTCTTCTCCAACCGCGGCAAGATCTATCGCTCGAAGGTCTACGAGCTGCCCGAGGCACAGCGCACCGCGAAGGGGCGCGCGCTCGTAAACATCCTGCCGCTGCGCGAGGGCGAGCGGATCCAGGCGGTGCTCTCGACTCGCGATTTCACCGAGACGAAGTACCTCGTGTTCGCCACGCAGGGCGGCACAGTCAAGAAGACGGAGCTGCTCGCCTACAACACCCCGATGAAAGCCGACGGCATCATCGCGATCAACATCCGCGACGAGGACGAACTACTAGCCGTCCGTGCGATCGACCCCGAGGACGAGGTGATCATGACCTCACGCGCCGGCCTGACCGTGCGTTTCGCCGAGGCCGACGCGCGCTCGATGGGCCGCGACACCACCGGCGTGCGCGGGATGGACGTCGGTAAGGACGGACGCGTGATCGCGATGGACGTCGCCCGCGACGACATGGATTTACTCGTGGTCACCGAGAACGGCTATGGCAAGCGCACCCAGATCAGCCAGTACCGCAAGACCAACCGCGGCGCCAAAGGCGTCAAGACGATCAAGCTGACCGAGAAAAAGGGCGGCCTCGCCGGTGCGCTGGTCGTGCGCGAGCACCAGGAGCTGGTGTTCATCTCAGTCGGCGGGATGGTCCAGCGGACGGCCGCCGGCGGCATCTCCCAGCAGGGTCGCTCGGCGACCGGGGTGCGCGTGATGAACCTCAAGGAGGACGACGTGGTCTCGGCGATCGCGCTCGTCGTCGACGACGAGGCCGTCGAGCCGGGCGAGTTGCCGGCGGACGGCGCGGCGCCCGCGAACGGCGTCACGTCCGACGTCGAGGCGTCTGCCACACAGGCCGGCAATCTTGACGACGCCGACAGCGACGCCGGCGACGCATCCGAGGACCGATAGCGACGACGGTAGCGACTTGCTCGGTGTCACCTCCGTCCGCTACTCTGGCCAGACCAGAGAAAGGAGGTGGTCCGTACGTTAGTTGACAGTCTTTGCGGGACCCTGGAGGTGACCGGCCGCTAGGTCGGAGGCTGGACCGCTTAGCGGAATCCAACCCGGGACACCCCGAGACGACCGCCGGTTCTGGTCCCTCCGGCAGCCACTTTCAAGCCGTCTCGGTCTTTCCAGTCAGCGTTGCATGCGAGGGGCGTCCCGCCGAGGGCGCCCCTCGCTTTTAAGCCGCCTGCGGCAAGTACGCCAGCCACGCTGCGGGAATTGTCGGGCTGGCGACGTGGATGAAGATCTCCGCGCGCGGGGTGTGCGGGGTGTGCCGTGGGTGCATTCCCGCCTGCTTGGGCAGCCGGTCCCCCTTGCGGCGGTTGCAGGGGGCGCAGGAGGCGACGATATTCTCCCAGCTGGAGGTCCCACCCTTCGAGCGGGGGATCACGTGATCCACCGTGAGGTTCGAGTGCGAGCCGCAGTACTGGCAGGTCCAGCCATCCCGGGCAAATACGGCCCTGCGGGTGATCTTGCGCCGGTGGGCATCACGGGGGACGTGGACGTAGCTGACCAGTCTGATCACGACCGGCCGTGCGAGCGTCGCGTTCTCGGAGTGCAGCTCCCAGCCGCCTCGCTCCAGCAGCTCGGCCTTGTCCTTCAGCAGCAGCACGACGGCACGGCGGACCGAGCACACGTTGATCGGCTCGAACGTCGCGTTGAGAACGAGCACCCGGCCACTGTCAGGCCCGCGTCGCCGGTGATCAGTTGACGACACGGACCGAAGTGATACGGGTGGAACGGTGGTATCCACTGCGGGCGGAGTGTATCGATGACTCGTCCGCCCCAGGCCCTCACGCCGCCGGATAGGACCCGAGCACACGCACCTCCTCGCACATCTCGCGCACGCCGGCGACGGCATCGCTCACGCTCCGCTCGGCCTCCACGCCACCTTCGAGGTCCACGAAGAACATATAGTGCCCGAGGCGTTCGCGCCGTGGCCGGGACTCGATCTTGGTGAGGTTGATCTCGCGGCGAGCGAACTCGTCCAGGCAGCGCACCAGCCAGCCGGGACTATCCGCGCCGGGACCCCAGAACACCAGTGATGTCTTCCGCCGCCGCTCGCCGCCGTCACTGCCGTCGTGGACTCTATGCAGCGGCGCCGGCGTAGGCGCTCCCTCCCCCGGTCGCGCCAGCCACACGAAGCGCGTCTCGTTGTCGTCCCGGTCCTGCACGCCTACGCGCAGGAGAGTCCCCCCGTAGATCTCAGCCGCGAGCCTCGTGCCCAGCGCCGCGCGCCCGGGCCGGGCATCCTCGACCACCTCTCGCACGGCCTCGGCGGTCGAGCTGGCGGGAAGAACCCGTGCGTGGGCGAGCTCGCCGCGCAGGAACCGCACACACTGCCCCGGAACCTGCGGGTGGGTGAGGACCGTGTCGATCTCGCTCAACTCGAGCGCCCGGGCGGCGATCAGCGAATGGCTGACGGTGAGTAACGTCTCGCCCACGATCTGGATCTCGCCGGCCTCGTCGGCGAGCAGGTCGAGCGTGACGCTGATCGAGCCGTCGAGCGAGTTCTCGATCGGCACGACCGCTCCCTCCAGATCTCCCTCGCGGAGCGCCACGACCGTGTCGTAGATGCTTGCGTGCGGGACCGGTTGCACGGACTCCGGGGCGGCGCCGGAGAGCAGCGCCTCCTCGCTGAAAGTCCCCTCGGGACCGAGATAGCCGACCTTGGATATCACCCGCCGAGCACCTCGTGATTCTCCGTCGGCGGCATAGGGGACGTGGACCGCCGAAGGTCGCCGGATGGTCCCTCAGACCCCATCATCGCGCGCCGGCGGGGCAAGCGCCAGGCGCACCGCCTCGGCCTCCTCGGGCGAGAGCTCCAGCTCGCCCTGTCCCCCGTACAGGAGCTTTGCGTATACGCGCGCCTGGTCGCGGTGATGGATGCAGGAGAGCACGATCCCCGACCGCTCGTCGTCGAGCAGCGCGATCGACATCGACTGCTGACCGGAGAGCTCGTTGTAGGCGTCGTAGCGCACCAGCGCCCGGTGGGCGATCGCTCCCCGCAGCGCGAGCTCGGTCCCAGCGAGACGCCCATCCAGACGCACGGCGACATCCTCGACGTACCCTTGCAATCCCTCGAACGCCTCCTGCATCGCGGCGGCGTGGTCCACCAGGTCGCGCTGACCTTGCTTGCCGAGGACCACACGCTGGGCGCGGCGTACGCGGCGCATCCCGACGGCCAGCGCCAAGCACCACAGCAACGCAACCACAGCAACGGCACCGGCGGCGAGCGCGACGATGCCCTGGGTGTCGGTCAGCGTGCTCGCCATCGGCACAACTTAGCCGCTGGCGGTGCCGGTGCGCTCGTCCCTCGCATCGGCTTTCCTCGCAGGACCTGACAACGGCGCCGGTCTATTCGAAGATCCCCAAGAAGGTGCCCTTCGTTCCTTCGTGGTTGGTTTCGCCGGGCACCGGTTCGATCTGGACTTCGATCTTCGAGGCCACGTTGGGTGGAATCCCGGAGACGGGGATTTCGGCGTTGACGGTCTTTTTGGGTTCGGTCGTGTCGATCACGTGGGAGGCCTTCAGCTGTTTACCTCCCGCCGTCACGTTGAGGTCGACCTTCACGTCGGTCTAGGGGAATTCGCCGTCGTTTTCGACCATCACAGTGAAGGTCGGGCTGCTCCCGCCGCTGATGTGGTTGAGCGCCGGTTCCGCTTCGAGCGCCTTGGTTCCCACGCTCACTCCCTTGAGCACGCTGCCGTGGTGGCCCGCAGCGACCCCGCCGCTCGCGGAGCTGCCGGCCGGCTGTCCGGTGAGGCGCGCGTAGACGGTCGTCGGTTCGAGCCAGCCGATGTTTGCCAGGAAGCGGCTGGACGCCGTGCTCTGTCCCTGGATGCCGTTGGATGCGAGCGTCTGCTGGATCAGCGGCGCAACGCGCTGGGAGTAGATCACGTCGGAGGCGAGGAAGATCTCCATGTCCCCCGCGATCAGCGTGCTCGCCTGCTTGGCCTGCCCACCGAGCGCGGTGCGCACGAGGCTCGCGACCTTGGCGACCCCTTCGGCACGAAAGTCGAGCGCCAGCAGCAGGTCGCGCTGGGCGCCGGTCATCGTGCCCGGCACGCTCAGGCCCTTGGCGGCGGACGCCTGGCTCTGGGCCTGGATGTGCAGTTGGTTGAGCTGGTTCTCCACGTCGAGCGCCGACTTCGAGTTGGCATCGGCGAGTTCCGAGAAGAACGGCTTGGAGACCTGCTGTTCGGATTCCTGCGCGATCCGGCTCACATTGCGGTTGTAGGTTTCCAGCGATTGCTTCTGCTGACTTTTTAGGCAGCCGTTGACGACCAGCACGATCACGATCAGCAGCACCACGCCGATGCCGGCCGCCACGCGCCGGCGTACCATCAGCGTGTGCTGGTCGAGCCCGTGCGGGTCCGCGCCATGCTGGGCACGGCGGGGCTGTGGACGCTGCGGCGGGCGTGGTGCTCGAGCCTGCGGCCGGGATGCTGTCTCCTCGCCATCGTCGAAAAACGACAAAAGCCAATCACTCCTTTACAGAGGCTGTCGAAGTGGCCCAGTATGACTGGCCTCCACCCGGCTCGTAATCCTGCAACTTCTCGCTCACGGCTCTTTTTCCTGCCCGGCGGGGGCAGGTAGTGGGCCTGTGGGCGGCGAAGGCAGGAGGCGGTGGACTCGCTCGACACCCTCGTCCACGCCCAACCCGACCCGGATCCAGGCGATTCTGAGACGCATCCGTCCGCCACTGCGCCGACCTCGAGATTCGCGCGGCTTGCTCCCCGGCGCGTCACCGAGCGCGATGGGGCGGTGGAGGAGACGTTGGTGCTCGGCCGCTACCGGCTGCTCGAACGTCTCGGCGCGGGCGGCTTCGGGGTGGTGTGGCGCGCCCACGACCAGCTGCTGCACCGCGAGGTGGCGGTCAAGCGGATCTCGCTCGGGGCGGGTGGAGATCCGATCGACAGTGAGCGCGCAAGCCGTGAGGCGCTCGCCGGCGCGCGTCTGGCGCACCCGGCGATCGTCGTCCTGCACGAGGCCTGCGCCGCGGAGGACGCCTTCTACCTGATCTCCGAGCTGATCCACGGCGACACCCTCGCGCAGCTAATCGCCGCCGACGTGCTCACCGACGAGGAACTGCTCGAGATCGGCCTCGCGCTCGCCGAGGCGCTCGCCCACGCCCACGCCCGCGGCGTGATCCACCGCGACGTCAAGCCCCAGAACGTGCTCGTTCCCCACGAGCCGGACGAGCGCGGCGGCGTGGCCAAGCTAGCCGACTTCGGCGGCGCGCGGCTGACGGGCGAAGACGCGCTCACGCGCACCGGCGACGTGCTCGGCACGCTTGCGTATATGGCGCCGGAGCAGAGCGAGGGGCACGAGGCCGGCGAGCCCGCCGATCTGTACGCACTGGCGCTCGTCCTGTACGAGGGACTCTCGGGCGTGAACCCCGTGCGCGGGTCGACGCCGGCCGCGACGGCGCGGCGCATCGGCAGCCGACTCGAGCCGCTGGAGCGTCGTCGCGTTGATCTGCCGCGATCGCTCACCCGCGCGATCGACCTCGCGCTTCTCCCTGAGCCCGCGCAGCGGGGGGAGCTCGAGGACCTGCACTTGGCGCTCGAGGAGGCGCTCGTGCGCGGCCTGAAGCGCCCGCGCCGTGGCGCCCGATGTCGCGGGCTCCCGGCAGCGCCGCTGCGCGGAGCTACCTCGCATCCCGACGCGGGTCTGCGCGGAGACGGCGAGCTCGATCATGAGCCGGCTCGGCGCAGCGCCCACCCGCAAAGCGTCGTCCAGCTCCCCCCAGCCTGGGCCGATCGGGATCCGATGCAGGAGGAGGAGTCTCCATCGACGCCGTCGCGTCGCCTCGCGTTGCCGCGCACGGTGTGGCTGGGGTGTGCGCTCGCGGCGATCGGCTGGCTCCTTGCGACGGACCGTCCCGGCGCTGCGCTACTGCTGTTGGCCGCCGCCGCTCCACTGGTCCTGCTGCCACGCCGCTCGGGGCTCGGCTGGCTCACGGCCGCACTGGCGCCGGCGCTCGGCGCGGTGGGCCTGGCGGGCGCGTTCCCCGCGCTCGCCGGCCAACGCGCGCGTCTGGTCGAGCGCGCCGCGCTCGCCGCGCTCGGCTACTGGTGGCTGATCCTCGCCGAGCCGTTGCTGGAGGAGCGCCTGTGGCTGGGCGTCCACGCAGGTACGCCCGCGCGGGCGGTGTGGGAGGGATCGCTAAGCAGCGCCGCCACGCACGTGGTCGGCCCCAGCCTGGGCCTCGGCGTGCTGTACGGGGCGGCCGTCTGGGCCCTGGCTGCGGTTCTGCTGCCGTGGGTGGTGCGCGGACGCAGCGCCGTGCTCGACGTGGTGGCCGCGAGCGCATGGTCGGTGGCCCTGCTGCTCGCCTGCGCACCCCACTACGCTGGATACACGGTGTTCGTCGTGTCCGCGACTCCGCGCGGCGCGGTCATCGGCTCGATCCTCGGCGGCGCGCTTGCGGTGGCCGCTCGCGCGTTGCGCGGCCCCGTCTGAGGACGGTTTCAGGACACGCTCTGCGCCGCAATCCCCCCGGCACCGTACGCTCCCATCGAGGTGGGTCCTTAAAGTGGGCAGTGCCGGCCCGCGGACAAACCCAGTCCACCCCTGTGATGAACCCGCTGAAGAGCCTTGAGACCACGATTGCCAGCCTCGTCGAAGGCGGCTTCGGACGCCTGTTCCGCACTGAGGTGCGCCCGATGGAGCTCGCGCGCAAGCTCGCGCGCGAGATGGACGAGCACCGCACCGCCTCGGTCTCGCGGGTCTACGCGCCGAACGAGTACTCGGTGTGGCTATCGCCGGAGGACCGAGCGCGCTACGACGGAGTCGAGCACGAGGTGATCGACGAGCTGTGCGGCTACCTGCTCGAGCACGCCCGCCGTGAGGAGCTGATTCTCGCGTCGCCGCCGTTGATCAGCTTCCACACCGACGAAGACTTGGCGCTCGGCGAATTCGGTATCCAGGCACGGCTGGTGCGCCCGCCCGAGCCGCGCGAGGAGCCGGTCTCGCCACCGGCGGACCCATTCGACCTCCACGCGCCCGACGAACACGGGCAGACGATGATCTACAGCACCTCGGCGCGTACTAGGGAGCCGCTCGAGGAAGCCCAGACGCGCCGTGCTGCTCGCGCGCTGCTCGCGGTCGGCGGTCGGCGCCTGATTGTCCCTCCCGGAGGCGGCACGATCGGGCGCAGTCGTGAATGCGACATCGTCCTCGACGATGCCGGCGCATCCCGCCGGCACGCCGAGATTCGTCCCGACCCCGCAGGTTGGGCGCTCCGTGACCTCGCCTCGACCAATGGGGTGCGCGTGAACGGCCGCGCGATCCACGGCGTGCAGCCGCTGCGCCAGGGAGACCGTGTCGAGATCGGCTCGACCGAGATCGTCTTCGAGCTCGGATGACCACGCTCGCACCCGTATCGGTGGCACTGAAGTTCGGCTTCCTCGCCGTCCTCTACATGTTCCTGTTGTGGGTGGCGCGCAGCGCGCTGAAGGACCTGCGTGGCGCGGGCCGTGGAGGGTTGGGCGGGGTTCCTATTGAAGGCGAGGCGATCCCGGCCGACGCGACGGGGCTGTACTCGGCCTCAATGCTCGGCAGCGCCGACGTCGCCCACCGCGCCCCGAAGCTGGTCGTCGAGCGCGCACCCGGACACGACCCGGGGATGATCTACGACCTCGACGGAGACATCGTGCTCGGGCGCGGCGATCGCGCCGAGATCCGCCTTGAGGACCCGTTTGCCTCCTCGCGGCACGCTCGCGTGTACGAGCAGGGCAACATAGTGGTCATCGAGGATCTCGGCTCAACCAACGGTACCTACCTCAACGAGGAGCTGCTGGAGACACCCAGGCCGTTGCACCCGGGCGACCGTGTGCGCATCGGCGACAGCGAGTTCGCGTTTGAGGTGGACTGATGCTCCGTGTAGCCGAGCAATATGTAGGGACCGACACTGGGCGTCAGCGCCGTGCGAACGAGGATTCGATGCTCGCACGCTCGCCGCTGTTCGTGGTGGCAGACGGCATGGGCGGGGCACAGGCTGGAGAGGTCGCCTCGCGGCTCGCGATCGAGTCCTTCCAGGATGGCCTCGATGACACGACGGACGCCGAGGCCGCCCTCGCCGCGTGCGCCCACGCGGCGAACGTCAGCATCCACGAGCGCTCCCAGGCGAGCGCCGAGCACGCGGGTATGGGCACGACCCTCACCGCCGTGTACGTGGGTACCGAGGAGGTGGCGATCGCACACGTGGGCGACAGCCGCGCCTACTGTCTCCGCGACGGGAAGCTGCTGCGCCTGACCGACGATCATTCGCTCGTCGATGAGCTCATACGCCAGGGCAAGCTCACGCCCGAGGAGGCCGTCGAGCATCCTCAGCGCTCGGTCATCACGCGCGCGCTGGGCCCGGAGCCGGAGGTCGAGATCGACACCCGCTCCTACCGGGCTCGCGACGGCGATGTGTATCTGCTGTGCAGCGACGGTCTCACGACGATGGTCCCAGACACGCTCCTCGCTGAGATCCTGCTTGCCCACCGGCAGCTGCGCGACGCCGGCGAGGCGCTGATCGCGGCGGCGAACGAGGCGGGCGGGCGGGACAACATCACGGTTGTGTTGCTGCGTGTCGAGGAGGTTGCAATGGTCGCCGTCACCCCGCTCGGAGATGACCCGGCCACGTTGACCGGCATTCCGGCGGTGGGAGCGAACGGGTCTAAAGCGACGCCCCTCACCCGGACCGGCGAGGAGGCTGGAAGTTTTTCCGGTACCCACCCGTCCGAGCCGCCTGAGCTGTCTCCGCCACTGCATCCCCAGAGCACGGACAGCCCAACCTACGCCGATAATCCAACCCACTGGGATGATCCGGTGCCCGCCCCTCCCCGCGTCATCCCACGCACGCCACGCCGTCCGCCCCTGGGCGCGCCGCCAGGCGCTCATAGGAGGCGCCGTCTGCGGCGCGCCGGCGTGGCCGGAATCGTGCTCGGGGTTCTGGCTCTGCTCGCCGCGGGCGCATATGTGGGCGCGCAGTCTGTCTACTTCATCGGCACGAACAGCCGCGGGCTGGTGACGCTGTTCAGCGGCTTTCCATATGAATTGCCCGGCGGCGTGAAGCTCTACAGCAAAGATTTCGTCACTGGGGTGAGCGCCTCGACACTGAGCGCCCGGCGGCGACGGACCCTACTCGATCATTCGCTGCGCTCAGAAGGCGACGCGACAGAACTGGTGCGCAGTCTCGAACGGGGCGAGCTCGAATGAGGCTGAGGGCCCTAACGCGATGAACCGGCCAATCGTTCGTCTGTACGGACTCGTCGTCCTGCTGTTCGCGCTGCTGATCGCGTTCACCTCACGCTGGACGATTTTCGAAGCCTCCTCGCTGCGCAGCAACCCGCTCAACGCGCGCGCGTTGCTCGAGCAGGAACGCATCGCCCGCGGGCCGATCCTCGCCGTGGACGGCACCGTGCTTGCGCGCAGCGTGCGTGGCTCCGAAGGGACCTACGAACGTACCTATCCGAGGGGTGAAGAGTTTGCCAACGCGATCGGTTACTCGTACACCGATCTGCGCCAAACGGGGCTGGAGCGCTTCCGCAACACCGTGCTGAACGGTCAGACCGGCACGAACCTGCAGACGATCCTCAACCAGCTCCAGGGCAAGCGCCCGCAGGGCGACGAAGTCATCACCGCGCTCGATCCGCAGGCCCAGCAGAAGGCGATCACGGCGTTGGGGGAACACCAGGGCGCGGTGGTCGCACTCGACCCGCGTGACGGAGCGGTGAAGGTAATGGTCTCGACGCCGAGTTATAACCCCAACAGGCTGCCCTCGCCGGGTGTGTATAAAAAGCTCACGAAAGACACGCAGGGCAATCCGCTGGTCAACCGCGCCGTTCAGTTCGGCTATGCCCCGGGCTCGACCTTCAAGGTGGTGACGGCCACCGCGGCGATCGACACGGGGCAGTTCACCCCGCAGTCGACGCTGAGCGGACGCAACGATGTGCCGGTCTCCGGCGTGCCGCTGGGAAATGACGATAGCGAGAGCTACGGACAGATCACCCTCACCGAAGCGCTGACGAAATCGGTCAACACCGTGTGGGCGCAGGTTGCCGTGAAGCTGGGTAAGCGGACGATGGCGCGCTACATGAACCGCTTTGGCTTCGACCGCAAGCCCGAGCTCGACTACCCGGCCGAAGAAATGTCCGCCAGCGGCGAGTATCTCGGCGAAAGGATCCTGCCGCCCACGAGCCCGCGCGTGGATGTCGGTCGGATGGGAATCGGGCAGGACAAACTTGCGGTGGTCCCGCTGCAGATGGCGGAGGTGGCCGCTGCCGTGGCTAACCACGGCAGGCTGATGGCGCCGCATCTGACCGAACGGATCGTCGATCCCGAAGGGCGCACCGTGCAGCAGATCTCCCCCCGCGTGCAGTCGATCGTGATGAAGCCCTCGACCGCGTCTGCGGTGACGGGCATGATGGAGGCGGTAGTCAATGAAGGCACAGGCACGGAGGCGCAGATTCCCGGGGTACAGGTCGCGGGCAAGACCGGTACCGCCGAGACGCAGATCGGTACAGCGATCAACAATGTCTGGTTCATCGCGTTTGCGCCCGCCTCCAACCCGCGCGTAGCGATCGCCGTGACCCTCGAACACGCTCCGGGACAGGGCGCCGCCTTCGCGGCGCCGGTCGCCAGGGAAGTGATGGAAGTGCTGCTCCATGATTGAGCCTGAGACGATCATCGATGGGCGCTATCGGGTGCTCTCGCGACTGGGCTCGGGGGGAATGGCTGACGTGTACCTCGCCGAGGACCAGCTGCTCGGCCGCCAGCTCGCGGTGAAGGTGCTGCACCATCACTTCGCCGAAGACCAGGAGTTCGTCGAGCGCTTCCGCCGCGAGGCATCGAGTGCCGCCGGGCTCTCGCACCCGAACATTGTCGCGATCTTCGACCGAGGCGAGTGGAACGGGACCTACTACATCGCGATGGAGTATGTCGCCGGGCGCTCGCTGAAGACGGTCGTGCGCGAGCAGGGAGCACTCGACCCGGCCGCTCCGATCGACATCGTCACGCAGATCCTGCGCGCCGCGCGTTTTGCGCACAAGCGTGGCGTCATCCACCGCGATCTGAAGCCCCACAACGTGATCCTCGACGAGGAGGGCCGCGCGCGCGTGACGGACTTTGGGATCGCCAAGGCGGGCGCCTCGGACATGACGCTGACGGGGTCGATCATGGGCACCGCCCAGTACCTCTCACCCGAGCAGGCCCAGGGGCTCACGGTCAGCGGGCGCTCTGACCTGTATGCAGTGGGGATCATCCTGTACGAGCTGCTGACCGGGTCGGTTCCGTTCGACGGCGAGACCGCGGTGGCGATCGCGTTCAAGCAGGTCTCGGCCGAACCGCGAGCGCCAAGCGAGCGCCAGCCGGGCGTGCCACCCGCGCTGGATGCGGTCGTGTTGCGTGCCCTCGCCAAGGACCCGGCGCAGCGCTTCGCCGACGCCGAGGAGTTCATCGCCGCCCTGCAGCAGGCACGCCTGGCGCTGCCAATTAGCGCGGGCACGGCGTTCGCCGGCGCCATCGCTGGCACTGCGCTCGCCACCGAGGAGCCATATGCCGTGCCTCCGGCCACGGGCGGCGTGGCGGGTGCCTCGTTCCCGGAGTCGGGCGCGCTGCTGCTGCCGCCGGCAGGTGGCCTGAGCGATGAGAACGGTCGTCCGCCCGAGGATGCAGACGCGGGCCGGCGCTGGCTGCTGTGGGGGAGTGGGCTGCTGCTGATCGCCGCGCTGGTCGTGCTAGGCCTGCTGGTGGCGTCCTCCGGGGGCAAGGTCAAGACGCCGAACGTCGTCGGCCAGACCGAAGCGGTGGCGCTAGCGCGGCTGAGGACCGCGAACCTGGATCCGGTCGCCGCGAGCACCGCGAGCGCCACGGTTCCCAGCGGCGTGGTAGTCAGCCAGACGCCGTCGAGCGGCAGCGAAGTGAGGAAGGGAGCTCGCGTGAGCATCCTGGTCTCCGCCGGCCCCGGCACCGCCGCGCTGCCGGCCGTGGAAGGACTCACCGCCGCCTCGGCGGAGAGCAAGCTGCGCAAGGCCGGCTTCAAGCCGACGACACAGGAACAATCGAGCTCGAAGGTCGCGCAGGGGCATGTGGTTTCGACCGACCCCTCCGCGGGGATCGTCGTGCAGGTCGGCAGCCCCGTCACCGTGTTCGTCTCGAGCGGACCCGCCCAGGTGCATGTGCCGGACCTGACGGGCCAAACGCAGAAAGCTGCCGAAGCGGCTCTCGCAACCGTGGGCTTGACGGTCGGCACAATTACCCCCCAGGTCTCCTCCAGTCAGACGCCGGAAACGGTGCTCTCGCAGTCACCGGCCCCGTCCGCGACATTGCCCGCTGGGGGGAAGGTGAACCTGGTGGTCGCGCAGGCCCCGAGGGAAGCGGCCGTTCCGCACGTCGAAGGCAAGACCGAAGTGGCCGCCACGACCGCGCTCGAAAAGGCGGGCTTCACGGTCAAGACGGTGACGGAACCGACGGGCGAAGCGATCAAAGTTGGGCACGTCCTGATGCAGACACCGCCTGCCGGCAGCCAGGCGAAAAAGGGCGCGACAGTGACGATCACGATCGGTAAGGCCACCGAAACGACGCCGATCACGCCGACAACCACCACGACAACACCCACTACCACCACCCCCACCACCACGACATCCGCGGCCACCCCGACCCCCTCTCCGGCCCAGTGAGCACCGGGGCACGGCTGCGAGTGGCGGTGCTCGCCGGGGGGCGCTCGGCCGAGCACGAGGTGTCGCTGTCCTCCGGGCGCGCGGTGCACGAGGGCCTGCAGAGCGCCGGCCACGAGGTGCTGTGGGTGCAGATCGAACGCGACGGCGGGTGGCGTCATGAAGATCGCCTACTGAGCGTGTGTCCGGGAGAGGGGCTGCTCGGCGCCGACGTCGTGTTCGGAGCGCTGCATGGTCCGTTCGGGGAGGACGGCACCGTGCAGGGGATGCTCGAGACGCTCGATGTGGCGTATGTCGGGGCTGGGGTGGCGGCGTCGGCGCTGTGCATGGACAAGGTGCTGTTCAAGCAGCTGATGCAGACGGTGGGCGTGGACCAGGTCGAGCACGTGGGCGTGCGCGAGCGGCGCTGGCGCACGACGCCCGAAGAGGTGCTCGCCGAGGTCGCGGAGCTGGGGCTGCCGGTGTTTGTCAAGCCGGCGCACCTGGGCTCGTCGGTGGGCATCGTGAAGGTGATCGTGGCGGAGGAGCTAACGGACGCGCTCGACCAGGCATTTGAGCACGATCCGCTGGTGATCGTCGAGGCGCAGGCCCAGGGTGTCGAGGTCGAGTGCGGTGTGCTCGGCCTACCTCTCGGTAAACCCGCCGACGGGCCTGCGACCAACGGTCCCGATGCCGACACGGGCGCCCCTCGCGCGGCCTTTGCGAGTGAGCCGGGAGAGATCGTTTTCAAGGGCGATTGGTACGACTACACCGCGAAGTACACGCCCGGCGGCATGGAACTGAGGTTGCCCGCGCGGATTACCGAGGGCGCGCGAAAGCGGGTGAAGGAGCTCGCGGTGGAGGCGTTCGAACATGCCGGCTGCGAGGGCTTGGCACGGGTGGACTTCTTCGTTAACGGCGAAAGAGTGCTGGTAAACGAGCTGAACACGATGCCCGGCTTCACGCCGATGAGCGTGTACGCGAAGTTGATGGGCGCCTCCGGGATCGCCTACCCGGAACTGTTGAACCAACTCTGTCGGCTGGCGATCGAGCGCCATGAGCAGCGCCCACTCAGCTGAACAGGGTGAGCTCGGCGATCGAGGCGAACTCCATGCTGGGCGGCAGCTTGGTGATCCAGACGAGGTAGTAGCGATAGCGCGCTCCGGCGAGCGCGAGCTGAATGTGGGCGCCGCCCAGGACGTCGGGGTCTTCCCCGACCGGGCCCTGCCAGCCCCGCGCGGTGAGCGGCGTCGAGTCGCCGTAGGGCAGGGAGAGGTCAATGTGGTTGGCAACGTAGATCTGCGCGGCAAAGCCGGGGGTGGGCGTCTGGATTTCGACCTCTCTGCCGCCCACATTCGGGGCGGCGTCGATGTACAGGCCGACGCCTACGCCGCCGGCCTTCTTGAGCGTGCCGTCGTAGTAATGCTCGGTGCTCCAGCTGGTGTTCGGATCGCCGTCGACAGCGTTCTGGTCGTCTTCGCGATTTTCGGGGCCGGTGCCGAATGGGTTGTAGTCATGGGCCGCCGTCTGCGCCAGTGGCACCGCGGTCAGCCCGGGCCTTGCGAGCACGTCCGGCGTGACGCCGCGGTGGGTTCCGTTCAGGGCAAGGACCAGCCCCAGCGCGACGAGCACCGCGAGCAGCGCGAGCGAGACGATCCAGCGTACGGGGTGGCGCATGCGCCACGGCAGCCGCCGGCGGGTGCTACCGGGAAGGGTGCGCAGCACGGTCGTGACCTCACCGGTCGCCTGCCCTGTGCGGGAGGCCTCGATCGCGAGTGCCTCCTCGAGATCGGCGACCATGGTCGCGGCGTCGGGGTAGCGCTGGGCCAGGTCTTTGGCGGTCGCGCGATCGACGACAGAGGCGGTCGCGGCGGAGACCTCGCTCCGCGCGAGTTGCACGTCGGGCACGTCCTCGCGTACGTGCTTCATCGCCACGGCGACCGGGGTCTCGCCGGTGAATGGGACGACGCCGGTGAGCATCTCGTAGAAGACGATCCCGAGCGAGTAGAGGTCGGACTGGCCCGTGACAGACTGCCCGAGCGCCTGCTCGGGGGAGACGTAGTCAGTCGTGCCGAGCACGCGTCCGTCCATCGTGAGACCAACCTCAGAGAGCGTGCGGGCGATTCCGAAGTCGGTGATCTTGGCACTGCCTTCGATTCCGATCAGAACGTTCTGGGGCTTGACGTCGCGGTGCACGATCAGGCCCTCGTGGGCGGCGCCGAGCGCACGAGCGAGCTCGACTGCGTAAGCGATTGCGCGGGGGATCTCGAGCGGGCCTTCGCGGCGGATCAAGGCCTTGAGCGTCTCGCCTTCGACGTACTCGAGCACGATATAAGGAGTCCCCGCCCCAGCTCCAAGCTCCCCCGATCCCGTCCCTGCGCCGTCCTCACCCACGTGATCGAATGCGCCCTCCGGCGATGGCTCCTCACCCGCGTCGATCACCGTCACGATGTGGGGGTGGCTGAGCCGCGCGACCGACCGCGCCTCGCGGCGAAAGCGCTCCAGCTGGGCGGAGTCAGAGGCGATCTCGCGGTGCATCAGCTTGATCGCGACCGGGCGCTCGAGCACCGTGTCGAAAGCGCGATACACCGTCGACATCCCGCCGCGCCCGATCTGGGCGTCGAGGCGGTAGCGTCCACCGAGCAGGGTCCCGAGCATCGTCATGCGCCCCTATTGTGCGCTGGACGCAGGCGGCGTGTGCGCGTTGCACGCAGGGGGCCGTTTGGAGAGGACATTTTTATTGATTTTGTGCGATCGCAGTTGAGTAACAGCGCCGGCGGCTGTGATGTGGTCGGGGTCACATCGGGCGCGGGAGGCGTGCGCTGTTGGACAACGAGCGTCGACGACGAATTACGAGCGACGCGAGCAGGCCGCGGTAGAGCGCATAGGGCAGGAGAGCCGGCGCGGGCTGCGCGTGTCGGGCACGCCTGAGCAGCCGGGTTGCCGTGAGCGTCGACAGGAAGGACGCGCCGCCGCCGAGGAGCAGTGCACGGCCGCCGGAGATCGGTGTTCCGCCCGCCGCGCCGTCCTGGAGCAGGCGCACGGTCTTGAGCGCGCCGGCGCCGAGGATCACGGGGAGGCCGGTGCGACGAGCGAGCGTATGGGAGTCGGAGCGGCTGAATCCGCGCGCTCGCGCCGCGGTGAGCACGGCGCCGCTGCGCGAGACACCGGGGATGAGCGCGAGGGTTTGGGCCAGGCCGAGCAGCAGGCCGTCGAGCGCACTCGCCTGCTCAAGCGTGCGTGTCCCGGCCGGGATGCGAGCGTCGGCGAGCGCCATCGCCGCACCGCCGAGGAGCAGACCGGCGACGATAGTGGAGGGTCCGCTGAGACGGCGCTGGAGAGGTTGCTCAAAGGTGTAGCCGACCACGGCCGGCGGTATGAAAGAGAGCACGACGAGCAGCGCTTGGCGGGCGGAAAAGTCCGCCGGTGCCGTGGCTGAGCCTGGGAGCCTGGACGCCGGATGATCCGAGCCCGTCCGTCCCGGGCGGAGCGGAGCGAGTCGTCGTAGAACCCTGCCGAGAGCGGGATGAGACTCGACCGAGCGGAGATCGACGAGCAGCGCCGCGGCGGTCCCCGCGTGGAGCGCCACCTCGAAGGACTTGCGCAGCTCCGGGTCGAGCTCGCCGTAGGGCCAGCCGGCAAGGTACGGGATCAGGATCGTATGGGCCGAGGAGGAGATCGGCAGCAACTCGGTCGGGCCGTGCACCAATCCGAGTGCCAGGGCGTGGCGGAGGGAGAGCCGTGCGGAGGACCCCATCGCGTTGGGTCAGCCTGCGTCGGCGGCCGCATCGGAATCGGTCTCCGCCCCGCTCGCTCGCCCCGTCTCGGCGTCCTCATCGGCCGAGCCACCACGTCGTCTGCGCACGATCGCATAGGCGATTGCAGCTACGGCGAGCACGAGGATTAGGTAGTCCACGTACTGAAAGCCCTTGCGCACGCTCGTCCAGTCGCTGCCGAGCGCGTGCCCGGCGAACGCCAGCGCGAGCACCCAGGGAATCGAGCCGATCAGGGAGAGCACGGTGAAGCGCCAGAACGGCATTCGCGCGATCCCAGCGGGCAGCGAGACGAAGGCGCGGATCAGCGGGACCATGCGCCCGAACAGGACGACGGGCTCTCCGTAGCGCTCGAACCAACGTTCGGCGCGAGCGATTTGGCCAGGTCCGATATGGAGCTTCGAGCCATGACGTTCGAGCAGCTCCAAGCGTCCGGCGCGACCGATGCCGTAGGTGATCCACGATCCGACCATCGTGCCAAGCAGCCCGGCGAGCACGATCCCGACCATCGTCAGATGATGGCTGGAGCCGCTCTGGGTAGGGTCGGCGACGGCAAAGCCGGCGAACAGCATGACCACCTCGGAGGGGATCGGGATGCAGGCGCTGGAGAGCAGCATCAGCAAGAAGATGCCGGGAAGCCCCGCATCTCGCACGAAGTGCGAGGAGGCGTTGACAAGCGACTCGGTGATCGACGCGAGGACGAGCATGCGCCGGGCAACGATACCGTCCCGTTTGCGATGCGCGTTTGGATCGACCTGACGAACAGTCCGCACGTGCTCGTGATGCGGCCGGTTATCGAGCGCTTGCACGCGGAAGGTCACGAGGTGCAGGTCACCGCGCGTGACTTCGCTCAGACGCTCGAGCTGTGTGAGCGCTTCGGGATCGCCCACACCGCGATTGGGCGCCATCGAGGCGAGCGGTTGAGCGCTAAGGCCACGGGGCTTTTCTCGCGCTCCGCCGCGCTCGTGCGCTGGGCGCGGCCGCGACGCTTCGATATCGCGCTTGGCCATGGCTCCAATGACGTGAGCGTGGCGGCAGCACTGTTGCGGATCCCGAGCGCGACGATGTTCGACTACGAGTGGGCGACGTTGCAGCACAACGTCAACTGCCGCCTGGCACGGGCGGTGGTGGTGCCGGACGCGATCCCGTCGGAACGGTTGAAGCGATACGGCGCGAAGGGCAAGGTGCGTGCGTACGAGGGCCTGAAGGAGGAGTACTACCTCGCGGACTTCGAGCCCGAGGAGCATGTGCTCGAGGAGCTTGGTTTAGATCGGGAACGGCCGATTGTCGTGGTGAGAACACCGCCGGAGGTGTCGCTTTACCACCGCTTTGAAAACGATCTGTTCGCGCGGGTGCTACAGCGCCTGCATGGGGATGCTGCCGCTGACGGAGTGCAGCCGGTGGTGCTGCCGCGGGTGGAGTCTCAGCGCGCGGAGCTCGTGAACGTGCCGGGCTTCATCGTGCCCGAGCGCGCGATCGACGCGCAGTCGCTGATCGCGTATGCGGATCTTGTGATCTCCGCGGGGGGGACGATGAACCGCGAGGCGGTCGCGCTCGGGACACCTGTCTACACAACCTTCGAGGGGCGACTGGGCGCGGTGGACGAGCGCCTGATCGAGGAGGGCCGGCTGCGCAAGCTCCGAGAGCCTGAGGAGCTCGATTTGAGCAAGCGCGCCCGGGAGCCGATCTCCATTCATCCCTTCACCGGCCACGCCAAGCGTGTGCGCCGCGACCCGAGGGTTCTGGTGGACCTGTTGCTGAGCCCGCTGAGCGACTGAGCAGCCCGTACAATCAGCCAATGCGCCGACGGATCCGCGCGGCGGCCCTTCCCATACACCGGCATTCCCTGCCGCAGCTCGCGGTGGATGGGGCGCTGGTCGCGCTCGCGTACTACTTGGCTTTTGCGCTGCGCTTCCAGGACGGCGGAGGCGGGAGCTCGCAGCTGCCACACGACTATCAGCTGTTGCTCGAACGGACGATCTGGTGGGTGTTGGGTGGAAGCCTGGTCGTGCTCGTCCTGGCGCGGGTTTACCAACGCCGCTGGCGTTATGCCGGCCAGCGGGACTACGAGGCGGTTCTGCGGGCGGTCGTGCTGATCGTCCTGCTGAGCGTCGTCGGTATCGAGGTGGCGCACCCGGTGCACCGTTACCCGCATGGGATCACCGTGGCGGTGGTGCTGCCGATCGGTGTGGTTGTGCTGTTCGGTCTGTTGTGCATGCTGTTCTTGTGTGGCGTGCGGATGGGTGCGCGCGCGGTCTACGAGCGCCGCCCGCTGGCCGCCTTCCGCGGTGGGGGCAAGGGCGAACGGAGAGTTCTGATCGTCGGCGCCGGCGACGGCGGGCGCCTGGTGCTGCGCGAGATTGTGCGCAACCGTGGGCTGGGCTTGCAGCCGGTGGGCTTTCTCGACGACGATCCGCGCAAGCGCGGATTGAGGATCGAAGGGGTGAAGGTGCGCGGCAACACCCAGCAGGAGCTGCCGCGCGTGCTGGGGGAGACCGAGCCCGATGAGGTGATCATTGCGATTCCCTCCGCCCCCGGGTCAACACGTGCGCGCGTCGTGCGCGAGTGCCGCTTGCGTGGCATTCCGGTGAGGACGCTGCCGACCGTGTTCGAGCTGCTGCAGAGCGGCGGCGCCGGCCCACTCGCGCGGCAGATGCGGGAGGTGCGCGTGGAGGATGTGCTCGGCCGCGAGCCGGTGCAGATGGAGCGGGTGGGCGCCTATCTGGCCGGGGAGACGGTGCTCGTGACGGGCGCGGGTGGCTCAATCGGCGCGGAGCTGTGCCGTCAGATCGCACGGGTGGAGCCGCACAAGATCGTGCTGGTGGACCACGCCGAGGACAACCTGTTCCAGATCCAGCGTGAGCTCCAGGACGAGCGTCACGTGCCGAGTTCGATGCTTGCCGCGGTGCTGGCGGATTGCAAGGAAGAGGAGCGCATGCGAGAGGTCTTTACCGAGCACCGCCCGACCGTCGTGTTCCATGCGGCTGCCTACAAGCATGTCGGGCTGATGGAGTCCAACCCAGTAGAGGCAGTGCGCAACAACGCGCTTGCCACGCGCGTGGTGGCGCATGTGGCAGGCCAGCTCGAGGTGGGACGGTTCGTGCTCGTCTCGACCGACAAGGCAGTGCAGCCGGCGACCGTGATGGGGGCATCGAAGGCGCTCGCCGAGTTCGCGCTGGAGGCGGCTTCGGTGCGCTGGGGAGATACCCATTACAACGCCGTACGCTTCGGCAACGTCCTGGGCTCTTCGGGCAGCGTCGTGCCGATCTTCCGCCGACAGATCGCGCGCGGTGGCCCGGTGACGGTGACCGACGAGCGGATGACGCGCTACTTCATGACGATCCCCGAGGCGGTACAGCTGATCATCCGCTCCGGATCGCTCGGGGATCTGCAGGTCCGATCCACCCGCGCCGAGGTGTTCGTGCTCGACATGGGCGAGCCGGTGCGGATCCTCGAGCTGGCACGCGCGATGATCGAGCTGTCCGGATTGGATCCCGATCGCGACATCGACATCGAGATCGTCGGGGCGCGCGGCGGAGAGAAGCTGCACGAGCAGCTGTTCAACTCGTACGAGCGCTCGACGCCGACGGTCGCCGAGAAGATCCTGCTCGCCGAGCGCGCGCCGCTGGCGGTGGAGACGGTCGAGGCGATGTTCGACGAGATCGGACTACTGGTGCTGGAGGGCGATGCGGCGGGACTGGCGGCGAAGGTGTCCGAGCTGTCCGCGACCCGCGCCGCCCCCGCTCCGTCGAATCCCGAGGCTGTGTTAGTACCCGGAGAGCTTTCGTCCTCCGCGGCGGTGATGCCCACGCCGTCGTCCTCCACGTCGGAGGACCCCGGCGTGGAGGACGTGAGCGGCCCTGACGGCGACCGCGACCGACACAGTGCGCCTGCCCCCCTCATACACTCCCGGGATTCATGACGGCTTTGCCTGTAGCGCTATCGCTTTCGGACACGTTCACGAAGATCGGTGCGATCGCGGCCTTCGCCGCGCTGGTCGGGATCGCGATTCTTGCGCTGCTCGTCTTCTCGCAGTCGCGCGAGCTCAAGCGCCTGCGCGAGTGGGCCGGACGCGCGCCGGAGCGCTCGGCTGAACTGGAGCAGCGCGTGAGCGCCGGGGCCGCGGCGCGTGTGCAGCAGGCATCCCCGCCCGTGCCGCCGGTGCGCCAGGTGCCACGTACCACGCCGGTGATCGCCCGCCCCGCGGCAGCCGGCGCCGCGGGTACGGCGACGCATGTGGCGGTACCGAGCCAACCAACCCCGCCCGGGGAGAGTGGTCAGGCAACCCCCGGAGCGCCCGGGCAACCCCCCCCAGGGACCCCAGGTCAAGTTGCGCCTGGGGTTGCCGCCGGCGCTGGCTCTGCAATCCTCGGCCAAGGAGCGACCGGGCTCGCCGCCGGAGCTACTCCCGCAAGGCCTGTTTCGTCCACACCGGATACCCCGGGCCAGACGATGCCATCGACCACCGCGCCCGGCCCCGTCCCCCAGACGGGAGATGCCGGTGTGCCCGCACCTGTGACGCCCGCGGGGCCGGCGCCCACCGGCGCGCCGGCCAGTGGGAGCGGAGTCCCCCCCGCGACCGCGGCGGCTGAGGCGAGCGCGGGCATATCGCCTCCCATCTCGACTCCCGGCACCACAGCGCCGTCGGGAGCTCCGGGCGCAGTTAGCCCTCCTAGGTCGCCGGTGACCTCGGCCGACCCTCCAGGTGTTGGCGCCCCCCCTGGGAGTGGTGTGACGCAGGGCACGCCTGCCACCCAATCCGAGAACACACCGGCTCGTGAGGGCTGGGATGTGGTTCGCACTCAGACTCCGTCGTCCCCCGCCGCGCCGGCGGTGCCTGCGGGATCGACGACGCCGATCCCGGGTGTTCCCGCCACTGCTGCCGCGGCCGCGCGCGCGGCCGGTCCAGCCACCGCGACTCCACGCGCCCCGACACCGCCGCCCACGGGTACGGTCTCGTCCGCTGCCGGTGGGACTTCCCCGCCCGCCGAGGCCGCCGGCCCCTCGCCCTCTACCCCTCCCCGGCGGAGCGCCTCCACCTCACGTCCACCCGCTCCCGCCGGCCAGGTCCGAAAAAGCGCCGCGGAGGGAGCCGCCGCGGCTGGTACTACCGCCGCGGCTCGGCAGGCGGAGCGCTTGAGCGCCGAGTCGCGCGCCCGGCGCACGGATACAAAGGTCCCTCCTCCACGCGCCGGCAGATCCCCGGCGCGTGCGACGATCCTGATCCTCGTGGGTGTGATCGCCGTTGTCGTGGTGGCGGTTGTGCTGGTTCTCAGCTCGGGCGGCGGCGGCAAAGCGACCGTGCAAGGTTCGACCGCCGGGCAGAGCACAGCCAGCACCACGCACCATACCCATCACACGCAGACGCGCCCCAATCACGGCGAAAGCTCCGCCGCGGCAGCGAGCCCCGCGTCGACGACGGTGGCGGTACTGAACGGCACGAGCATCAACGGCCTCGCCCACAGCCTGTCGAAAGATCTGCAGCAGAGCGGCTATGCGCAGGCTAGCGCGCTGAATGGGACCCCGCCGGGATCTCACCCGACCACGGTCATCGAGTACTCAAGCGGCCACCACGCCGAAGCGCAGGGCGTGGCGAGCGCGCTCAGCGTTACCCAGGTGCAGCCGATGGAAACGGCCGTCTCCTCGCTCGCCGGCGCCGCGACGGTGGTGGTGATCGCCGGTGAAGACAAGGCCTCGGCGGTCGGCGAAACATCGGGGGCGGGAGGCGGCGGTGCGAGTAGTGCGACGGGCCAGTAATCGCCCGATCCCAACCCGATGGTGAACCCGTGCCGGTAGCCAGCTTCCTCGACCTCCCCGAGCGCTCGCAGAAGCCGCGCGAGCGGGGTCTGACGCACGTGATCGATCGGGGCCTGTCGGTCGCAGATGTGGACGGCCTGCTGGAGGTGGCAGCGGAGGCTGTAGATATCGTCAAGCTCGGCTGGGGCACGGCGCTCGTGAGCGAGAATCTCAAGCCCAAGTTGGAGCGATATGCCGCGCACGGTATTCCTGTCGTGCTGGGGGGGACGCTCACCGAGCTGGCGGTGCGCCAGGGCCGGGTCGAGGGGCTGATCGCGTGGCTGGGCGAGCTGGGGTTGAGACATGTTGAGGTCTCCGACGGCACGATCGCGCTGGAGGGAGAGGTCAAGAGCCACCTGATCCGCTCACTTGTCGCGAACGGGTTCGTCGTGCTGTCGGAGGTTGGCAGCAAGGACGCCGACTTCATCATGGCGCCGTACGTGTGGGTGGAACAGATCGAACGCGATCTGCAGGCGGGCGCCTGGAAGGTGATCGCCGAGGCGCGCGAGTCGGGTACCGCCGGGATCTACCGTGCCGACGGAGAGGTGCGGACCGGATTGATCGACGAGATCGTGCACGCGATCGACGCGGACAAGCTGATCTTCGAGGCGCCCCGGCGCGAGCAGCAGGTGTGGCTGCTGCAGAAGTTCGGCACGGAGTGCAATCTCGGAAACATCGTGCCCGCCGACGTGCTCTCACTGGAGACGCTGCGACTCGGTTTGCGCTCGGACACGGTCGAGCGCTTCGCGCTGGGCGATTCCCGACCGCCGCCCGGACGAGATTGACCGCCGCTGGCGGCGGCTCGATCGGCGGTGCCGGCGCGGCGGGGGGCGGTGGCGTGAACCGTGCGGGCAACGCGCCGCGTGCGGGGACCGTCCCCGCGGATCCGCTGGCCAAGTGGGTGTTCGCGGCGCTCGTCGTCGCCTGCCTCGCTGCCTTCGTGATCACGCAGCGGCTCAAGCACACGCCCACGGCAGTGCAGCGGTTCGACCTGGCGCCGATCTTCTCGCCGACGCCGACGGGCCACATCAAAGCGGAGCCGATCTCGTTCAAGCTCGCGAACGCCGAACGGGTCACGGTCACGATCCTCGACTCAGACGAACGCACCGTGGCCACGCTCGTGCGCGATCGGCCGGTGGCGAGGTACAAACAGTTCTCGCTACGCTGGAACGGTCGTGAGGGAACGGCGTACATCAAGACCGTCGCCCTCGGCCCGGACGGCACGACGATCGTGACGCCCGTCAACACCGGCGTGCCGTCGCCCGCGGGTGAATATCACGTGCGGGTGTACCTGCACGAACAGCGTCGCGCGGTACTTTCGCCTACTGGATTCACGTTGGTCAGGCGATGATCTACGTACTGGGAGCGCTCGCCGCCGCCGCGATCGTCGGTGCACTCATGCTGGTGATGCGCTGCTGGCCGGATGCGTTTCCGCTGCTGGCGATATTTGCGCTTCCCTTCAGGTTGCCGATATCCACAGACGGCAGGACGGTCAACCTGTTGATACCCCTCTATCTGGTAATTGCCGCCGGAACACTGGTTCAGCTCGTGCCCCAATGGCTGCACCGGCCTCGCCCCAAAGCCCAGCGGCGTCGCCCAATCGTGCTCGAATGGCTGCTGCTCGGCGCGGTCGTGCTTTATGTCTTACAGGCCATCTACTCGACTGACCACACGAAGGCAGCGGAGAACATCGCCTTCTTCTACATCCCCTTCGGCCTGCTGTTCGTGTTGCTGCGCGACGTGCGCTGGACGCGCGAGCTGATCCTGAAGTGCGTGGGAATCGCGGTTGCGCTGGCGGTCGTGTTCACGGGGATCGGGTTCGTCGAGTACTACCGCAAGACGTTGTTTCTGAATCCGAAGGTGATCGCGTCGAATCAATACGGAAATTATTTTCGCGTCAACTCGCTGTTCTTCGATCCGAACATCTACGGTCGGTTCCTAGCGATCGTGATGATCGCCGTCACCACCGTCGTGTTGTGGGCCCGGAGCCGGCGCGAGGTGCTGATCGGCGCGGGCGTGCTCGCCTGGCTCTTGGCGGGGTTGATCACCAGCTTCTCGCAATCGAGCATCGCGGCGCTGTTGCTGGGGATGACGGTGCTCGCGGCGTATCGCTGGGACGCGCGTGCGACCCTGTACGTCGCGGGGGCGCTGCTGGCGATTGTCCTCGTGGTCGTGATCGCGTCGCCGCCGAGCCTGCACTTTGGCTTGAAGGGCTCGGGCGGCTCGACCAGCAACGCGACGAGCGGGCGCACGAAGCTGATCGACGGCGGCCTCGAACTGTTCGCCGATCGACCGCTCTGGGGCTATGGCTCGGGCTCGTTCGAAGCCGAGTACCGGCGCCACGGGGACGCGAGCGCCGCAAACGCGGTATCGGCCTCGCACACGATCCCGATCACGGTCGCCGCCGAGCAGGGCATCATCGGCTTGGCCGTCTACGTGGCGCTGCTGGTCGCCGCCTTCGCCACGCTCTTCCGCGGCGCCGGCCGATCTCCGCCAAGGATGGCGATCGCGGCATGCTTCGCGGCGCTGGTGTTGCACACGTGGACGTACGCGGACTTTCTCGAGGACCCGATCACATGGACGCTGCTCGGCATCGGCGTGGCGCTCGCGCGCGGTCAGGCGATGGGAGCCTTTGGGGACGGTCGCGCGCCTGGCCAGAATGCGCCAAGCATGTGAGGAGCCCTCCGAGAGATAGGTTCTGACTCGTGCGCGACTACCTGAAGCGCCTCGTCACGACCGGCGCGGCGTATCAGTTCGGGGACATTCTCGCGAAGGGCCTCGCCCTGATCACGCTGCCGCTGTACACGCGCCACGTCGATCCGAAGTCCTACGGCGCGGCTGAATCGCTGCTGACGGCGGTGATCCTGGCGAGCATCGTGCTGCGCGCCGGGGTGGGCGAGGCGTTCATCCGCTTTTACTTCGACGACGAGGACGAGGACCGCCGCGACCGGATGACACGCACCGCGATTGCCGCCGTGGTGTGGACCACGACCGTGGCCTCGCTGGTGGCGGTGGCGTTTGCCGGCGGCCTGTCGAAACTGCTGCTCGGCTACGACGATCCCGAACTGATCGACTGCGCGATCCTGGGACTGTGGGCGTTCACGAACCTGGAGATGGTCTACGCCCAACTGCGCGTCGACGAACGCACGCGCACTTATGTTTACGCGTCGGGCGCGAACGTCGTGATGTCGGTCACGTTCACGGTCGCGCTTGTCGTGTTCGCCGCCCAGGGGGCTCGGGGGCTGCTGCTCGGCAATTTCGGCGCCTCGGCGCTGGTCGGGCTCGGGCTGTGGGTGGTGCTGCGCCGCCGCTTCTCGCTGCGCGTGAATCGCCGCGACCTGCGGGCGATGCTGAGCTTCGGCCTGCCGACGGTGCCTGCCGACGCGAGCGTGTACGCGCTGCAGGTGGCCGACCGCTTCTACCTGTTGCGCTTCTACAGCGGCAGCTCAGCGGGGCTGTACGCGGTCGCGCTGAAGCTCGCGACGGTCGTGTTCGTGGCGGTGCGCGGCTTCCAGTACGCGTGGCCGCCGCTGGCCTACTCGATCGAGAGCGACGAGGAGGCGGCACGGCTGTACTCGCTCGTGACGACCTACTACGCGCTCGCGACAGGCGTGGTCGTGTGCGGCGTCGCGCTGCTCGGGCGTTGGATGGTGCGGCTGCTCGCCGGGCCGGAATTCTTCGGCGCCTACAGAGCGCTCCCGTGGCTGGCGCTCGGCTGGGCGCTGTATGGGCTGTACCTCGTGTTCATCGTGATCGCCGGCCGCGCGCGCGTGACCTCGCGCAACTTCCCCGCCGCCGCCGCCGGGCTCGCGGTGAACGTGGCGCTGCTCGTCCTGCTCGTCCCCCACGGCGGCGCGAACCTCGGGATCGCGGGCGCCGGGCTGGCGCTGTGCGGCGCCTACGTGGTGATGCTCGTCGTGATGTACACGCTCACGCGCAGCCTCTTCCGCGTCGGTTTCGAATGGCGGCGGCTGGCGCAGCTGGCGGCGATCCTCATCGCCGTGGCGGTTTCAGGCGAGTTGCTGCTTCCGACCGCTGGCTTCGCCGGTCTGGTGCTGCGCGCGGCCTGGCTCTGCCTCGTACCGGCGCTGCTGCTCGGCACCCGCTTCTTCGCCCCCCACGAGTCCGACCAGGCTCGCGCGCTGCTCGCCGACGGCCGCCGTCGCGTGGCGGTCTTCCGCGCCAGGGGCGGCGAGGTCGAGGAGTACGCGGAGGACCCGCTGAAAGATCTCTGAGCTGGAAGGGCGTTCATGCACCTCCCCAGGGAGGCCTGATCACCGGGTGTCGAATCCAGCGAATATGGCTCAAGCGTGCGGGCAGGCGAGCCGATTACGCCGGGGAGATGCCAGAGCTGTCCGTCAAGCCCGCACGCCATGCCGGTAGCCGCGAGCGCGCGCGGCGCGCCGAGGCGCTGCGCCTGCATCGCTCCGACAAGCGCGCCCAGAAGATGGCCTCAGCCGGCGAGCTCGCCTACCTGCGCGCGCAGCTGCGCGTGGCGGGGCGGCTCACCGCACGACTCGCGGCGATGCGCGACGTCGAGGAGATGGTTGGGCTGGTGGTCGACGAGCTGCACGACACGTTCGCGTTCTACCTTGCCGCGATCCAGCGGCTCGACGGGGACGGCGTGCTGCGTCTGGTCGCCGGCAGGGGGCCATTGGCCGAGGTGATGACCGAGTTCCTGCTCGTCGAGCAGCCGCTCAGCGAGGGCGTCAACGGGCGGGTGGCTCGCACCGGCGTGACGGCGCTCGTGCACGACACGCGCTCAGATCGCGACTACATCGCGCGCGACCCGCAGACCGACCCGCGCTCGGAGCTGAGCGTGGCGATCGTCGTCGACGGTCGGGTGTGGGGCGTGCTGAACATCGAGGCGGTCGAGCCGGAGGCCTTCCATGAGGCGGACGCGGTGCTCGTCGAGACGATCGTCGCGAGCCTCGGCGGCGCCGTGCACCGCGCCGAGCTGATCGATGATCTTGAGAGCGCCTTCACGACCACGCTCGCGGCGCTGACGAGCACGGTCGAGGCGAAGGACGACTACACCTCCGCCCACGGCGAGGATGTGGCGGGGCTGGCCGAGCGCGTGGCGATGAGGATGGGGCTCACTGGCGCCGAGGTCCGCGACGTGCGCTACGCGGCGATGCTTCACGACATCGGCAAGATCGCGGTGCCCAGCGAGATTCTTTTGAAGCCCGGGCCGCTGAGCGACGACGAGTGGGTGCTGATGCGCAGCCACGCCGCGGTCGGCGGCGAGTTGGTGAGCCGGATCGACGCCTTCGCCCACCTCGCGCCGGCCGTGCGCGCAAGCCACGAGCGCTGGGACGGCACCGGCTACCCGGACGGCCTGGCGGGCGAGGAGATCCCGCTCGCGGCCAGGATCATCGCGGCCTGCGACACCTACGACGCGATCATCACCGATCGCCCCTATCGCCCGGGGCGCAGCGAGGGGGAGGCGCTGCAGGAGCTCGCGCGTGTCGCCGGCACGCAACTCGATGAGCACGCCGTCGCGGCGCTCGGACAGGAGCTGGCGGAGGGGTAGAGCGTCACGAGGGCGCCGCGCGGTTGTACTCCGCGGCGGCCTCGCGCAGGCCCTCTCCCCGCTCGGGATGCAGCGTCACGGTCACGTGCCGCCAGTAGCGCCGTGGCGAGTGGCCGGGGAGCGCGAGCGCAGCGAGGGCGCGCAGCGCGTAGGTCCAGGCGGTCAGCCAGCGCACCGCGCGCGCGGCGGTGGGGGAGTGGTGCTTGCGCATGTAGAAGTCGCGATTGCGTGACATTTCCACGATCCGGCGCTCGGGCACGACGTCGGTGGAGAGCTGCTCGTGATGGATCGCCACGGCCGCCGGTACGTAGACGCTGTACCAGCTGACGTCGCGCAGTCGTCGCGCAAAGTCGACCTCGTCGGAATAGACAAAAAAGTCCGGGTCGAGGTAGCCGACCTGCTCCGCGGCGCTGCGTCTGACCAGCAGGGCTGCTGACTGGCACCAGTCGACTTCCCGAATCCGATCGCCCTTGCTCTGCACGGTGAAGACGCCGTGCAGGAACAGCGCTCCGGCGAAGGCCGTCGCGACCGTCGGGAAGGCCCACGCAGACGGTTGGCTGCTCCCATCGGGACGTCGCAGCGCAGCGCCTGCGCAGGCGCTGTCGGGACGTTCCTCGAGCGCCTCGTAAAGGGCGAGCGTCGCGCCCGGGAGCAGCTCGGAGTCCTCGTTTAAGAGCAGCGCGTAGCACCCGTGCGCACGGCGCAGCAACTCGGAGTCATTGAGCGCCTTGCCGCGGCGCTCGGGGAGCGCGATCACCTCGTCCGCTGCGAGATGGGCACGCGCGGCCTCGACCGAGCCGTCGCGCGAGCCGTTGTCGAGCACAAGCACCTCGGTGGCGAACGGCAGGCTCTCCCGCTCGTGTGCGATCGCGTCCAGCCCGCGCAAAAGCAGCTCCCGCTGGGAGGTGTTGACCACGCAGAAGGTCAGCTCGATGTCGGGCACGCGCCTATTGTCTCCTGCGATGCGTGTCCACGTCGTCGATCCCTCGGCCTACACGCCACCGTACGATCATGCCCTGTGCCGCGCGCTGGCGGTGGCAGGGGCGGAGGTCGAGCTGTTCACGAGCCGCTTCGCCTACGGCCCTGTCGCCCCCGCCGAGGGGTATCGCCGGCGCGAGCTGTTCTACCGCGCGGCGCGCTTTGCCCCTGGCTCCCGAGCTCAACGTGTCGCCAAGCTCGCCGAGCACGTCCCGGACATGCTTCGCTACCGCCGCGCCGCGCGCGCAGCGGATGTCGTGCACTTTCAGTGGCTCACGGTCCAGCACGTCGACGGTCATCTGCTTCCGAGACGCCATTCGGAGTCCGGTGGGCGGCGAGCACTCGTGCTTACGGCCCACGATGTCCTCCCGCGCGAGCCTCGTCCGGGCCAGCTCTCCGCCCAACGGCGTCTGTATGAGCGCTTCGATGCCGTCGTTGTGCACTCCGTGCACGGCCGTGATCGCCTCACCGACGAGCTCGCGATCGATCCGGCCCGGGTCCACGTGATTCCCCACGGTGTCTTTGCGCATCTCGCCGATGTCCCGCCGCAGCCGCCTCCGTTTCAGACCGAGAAGCCGGTCGTGCTCTGCTTCGGGCTGATGCGCCCCTACAAGGGGATCGACGTTCTGCTGCAGGCCTGGCGCGGGGTCGAAGACGCGGAACTGTGGGTGGCGGGGATGCCCAGGATGGATATCTCTTACCTGCGCGCGATCGCCCCGCCGAACGTGCGCTTCGTGCCTCGCTTTATCACCGATCCGGAGTTGCCCGCCTACTTCCAGCGTGCCGACCTGGTCGTATTGCCCTACCGCGAGATCGACCAGTCGGGCGTGCTGTTCACGGCGCTCGCGTTCGGCAAGCCCTTGCTGCTCAGCGACGTGGGCGGGTTCCCCGCGCTCGCCGCCACCGGGGCCGCGCGTACCGTGCCTGCCGGAGACGCAGTCGCGCTGCACGAGGCGCTCCAGGAGCTGCTCGGCGATCCTGCTGCGCTGGCGGCGATGGCTGCTCGCGCACGGGAGGCGGCGCAGGGAGAGTACGGGTGGGGCACGATCGCCACGCGCACGCTCGATCTCTATGGATCGCTCCTCAGCGAGAATCCTTCTCGATGACAATTGTCCTGGAGATCCTCTTCTGGCTGTCCGTGGTACTGATTGTGTGGACCCAGCTCGGCTATGCCCTGGCGCTCGCCGTTCTCGCTCGGTTCGCTCGGCTCACCGCCGAGCCATCCTCTGGCTCGCTCCCGCCCCTGGCCTTGATCGTCGCCGCACACGATGAGCAAGCGGTGATTGCCGCCAAGGTCGAGAACGCGCTCGCGCTGGATTACCCGCGAGAGCTGCTGGAGCTGATCGTGGCGTGTGACGGGTGCTCGGACGCGACGGCCGAGCGGGCCAGGGAGGCGGGCGCCGACGTCGTATTGGAGCTGCCGCGCGGTGGCAAGATCCGCGCGCAGGACGCCGCCGTACGCGGCGCTCGCCGTGAGATCGTCGCATTCTCCGATGCCAACGCGCTGTGGGAGCCCGACGCCGCCCGCGCTCTCGTCGGTGCCTTCGCCGATTCCCGTGTCGGCTATGCCTGTGGTCAGGTCCGCTTCGTGCAGGCCGCCCAAGGTGAAGAGGCCACCAACCAAGAGGGCCTGTACTGGCGTTACGAGATGTCCGTCCGCTCCCTGGAGTCGCGCCTGCGTTCGATCACCGCCGGCAACGGCGCGATCTACGCGACGCGTCGAGAGGCCTATCTCGAGGTCGACCCGATCATGGGTCACGACCTGTCGTTCCCGTTCAACATGGTCAAGCGCGGCTGGCGAGCCGTGTACGTTCCAGCCGCGCGCGCGACTGAGAAGATGGTGCCCTCGATCGAGGGGGAGTTCGCGCGCAAGCGGCGCATGATGAGCCACACCTGGCCGATCGTCCTGCGCGGTGGCATGCTCTCTCCCCGCGGCTACGGCCTCGGCTACGGCCTGATGATCCTCTCCCACCGCATCCTGCGCTACGGCACCCCCGCTCTTCACGCGATCGCGTTGGTCGCGAACCTGCTGCTCGTGATTGAAGGGGCCGGCGTGCTCTACGCGATCACGCTGGCACTACAGCTTGCGCTGCTCGCCGCCGCCGCGCTCGGCGGAGCGTTGCGGGTCCGTCCGCTGCTGCTCGCGCGCTACTACGTGCTCACCACCACCTCGCTCGTGGCTGGTCTGTGGGATTGGCTGCGCCACGGGACAGAGGCATCGTGGGACGCGGCCGAGGGGACGCGCTGAGATGATCCGCCGTGCGGTCGACATCGTGGTCTCCGCCTGTGTGCTCCTCCTCACTTCGCCCCTGCTCGCCCTCGCGGCGATCGCGATCCGCCTCGAGTCCGCTGGGCATCCGATCTACCGCCAGCGCCGCTCCGGGCTGGACGGACGGCCGTTTGACGTGTTGAAGCTGCGCACGATGGTCGACGGCGCCGAGCACATCGGCGCCGGGCTGGCGGTCAACGTGAACGATTCGCGTATCACCCGCGTCGGCGCCTTCTTGCGCAGGACCTCGCTCGACGAGCTGCCGAACCTGCTCAACGTGCTCCGTGGGGAGATGTCGCTGATCGGGCCGCGTCCGACGTTGCCGGTCCAGGTCGAGCAGTACACCCCTCGCCAGCGCGGTCGCCTGCGGATCAAGCCCGGCATTACCGGCTGGGCGCAGGTCAACGGTCGCACGTCTTTGCCGTGGAGCGAGCGGATCGAGCTCGACCTCTACTACATCGCCAACCGCTCGCTGCTGCTCGACCTGAGGATTCTCTGGCGTACGGTCACGATCGTGTTTGGCGGCGAGGATCTCTACAAGGGTCAGGCCGGCGGCTGGGAGGGCGAGCTGTGATGCAGGACCCCAACCGCCCCGCCACCCAGTCGCCGTCGCCTGCGATCCTCCTGACCGGCGCGGGCAAGCGCTACGACATCGTCTCCTGCTTTGCCCGCTTAACGACGACGATCGTCGCCGACCCAAGCCCCCTCGCGCCGGCGCAGTATGCGGCGCAGGTGCGAGCCTCGGTCCCCCTGATCGACGATCCCGGCTACGTTCCCGCGCTGCAGGCGCTGTGCGAAGAGCACGGCGTCGGCGCGGTGCTGCCGCTCACCGACCTCGACATTGAGGTGCTCGCCAACGCCCACGCCGCGGGCCGGCTGCCGGCGCTGGTGCCGTCCGTACAGGTCGCCCGGGCGACCTACGACAAGTACGAGACCCATCTGCTGCTCGAGCGCCTCGGTCTGCCCTCGCCGCCGACGGTCCTGCCCGAGGGGGACGGGGACCTCGACGCGCTGCACTATCCTGTGATGGTCAAGCCGCGTTGCGGCTCGGGTGCGCGCTCGATTCACCTCGCCCACGACGCCGCGCAGGCGCGCTTCTTCGTCGACTACGTCGACGAGCCGACGATGATCCAGCGCGCGATGAACGGACCCGAGTGCTCGATCGACTGCCTCGGCGATCTCGACGGGCGCTGCCTGAACGCGATCCCGCGCACGATGCTTGAGTCGCGCGGCGGCGAGTCGATCAAGGGTCAGGTCGTCCACGACGACGAGCTGATCGAGCTCGGGAGGCGCGTGATGGAGACGCTCGGAGTCCGCGGCCCGGCGACGATCCAGGTGTTTCGCGATCCCGAGGTCGGGATCGGCATCACCGACGTGAACACGCGCTTTGGCGGCGCTTTTCCCGCGCCCGTCTACGCCGCTCTTCCCGGCCGCACCTACCCGGAGCTGATTGTCCGTCTCGCGGCCGGCGATCAGGTGGAGCCTCACGTCGGCGAGTTCCGTGCCGGGATGACCTTCACCCGCTACTACTGGCAGCTCGAGCTCGACGAGCACCTGCAGCCGAGTGGACGCGAGATCGTCCCCGGCGCTCCAGCTGCGCCAAGGTAGTTGCCGCTGGAGGTAGAATCAACAGTCTGTGAACACATTGCTCGCCGATCCGCCGGTGCTCGCAGACCCCGAGCAGCCGTCCACCGATGCCCCAGGCTCTACGCCGCCAGGCGAGTCGCCCGACGACGCGCAAGCCGCTCCGGGAGCGACCTGCGCGAAATGCGGAGCGCCGCTGGAGCTCGGCCAGGACTGGTGTCTGCAGTGCGGCACCGGTGCGCCCGGAAGCCTCGATGCGGGTGGTCCGAGCTGGCGTTCGGCCGCGGTGATCCTCACCGCCACGGCGGTCCTCGTGCTCGGCGCGGCCGCGGCCGCCTATGCCGCCCTGAATAGAGGAGGCGCTACGAAACCCCACCCGACGATTGTCGCGGTCGCCCCGCCGACCTCCACGGCTGCTGCGACTCCCACACCCACGACGCCGGTAACACCCACGCCGAGCACCCCGGGAGCGGTAGCACCTACGCCAAAAGCCTCCGGGGCGCCCGCCACCAACCCGCTGGCTCCGACAGGCTCGGCCAACCCGCCGAAAATACCGCTCACCACCCCCACACCGAAATCCTCTCCCACGACCACCACGCCCGCGAAAACCAATGAATCGACCCCCACGGCCACCACCCCCTCGGGAAGCAAAGAATCCGGCGGTGGAACCACTGCGGAATCGACCCCCGCCGCGATCGTGCTCGACCCCGATGCGGCCTCGACCTACAACCCCTACGGCTATCCGGCGAGCGGATTCGGTGACCCGAGCCTCGCGATCGATGGCGACACCTCGACCGAATGGACCGCTCAGGTCAACCCGGCCGTGGCCCCGAAGATGGCGGAGGGCCTCGCGATCGATCTGAAGAGCACTCAGCGGGTGTCGGCACTCGAGGTGGTCACATCCACTCCCGGAATGAGCATTCAGATCTACGGCTCGAGCAGCCAAACCGTGCCCACGTCCATCACCGACCCGGCGTGGGTCCAGCTGAGCCCCTACCTGACCGTGAAGAAGCGCCACGAGCGCATCAAATTGAAGGACTCCACGAAAGCATTTCGCTTCATCACGCTATGGATCAGCAAAGTTCCCGCCGCTTCGGTCGGAACCGCCGCCGAACCCGGCCACGTGAGCGTGAACGAACTCGAACTGTTCCCGGCGAAGTAGCTGTTCAGCCTGCGCGCTTCGCGGGGCGCTTGGCAGCTGCGCGTTTTGTCGCAGGACGTTTTGCCGCAGGCCGTTTAGCTACCGCGCGCGGCTCAGCCCAGACCTCGTTGAGGAACGCGGCGATCTCATCCGTCAAACGCTCGGGCTGCAGGCGCAGCTCCACGAGCGAGTCGGCTTCCAGCAGGCGACCGTTCGGCAGCTCTTTCGCGAGCATGCCCGCGTCGGAGAAGGGGTGTACGGGATCGCGGTGATGCCCGAGTATGAGCGCGGGCGTCTGGAAGGTGTGTCGCTCGCTGCGGTGCGGGGCTATGCGCCCAAAGAACAGCCCCTGTATCACGGCCCCACTGGGACCGGGATCTTGGCGCACGAGGTCGAGCACGACGTTGCCGTAGTGGGGCAGCAACCGTCGCGGCACCGCGCGCGTGCCACGGGCGAGCAACTTCATCAGCGGCTCGCCGAACGTGAGCGCGAGGAGCAGTGGCGTGAATGTCAGGGCACTTGAAAGCAGCCCGTTGTCGAGCACCGGCATCTCGATCACCATCCCGCGCAAGCGCTCCGGCGCCATCGAGGCGATCTCGAGCGCCGTATTGGCGCCCAACGAGGTGCCCATCACGACAGCCTGCTCGATTCCCAGATGGTCCATCAGGGCGATGACCTGCTCGCCGAAGATGCTCATCGAATAGCGCCACATGTCACGTGGGCGATCGGATTCGCCGTGGCCGAGCAGGTCGATCGTGATCACGTGGTTCCCGCGCGCCGCAAGATCTTCGGCGAGCGGGCGGTGCATCTCCTGCGAGAGCAGCAGCCCATGGACGAGGATCACCGGTCTGCTCGCTGCCGGTGAGTTCTTCGCGGTTCGACCGCGCGCGCCCTCACTGGTGAGCGCCGCAGGGCCGCCGCCGTATTCGGTGTAGGCGATGCGGCGGTTCTGAAAGCGGAAGGAAGGCATCGAGCTCCTTACTTTACCTCTGGCCTCGGGATCTCACGCCCCGGGTCGATGGCCCGGCCTCGGGATGTAGACCCACACGAGCCCGGGCGGTTCCGTGGATCGCCCGGGCTCGGTGGTATCCCTCCCCGTCCCTCTCCGGTGGTCTTCTGACGGATGGCCTGCAGGCAACCGTCCAAACAGATGACCTCCCCTATAAACCCGCGAGCAGCGAGAAAGGTGCGCTGCCTTGATCGACGCGTTCAGCGCTACTCGTGCTGGCGCGCTAGGTTTGCTCAGCCGTTATTCGTCGGGCATCGTTAGGAGGAGATCCATGGCCAAGCAGCACCGTATCCTCGCCGGACAGACCGTCGCGATCACCGGCGGCGCGCGCGGCATCGGCCGCGCAACCGCACAGGCGTTCCTGCGTCAGGGCATGAGGGTGGCGATCGGCGACGTCGACCTGCAGGCGGCTCAGCAGACGGCAAAAGAAATCGGAGGCCCCACCCACCCGAGCACGGTCGCGCTGGGACTCGACGTGACCGAGCGCGAGTCGTTCTCGAGGTTCTTGGATGGAGTCGAGGAGCAGCTCGGCCCGCTCGATGTGCTCGTCAACAATGCCGGGATCATGCCGCTCGGACGGTTCGTCGACGAGGACGACCTGACGACGCGACGCATGATCGACATCAACCTCCACGGGGTGATTCTCGGCATGAAGCTCGCGCTCGCGCTGATGGTCCCGCGCGATCGAGGGCACATCGTCAACATCGCCTCGCAGGCCGGCAAGTTCGGCTCGCCCGGTGGGGCCACGTACTCAGCCACCAAGCATGCGGTAGTCGGCCTTTCCGAGGCGGTGCGCGGCGAGCTGCGCCTGATGGGGGCTCACATCGATCTGAGCTACGTGATGCCCTACGTGGTCAACACTGAGCTGGGTGGCGGGCTGGGAGCGGCGCGCGGCCTGCGCAGTCTCGAGCCCTCCGAAGTGGCTGACGCGATCGTCGAGGCTCTCCAGCACGGGACCGTCGAAGTGTGGGTACCCAAGTCTGCCAGGCGCAGCTACCAGCTCGGCACACTGCTGCCACGCTCACTCGCGGAGGGCCTGGGCCGCGCGATCAAGGCCGACCGTGTGCTGGCCGACATCGACGTGACTGCGCGCCGCGACTATGAACTGCGCGCCGCGCAATCGGAGCCGGGGCTGCCGCCGGCGCCCGAGCAGGCGCAGATCCCCGAGCGCGCGGCTCAGTAGCACCCCGAGTAGCACCAGACACCAGGGCGAGGCCCATCTCTAGAGTCAACCCTGGGTGAGCCACTCGGCGATCAGGCGCCCGATCAGCGGTCCCTGGTCCTCTTGGAGGAAGTGCGAGGCGTGCTCGATCACGCGCGGGGCGGGGCGGCCGATCGACTCGGCGAAGCGCTCGCCCACCGTGAGCGGCAGAATCGGGTCTGAGTCGGCCCACAGCATCAGCGTTGGGCGGCGGTCCTCGCGCAGTGCGTCCTGCACGCACTGCCCCTCCTGCGCGCCGGGCGCGTCGGTGGTGAGCGGTATCAGCAGCGGGAAAGCCCGCGCCCCTGCCTTGGACGCGACATTGGGGTAGGGCGCGTCGTAGGCCGCGACGACCGCGTCGCCGGGGTCTGTCTTGCAGGCGCCGCGCACAAGCATGCCGACGGGCAGGTCCTCGGTACGCTGCACGAAGTCGCGGAACGCGAACCACGCATCGGTCATCTTCCGTCGTCCATTCAGCACGCCCGTGTCGAGGATCACGATGCGGTCGATCCGCTCGGCGTGCTCGATTGCCAGGCGCAGACCGATCGGGCCGCCCCAGTCGTGTACGACGATCGTCGCGCCATAGAGGTCGAGATCCTCCAGCAGCGTCGCCGCGAGCGCGACATGGCGCTCGTAGGAGTACCAGCCGATGTCGGTTGGCTTGTCCGAGCGGCCGAAGCCCGCGAGGTCCGGCGCCAGGCACCGAAAGCCGGCGTCGCGCACCGGCGGGATCACCTTGCGCCACAGAAACGACCAGGTCGGCTCGCCGTGCATGAAGATCACGGGCGATCCCTCGCCCTCGTCGACGTGCGCCAGGCGCAGTCCATCCAGCTCGCGGTAGTGGGAGGCGAAGGGGAAGTCGGGGAGCCCCTGCAGAGCCTCCTCCGGTGTGCGCACCGCGTCGGTCATTCAGCTGATCCTATGCGAGCGCGGCGGTCGACTGACGGGACTCCCGCCGTCCTCCCCGCAACCTAGACTCCCAAGCTCTACAAGAGGCCGCTCGAGAGAGGAACGATCTTCATGGATGTCCTTACCAGACTGGACCAAGCCCGCGCTGAATGCAGCGTGCTGGAGCATCCCTTTTACGAGCGCTGGACTGCAGGCGACTTGAGCGCCGCGGAGCTCGCCTGCTATGCGGGTGAGTACCGGCACGCGGTGGTGGCGCTGGCGGAGGCCTCGCAGGCAGCGGCCGCCAAGGCCGGACCGGAGCATGCAAGCGGGCTGAGTGCCCACGCCGAGGAGGAGACAGCGCACGTCGAGCTATGGGACGACTTCGCCCGCGCCGTGGGTGCATGCGCGCCGGCGGATGGCAAAAACGATGCTCGACGCGAGACGCAGGCATGCGCCCGGGCGTGGACTGCGGGGGAGGATCTGCTGGAGCACCTGGCTGTGCTGTACGCGATCGAGGCGGGCCAGCCGGAGATTTCGACGACGAAGCTCGATGGCCTGACGAAGCACTACGGCTACAGCGAGGAAGGCCCGGCGCTGGAGTACTTCAAAGTCCACGAGCTGCGCGACGTGGAGCACGCACGTGCCGCGGGGACGCTGATCGAGGAGCTGCTCGCCGAGCATGACGACGATCCCGAGGCGCGGGCCGAGAGAATGATCGCGCGGGCACGCGAGGCGTTGTCGGGGAACTGGCGCCTGCTCGACGGGGTGCAGGCCGCCGCCGCGTAGCAGACCCTGGTACCTCCTCAGTCGGACGCGCCGGCCACAGCCAGCCGCCACGCAAACAGCACGGCGGCCACGGAGGTCGCGAGGTTCAGGCTGGAGACCCCAGGGCGCATCGGGATGCTGAGCATCGCGTCGGCGCGTCTGCTCAGCTCCTCGCTGAGGCCGTAGCGCTCGGTGCCGAACACGAGTACCGCGCGCGGGGGGAGATTGGTGGGCTCGAGCGGCTCGCCCTCGGGATCCACCGCGAGCAGTGGCCGGTCGAGCGCTGGGAGCTCCTCCAGGCGGGCGACGGGCAGCGCGTAGTGCAGGCCGGCGGCGCCGCGCAGCGCGTCGGGATGCCAGGGGTCGTGGCTGCCGGTGGTGAGCACGCCGGCAGCGTCGGCCGCCGCGGCGACCCGGACGCAGGCGCCCATGTTGCCGAGGTCGCGCGGATCCTCGAGCAGGACCACCGGCGCCGCACGCGAGTCGGCGAGCACCGCGGCGGGATCGATCGAGCGCCGCTCGGCCAGCGCGATCACGCCCGTGGGCGGCGGGAGCGGGGCGAGCTGGGCAAAGATGGAGGGCTCCACCGGTTGAGCGAGCGCGCGCAGGCGCGCGCTCAGATCGGGCGCGAGGGCACCCGTGAGGTGCTCCAGCGGTGCCTCGTTGGAGACGATGACCTCCAGCAGCACAGCGTCGAAGCGCAGCGCGTGCTTGAGCGCATGAAACCCTTCGAGCACCGCCAGCGTGGGGTCGCGCCGCGCGCGGCGAAAGCGCGGGATCAGCGATCCGCTGGAGCTCACGTCGAACCGAGGCTCTGCAGGACTGATTTAGCCGCGTTGTAACCGTTCATCCCGTGCGCGCCCGCGCCCGGGGGAGTCGCGGCGGAGCAGATGAAGACGCCCGGGATGCCGGTGCTGTATGGGTCGAGCGCCAGCCGGGGGCGAATCACGGTCTGCCACGGTGTGTTCGCCCCGGTGATGATGTCGCCGCCGACGTAATTGGCGTTGTCTCTCTCGATCTCGCCGGTCGTGCGCACGGCTCTGGCAAGGATCCGCTCGCGCAGGCCCGGGGCGAAGCGTTCGATTTGATCGATCAGTGCCTCGGTCGCGTCGCCCGTGTAGCCGCTCGGCACATGCGCGTAGGCCCACACCGGGTGGACGTCGTCCCGGGCGCGCGTCGGGTCGGCGAGCGACTGCTGGCAGACGAGCACAAACGGGCGCTCGGGCATGCGGCCGCGGTTGACCAGCCGCTCCCCCACGACGATCTCCGCGAAGGAGCCGCTCGCGTGCACGGTGCCCGCCTTGCGTGCTGCCTCGTTTGTCCACGGCACGCCGCCCGCGACGGCGAGGTCCACCTTGAAGGCGCCCGGGCCGTGCTTGTAACGACGGTACGCCCTCGCGACGCGCGCCGGCAACTGCGCACCCGCGATCTCGGCAACCGCGCCGGGCGCGAGGTCGAGCACGACAGCGTCGGCCTTCGGGAGCTCGGACAGCGTCGCCACCCTCCGTCCGGTCTCGATCCTCCCGCCGTGTTCTTCCACGACGGCGGCCAACGCATCGCTGATCGCGCGCGAGCCGCCACGCGCGACCGGCCAGCCGTACTCGTGTCCCGCGCAGATCAGCGCCATCCCGACCGACGAGCTCATCGGCCGCGACAGCGGGCTGAACGCGTGCGCGGCACAGCCACCCCACAACGCGCGCGCCTGCTCTCCTCTGAACTTACGGGCGATCAGGGTCGCCGGCGTCGCCGCGGGGAGACCGAAGCGCGTGAGGCGGAGCGGGTGCCGCGGCATGTGCAGGATCGGTCGCATGATGTCCTCGCTCAGCTCTCCGAACCCCCGCGCGGGGGACCCGAAGACGCGCTCCCACCTCCGGCCGTCCTCGCCGAGTCCTTGCGCCGTGTCCTCGATCGAGCGCAACACCACCCCGGCGCTGCCACCGTCGAGCGGGTGCGCCAAGTCGACCTCTGCCCAGCACCACTGAAGTCCATGCCGCTCCAGGTCGAGCCCGCTAAGCGACGGCGCGCCGACCGCCATCACGTGCACGGCGGAGCAGTCGTCGTGCAGCAGGCCCGGCAGAGTCAGCTCGCTGGTCGTGGTGCCGCCGCCGATCCGCTCCCGCGCCTCCAGCACCGTCACCTTCACACCCGCGCGCGCGAGCCACGCGGCGCACACCAGCCCATTCGGGCCGGACCCGACGACGATCGCCTCGCTCATCCGGGAATGACCTCGACCGGGTACGCGCTCCTCTCGCCGAGCCAGGGCTGGCGCGCCACCATGTCCGCCACGTTGACGTAGCCCTCCTCGATCAGTCCTTCCGCGGCGTCGTGGATGCGGTAGTGCTGGCGTTGAACATGCGCGGGTTGTGACTCGATCATCACCACGCGCAGCTCACCCGGCTCGAAGGCGCATCGCTCCTGCACCGCCGCGAGCAACTGCTCGTTGTGGAAGTGGCCGTCGCCGAAGTTGTATCCGAGCACCACCCCCGCGACCACCTCGCCCTCGCGCACGTCGTAGGACTCGATGTCCGCGACGGCGCGTGACAGCAGGCCGTTTAGGGCGCGACCGTGGGCGTGCATCGAGCGGAACGCGAGGCCCTTGTACATCAACAGCTCGGTCGTGTCGCGGTCGTAGAATTTCAGCAGCTGCTCGACGGCGATCGGCGCCGCCTTCACGATCGAGGTGTCGAGCTTTGCCTCGGCGTCGGTCTCCTTCAGAAACAGCCATTGGCTCGTCGCCCAGTTGCCCGCGTAGTAGCGCATTGACGGCAGGAACGAGATCAGATCGGGGCGGAAGTTTCCGAGCACCGGAATCCCCACGCAGGTGACGGCCAGGATCGCGATCAACAGCGGATCGCTCAGTGTCGCCAGCGGCACCCCGCCCCAGTGGCCGAACAGAAAGAGAATCCCAAAGATCATGAACACGTTCCACTCCAAAGGCACCCCCAGAGGAAACGTCGAGAAGATGTGCACATGGAAGATCACCATTCCGACAACGGCGATCGTCAGGAGGGTCCCGCTTGGCGCCACGAGCAGCAGCAACGGCAGCGTGAACTCCATCAGCGTGCCCACGTGCGCGTCCAGCGCGCCAAGCGAGGAGGGCAGGAGGTCCTCGGGGTGTTTGCGCCAGAGTCTGCGCTTGAACGATCGCGAGCGGTTCCACGGCGTGTTGCTGATCATCACTGTGACGACGAACGGAAAGTGCCGGTTCAGCTTCGAGGACGCCGCGCCCCACCAGATGCAGACGAACACGATCTGCGCGCCGACGATCATGTTGGAGAGGGGAAACAGGAACAGGATCGCGAGGTTCCCGTAGACCTCCGCGCGCGCGGCGAGGAACGGCACCTTGTCGCGCAACCCGAGCACGATTCCAAACGCCAGCAGCACCCCCACCGCGACAGGGTCGAGCCGTCCGGC